>WBZR01000273.1_pt1 | contig 87749 bp, 58 predicted proteins | sample 5204231 | NCBI WGS metagenome assembly WBZR01 (sample SAMN12412403, study PRJNA552823) | activated sludge metagenome | isolation source: activated sludge from anammox sidestream of wastewater treatment plant... | place: USA: Virginia | collected 2017-08 | reverse complement strand
TACTGCTGATAAAGAACTATACGCACAAAAAACGGTTGAAACCTGTGCAAAAGATGCTATGCTTGGCGATAAGGTAATGGCAAAAATACCGATGAAAAAGAAAAAGCAATTTATTCTCGAAGGTGTTGTGTTTGACCAAAGTACTGGATTGCCACTTGAAGGCGCAACTGTGTATCTCACAAGTTATTGCGATGCAACCAAAAATACCAATCTGACAACAGACAAAGAAGGCCGTTATTCGTTTAGCGTGGATGAAAATTGCTGCTTCAAGGTGAAGGGTGAAAAACTCAACTACCTGGCAGACTCTCAGGATAGCCTGTGTACAGTCAATCTGCCCGAAGAAGCTCACCTAATGGGCAATCTGTATTTACAGCCTACGATGGGTAACGCACTGACAGCTAAACCACAGAAGGTTGTTAAAGATCTTAAAACAGGCAAATACATAAATTCTGATACCGGAATGCCTTTCACAGGTGTGTCTAATGGTATCGCCTATAAAGATGGAGTCATTACCGGAAAGTCAAATATGTTTGAACCAAGCCAGTACACAAATGGTGATGGACTACCGGTGGCTTATTTGCTAGATGTTTATTATGATTTTGATAAATTTAACCTGCGCGATGAGTCTATGCCTGAATTGAATAAACTGCTCACCATGATGCAAGAAAACGATAAGCTCATCATCGAAATCTGCTCATTCACTGACGCACGTGGTGGGTCTCGATACAATAAAAAACTGTCTCAAAAACGTGCTCAATCAGTTGTTGACTGGATGGTCGATAAAGGTGTAGCTCGTGACAGAATGGTTCCTAAAGGTTATGGAGAATCGATGCTTACAAATGGCTGCGCAAATACCGTAAAATGTAGTGAACAACAACATCAGATGAACCGCCGTACTGAATTCAAAATTATAGGATGCAAAGGTTGTACCGATTTCAAAACGAAGAAAATTTCAAAACCAAACGAGAAAGCAAAGGTTGACCCATGTATCAATTGCCCTTTCTGATGCGATTGTAAAATCTTAATTTTCACATATACAAATGGGTTGCACGATGTATGTTTTGCAACCCATTTCTAATTTTTATGAAGATGAAATGTGCCATTTGGGGCCAATAGCCGTCGAGGATTGTATATTTTTTGCCACATTTTTCTTCAAATAGCATAAGTATTTGACATATTTTGCGTTTTTGTGATAACTTCGCAGCTGAACATATTAAAAATACTAATAAACAATATTCTCATGAGATTCATTTTGTTATTCGCGATAATCGTTTTTTCTACTGCAAATATCTTTGCTCAGACCAATACTAAGAAAGCTGATAAATTCTTTGAACTCCAGCAATTCGAAAAAGCCATTGATGCCTACCTTAAGGTCATCGAGAAATATCCAAACGAATCGAGCGCTTATCTCCAGATAGCTGAATGCTTTTATTTTACAAATAAAATGCGGGATGCCATAGAATGGTATGAAAAAAAAATAAACGAACCCGATGTTGACCCAAAATATACCTTGCATTATGCTCAGGCTTTGCGTTCAACAGGCAGTACCGACGAAGCGAAGATATGGTTTAAAATCCTCCAGGCAAAAGACACAATAGCAGCTCCGCACTACCTGAAAATGTGCGAAACAGCAATCGCCAACAAAGGAAAGATACCTGTGCACGAAGTCAAAAACGAATACATTAATTCACCATCAAAGGATTTCAGTGGCGCATTTTACAACAATATGTTTGTGTATGGTTCAGGTCGTACCGATCTCGTGTTGCCTGGTAAAAAACTCAAGCTACCGGGTGAAGGAAAGGCATTCAATAGGTTGGTAACAAGTACACCTGACCAAAACGGCTATCTAAAACCACCTGCTTTGTTTCATTCCGAATTGCAGGATCAGAATAACGACATGCCGGTATCTTTTAGCACAGACAATAAATGGGTGGTCTTTACAAAGGGTAGTTATTATGAACATGAACGACCATTCTCAGGTACAGGCAAGGAGCACAACCTTTACATAGCACGCGTCAATGACAGAGGCGTGTGGATGGATGTCAAAGCAATGCCTTTTAACGTGAACGGTTATTCTACTACATGGCCATTTTTGGCGGAAAACGGACAAAAACTATACTTTGCAAGTAACAGGCCGGGCGGTTACGGAGGTTATGACATATATGTGTCGCAGCGCTTCGGCGATAAATGGTCGGAGCCGGCTAATATTGGTGATAAAGTCAATACGGCAGGTGAAGAGATTTCACCTTTTATTATGGGAGACAAAATGTATTTTTCATCCGACTGGTATTCAGTTTTCGGCGGATTTGATATTTGCATTGCACAGAAAGATGACCAAAAATGGCAAAATCCACAGGTTTTGCTTACGGGCATTAACTCCAGCTACGATGATTATGCTTTTGTCTGGAATACCGATAAGAATACAGGTTATTTTACATCAAACCGTGAAGGTGGCAAGGGTGGTGACGACATCTACCGGGTCAGAAACATTGGTGCGCCTTACACACTGATAGTAGAAACACCTACAGGTGAAACCATTGACCTGGCTGTAGTGGATGCCAATGACTGTGGCTTGAGTGTCATGTCAACCAATACTGAAGGGAAAGTTTTCTTTAAGACATTGCCTAAAGAAAAATGTAGCTGTACCATTTCGCTTGATGGCTATGAGACTCAAAAACTGGAGGTGACCAGAGATGAGGTTTTTGGCTCACAAACCCGTAAAGTAGTACTCCAGCCAAGAATCATCGAATATACCTTTCAACTCATCATGAAATCAAATGGCGACCCGGTACCTTCCATTCCGGTCGAGATATCGACTCAGGCAGGCGAGTCTGTCCAAAAACTCTTGTCTGATGCAGCAGGTGAATTGAAAATCAACCTAACCAAGGACAAAATGTATTTCTTCAAAACAATGTCTGATAATTTTAAATCGGAATCGAAACTCGTTAATACTTCAGCTAAGTCAGAAGAAAAGATAAAAATGATAGTTACGCTTGAACCAACTGAGGCGTATTTCAAGCAATTGAAAAATGAAGCCAACAAAAATTACCGGTCAAAGGGGCTTTATGCTGTGCAGGTAGGTGTTGTGAAAAATTCGACTCCGATCGATTATGCTAAATATAACAAGATCGTAAAAGGTGCCATTGCCTATACAACTGAAGATGACGGTCAAAAATCAAAGCTACGCATCGGTAATTTCGCTACCAAAGCCGACGCTCAGACTGCCATCCGTCTGCTTACCCAAAATGACGTAAAGGGTTGTTTCATAGTTGAAGACAAAGAGTATGTTTCTGTTAAAAAGGCTGAGGAGCCTGTAGCAGCCAAACCCGAAGAAAACAAACCGGCAAAAGTAAAACCATCTGAACCAAAAGTTGTGACAAAAGTTCCAGAAACAAAAGCGGTAGATGTAAAACCAGCTCAAGCAGAAGCAAAACCCATAGCGGTGAAGCCTGCTACAGTAGTGAAAGAAGAACCTAAACCGGAAGATAATTTCAGGGTCCGGATTGCAGCAGTACGCGACCCGAAATTCTCGGATGATCCTAAGCTTGCAGCACTCGGCATTGTTTTAACTGAACCTGCCGGCGAATGGACGAGAGTATATCTTGGTTACTACAAAGACCTGACCGGAGCTAAGGCATCACTCGAAAATGCTATGAAAGCAGGATTTAAAGATGCATACGTTTGTACTAAGAAAGGTAATACTTGGGCAAAAGTAAAGTAAGCTGTTGTTTTAGGATTTGATAATCTCTCTTATACCTTTTACCAATTTGTCGAGGTCTGAGGTGAGCGTATATACATTAGGAGTCACGCGTACACCGTGTATATTCTCCCAGTTAATGGCCACTGTATGAATCTTGTATTTGCTGAACAGCGTATTTTCTATTTCTTCAGGTTTTTTGCCTTCGATGCTAAAATTGGCTATGGCACAACTGTAGTTATCCTTCAATGAGGTGTTTAATTTGACGCCCGGCAAATCCTGTACTTTTGTTGTCCAGTAGTTTTTAAGGTAACGAAGCCGTTTTTCCTTTCGCTCCATACCGAGCATATTCTGAAAATCGATGGCCTCGCTGATGCCTTGCTCTATCGGGAAAGAGCGTGTGCCGAGGTTTTCAAATTTTCGTATATCGGCACTTTCTGGGTCGCCAGCAGCAAAAAGTGGATAGAGTTGGCTGATTTTTTCCTTTTTTACATAGAGCATTCCTGACCCGATAGGTGCGCAAAGCCATTTGTGCAGGCTGGTGCCAAAATAGTCGCAATCTAAGTCTGGTATCTTATAACCAATGTGCACAAACGAATGCGCTGCATCTACAAGTACATCTATCCCTTTTTGGTGGGCAATATCTGCTATTTTCCTTGCGGGAATGATCTGACCGGTCCAGTTAATAATGTGGGTAATGTGTACGATTTTGGTTTTTGTTGAAAACTGTTCAGAATATTTTTGTACAATTTGATCGTCATTTTCCATAGGCAGTGGCAGGTCGATCCATTTGAGGACTATTCCATCGCGTTTTTCACGTTGTTTCCAGGCATTAATCATGTTGGGATAGTCTTGCCTGGTAAGAACCACCTCATCACCTTGCTTAAGCCTGAGCCCGAAAATGATGGTTTCGAGTGCTTCAGACGAATTGCGGTTGATGGCGATTTCATCTGTATCACAACCGGCAAGCAAAGCCAGCTTTTCGCGCAATGGTTCTCGTCCCTGATCAAGTATGCGCCACATGTAATACGAAGGAGCCTCATTGGTAAGTTTGTTGTAGCGCTCTACTGCTTCTTGTACAATCTTTGGCGATGGACTCACACCACCGTTGTTTAGGTTTATAAGGTTTGGGAAAACCGTGTAAGCCATACGTACCTGGTACCAAAAATCTTCATCTTCAATTGATTCTTCAATAGGATAGTAGTCGGGCAGATTGAAATTTTGCCGGACAGCCCTTTCATCTGTTTTGCATAGCATCCTGGTCACCGGACTCATGGCAAGTGCAGTACTTCCTGCAATTTGGAAAAACTTTCTTCTATTAACCATACGTTGAAAATTTAAGTGCCCATTCACAATGGAACGAAATAATCAGATTTTTTATACCTTTATACTTTGAAATAAAGATAACTGAATTTTGGGTAATACTATGAAACAATTCTTGAAATTAATTTGCATATCGATCATTTTATGTGGTTTTAACCAACAATCTTTCGCACAGAAATACACATTTCAAAAAATTTACAAAAGAGATTTCCCGACACAAACCCTCAATTGTACAGCCCTGAAAGACGGTGGGTATGCTATGATTGGCATCGCCGACACTACCGGTGGCTCGTTTGTAAGACTTACAAAACTGAAATGTGATGGTGAAGTGGAATGGGTAAGAGAGTTCGGTACTTCAAGTACGGCCAATAATGTTTCTCCCAGGGTAATTGATACACGCGAAAATGACATAGTCGTTGTATCCAACACAGGTAGTTTTAACAATTACGCGATGATTGTCATCAGAATTGGTTATGATGGTATTGTAAAATGGAAGAAAAGGATGGTGACAGTTGGAGAAACCCGCGGACAGGCTCTCGTCGAGACTCAGGACGGCGGTTTTGCTGTGGCAGGGATGACTAAAAGTTATGGTACTGATGTCCTCAATAACTGGTCGGATGTATATTTGGTAAAATTTGATGCTACTGGTGAAGTATTATGGAGTAAAACATACGGCAACAATAAGAATATCGATGAGGCTTATGGTATAGCAGAAGACGCTTATGGCAATTTGCTGACTACTGGTCGTTATATCGTTGACGGTACATTTTATTCTTTTCTGTTAAAGACCAATGCAGAAGGTGTTGCCAAATTCCTAAAAGCCTACGGTGCTGCCAACCAGTCAACTACCGGTTACGATGTACTCGTCACTAAAGACCAAAAAAATTACGTCATTACCGGAGGTACTACCATCAACAAAAGTTCATTTCAGGATTATCATGATGTATTTGTCATCAAAACGGATACCGCCGGCAATCCTGTTTTTTCGAAAATTTATTACAGCATCTCAGGTACGGATGGATCGGATAGCGGCACTTCTGTGGTGGAGGAATCAACAGGCGATTTTGCAATTGGTGTTGCTACATTTTCGTTTTCAAACCATACTGTCGGTTTTGTGCCAAACAAGAATGCAGTGTTCAGGATAAGCCCGGTGGGCAATCTAAATAAGGCCGTTTTGTACAATCAGGGAGGTTCGCATTACACCAAACTGCAGCCGGCTTATGACGGTGGCTATATCTTGTCTGCTTTTACAAATCTCAATATCAGTCAGGGACTCTTTACACCATTGTTTATCAAGATGGATGAAGATTTTGACAGTGGCTGCAATCAGATAGTTGTAACGAACGAACTTGCCACCCAGTCAGACGGATGGGATATACAAAGTGCACCTCACTCGAGTGAGACAGGAGGAGTTTTCTTGGATGCTCCTAAGGAGACCAAAGGATCATATTTGAATTCAGAAGCTTATTGCAACAATTTCCCGGAATTGTCGGTTCAGATATCCGGTCCAGAGCAAATTTGCCAGAATAGCAAAGGCGAATTCGTATTGACTACGAATGGCAGCGTCATTGGTACTACCTGGAACTTTGGTGATCAGACAATCGTTACCGGTGGTTCAGCAGCCAGTCATACCTATTCGCAGCAAGGTAATTATGTACTCTCGGTCAAGATAACAGATGGCTGTAAGGAAAGCACCGCTACAAAGAATGTGGTCGTTGATCCAGTTGTCACAACACTTCAGCAGCAATACATTTGTGAAGGAGATAGCATTCTGATAAACGGCACGTATGTACATATAGCCGGCATGTACAGCGACACCATTGCCACTGCAAAATGTGACAGCATTGTAAACACACTGGTTTTTCTTAATCCGTTGGAGACAATAACCATTGACTCAGTACTTTGTATGGGCGATTCCATCAAAATCGGAAATATTCAGGTAACACAAGCCGGTGTATATAAAGACACTATTGCCGGCACACCATGTAAGAAAATTGCCCTTTACAACATTACTGTAAAAGAGTGCAACTGTACACTTGTGATGCCTAATGTGTTTACACCAAATGGTGACGGCAAAAATGATCATTTCAGACCGTATGCCGCATGTCCGTCAAGGATATCGAATTATTCGCTCAGAGTATATAATCGTTGGGGGAAGCAGGTGTTTGAGTCAGAAAATGTCAAAGAAGGTTGGGATGGTTTATTCAATGATTCTCCGGCCCCTACCGATGTGTATGTTTATGTGGTAAGCTACCATTTCAATAACGAAGGAACGATAGAACCTGTACAGATCAAGGGCGACATTTCTTTGTTGAGGTAGTGGTTGGTAATATACATTCTAACTTGCAACTTAATGAGGAGTTATGTAGTTATTATACTGCAGTTAACAGACAATTTTTTTAAGGAAATAATTCAAATTATATCATAGCTATTATGAATTAAATGTTGTGAAAATATTTTTATACTTACCGATTGCTTTTTCAGCCAGATAAAAATTAGGTTTAGCAGTTTTGTATAAATAGTTGATATCACTTGGGTTTGTTTGGTTAAATAATGAGGAAATGTTTAAAACTTTTTAACATTCTGTTCGTTAAGGCTTAAGTGAAATAAGAAGTATTTTTTTTTATTGTCTGTTACCCTTTTTAGTGTTATTTAAATATAGTAGATTTATTATCTTTGCGCATTCTTAAAAAATCAGGATAATTTATGCGGACAAAACTGTCTAATTTCAAATTTGACCTACCCGAAGAGTTGATTGCACAACACCCGGCCGATTCACGTGACGAGTCGCGGCTGATGGTAATCGATAGAGCAACCGGAAAAATTGAACACAAAATATTCAAAGAACTCGTTTGGTATCTAGACGAAAATGACGTACTGATATACAACAATACCAAAGTATTTCCTGCCCGATTGTATGGCAAAAAGGAAAAAACAGGAGCTGATATCGAAGTATTCCTATTGCGCGAGCTTAATCACGAACAAAGACTATGGGACGTACTTGTTGACCCGGCAAGAAAAATCAGAGTAGGTAATAAACTCTATTTTACCGACGACAAGAACAACGACATACTCGTCGCAGAAGTAGTGGACAACACTACAAGTCGTGGCAGAACCATTCGCTTTCTTTATGACGGTACAGACGATCAGTTTAATGCCGATCTTGATTATCTTGGCAATACACCACTGCCTAAATACATCAACCGAGATGCGGATACATTTGACAAGGAACGGTACCAAACCATATACGCCAAAGAATTGGGCGCTGTAGCTGCACCGACTGCCGGACTCCACTTTAGCCAAGAACTGATGAAACGTCTCGAACTCAAAGGCGTGAATTTCGCAGAGCTTACTTTGCACGTTGGCTTGGGTACATTCAGAACCATTGATGTAGAAGATCTGTCAAAACATAAAATGGATGCCGAGTATTTCAGGATTCCTGAGAAGGCAGCAAAATATGTCAACGATGCAAAAGAAGCTGGTCGCCGAGTGTGTGCTGTCGGTACAACAAGTATGCGTGCCATAGAGTCATCCGTATCTGCTGAAGGTTTTCTGAAGGCTGCAGAAGGTTGGACGAACAAATTTATTTATCCACCCTATGATTTCAGTATCGCCAATTCGATGATTACTAATTTTCATTTACCAAAATCAAGTCTGATCATCATGGTTGCTGCATTTGCAGGGTACGAACTAACAATGGAAGCATATCACGAAGCGATAAAAGAAAAGTATCGGTTTTACAGCTACGGTGATGCAATGATGATAATTTAATATTGTTAATAAATATTCAAGTTTTTTGGAACTTTTTTTAGATTCAGTACGTTTGCAGGCAATAACATTATAAATAATTATTTAAATAATATCGTTTTATGTATTGGACACTTGAACTAGCCTCACACCTCGAAGATGCACCATGGCCGGCTACCAGAGATGAACTCATCGACTTCGCCATACGTTCAGGAACACCGCTTGAAGTAATAGAGAATCTTCAGCAAATGGAAGATGACGGTGATATCTATGAATCAATTGAAGATATATGGCCAGACTATCCACGAAGAGATGATTTCTTCTTTAATGAAGACGAATATTAATACTGTTTAAGTAAAAATAATCAAAGCCGTCCTACAGGATGGCTTTTTTGTTAGAGTAACGTCATGTTTTTAGCCGTAGCCTGTTGGGAGGTGTAACTTTGTCAAAAACATTGTTTATCAATCACGGCTTAATGTGTATAAGTTTTTATCTTTACAAATCGTAGATTTTTATCATGGCAGTAAAAAGGAGAAATAGCCAATTGGCACCGGAAACGGTAGGTGTGGTAGGTTCAGGTAGCTTTGGTAAAGCAATCGCCAATCTGCTTTCCTTTAATTGTAATGTCATGTTGTTTACCCGAAGAGCAGAGTTGGTAGAACAAGTGAATGTGCACCACGAATTTGCAGGTATCAAAATTTCACCGCGTATAGTAGCTACCAGCAATATGCAGGAGGTGGCTGCTACTTGTAAAGTGATTTTTCCGATCGTGCCTTCCAATAAATTCCGGGAAATGATGCGGTCGCTCGGACCTCTGCTCACACCGGCACATATACTCATTCATGGCACTAAGGGATTTGACCTGGTAGGTGTTGACTATAATGATCTTGACAACAACAACATTACTAGAGAGAATATCCGCACAATGAGCGATGTTATTCTTGAAGAGAGCTCTGTACTCAGGGTAGGTTGTTTGTCAGGCCCAAATTTGAGCGCAGAGATACTCGAAGGCCAGCCAACTGCCTCATTGATAGCAAGCCATTTTGATGAAGTCATCCAAATAGGACAGCTGGCTTTGAATAGCCATAAGTTTCACCTCTTTGGATCAAACGGGATGCTGGGCGCCGAGCTGGCAGGTGCACTTAAAAATATTTTTGCCATCGGGTCGGGTATTCTTAATGGGGTAGGCATGGGCCGAAATATCCAGGCGATGCTCATATCACGAGGGTTGATAGAAATGATTTACTTCGGTAAGGCTATGGGAGCAAGTCCTCAGGATTTTCTGGGTACAGCAGGTGTGGGAGACCTAATTGCTACAGCTACCAGTACACAAAGCCGCAATTATCAGTTTGGTACTCGTCTTGGAAAAGGAGAGACGTTTGACGATATTATGCAAACAATGCCCGAACTCGCCGAAGGTGTTCGTACGTTGAAGATATCCCAGCAACTAGCCCGCCATTACAAGCTGCATGTACCCATTACCTCCATGCTTCACAGTATTGTATATAACAAGCTGGATATAGACAGGGCTATCAATTTGCTTATGAACTATCCGTTCAACCAGGATGTTGACTTCCTTTGAAGACTTCGGTTATTTTAATTTCGTACCAAACTTTTCTTTCAGTTTTTTTACCTTCGGGTTAATCACTATCTGGCAGTATGGTTGGGTCTTGTTGAGTTCATAATAATTCTGATGGTAGTCTTCCGCCGGATAAAATTCTTTCAATGGGCTAATTTCGGTGATTACAGGATCATCCCAGATCTTTGCTGCTACTTCCTTCTTTACCTTTTCGGCTGCGTTTTTTTGGGCCGGATTGCTAAAAAATATTACAGATCTGTATTGTGTGCCTACGTCTGCACCCTGTCTGTTAAGTGTTGTTGGGTCGTGCAATGTCCAGAATACCTCAAGCAATTCTTCAAGAGTGATGACTTTTGGGTCAAAACTTACCTGCACTACTTCAGCATGACCGGTGAGACCTGCACTTACTTCTCTGTAAGTCGGGTTCCTGACCGTGCCACCGGCATAGCCCGACACCACTTTTGACACTCCCTTTAGTTCCTTCAATACTGCTTCAATACACCAAAAGCATCCACCACCTAGTACGATAGACTCCGTACCACCCTGCGGTAAACTGTTTTGTACGAGGTTTGATTCCATAAGATTTTTGTTTTCAGATGGTTTGTTGCCACATGACAATAGCGTGAAAAAAAATAATGCGGGAATGAAAAATAATCTGTTCATGATATATGTGTACTTGGTATAAATCTTATTGATAACGAATTTACGCAGTGTCTGGTATTTTTTTCGGTAAATCTTTCACCTCTGAATACATGACCCAGATGCCCTTTGCAGTTCGTGCATATTATTTCTGTACGTCTGCCGTCGGCATCAGCTACTTCGGTGACAGCATTAGACACTGTGTCATCAAACGAAGGCCAGCCACAACCTGAATGAAATTTGTCATCCGAATGATATAGTACAGCATTACATTGTCTGCATATATATTTCCCCGGCTTGAAATGATTATTGTATTCATTGGTAAAAGGCATTTCAGTCCCTTTGTGGAGAATAACCCTCTCTTCTTCATCTGTTAGTTTGTTATATTCCATTGATTCCGATTGTTGGTCTGTAAACACAACAAGCTAAAGGTCTTAAAAGTTTCGGGTTGCCAACTATACCAGGCCATTTGAATATCCATAAATAAGGTTTGAAACATTCAAATACATCAGTTTTTTTGCTACGCAAATGGTATGTGTATGAATTTTTTATAGGAATTTTTGTGAATTTTCATAAAAATAATAAAAATATTGGTCGAAAATAGGAAAAAAATGTATTTTAATTATTCACAAAATATAATATATTTGGAACTTTATTTAATTATAAATAGTTGTATAATAATAAGATAAGCAAATAATTATTACGTATGTGAATATAATATAATTCACAACTTGATTTTTTTGTTTTTTGTAAGCAGCCACTAGTGCCGCATCTTTGTATTGTCAATGTGATTATAAAGTTAGTCACTGAAACAAAAAGGGTTAATATTTCATCCGTCAAATAACGAACCTTTGCAATAATGCAAGTGGTAAGTAAAGAAAACCAAACCCAAAAACCTAAAATTGACATTGAGTACCGGAGTGTTATGGATTTGTTAAACACATATATATATTAAAATATATCGGTAAAGAGGAGGTTATAGTATTATACTCCGGTATGTAATGTCACACTGATTATGGATATGTTCATGGGATTATAATTTGTCACAAGAAGTCGCCTCTACCTAAAGGCGGCTTCTTGTTTTTTACGGCCTTTTGTTCCGGCATTCTACACTGTTTTACATAAGCTTATTCATATTCTCGCGGCTTTTTTTTATGAAAATGAACGTCTTTATCCAACAAGCTGAAAATTCCTTTGGGTACAATCAAATTTTTTCCTACTTTTGGGGCGCAATTTTTGAAATACAAATCAAGCTAAACTTATCATGGATTTACACGAATATCAGGGAAAAGAATTATTGAAGTCTTTCGGCGTACGCATTCAGGAAGGTATCGTCGCTCATACGCCTGAAGAGGCTTATCATGCAGCAATCGAATTAAAAGAAAAATATAACTCCGGCTGGTGTGTGGTTAAAGCACAGGTACATGCAGGCGGTCGTGGTAAAGGTGGTGGTGTCAAGCTGGCCAAAAGCCCCGATGAAGCCAAAATGCACGCATCCAATATCATTGGTATGCACCTGATTACGCCTCAAACATCCGCTGAAGGAAAACTGGTACGCAAAGTTCTCATTGCTCAGGATGTTTATTATCCGGGAGAAACCGAAACAAAGGAATTTTACGTAAGTGTACTCACCGACCGGGGCAGACAATGTAATGTCATTATTTATTCAACTGAAGGTGGAATGAACATCGAAGAAGTAGCTGAGAAAACACCACACCTGGTACATAAAGAAATGATAGACCCTGCCTATGGGCTTAGAGCATTTCAACTTAACAAAATTGCCTTTAATCTTGGCCTGAGTGGCACTGCCTTTAAAGAAATGCGCTCTTTTATTTCTAATATATACAATGCGTTTGTCAGTTCGGATGCAAGCCTCATCGAAATTAACCCTTGCCTAAAATCTTCAGACAACCTCATCATTGCTGCTGATACAAAGGTAAGCCTTGATGACAACGGCTTGTTCAGACATGCTGACCTGGAAGCAATGCGTGATACGGATGAAGAAGACCCGATAGAAGTGGAAGCCAAAGAGCATGACCTCAATTACGTAAAACTTGATGGTAACGTCGGCTGTATGGTCAATGGTGCCGGCCTTGCTATGGCTACAATGGATATTATTAAACTTTCAGGTGGCGATCCTGCCAATTTTCTTGATGTCGGAGGTACAGCCGATGCCAATAGGGTGGAGAAGGCTTTCAGAATCATTCTCAAAGATCCTAACGTTAAAGCTATTCTTATCAATATATTTGGTGGTATCGTACGTTGTGATCGCGTTGCTCAAGGCGTAGTCGATGCATATAAGTCAATTGGCGATATACCGGTACCGATTATTGTAAGACTTCAAGGAACGAATGCTGATGAAGGTAAAAAAATCATTGATGAATCGGGCCTGAAAGTACACTCAGCTATTCTCCTTAAAGAAGCCGCTGACCTTATTTCGAAGGTGCTTAAGTAATAGTGACTTACATACTCAGTATCTGAATCTCTGCTTTGCGACTGGCAAGGTAATGGTTTTCTATATGGTCTTTATCCATGTTGTTTAGCTGGTTTGTTTGCTCACTACCCATACCAAGTCCTAACAATCTAGACCGGTTGATACCTTTGCCTGCGATATAACTGACCATTTTTTCAGCTATCTCTTTTGTGAGTCGTGTATTATACTCGTTGTTGCCACGTGCATCTGTATATACGCGGATAGAGATTTTGACTCCTGGCCTTGACTTAAGTATTTGCGTCAATAGATCAAGTTCATACATACATTTGTCTGTAAGTATATGTGCCTGGTAGTCAAACTGATAATTACTTAGTTTGAATGTCTGTCCTTTGGTGATATGAAGGTCTCCACTATTTTTTAAGAAAAAATCTTCGGCATTTTCAGTATTTGCTTCTTCTCTGATAGCCGGTGTCGCCGAAACAGGCTTATTTTCTGGCGCAATGTCAAGATATAATTCGATAAGGCCAGATTTAAGGGTGACAGGTCGGAACAGCTTGATGTCTGACGGAATTTCTAAATCGAAACTAACTTCTTTGTTGCTAGGTTGCTTTATTTTCAATAAATATTGCGCTCCAAATTTTACCAGTAGTTCGCATGTGCCGTCAGGCTTGAAGCTTGCTCTCTGGAGCTGCCTGGTTTGTTCGTCTTGGTAAGTTATTACAAGTTCTGTCTTTTGGTAATATTTGCCATCAGCAGTAACGACTCCATTCAACATTAATTCCAGAATAGGTGAAACATTGGCAATGACTACATTGTTGCCAATCAGTTCAAGCCAATTGAAGCTTATTTCAGCATTTGAATATTGCGGATCTTTTACTGAAATAATATAATCGCAATGTTCCTTGACCCTGAACTTCACCGTACCACCATGGATTGTGTATTCTCTGAGTATTTTATTGTCTGTCTGTTGTGCCCGTTCGGCAGCATTGGAATCTTGCCTGGCGATATGTTGGTAAATCTGAGCTGTTGATTTTTCTGTTATGATGACAGATTGTGGTGTAAAATATTGCCCGGTTGCAGCATTCCTGAAACGAATTTGCGCATAAGCATCACTATTTGTAAGTGTAGTGAATTTTTGTCTAACAGAATTGATATCGCTTTGTACCGTGTAAGTATTTTGGCCTATACAATACAAGCAGAACAAATTAATGCTTGTAATGAAAATCAGTTTTTGTAAATATTTCATGATCTGGCCTTATTAACGGAATTACGCAAAAAATGTTCCGATTTTTAGCCTTAATTTGTTAGGTATTATTTCTGGACTTCATTTGTATTTCGAGCCTTTCAAGATCATATTTTCTGTCCTTGAGTTGTACCATATATCTTGATGCTTTTTTATAGCCATGTTCATAGTACGATTTCTTAGCCCAATCAATAGCCAGGTCTATTTTTCCTTGAGCTTCGCATACGATGGCCATGTTGTAAGCAGCTATTCCTTTGGTTTTTACATCTGTTGACTGGCTTGCCATAGTATTCCATATTTCTGCTGCCTTGGTCCAATCTTTTGCTTTCGCTGCATTCAGTGCTTTTTCGTGTGCATCTTTGTTGGTTGGCACTTTCTTAATGAAGCTTCGGTGTATGGTTTCGTACAATGGTGCAATCCTTTGAGCATAAATTCGTCCGCTTGTAGTGCCCACTTCTCGTACCTGGTCATAGACATTTCTTAAATTATTTTGTGCATCGGTCTCTGTGAGTCCGTTTCCTGAATCCGAATTTTGCCCGGAAGTGACAAATTCGTCTATGATATCTTTATTCACATTGTCATAAACCCTAAATCCTGTGCGCACTTCCATTTTGCGGTCAATGTAATAACGTAACCGGCTGTGTTCTTTCCCTTCTTTGTCTTTATAGCTTTCGTTTTTGCTGGATTTTGAAAAAAACTGATCAGAATCGAATAACTCTAAGGCAGCTATTGCATCTACCTGATACATTTTACAAAGTTTGTCAATCTCTGTCCAAGCCAGTGGCCTGCTCATAGTGGAGCCGTCTTTGCTACCTGTCAATTCCGTAGCTATCGGCCTGATACTGAATCTCGGTGTTTGTGTCAGTGTTTTTGCAAATCCTTCAATGGCCGCCTGCCGACCTCGTTTGTCCTGGCCTATCTGCTCTCCGGTCAGGGCACCTTCCAATATTCCGCTGAATCCTTTCTCTGGCATACTCCTGTCTATAGTGCCGATCGACTGTATATGATCGGGTAAGGTGATGGTAGCAGGCTTTAGAGCCCGAATGGCAGTGGTGTGCGAACTGCAGGACCCAAGCAATATTCCAAGGACAACAGTATAAAAATACCTGTACATAGTTTTTGACCACAAATTATAACATTATAGCCTATCTGTCAATTAAACATCGGCTTATTTGGCTTTAAATTTCTGTTAAACCGTCAACTGCCTGAGTTTTTTAACTCAATGACCACATTTGGCCAATTGCAACTACATGAAACGGTTTGATTTGTTTAATTATGTTTTACTTTTGTATTTGATGGCAGCAAATATTCTTCCTTTTGATGGTGAAATATTTTATTTTCCTGATGTGTTGGATGCAGACAGTGAGCGGCTGTATTGCCAAGTAATAAAGGATGAAACACCCTGGCAACAACAATCGGTAAAAATTTTCGGGAAATGGATTCCTGAACCAAGGCTCACCTGTTTCTATGGTGATGCTGGTAAATGTTATTCATATTCCGGCTTGCGCTTAGAACCATTGGCATGGACTCCGGCACTGTTACAGCTTAAAAATCTGTCAGAATCATATTCCGGAACGCTATTTAATGTGGCATTGCTAAACTATTACCGAGACGGGAAAGATAGTATGGGCTGGCACCGCGATAACGAACCCGAACTTGGTACCGAACCGATCATCGCCTCATTTAGTCTTGGAGCTGCACGAAAATTCTCGCTTAGGAATTTTGCCGACAAATCGGTCAAACAATCAATAATCCTTGAACCGGGTAGTCTGCTGGTCATGCGTGGTAAGTCACAATCTTGCTGGGAACACTGTGTACCAAAAAAATCAAAGGCCGAAGAGCGAATTAATATTACTTTCAGAAGAATAATTTGAATATCACTCGGGCTTTTAGTGCTTGCGGTACTGGTTGACGCCTACATAATATATAAGGTACCACTCATCATTCATTTTAGCGAAGCGTCTTTCCATACCAATGCCTTGTTGTTCGTTCAGCATCCTTTCATTGACCATTTGATCACTGATGATATCCCATGTTCTCTTCATACCAGATGATGTGTCGGATAACTCTTTGTGCATGCGCCAGTTTTCAGGTGTCCAACGGAAGCCCGCAGTGTTTAAAGAAGAATCTGCCTGGTCCGGCAACCCTTCCATCGGGAAAACACAATGCTCAATCTGGTAAAAACTGTCTTGATGAAATTTTTTATAAAATGCTTCAAATCCGGCAGGCAAATTTCCCGATGTTTCACCTGTAATTTTTTTTTGTTTTTCCTTACAGGAAATAAGCATACTGAATGCAAGGATAACAAATAGGAGTTTTTTCATGAATTAATATTTTGATGCATCAAAGGAAGCTGATACTATCGTGTACGAATCGTGTTTATAATAATTTAACCTCATTGCTATTAACTTATTGCCAATTATTAAGTGTCCGGTAGATTCAAATTCGTCAAGATCCAACTCGTCTAAAGGAATATTTGGCATTAATTGTTGTCTGAAATTGATGTTTCCCTTACGGAATGCCTTGAACATCGCCTCCTTGGCCGACCAGCAAAACTGGACATAGTCAGCACGGTTTGTTTTTTCTGATTCAGACAATTCATCAGATGACATAAAACGAAATTTTACCCGTTCAAATTTTTCATCTGCCTGTTGAATATCTATTCCGATGGCAATATCACTGTAAGCACAGGCTACCATATTGGCAGAATGCGACAAAGATACTTCGGCATTCCTTTTGTTGGCAACTATCGGTCCGCCATACTGGTCGTAGTTGATGACAGCTTCAGCACCTACAAGCGAACGGAGCAATCTCCTGCCAGCATAAAACTGTTTTTGCTTCAAAGGATGGTGAATATTTTTCTCACGAACAAATGCCTCGTCATCTTTGTTACATCCAGGAACTTCTTCTAGTTCAGACCACGCCAGGATTGTATGTGCATGAATTGCCTTTTGAATCAAATCCGTATTTTTACATCACAAAATTAGCCAAATTTTACAAAAATCTTCAATTTTGCATGGACATAGTTGTTAAAAAACACTTCGAAAGCAAGGGGCATCGTTCACCGGTTTATGGGCTTGCGCATTATGTTAGTGGTCAAATATTGTCCGGTGGTGGTGAAGGCTGGATCACAAGCTGGGATATAGCTGACCCTGAGAACGGCCGCTTGATCGCACAGGCAGACACTTCTGTATTTTGCCTGAACTACTTCGAACCTGCCAAACTCATCCTTGCAGGTGACAGGAATGGTGTACTTTACTTTATTGAAAATACAGGTAATGTAGTAAAAAAGTATGCCCATCAAGGTGAAATTTTTGCTTTGAATGTAGTAGGTGAGTACCTTTATTCTATCGGAAAAGATGGCTGGTTGGTGAAATGGGATCTTCACAGGATGGATGCCTTACAGAGCATTCAGTTAAGTTACACTTCGCTAAGGTCGTTTGTTCATTCCGAAAAGAGTGGTAAGGCTTATATTGGTGACAGTAATGGGATAGTGCATATACTAGATCTTGATACGATGGCGAGCCTGCTTAACTTTCAGGCACATGATTCTACCGTTTTTTCTCTTGAACTCAATGAGCAGAATAAGCTCATAAGTGGTGGAAAAGATGCCCACCTGAGATTGTGGGATACCGATAAGTTCACTCATCCTCTGGTCGATCATCCTGCACATTGGTTTTCGGTTTATGCCATTCGGCGGCATCCTACTTTGCCGGTCATTGCTACGGCATCGCGCGATAAACAAATCAGGATTTGGAATGCGGACAATATCGAACCTATCCTGACACTCGGTTATGAAAAATATCAGGGACACATACGGAGCGTTAACAATCTGTTGTGGACTGATAATGGAAGGTATCTTGTGTCGGCAGGTGATGATGCTGTCATCATTTTTTGGGAATTTGATTATTTCCAATAGACGAAATAGTATCTTTGCGCCCAATCGACACTCATCTATGATACTTACAGATACGAAAATCCTACAATCTATTGAAAATGGCGAAATCGTCATCGAGCCATTCGACCGTTCATGCCTTGGTACCAATTCGTACGACGTTCACCTCGGCAAATATCTCGCCGTATATCAAGACAGGATACTTGATGCCCGCAAACACAACAAAATTACTGAACTGGAGATAGGGCCGGAAGGTTTTGTGCTCTACCCGGGTACGCTGTATCTGGGTGTCACACAAGAATACACCGAAACACATAATTCTGTTCCTTTTCTAGAGGGTAAATCATCGGTAGGAAGGCTTGGTATAGATATACATGCTACAGCAGGTAAAGGTGATGTTGGCTTTTGCAATCATTGGACACTCGAAATTTCCTGTGCTCAACCTGTAAGGGTTTATGAAGGAATGCCCATCGGACAGCTGATTTACTTTGGCGTTGATGGACTGATTGAAAATTTTTACAACAAAAAACCAGGAGCCAAATACAACGATAGGTCAATACGCCCTGTAGAATCTATGATGTGGAAAAATAAATTCTGAGCAGATAAATTAACTGCCAAAACTATCTTGCCATGCCAGAATACCGCCAAGCACATTCCTGACATTGGTAAAGCCTTGTGCTGTAAGATAATCTTTAGCAGCACCACTGCGGGCACCCGAACGGCAATGCACTACAATCTCGTCATTTTTATGATCCGCAAATTCTTGTGCCGTCTGTTCGATCATTCCAAGCGGTCGTAATGTAGCTCCAATGTTAAATTCATTGTACTCTGCCGGCTCGCGAACATCTAAGAAGATGAATCTTTCGCCTGATTCGATTTTTGACTTTAGCTCGCTTACTGTTATATCCATTTTGTTTGGTTGAATTAATGTGAGACAATAAATTTGATGGTAGAGCTGAGTTTGCTCTGCTTATCGGTAATCTTAATGATGTACATGCCGTTTTCAAGATCCGAAATGCTGAGATTGGTACGGTCGTCAATCTTCTTTTTCAACATTCCCTGCATATTGTATATTTCCGATTTTTCAATGGTCGCCTGCTGATTCTTGTTATAAATGAATAATCTATCAGATGCCGGATTGGGAAATATTTCGTAGCCGGCGTTGTGCTGTTCTTTAGTACCCACAAGGTCTGGTGTGTGGTTGAGTTTGGTGTTGCCAAGTACTGGTCTTATCATGACAGCACCATTGAAATTGAGTGATTCGAGCGACTGCCAGCCTGCCTCAAGATTTACAAATGTATTCTTGGCTGCATCAGGATTATTCTTGTCAAAACCTATCGGGATAGGAAATTCATCATCGGTAGCCTGCTGCCATCCTACATAAAAGTCTCCTGCCGGAATGAATGCAGGTTCTGGTCCGCTCAGTTCTTCGTTCATCAGTACATAAGTGGTAAAACCTTGAATAGTATCGAAAAGATTGTCGAGATAAACCGGTTTTAACAGGAAATCAGAATGGATTGGCTCAGAATTGAGACTTCCTTTCCAAACCAAAAGATTGAAGAGTTGGTTCGATACATTGTTAAACACTCTTGGTATGTAGAGTTGTATTGCGCGGAGCGTATCATTAACATTGGCATGAAATTTTACAGCACAACGACTACCGTTTTTCTTTACGCCGATATTCGACTCGGCAGTACCGTCATCGTAGGCATAATAATAGCTCATGTTGGTTTCGTGGAGTACAGTGTTGTTGCGTTTAATGACAGGTAAGTTAATTTCTGATGAATTGTCTATTTTGTATTCTGTAATAAATCGGAAATCATTGCCTGTGCCGAAATTGTTTTTTAACTGATCGACAAACCCGGGTAAATCTTTTGTCGCATCAAAATGGTGGAATCCCGGTGTTAGGTTCCTTTGGTCTTCGGGTGCCAATGGTGGCAATTCAAGCAGGGTAAGGTTATTAACCAATACTGTTCCTGTATTTTTTTCGCTTATTTTTAAGGAAGATGGGTCGGCTGTCTCTGTTTTATTGAAAAAATTATACATGTCGATACTTAGGTTGAGTGTATTGCCATTCATGTTGAGCTCCTGAGCCTCAAAGTTCCTGAATTGTTGCCATGGTATAGCCGTATAATTTTTCAATAGTCCTTTTGGTGGCAGCGAAAATGCAATATCTGATGTATTGAGTGAAGGAATAATGCCTGCCGTTATTGAAATATAATCAACATTCCAGTTATCAAGCATGCCTGTATTGTCCGACTGGTTTACAAACCTGAACTGGAACCCATCATACAGGTATTTTTCATTCGTAATCGAAATAGAGAAAAACTTGAACGTGTCTTTCGTGAGCTGAAATCCCGGAACCAAACCTTGCAAAAGTACCCAGTTGCCGTCCTTGTCTTTAAACTCAAGTAAGAGAGAATCAATCGATTCGGGCGCATTGCCATTGCCCTGAGGCTGAACATAATAACTCAGATATACGTTGCTGTTAAGATTGTATTTGCCAAGATTAAGTTGCCTGGATGTCAAATAGTCAGACGTACCATGACCTCCCTGATATGGACGTCCTCTTTCATTTAGGCCGTCGAAAGTAGCAACGCCTAAAGATGGAGCCTTGACACCGAAAGTATTATTGATGAACACATCATCATTAATCCATAATGCCGGGTCGGGATAAGGTCCCGGGTACGAAAAGTCATCTACAAATGGTAGGTCGAGCGTGTCGGCAGTTACCTTTATGTTGTATATGTATTCATCACAAACACAATACGCATCGCAGGCCTTTATTTTAATCTGCCCGTTATAACCGCCACGGCCGGAATAGAATACAAACTGATCGGGAGACTCAATAAAACCGACTGCTTTTGTACCTTCGGCATTACCTGATAGTTGTAAGGATACCACAGCAGATGGTGTCTGGTTGAGAGGTATTGTATAGTATGATTTGATATTTTCGCCTACCGAAACCGTTGGCTGAGTGAAGTTGGCCGAAGCACGTTCTGTAGCGAAATAATAGTCGAATTCGTTGCATTTGCTTCCATCTGCGTTGCATAATTTTACCAAAACGGTATCAAGTGCAAAATCGGTTGTTGCTGATGCCTTAAATACAAGTAAATGTTGGTCGGTAATCTGTACGGTGCCTGTAGAAGGATTTTTTAATACCGTTACAGTGTGGCCGTTACCTAAGCCTGCCGTATCCAGTTCAAGACTGAATTCGCCACCGGGTAGTACACAATTGAAAGTTGCATCCCTTTGCCCCGGTGTGCTTGTGTACCAACTTGTCTTTCTGGTTATCGGTTGCTTTCCTGTCAGCAAATTATTAGACTCAAGCGGTAATTCCACTACCTGTGCATTTGAGCATAAAGCAAATAACAACAACAGAAATGTAAATATTTTAGGCATTTTGTAAAAATTGATGTGACCTGAAAATTTCAGTATTTCAACGAAAAAATCAATATTATGTTGTTAGTATTGTGCTTTCTTATCTGTTTTCATCCTTGCAGTTATCCGGCAATTCCTGTGTCAGGTAGATATTAACCAAGTCACCTTTCTTCAATGTTTTGCCCGAATCATGCGCCGGCGATTGTTTATAGACGTAGGCGGACTGTTGGTTGGTTACTGTTTGGTCTGGGATGATGCTCCCTTCTGATAGCATGGACGAACTAAGCAAAAATCTGGCCTGATCAAGTGTATTACACACCAGATTCGGAACTCGTACCATGTCGTCAGTCGCTTTTGATAGGATGAACTGTATTTTCGATCCTTTTTCTATAAAAACATCATTTTTGCGTGTTCGCTCATTGTCGATGGTGTCGTTTTTGTAGATGGCGGCAAGGATGTGATTTTCCGGGCCTTCGTCAAACTGATAACCTATGACTTCCGAATCAATAAAAAAGCTTTGTTTAAGATATTTTTGTGTATTGGCAAATTCACGTCCGTACAGTAGTGGCAGAGATGCAAGCTTTACCTGGTCTGGCCTATATTTTGAGACCGTTACATAGACTGTCCTGCTGGTTTTTACTCGTGAACCTGGTTTTGGAAGCTGAGTAAGTACAAGACCACCGGTTTTGCCTACCATGTGTACAGAATCGACGATTTTTATGTTAAACCCTTCATTATCTGCAGTATTTTCTACATCAGCTATATGTTTGTCAATGAAATTCGGTAAAATTTTACTATTGCCATGGTCTGTAAAATTGGACAACAACATAAAAAAGCCGCCACCTAACAAAAGTATTAGGCCTGCGATTTTCAGTGCAGCAATGTAAAAATATTTGCTTAGTAAAAAGCCACCCACATCTTTCATGAATATTCTAAAATTATTAGGCATGTGTTGGTATTTTGTTGTTGAAGGCAAATTCTAGGATTTGATCTATAAACTCGTATGGTTTGTAACCATTGATGGCACTTTGATGAAATATACAGGTAGCAGGTGTCATGCCAGGTAAGGAATTTACCTCAATGATGATGGTCTCCACCTGGTCAGGTGAATAAATCCTCACAAATGCATCAATTCTGGCATACCCTCTTATGTTCAGGATTTCAGCTGCCCGTTGTAAGTCTGATTTTACTTTTGCTGAAATCTTCTCGAACGCTTGCTTGTCTTTGCTAAATCTTGCGGGTGTTATATTTTGTCCTTCTCCTGCCAGAAATTTTTCTTCAAGTGATAATACTTCTCCACCTGCAAGCGCTTCTGATGGCTCGAACATTTCGTACAACAATGTTCCGTCTTTGATGTGTGTAAGTAGCCCACCTGTTATTTCTAAGAAATGTGTAGCACCATCAGCCGTTATGAGCGACTCGAACAAAATATTGTCTTTTTGCGGAAATTCTTCTTTGTCACCGAGTTTTAATCTCTTGCGAAGTTCTGTATCAAGCAGTATTTCATCCCGAAATACTCCCACGCAATAGTTGAGCAATTGTTCGCGGTTGCGGATAATCTTTACAGCTGAGCTACAACCATCGTCGTTAGGTTTGGCAATGAAAGGATAATCGAATGAATCTTCTATCAAATGAAGGGTTTGCTCGTGGTTTTTTTCAAAATCTGACTTTGTCACCAACAACTGGTTGGCTACCGTAAACCCATTTTTCCTCAACAGCTGGAGTGTATTGTATTTATTGATTGTAACTGCAGACGAACTGCTTGATGACCCATTGAACGGTATGCCATATTGGTCGAGTATTGCCTGTACTGTGCCGTCTTCACCCGGCCTGCCATGAAGTGCTATGAATACGCCGTCAAGCTTGTTTGCCAACTCCTGGTATTCTACTTTAACCGGCTCGAATACCATCGAAGATGAAGCATATTTAACGGTGATATCTTTGCATTGTTGTTTGATTTTTTCGACAACCGGATGCTTGCTGAAATGAAGTATTTTGTCCCGAATATCATCAGCATTGTCTTTCAGCAAAAGGTTGATAGGCACCTGGTAGAGATCATGGTGATCATTATTGCCGGTGACGAATATCGGAATGGGTTCGTATTTGGTGCTACTGGCGAGTTTTTCGAAAATATTTCTACCGCTTTCTACCGAAATATGCCGCTCAAATGAATACCCACCAAAGAAAACAGCAACCTTCTTCTTGCTTGTCACCGGATTTTGCAAATGTAGCAGGGCTTCATCTATCTCTTTGAGTAAATGGGTGAATGGTACCTTGTCCATTGACTCTTCGATGCGTTCCTGGATAGACGTTCGTATGATGAGTGTGAGAAATTCGCTTGGGTTAAGGCCTATCTCCGCTGCCTGGTGGAAGAAAAAAGAAGACGGCATCATCCCGGAAGTGGTATTCGGGTCGTTGAGAAAAATTTGTTTTGTCGGCGTAAAAAATCCGTCAATCCTGGCATACGTACCAAACTCAAAAAAACGATACAGGCGCTCGCATTCTGTTCTTATAGATCCAATGTCAGACTCCAAGAGGTTTATCGGCGTTAGCTTTCTTGACAGGCCGGGAAGATATTTTGACTTGTAATCAAATAATTCTCCGCCTTTGACTATTTCAGTAGGTGGTAATGCTACTACTTCACCATTTTCCTTGCGAAGTACGATGCAGGAGAATTCACGTCCTTCGATGAATTGCTCGAGAATTACTTTTTGTTCGCTTAGGTGGCTGTTAAGTACTAAAGTCTTTTCAGGATTTACTAAGGCTTGATTTTCAATAAAATTTAATAATTCATCCGGATGGAGTATGGTTATCCCTTCCGCATCAACTGGAAAACCAAGTCCGTCGCGTATGTCTATTAATTCACGGATGTATTGTATTTTTTCTGTTTTATTCAATGTAATCCAATCGCTTAGCCGGATACTTCTTCTGAAAAATGCTTTTTCTATTGCGTTGTAAACGGCTTCTTTGCCTTGAACTTCCTGAATAATGCTAACCCCGATTGAAGAACCTTGGTTGGCAGGTCGTACGACCACTGGATAACCAATTTTTCGGATTATTTCAGGATAAAATGAATTGAAATCAGTTTGTAACCATTCTTCTTTTTGAATCACAATCACCTCCGGACAGGCAAAACCGGCAGTACTCATAAGCTTTTTCTGGAATGCCTTATCCATACCGATTGAGCAGGCTCTCAGACCTGAGCCGGTATAAGGAATACCGATGCTGTCCAGCAAACCCTGGATCTGACCGTCCTCACCAAAACTGCCATGAAGTGTAAGAAATGCAAAATCAATTAATGCAGGTAGCTCGGATATCTCTATTTTCCTACCAAGCTTGCGTATTATTTCTTCCTGCATTTCCTGATTCTGGTATGCTATGCTTTCTTCGTAAATCTGAAAATCATGGTCCGATTCAGGAATCAATGCTACTGGTGGACAAAAGTCGCGTATGGTGCCTTTGTATATATACTGCCAGTCAAGAAGAATCAGATTTCTGAATGAATCAACAAAGATTGGTATAGGTTGAAAGATAGATTTATTAAGGTTGTCATATACTGTTCGACCTCCGGCAAAAGATATTTCTCTTTCTCTGGATGGCCCTCCGAAAAATATGCCTGTTTTCATCAAAGCAGTTATAATTTTGATAATAAGTGTAAAGGTAAGATTTCTGTATTAAATAAAAAAACCTGCCTGTTAATGTATAACGGGCAGGTTGTATGCTAAATGCTGGTAATCTATTTTTGAATAACTAATTTTTGTGTGAAAATACCGGTTGAAGTTATAATATTTACAAAATATGTACCTGTAATGAGGTTTTGAGTGCTCAGTCTGTTGTTGGTTGTTTCATCCTGGTTGTATGTACGCACCTTCATGCCTTGAAGGTTGTACACATCTATTCTATACACTATGGTATTATTGTCTGTAAGTGAAATGCGCCATTCGTCTTTTGCAGGATTCGGATAGATAAGTACTTGATTTGCTGCGACATCTTTTGTACTTATGAGGATGTTTTCATCTGTTCGGATGTTGAATTTGATGATACCGATCCAGCCTCCTTCTCCATCTTCTACGGTAAAGTAAAAATTGTCGTCGATGTCATTATCTTCAGTATTAAAATACGAAAATTTGGCATCGTTGATGTCTTGTTGGGTAAATTTATTCCCTACAAACAACTGCTGGTTTCCGTTACCCAGTAAGCCATGTTCGGGTAGTTTGACCAATGTATAGCTCAATTGCTCAGGTGTATTGTTGGCATCGCCTGTTTCAAGGTGTAGCAGGTCGATTTTCTTACCGGTGTGAGGTTTAAGCTTTAGCGTATCATTGGTGATGATGTATGGTGGATTGAGACTTACACCTGTACACACCTTGAGGTTCCACTCTGAAAGCTCACCACCACCTGACGGGTGAAGGTCTTTGACTATAAGTGTCCATTCGCCTGCACTTTCTTCTCCCTTAAATATTGAAAAAGGTTCAAGTGGCTTAAATACATTACCTAAAGTCGGCGGGCAGGTAAAATTCTTGGAAGCATTATCATCGAGACCGAAATCAAAAGAAACAGCAAAATCTTTACACTGATCGGTAAATAATTTGTTCTTCGTGCCGGCAGGGCTTTGTAAGGTCACATCAAGGTCGTTAAAATATTCGTGAAAACCTTTAATCTTTGAAATACTCACATCGCTGATGGCTCCATTGCCCAGGATGGTTATTTTAGATGTGACAGTAGGTGTGCCACTACCCGATATACCTTTTTTGCCATCTAAGTTTTTAAAGTTATCGCATGAAAGGGTAATAGTGTGGAATGCACTTACATCACTCCAGTCACCTGTACGGCATTCGTTGGTGGGCCTTACTCTCCAGAAATACAATGTACTTTCATTTAGCGGATTATTAGGTGTGTATTGTGTCGTTTTAAGTCCGGATTTTGTTTCAATAATACTGGCACCGAAAGAAGGTGAAGTCGCTATCTGGATTTCGTAAGACTCTGCTCCACTCACGTCCTGCCAGGTAAAGTTGGTAGCTTTACTTATACCCGATGACCCGCTTGCCGGTACCTGTAATGACTGAACTCCAAAACTTGAGGCAATAATCTCAAGCGGAATAATACGTGTAAAAGTATCAAGCCCAGGTGCATTTGCAGTTATTGAAATATTATATTTTCCGGACAGGACAGTTTCGTCAAAGTATAAATTGAGTTTGGAATCTTCTCCAGGCAAAACAGGGTTTTTGGTAAATACTGCATTGCTACCGGACGGCAAACCATTTACTTCGAATGAGATTTCTCCATTGTAATTATTGAATCTGGTTACAAACAAATCTGCCGTGATACTGTCCGGGGCACAGAATTTTTCGAAGCAATTTGATACGTTGAAATACACACTTTCAGTTGCCGGTTCGTTGATGGCAAAATTTTGGTTGCTCACGTCAAAGAAAATATTGTCGGCTGCCTCCACACGTATGCGAGCTGAAGTGATTGCTTTTGGAATAGCCGGCACTATAACGGGTTCTGTACCGTCATTGGCAGTATTACAAGCCAGTACATAAGGGTAAGTATAACCGCCATCTATCGACAAAAGAATGTTTACACGTTTGCAATTGACGGGAAAAGAATCGGTCTTGGCTACATTCCAGGTAACAATATTGTCTGTACCCATCGTCCAGGTATCGAAGGTGTTTGGGTATGATACAATGAATGGACCGGCTTTGTCAGTCGCTTTGAAGTTGACTTTAGCCTGTGCAGTTGCTCCTCCGCCAAAATGATTGTCTCGTACCACTACTTGAAAAGTCAGATCACGAGAATAAGTAGGTAATACTTCAGATACATTTTGAGTATTCGATAGAATGCGGTCTATTCTTGGGAAAGTTCTGCTTGTTGAGCTATTCGGGGCAAACACTCTGAACGAAGGTGCATTCTGAATTGGCATACCGAGTGGTGACTGATCACCGAGGTCGTATTGTTCCCATGAATAGGTGAGTGTGTCACCATCTTCATCTTCGGCTTTACAATTTAATTCAAAAGGTGTTGATATCGGAATATAAAAATTATTCTTCAGATTGATCTGTACCGTCGGATGATGGTTATCTAGTTCTACTTTGTTTGCACAACCATCACCACTGCTGATATGCATGTATGGTAATATCTCCTCCAGGGCGCCTACATTATACATAGCATCACTTCCAATAGTAACATTATTGGATCCACATGCACCTGAATAGGACATAATAGTGGTGCCACTGCCGGGTTCGTAAGCTGTGCTTGCATTTTCGTTTTGGCCACAATTGTTGAATGAATGGTTGGCATTCATCTGGTGCCCCATCTCGTGAGCTACAATGTCTATCCAGTAGGGGTCGTTCTTTGGGTAATCAAGACAAGATCCTCCACGTGCCTTGAATGGTCTGCAAACCGCACCAATCTGCGCCAGACCAACCACTCCACCACCGAAAATTCGACCGAATACGTGACCGATGTCGAAGTTCTGAGCACCAATATTCTGTGCAAGTACTGTCTGGTTAGCATTTATCATTTGTGGTAATGCCTGGTCATCATAAGCATCGGTATTTTCATCGAAGAAAATGATTTTGTCGTTATCATTTACAAGTTCGAATTTAACAGACAGATCGTTGGTGAGTACCTCATTGATACGATTGACAGCTGTGTTTAACTCCGCAATTACATCTTCTACGGTAGTGCCGATGAATTGAGAATAAAGCCCGGTGGTGGCTATCGCAATGCGGTATTTATTCAAAGGAAGGGTTGATGTCCGCTGTTTTAGTGCCAGCGTTTTGAGTTGTTCCTCTGTTGCCGGGCTATAATCATTGGTCAGGCCCTGTTTGGCAACTTCATCATCCAATCCACACACAAACTTTACCCCATTTGGGTCTTTTTCATAGTCTGAAGTATAATAGGCTATATAATACTTTGTCTGTTTTCTCGCAAATGGATCAATATACACCTGCTTGCCGTTGGAGGTAATGATACATTTTACACCGCGGTGCGAAATATCTAGGCGAATGCGGTCAAGCTTGTTTTCAGGGTTGTATCCTGCAAAACTCCTTATGTTAGGGAATTTTGCTGAAAGACCTTCCTGCATACAAGGTGATTGGAATACTTCGAATTCCTTTATGCTGCCATCAGGCATCGGGATGGAAATGAGTTTTCCTCTTGAACTGGTAAATTCCATTGGTGCATTCCAGACAGATTTTTTGAATGAATTAAAATCTAGCTCGAGTGTAGCAAACTTTTTAGGTACAATCCACTGGCTCTCATTTTCAGGTATTACTACCTTTTCGGGGGTAGTGTATGTCCAGAAATTCTTTTGTGCATTGGCTTGTAGGCCTAGCAATAATAATAAGAATAAAAAGAGTGAGATTTTTTTCATTTAGGCGTTTTTTTGAGTTGACAAAGGTATGTAAATAACACTTTAACTTAAAAATTGGTTTTGTTAAAAAATGCGGAATTTGGAAAATAACTTAAAAATCTGCTTTTAATTGTGTTCTGAACACATGTATCAGTTTCGAATCACCAAGTTTTCTGACTTCATAGCCCACATTCAAAAATAGTTTTTGGGTTAGCCTGTAATCTATATCTACATTAAGTTGCAGGTTTTTTCCATTGTTAAGCCCCTGAAGCAATGCAAAGCCGGCTGGCGAACTCTGGTTGCCTTCAAATTTGATATCCGTAAATGTAAATTTTCCATTCAGTGAAGATCTGTTGCTTGTATTATGCCTCACTTCTGCCGATATCTGTTTGGCATCACTACTTACTCCATTGACTGTTTCATTGGTCTTGCCTGCTTCCCATTTTCCTTTAAGTGCTATCCTGGTATGCAGGCTCGAATTGAGGATGATGGCAGGTTCTGTTTTTTGCACTTGCAATATAAAATTCCGCGACTTGAACAAATCGGCAGTACTTACAATGCTGCTGACCGACATACGGTTTTCGAACTGCCACTTAGGGCTGAGGTTTATTCTTGTGAATTGAAAAAATTCCTTCGTTGTTCTTCCTTCAAGTCCGGATGTAAGCAATTGTTTGTTTGATGTGCCGTTGGTGCCAAACTGTAGCTCATAACCAGGTTTGCCACGATTGACCTGCAATACCGAGCTATAGAAATACCCGAGCAAGGCAAGTTGGCTGACTTCATCAAATGCAGAAAATGGATTCCAGACCTGACTGATTTTTGATTCTTTGAGCTTACGATTGAACTGTACTGAACTCACCCAGTTGAGTTTTTGAAGGGCTTTTTTGAATACACCGGCATTCGACCACGCTGAAGGGAAACCCAGTGAGAGATTTTCTGTTATGGATAGATTGTCAGTTTTTACAAAATCATTTGATAATACTATCAACCGTACAAATTTAGCTTTATCAACCGATGTGGCGATTTCGAATTCGTCAAGCTGTTTTACACCATCTCCGTTGTAGTCGTTGTATTCGTACTGTCCGAGTCCGGGGCTTACTTCCTGGTAGTAATAGTCGATTTTTTGTTCTTGACCAGACCCAATTTCATAACTCAGCAGATTGCTCATGCTGCCATCTTTGGTGCGAATATTGTGTTGGAATCTACCTAAATAACTCTCTGCATTTTTAAGGTTTGTTTTGACTGACGTTACATTCAGTATGCGGTATTGTGCAATAAGCTGTACGGTCTGGTTTTTTTTAATTTTAAAATTATTCTCAAGACCGAACTGGTCAGCAACACTCAGCATCTTAAACTCGTTTTTGACCGGTAGGTCATCGATTCTTCTAGAAAAATTAAAGCTTGAGTTCAGTTTTGATACTGGTTTGTAACTTACACCTGCTCCCATGTTGATATACCTGAAACTCGTGACCAGCAATGTGTCGGCTTGCAATGATCTCCGTTCGTTTGATTCGCCATCAGCAAATATTTTTAATGTGAGGTCCTGGGTACTTAATAGTGTCTTTGACAATTCATATTTCGGCCTGAGGAACCAGGATTTTTCCTGATTGCCCGAAGTAAGCAAATAGCTAGATTCAAGTATGGAAGTCCAAGTTTTTTTTACGTATCTATTACTAAAATCGTGTTTGTTGGCCTTAAATAAATTAGATTGTGAAAAACTATTGTACGTGTACTTCAGCGAGAAGGTATTTGATTTTGTAAGTTGAATGCCGGCATTGATCCACCATTCGTCCACATTTAGTGGCTTGTAGTTATAATCTCGGTTAAATTCTGCATTTCTGTACGGGTTAAGTGGCGAAAAATTCTTGTTCACGAATTCGGTTTCTGCATAAGACTTTACACCAAGCATGTTTCCTTTTTTGCCTATAGAATCCTGTCGTGTTAAAGAAAATTTAGTCCCAAATCCGTTATCGTCACTATTGTCATTGTCCGAGAAACGATTCTTATCAAGCCTGGTATAAGCAAGTTCGCCATTCACTAGTATTTTTTTGAAGATCGGTGTAGCAATCGAAACAGTTGCCATCTGTTGAAGGGTAGGGGCAATCAGCTTTCTTACCGGAGAATAGTTACCGTTTTTTGTACCATTCGTATTGGGTGCCACCCATTTATATACACGCCCGTTGACCCCTTTTTCGGTATCGAGAATATAGTCTCCGTTGCCATTACCTACAAATGCAAAACTTGCTGTGTACTTTGCATTTGGGTTATTGGGCGAATAAACCAGTACAGAAGTGAAACCAAGTGTATCCGTAAGTCGGTACTTGACAGGGTCGGCATTTGATGTGTCAATGGATGCTACTATTGCAAGGCTTGTATTGTCACCTGCCTGTGACAATGCTGTTTTTTCGAGCGTTGTAAGAGGTGTTTGTGAAGAATTTTTATGATCTTGCTCTGTGTAGAGATTAACACTTACAGTCGATTTGTTAATTTTGACCGTTTCAGAAATCGTTGCAATAGAACGTACATAGTTTTGTACAACATATTCAAATTCAACTATTATTCGGCTGTCTTTGGTGATCATTCTTCTTGGTGTGAATGTTATATCGCCACGGTTATAATCAATCGTATAATCATCCTGCAAGCCACGCTGCATGACCATTCCATCTACGAACACTTTTTCGGTACCGCTCAGGATGATGATGAAACTTTCGCCTCCCGAGCCATTGAGCTTGTATGGGCCTTGATTGCCTTCGATACCATTGATGACCATCCTTGAAAATTTGCCCCGGCTGATGGCAAAGCTCGCCTTTGAGTTAAGTGTTTTATTTCCTGACTTTGTTGTATTGCTGATGGTGGCGCCTCTGAGTTTTTTAAAATATTTCATAAAATATCCTTCGGGTGCATTGATCTCGTAGTCACCTGCCAGCAAGGAAGAATTCCTGCGTTTTACTTGTATATAGATTTTATCAAATTCTTGAATCTGCCTGGTTGCCCCGTCAGGCTGGATCGGGATGTTGTTGTCGGTTACTACTGCAGCTATTTCGGTTTCGTCATCAATTTTTCCACTGAACTGCAGATTGAGGGTAGAGTTTAGGCTTAAATCCTGATTATTTCCTGCAAGTATTGAACGGCTTATACTTCCACGATAATTGAGATTGCCAAAGCCTGTGTCGGTTTTTTTGTCTTCAGAGAATTGGTATGCCAGAAATGGATTTTCCTTTTGGTTGGATATTTCACTCGTATCCACTAGTCTCAATGGTCTGAATACGACAAGGTCAAAATGCCTGTAACGGACTAAGTAAGCCGTATCATGTTCAAGACTTTTGCCCGGGAATATTTTAATTTCTTTGCCATCAACAAGGAAGTCTGATAATTCTAGTTTCGTGCCCGAAGGAATACAGCTAATGTCTATACTGTTGGGAAAAAATGGCAGACTATCCGACACTACGGTATTGCCGACTTGCGATATTTTAACAATTACCTGCTTCAGATTCTGGGCAAGCATCATATTCATATTGCCCATTAGAAAACAAAAAGCCAATATGAACCAAAATTTTATCACACGCTGACATTGATGGCTTCCTGTGTTGATCAGAATTTATAAGTAAAGCCAAACCTGAACTCAAATGGCAAAGCAGGCGAATCTGATGGTACAGAAAAATTGTAGAGACCCACTATCTCGTATCCTATCAACCCATCACCTGAATTATAACCCAGCCCGGCAAGATAATTTTCAGAGCCAATACGCTCAGTATATATTTTATTGATTTTGCTGTCATATACCAGATAACGTGAATACTGGTCAATATATGCACGTTCGTCACTTTCATAATTCGCCTCAGCATGGAGGAACAAAAATTTGAGAAATTTGAACCTACCAAAAGCACCAACCGAATAATTCAGCAGATTAGCTGATCTGCGACCTCTCGGATTCCCTGTTTCATCAATGGTTTCACCTTTTATATATGTATAATCGATACCAAATCGTGGTCCAAAACTCAGCGAAGGAAGCACCTTATATCCTACCATTGGCGTAATGCCAATATTAAACTGGCTGTATGCATTGTCGCCTGAAAAACCGAGGTTGAAGCCGCCACCGTACCAAAGTCGGTGCTTGAATCCACCCGATTCGTCAAAATATTTGTCAACATTCTTCTTACTCTTCTCTTGGGCAAATGTTGTATTTGGAAGTAAAACGATAAGCCAAACAATAGCCAATATCAAAAACTGAAATTTTTTCTGCATAAAAAATAATTGTGTATATAATTAACGATGCAAATTTAAAAATCATTGCTCAAAAAATGATTCATTTGAATTTTTATATCAAGCTATTTTTTTATGAATGTAATTTATCTGTTTGAATTTAATTTGAAAATTAATTAAAAACGAGCGTAAAACTTTGCAGATAATATATCGTAAATGCTTAAATTTGTGTTGGTTTTGGTCTAATATATAATTATTTTATATTAATTTTGTTTAATTATAATCTACCTTTTGTATGTTTAAAAAATTGCTTAGTGTTTTAATTTGTTTTGCGTCTATTACTTTATTTGGGCAAACAGCGGTATTTACAAGCAACCCTGTAGGTCAAACAGAATACAGTGAACTGAATGAATTTCTTTCCGATTATGAGATTTACAGTATTGATGCTACTTCAATTTATAATTATGTCAAGAAATCAAAAACCGAACATACAGAGTTTCAATTAAATCTTGGTGACAAGCATAGCTTCAAGCTCGATCTGCAGGAGAACATCATCCAAAGACCGGGCATCAAGGCAAAAGTGCTGACAGAAAACGGCATCGAATTGCAGGAACCAAGCGGTATTAAATGCTATAATGGTGTAGTAGCAGGTACCACAAGGAAAGCAAGTATATCTGTGGATAAGGAATTCCTTCTTGGCTTTGTAGTGGACAATAACGAAGATTTTTGGTTTGAGCCATTGTGGCATATTATACCGGGTGCACCTACCAACCAATACATCTTTTATTATGCCAAAAATTTTAAACAAACAAGCGAGCATCTTTGTGGAGCCCTAGAAGCAAACAACAAGCATAAACAGATTGAAAATCAGATTAAGGCAACTAAAGGAACACCAGAGTCGCCCTTAGGATGCAAAGAAGTAGAATTAGCAGAAGCATCTGACAAGGGCATGTGTAGCAAATATATGTCAATAAGTGGAGCGCAGAACCGTATCATTAGTGTAATCAATACTGTACAGAATAATTACAACGGATGGTTTGATGATAATCTTACACTAAAAATAGTTGACTGGTATAACGTAGCTTGCAATGGAAGTGACCCATGGTCAAATACGGTAGATGCTGAACAATTGCTAAACGAATTTACAGACTGGGCGCCTGGCAACTTCAGTGACCACGACATTGGGCAATTATGGACAAGTAGAACGTTTTCTTTTGGTGTGGTGGGTATTGCCTGGTTGGGTACGGTGTGCAACAATCTTAGATACAACTGCATTTCTGATTTTACAAGTAACCCGAATTTCATCCGTTGTACTGTATCTCACGAAATGGGGCACAATTTTAACTGCGAACATGATGCATCGGGTGCACCTTATATAATGGCTCCGGCTGTGAGCTCTACCAACAACTGGTCAAGTGAATCTGTCAATACATTCAATGCCTTTATCCCTTCAAGGTGGTGCTTGTCGGCCTGTACCGGAGGCAATCCTCCTTCGGCTGATTTTTATTCAGATGAGCAGACTGGCTGCAAACCATTTACCGTACATTTCACAGATAATTCTACGGGTGATCCTACACAATGGACCTGGACATTCCCGGGAGGGACACCATCAAGCTCCACTCTTCAGAATCCAACGGTAGTCTATAATAATCCTGGCATCTATGATGTTACACTAAAAGCAACGAATGCTTCCGGTTCTGATACATACACACAGGCAAAATATATCACAGTAAGAGATATTCCGGTAGCTGATTTTAGTGTTACAAGCATTCAGGGTTTAGCTATTTTTGACAATAAAAGTATTGATGGCGAAGACTATTACTGGGAGTTCGGAGATGGTGAAGATTCGGCTGAAGAAGAACCTACTCATGACTATGCAGAGCCCGGTACATATACTGTATCGCTTACGGTAACCAATGACTGCGGTTCGTCAACTTACATCAAAGTAATAGAAATAGTATTTGTCCCATTGGCTGACTTTAGCTCTAATATCAGTAAAGGCTGTGTACCAATGGTGGTTAATTTTACGGATGAAAGTGAATATGAACCTACTTCCTGGCAATGGACATTCCCCGGAGGAACGCCATCTAGTTCTACATTGAAGAATCCGACAATCACTTATAATACTCCCGGATTATACAGTGTGACACTTGTAGCAACCAATAGTGCCGGTAGTAACACCATTACTATCGATAAATATATAAGTGCCGGAACGATACCGGTTGCATCATTCACTGATACCATTGCCGGCAATACCGTTAGCTTCAATAACACAACACAAGGTAATGACAATCAATACCTATGGACATTCGGTGATGGTGATTCGTCAATGGTCAAGAACCCGGTTCATCTGTATGACCAGTCAGGCACATTTACTGTAACATTATATGTAACAAATACTTGTGGCAGTGACACCATTACAGGAATGATTACTATAGTAGCTAAACCTGAAGCTGGTTTTACTTCAGTTAAGTCAAAGGGCTGCATACCATTTGTCGTTCATTTTCAGGATAATTCAACCAATCAACCAACTTTCTGGCAATGGAGTTTCCCAGGTGGTTCCCCTTCTACTTCAAACGATCAAAATCCAATCATCACCTACCCTGCAACTGGCAGCTATGAGGTAAGTTTGATAGCTGGAAATACTGCAGGCAGCGACACAATCGTCATCCAGAAATATATCAATGTCAATGACAAACCATTAGCAAGCTTTAGTTATTCAATAGATAAAAATGTTGTTACTTGCCTGAGCAATTCTACAAATGCTACATCATGGTTATGGAAATTAAGTGACGGAAACACTTATACTACTGAAAATATAACACATATCTACCTGACAAGCGGGTCAAAGACCATAACGCTCATTGCCTCCAATGAATGCGGTAGTGATACCACAGTACAGACGATCGACATTATTTATGACCAATTGACACCTGTTGCAAAATTTGAAGCATCATTGGCGAGTGGGTGTTTGCCATTACAGGTAACATTTACTGATTTTTCTGAAAATAATCCGATAGAGTGGTACTGGACTTTTGAAGGAGGAGATCCGTCAACATCAAGTGTTCAAAACCCTGTTGTCATTTATAATACGGCTGGTGAGTACGACGTACAGCTTATAGTGAAAAACCTGTTCGGTTATGATACAATCAATAAACCTGATTACATTAAGGTGACAGGATTGCCTGCAGTTAAATTTACTTATTCACTCAAGGATGGTATAGTAAGTTTTGTCAATCAGACTATAGGAGGAACCGCGTATCTGTGGAACTTTGGAGACGGTACAACATCTACTGAGGAGAATCCGGTACATACTTATACAGTGCCGGGTGAATATACTGTTTCACTCACTGTTACTAACGAATGTGGCTCATTTACATTTAATCAGAAAATTAATACCATGGTAGGGTCGAAGGATATTGATTTTGTCCAGAGCCTGATACTCTATCCGAATCCGAATGCCGGACGCATGACCATTGAGATACATTCTTTAGCTTCAAGGCATCTTGATATAAAGCTTGCAGATGTCCTTGGTCGCGAAATCAATCAGACAGAAATCCAACTGTCTGCCGGAGTTAACAAGACTGAACTGAATCCGGATGGAATATTGCCGGGTACATATTTTGTAAAAATCGAATCCACTGACGGAATGATCGTGAGAAAAATGCTTGTGAAGTAAATTGTCAGACAAAAATAAGGAACAATTGAAATAATTAACCAAATTAATTAAACAATTGACGAGTTTGTTATATTTAGATGTAATATTAATCAATATATTTGAATTAAACCACCCCAACACACCATGACAAAAAATATTTTTACAATTGCATTATGCCTGCTGACACTGGGTTTGTTCGGCCAATCGCAGGTATTTTCGGGTAAGCTTGTACAAACGAATGAGTACAATCAGCTCGATTTGTTTTTAAAACATTATGAGATTTACCAGATAGATGCTGTGTCAATGCATAATCTTGCAATGAAGAACAAAACTGAAAATCTGCAGTTTCAACTCAACCTCGGAACGCAGCATTCGTTTTCGCTCAATCTTCAGGAGAATAAGATTTTCAAGGAAGGGATTCAGGTACGGGTTGTGACCGAAAATGGAATAGAACCCGGAACACTGAGTAAAATCAAATGTTATAATGGATATACAGCCGGTGATCATAAAAAAGTAAGCCTATCGATTAACAATAATCTGCTTTTCGGCTTCATAACCACAGACGAAGGTGAGTACTTCGTTGAACCACTCTGGCATCTGATACCCGACGCGCCACAGGATCAGTTTATTTTTTACTACGCAAAAGATTATATCGAAACCAAGGAAGGCAAATGTGGGATGACAGAGGCAGAAGAGTATGGAGAAAAATTGCACAATAAAATACAAAATACCAAAGGTATAGCTGAAGGAGCTCCTCTAGGTTGCAAAGAAGTAGAGATAGCAGAAGCAGCTGATAGGCTGATGAGTGTAAAATACTTTGACCAACAAGGTGTAGAAGACCGGATTACTTCCATGATAAATCTCGTGCAAGCCAATTATTATGGTTCATTCAATGATGATCTTACACTTATTATCTCAGAATTTTTTATTGTTGATAAAAATGGTACAGACCCATGGACACCCAGTACAGATCCTTCAGCCTTGTTGAGTTCTTTCAGAAACTGGGGCCCAACTAACTTCGGGCAGCATGATGTAGGTGAATTGTTTACTAACCGTGATTTTGACGGAGGCACCGTAGGTATCGCGTATCTTTCAGCTGTTTGTACAAGTAATAGATATAACTGTATTCAGGATTGGACAAACAACTTAAGCTTGCTGAGAGTAACCATTGCGCATGAGTTGGGGCACAATTTTAGTTGTCAACACGATGGTAGTGGCACGCCTTACATCATGGCACCTGCTGTTAATAACACCAATACCTGGTCATCTACTTCTATTACTTCATTCAATAATTTTGTGCCTTCACGTACGTGCCTGGCTGCATGCAGTGGCGGTGGTCTGCCACCTGAAGCCGATTTTTCGGCCAATATTCTCGAAGGCTGTAAACCACTGACTGTACAGTTTACCGATAATTCATTGCACAGTCCTACATCTTGGAACTGGACATTTCCTGGAGGAACACCATCAAGCTCAAATGCAAAAAATCCGGTTGTGACCTATAATAATGCAGGTTGGTGGGATGTGACACTCGTAGCTACCAATAACAATGGATCGGACACAGAATCGAAGCAACAATATATTCACATTAAAGAAAAGCCTATTGTAAGCTTTACATATACCAAACTTTTAGGAAATGTGAGTTTTATCAATAATTCAACCGGTGGTAATATCTTTTACTGGGAATTCGGTGATGGAAATTTCTCTACCGACGAACACCCGACACATGATTATACAGACCCCGGTAGTTATACTGTGACGCTTACCGTTACAAATGAATGCGGATCTACTACTCTTACAAAGGTGATCGAAATTGTATTTATTCCGCTGGCTAATTTTAGCTCAAATATTTCGTCAGGCTGTGTTCAGATGTTTGTCAATTTTGAAGATGAAAGTACTTTTAATCCTACGTCATGGCAATGGACATTCCCTGGTGGCGTACCTGCAAGTTCTTCACTTCAGAATCCTGTGGTCTCCTATTCAACGCCAGGAGTGTATGACGTTACATTGGTGGCTACTAATAGCGCCGGCAGCAATACTATAACCATTACCAATTATATCAAAGCGCTTGATAAGCCTGTACCATCTTTTACCCAAACTATTACAGGCTATAAGGTTGTGTTCAATAATACGACACCCGGCACAGATAATACTTATGAGTGGAATTTTGGTGATGGCACTACAAGCACCGAAAAAAATCCGGAACATACCTACGGTTCTTCAGGTCAGTTTACAGTCACACTGAAAGTTACCAACAGTTGTGGCTCTACCACTATTACAAAAGACATCACTATTCTGGCAGTACCCAAAGCTCAGTTCAGCTCTTCCGTTACATCGGGTTGTGCGCCATTGACAGTTAATTTTACTGATAATTCTACCAATAATCCTTCTTCATGGCTTTGGTCATTTCCGGGTGGTAATCCTTCAAGTTCTACTGTGCAAAATCCTACCGTAATCTATAATAATCCTGGAAGTTACAATGTTACATTGATAGCAAGTAACGCTATTGGAAGTGATACAATCGAAATAGCCCAGTACATTCAGTCCATAACCGTACCTGTTGTTGATTTCGATGTTGTGATGAATGGAAATGTAGCGGTGTGTACCAATATATCACTTTATGGAGCTACATATTTATGGGATTTTGGCGATGGCACTACCAGTAATCAGGAAAATCCGGTTCATACTTATGGCCAGGCAGGTAATTATACCATCAAACTGACTGTAACCAATGACTGTGGCAGCAACTCTGTAACCAAGAATGTCACCGCAGTATTCAAACCTACGGCTTCCTTTACATCTGATAAAGTACAAGGCTGTGCCACCTTGACGGTTAACTTTCAAAACACATCAAGTGCTGATGCTACGTTTTTCAACTGGACCTTTATCGGTGGCAATCCGGCGACGAGCACACTTAAAAATCCGGTTGTAACTTATGATACTCCGGGTAGCTATACGGTCTCATTGGTAGCTGGTAATTCAGCCGGAACCGACACTTCGATGATAGTAGCTTATATAACTGTTGCCGGGGCGCCTATACCTTCATTCACTTATACGAATAATTCTGATGGTAAAGTACATTTTACGAATACAAGCCAGAACGGTATTTCGTATCTATGGGATTTCGGTGATGGAGCTACCTCTACTGAAAAAGATCCGATCCACAAGTTCGAAACCAGCGGTGTTAAGAGTGTGACACTAACTGTTACCAATGATTGCGGACAGACAAGTACTACCATTGTGGTGGTTGTAATTTTCCCTCCTTCGGCGGAATTTTCGTCTGACAAAAACACAGGCTGTGGTGCACAAACCATAACTTTCGAAGACCTTTCAACAGAAGGTGCAGTACAGTGGTTATGGTATTTTGAAGGAGGCTCACCTTCTACTTCTACCGATAAAAATCCGGTCGTCCAATATAACACACCGGGCTCGTATGATGTGACATTGATAGCATCCAACAGTATTGGCAGTGACACCATCGTAAAACCTGGATTTGTATTGATAAGTTCAGCACCACCAGTAGCTGATTTTACCTATACAAGTACAGGATTGACACATAATTTTACCAATCAATCAACAGACGCCTACAGTTATTTGTGGAACTTCGGCGACGGTGGCCAAAGTACAGAGCCTGATCCGGTTCATAATTACCTCGACGGTGGCGTTTATACAATCCAGTTGATTGCTTTCAATGGTTGTGGTAGTGATACCATTACTGAGAATATAACAGTTGTTGGTTCGGTACCTGAAGGTAGTTTTAGTTCAGATATAACATCCGGTTGTGCACCTTTGATCGTAAAATTTACAGATAAAACCTTGGGTGGTGCCACAGCATGGCAATGGTCATTCCCTGGTGGCGAGCCGGCTACTTCAACTGAGCAAAACCCAACAGTCATATACAATACAGCCGGAGTCTATGATGTGACACTGATAGTTAGCAACTTGTTTGGTTCTGACACAATAGAGAATTTTTCTTACATAGTAGTAAACAGTGTGCCTTTGGCTAAGTTTAGTTATACTATTCAATCAGGCGTTGTAACATTTATCAACCAGACAACAGGTGGTACTAATTATCTGTGGAACTTCGGTGACGGAACAAGCTCTACCGAACAGAATCCGACACACGCTTATGCCAATCCGGGACAGTTTACAGTAACATTGACCGTAACGAATGAATGCGGATCTTATACTTTTACCCAGATTATCGATCCGAAAGTGGGTGTCAGAGAGATTGATTTTATCAAAAATATCAAACTCTTCCCGAACCCAAATGCCGGTCATCTGACATTAGAAATAAATTCGGCTTCCGGAGAAAATCTGATGCTTAAAGTAGTTGATATTATGGGTAAAATGGTTTATACTAAGGAACTCAAACTCACAAACGGGCTGAGCAAAACTGAACTTAATCTCCAAAACCTGGCATCCGGCACCTACATGGTTATACTTGAATCGGACAAAGGGATATTGGTAAGAAAGATGATGATACAATAACAAAAATACAACTTAAGATTTTTCCGGCCGGGCAACAATATTTACCTGGCCGGAATCATTTGTAAGTGATACATCGAGTAACTGACAAAAATTGTTTTAATTTTGCTTGCGATTTAGTACAAAAAATATTAAATTGCCTAAACAAACTGTTTTTAATTATCAATCCCGGAATTCCGTATAATATGACACGAGTCCTTAACTATAAGAGTATTCTGTCAGTTGTTTTTCTGATATACTTTTTATTAGGTATTAATAAATCAATTGCACAACCGTGTCAGTGTATCAATTGTCCGGGTACCATTCCCAAAGCAGGGAATCAGGATTTTTCAACAACAGAGTTTTTATACTTTGTAAATGGCGCAGAGTCCAATTCGCTTGAAGATCTATTTCAGGGAGTTTGCGCTGTAAATGTAGTTTTCAAAGCAGATAATGTTTTTCAGGTTGAGATGTATCTCATTTCACCCGGAGGTGATACAGTTCGGCTAGTCGGCCCGGATGCAGGCTCAGGTGTAGGTGTGACAGCTCTTACTACGTGGAGTGTAGCTTTTATGCCGAGTTCGATTGCCGTTTTTCCTGACCCGGGTTTTAGTCCGGTCTGGACCAATTACGACCCATGGGAGACAGGCGCCAATTATACAGGAACATATTATCCAAACCTAGGTAAACTCGAAGACTTTGACAGCGGACCTGTCAACGGACCATGGCGGCTGGTTGTAAAAAATTACGCTCCGCTCAATAAGGGAGAAGTGATTGATTTCTCTATTGTATTTTGTGACGAAACCGGTATCGAATGTGGATGTCTTGCTTACGCGGGCATTTATCCATCTTTTCAGATTATCGAAGCTTGCCAGGGTTCAGATAAACTAAAACTCAATCTTAAACCAAACTATAACGGTTACGAACCTGACCCTAAAGTATTCAATTATACATACACCATCGCTTCACCCAAAAATGTAATTCTGGAGTTTACAGAGGCACCCGACCTTTCAGGATATGCGGTAGGTAATTACAAGGTGTGTGGCTTATCCTACTTGCAGGCTGATTCAGCGCTTGTTATTAAAGATGCCGGCATAACAAAACTGGATACTATTTATAAGGAAATAAGCAGTCCAGATCCGGATTATTGTGCTGACTTGAGTAAGAATTGTATATTTATTAATATCAACCCACCACCTCCACCTGTCAATATTGAACAGTTCTTGTGTCAGGATTCGTGTATCACTTTTCATGGTAAGACCTACTGCATGCCGGGTAGCTATACATTTACTGAGCTCGATTCACTCGGTTGTTCTATCAACTATAATCTGAAGCTTAACCCCGCTACTACAAAATATTATAGCTATACCGATACCATTTGTGTTGGTGAATTTGTAATATTTGGTGTCGATTTTTATAATAAGACCGGTATTTATACCAAGACCTTCAAATCCTTTACAGGTTGTGACAGCATCGTTACATTGAACCTGAAGGTGATGAATTTTGATATTAAAGTAAAAAAACCGGATACACTCAATTGTGTTCATGAACAAGTACTACTCGATGGGTCTGATGTTAATGAGAATAATCCTTCATTTAGTTACTTATGGACTGCAAGCGGAGGAGGTGAAGTTATTGGACCTGGCAATATGCCCGATTTGTGGGTTTCAAAGCCGGGAACGTATAAACTGACTGGCACTTTTACACTTTCATCCGGAAAAACTTGTACTGATTTTGTAAATGTAACTGTTGCTGAAAATATAATTCAACCCGAATTAACAACCGTACCCGATCAGTTTCTTTGTCTTGGTGATGAACTTGATCTTTCTAAGTTAAATATTAAGGAAATACACGGTATGCCGGGTACGCTTAGTTATCATTCTGCCAATCCTCCGGATGCAACCAATCAAATATCTCCTTTGATACAGCCAACTGTATCAGGCGTATATTATGCACATTTTGTTGTAGGAAAATGTGATGCAGTTAAGCAGATAAATGTAAATGTCAATAAAAAACCAAAAGCTGAGGTAAAACCATTACTCAATGTCTGCAATAGTGCGATGATGGGGGAAAATACGCTGGTTAATTTTGATACGCTTATTGTTTCCGGCGATAACAAAGGATACTGGACAGACAAAGACTTTTCAGGTGCAACCGGCACATTTCCTCTTCTTGATTTTACAGGTGTGAAGCCTGGCACTTACGAATTTGTTTATACAACCCAATCAGCAATACCTCCTTGTACAGATACATTCTACATCGTTAATGTGATAGTAGAAGACTGCGAATGCCCAAGTCTGGCAACACTTTCACCGGGTGATATGTGCCAGAACTCAGCAAAATCTGATCTGAATGCATTGTTGATAACCACAGAATCCGGTAATTGGAGTCTTGAGAGTGCACCTCCGGGCTCTACGGCATCTATAAACGGATCAATATTTGACGGAACAGGTTCCACACCAGGTAATTATAGTATAAAATTTACACTCAGTCAGATTCCACCACAAGGTTGTCAAGAGTCCGTTGTATTGAATCTGAAAATTGTTGCACCACCGGAACTTCAAATGATGTCTGATATTACCGTGTGTAATTCGGATGATATGGGGCAGGGCACAACTGTTGATATGTTGCAGACAATCGTTGCAGGTAATAAAACCGGAATTTGGAAAGATATCGACAATTCTGGTGCAGTAGGTATTTTTCCGGTGCTTGATTTTAAGAATATTGCTCCGGGTATATATAGGTTCAGGTACGAAACAAATTCTGCAGAATTTCCTTGTCCTGAAGTATATGATACTGTTAATGTGACCGTCAAGGACTGTAATTGTCCGACAGTGAGTTTGCTCAGTACAGTGTTGTGCAATATAAAAGATACGCTTCTGTTAAATGATCTGGTAATAACGGGTCAAGCAGGTACTTGGCAATTATTGACATCGCCGTCAGGAGCAAATCCGGCAAAAATTATTGCAGATAAATTTATTTTTGATAATAGCAATGCCGGTAAATATGAGCTTAAATTTGTTTTGAGTAATCCTGTCGCAGGTTGCCAATCTGATTTCATTACCACAGTTGAATTGTTACAAGCGCCTTTTACTGAGCTTGACACAGTGAAAAATATTTGCAACAGCAACCAGAATGGTCACATTAGTCTGCTTGATTTTTCCACACTTCTAAAAGCAGGAGACCTAGGTGGCTCGTGGCAACAAGTGGTACCCTCCGGGGCAACAGGCACTCTACCATTGCTTGATTTTAATGGCGTGGCACCGGGCAGTTATTATTTTAAATACATAACAAACTCTGCGGTATCTCCATGCAAGGAGACTGAGTACCTTATAAGAATTATCGTTGAGGATTGTAGTTGCCCCAGTGTGACCACTGTAAACCCAGGTAAGTTTTGTAATAATAATCTAAGTATCAACCTTGATAATTACAAAGTGACCACCGAAGCCGGGTCATGGGCAATTGTAATGACTCCACCAGGCACTAATCCTGCTACAGTAGTACTTAACACATTTTCCGGCACTAATGCAGACCCGGGAATCTATACTATTCAATTCAACTTACAGGCAAATCCACCTTTTGGTTGTCCCACATTTTCAATACAAACAATTGAGGTGGTGGCCGACCTTACTGCTGATATTATACAAATGGTTTCTGTTTGCAATGATGGATCAGCCGGTAATGTTTCTACCGTTAATTTTTCTTCACTCATCACAAAAGGGTCACAAAATGGAGTCTGGACAGATGTTGATAATTCGGGCGCGACAGGCACTTTTCCGCTTTTGGATTTTTCAGGTGTAACACCCGGTGTATATACATTTAGTTATTCATTGAAAGCTAATTCTCCTTGCCAGGATAAACAATACCTTGTGATGGTAGAGGTGAAAGACTGCAAATGTCCACCAGTATTGCAGAAGGATATTCCGACGGTATTATGCAATGATGGTATCAGTATTGATTTCAATAATTATTTTTCAGCCAACGTTGTTTCGGCACTCATAAGTATTCCGAGCGGGCAGTCGGCAACAATTTTACAAAATAACATTTTACAATTACAGGATATCATGCCGGGCGAATATACAATTTTAGCTGCTCTTGCTTCTGTACCTGCGGGTTGTAAAAAAGATACATTATTGACACTCCAGATCGTTGACTCAAAAAATGCAGGTACACCAATCAAGGATTTTGTTTTTTGCGAAGCAGAAGATACCTTGTTGAACCTTAACCAATTACTGACAGGTGCTGATTTTGGTGGGCAATGGTTGCTCGTACCTGCTTCTGCAGCACTTAATACTTTGACAGGCACTCTTGATATCAACTTATTGTCTGCCGGAAGCTATAGCTTAAAATATATACAGAATAATGCTCCACCTTGCAAGGTTGAAGAAGCCTTAATAAATATTGTCATAAATAAAGTCCCTCAGGCGGATGCAGGTGAGGACCAACAACTTGGATGTAGCAAAGCCTATGCAGTACTTGGCGGAACCGGCAATCCGGGACTGACTAATGTCTCCTTTGAATGGTCAAACAATGTTCCTGATGCAAATGCAGGCAATCCGGAAGTAACACTTGCCGGAACCTACTTCCTTACTGTTACAGACCTGACAACCGGCTGCTCAAGTGAAGATGCTGTAACTATTACCCAAGGAACAGATTCAGACATAGAAGCGAAGATTAATCTTAAACAACCTTCATGCTCAGGTAATAGCACAGGTAGCATTTCTATTGAAGTCATAAAAGGGAATCCTCCGTACCTATACAGCATCAATCAGCTTCCTTTCCAGCCGGAAAATATTTTCGACAATCTTGTATCGGGTTTATACACCATTTCAATAGAAGACGCAGCAGGTTGCACTAAGGATACTACTGTTGAGATTTTTTCGGCACTTACCGGTGGTATTTCGCTAGGGAAAGATACAATTATCAACTTCGGAGACAGTGTATTCATTGAACCCAATCTGAAGTTTCCGGTAAGCGAACTGGCATCAGTGAAATGGTCAAGTTTAGGTTACATCAGTTGCGATACATGCCTCAATACTTATTTGAAACCATTTATTCCAACCAAATATTTTCTTGAAGTACAGACAAAGGCTGGTTGTTATTACAAGGCAGATATAATTGTTACAGTCAATCGGGATGTTAAATATTTTGTGCCTAATATTTTTAGTCCGAACGGTGATGGTGTGAATGATTGGGTGGAGATAAGTTTAGGGCCTGATATTGTAAGTATGCAAGAATTCAGCCTTTTCGATCGCTGGGGCGAGCAAATTTACAAATTGAACAATGTGACCAATGATGGTATTCCGATTAAGAGTTGGGATGGTTTGTTTAAGGGTAGCAAAGTGAATTCCGGTGTATTTGTTTATATGATGAAACTGGTGTTGGTGGATGGTACAATTGAGTTTGTAACAGGTGAACTGACACTTGTTAAATAAGGAAAATTAAGAACCTAATTACTAACTTTGTTTACTTTTTTGCGTTAAAGCATATTTAATTATAATCCTACAAAATGAAAGCCCAACTTCTTTGTCTTGTTGCAATTTTGGTACTCAGTATCAAAGGAGAATTATCAGCACAGTTTCAGGATTGTAATACAGCACAAGTGCTATGCACAAAAGACCCGGTTGTAGTCAATTCGGTGACAGGCCCGGGTAATTTTGAAGATGTAATGAACAATTCATGCTTCGAAGACCAAGAGCATCAAAGTCACTGGTTTACATTTTACGCTACAAAAACAGGTACATTTGAATTTTCTATCAAACCTGACGGATATCTTGCAGATTACGATTTTGCTATGTGGGAAGGTGGTTGTCCGGGTACACCGGGTAGTAGTGAGGTGGCCTGTAACTGGCTAGGCGCAGTAGTGGTACCTCCATATTTTGCTACAGGTGTGGCTACTGATCCTGCTGCATCTTTTGGTGAAGGCAGTAGTCTGGAATTTATCAATACCATTCAAGTGAATGCAGGGCAGGTGTATTACCTATTGGTGGACAACATTACAGCCAATGGTAAAGGTTTTACTATATATTTTAATGGAACAGCCGAAATAGGCAATCCTGAATTATCATTTACGGCTGGCGTGTTCTGTAACCAATCTTCCCAGGATCTTAAAACAATTAAAGTTGAAGGCCTGGATTCTGTACCTGGTACGATTGAGTATTTTAATAAGTATTCTGACGCTATAAACGGGACGAATGCGCTTGCTAATTCTGTTGTCACTTCCAACGGCAACTATTACGTCACCAAAACTACACCTCATGGCTGTAAGGCAACACAAACCATCAGTGTAACACTTGAAAATCCGAATGTATTGATTGGTGATGTATATACCTGCGGCAATCCTTCTACCTTCGATTTTAATGACCTAAAGAAAAAAGAGATTTCCGGGCTTGATCTGGCTGATATAAGTTTTACCTATTTTCTCAACCAGCAAGATATGCTTAATAATACCAATCCAATTGGCAATATCGTCACTGTCAGTCAGGTGATTTGGGCTAAAGCCATAACAAAGAACGGATGCGTTGATTTGATACCTTTTAATGTAAATCTTGAAAAACCGGTCATTTCATTAAGCGGAACCGAAGAAATTTGTCCGGGCAAATCTGTATTCCTGCCAATCAACTATAACGGTCGCTGGCCAATAAATGTGACAGTAGCCATTAATGGAGGGCTCAATATCAAAGATTTTCTGATACAGGGCGAGCCTACGGTTGTTCAGCCACAGATTTCCACTGTTTATACCATCACGGAATGTATCGATACTTTTGGTTGTTCGGCTACAGTCCAAGGTAGCTACAAGGTAATCGTTCATAAAAGTCCGGAAATCGTGAATGTTGTGACAGATTGCTCCATATATAATGGCAAACCGGCTTTTGTCGTCACAGTGACAGGTGGAGATACTGCAAGCTATCAGATTGATGGCATACCCGGTAAATTCTCCGATAACATATTTGTTTCTGACCCATTGATAGAAGGGAATATGTATTCTTTCCAACTTTACGATGCCTACAAGTGTGCAGTTGTCCAATGGACAGGTGAGCCCACCTGCGATTGTGACCCGAATTTTGCTGTGTCAATATTTGAGAATACGCCAATCCAATGTTTTGGTGACACAAACGGGGAATTGTTGGCGAATGTAAGTGGGGGTTTCCCACCTTTTTCATACAAATGGAGCGAAGGTAGTACAACTGCAAAACTTTCCAATCTTTCGGTAGGTAATTATACAGTAACGGTTACTGATGGCAATGCCTGCACTGCCGTTGGTACTTACACACTTACTTCACCACCTCAGATTACACTCCAATACGAAATTTTGAATCCATTGTGTGAGAATGAAGCCGGTGGTTCAATCAACATCACCAATATTAAAGGCGGAACGGCACCATATATCATCTCGCTTGATGGTAAGATAGTTCCTGGAGTACCGGCCGTATTCGATCAGCTGAATGCGGGCAGCTATAAGATAAATGTAAATGATGTACATAACTGCAAGCTGGATATACCTGTTGAGATAAAGGCCGGATTGCCCTTTAATCTTGAACTTGGGCCTGATATCAGTCTAGCTGAAGGCGAAACCGCCAAGATAGCACTTACAGGTGATTTGGCAGAAATAGTTAATATTGAGTGGGCTGGTAGTTACCCATATAATTGTGGAAATTGTACAGAGTTTGTATATACACCAACCGGTAGTGGTTTCTTTAGTTTTGTCGCAAGTAATGCCAATGGTTGTCAAGCAACAGATACCGTTAACATTGCTTTGCATCTTAAAAGTCTGAGCGATAAGGTGTTCCTACCGAATACATTCAGTCCGGATGGAGATGGTGTCAATGATGTCTTCAGACCTTATTATGGTAATATTGCGGTAGCCAAATCTACACTGAGTGTTTATAACAGATGGGGAGCACAACTATATTTTGAAGAGTTTACTGACGAAGCCAATGGTTGGAATGGTAAGTTCAATGGAAAGATTCTCAATCCTGATGTGTATGTTTATGTACTAACGGTAGAACTTGCCAATGGCGAAACATCTGTTTTTAAAGGTGATATTACGGTTTTCAAGTGATTATCTCAGCCACACTTCTGTTGCGCCAAAACCATATTTGTTGTGATATTCATTCTGGAAATCAATAACATAGGGGTTGTTGCGTAGTTCTCTTGCAATGGCTGATTTTAGCTTTCCGTTTCCTCTGCCATGGATGATATATACTTTGTCCATACCCAAGCGTATAGCTTCTTCCATATATTCAGCAAAGACACGCATCTGGAGCTGCATAATCATGTGTTCTTCCAATTTTTGACCGGGTCGCAACAATTTTTCTGCATGGAGATCTATTTGTGGTTCAAAAGCGGATTTCCTGAGTGGGTCAGTAGTCGATACATACTTTGGTTTATTTTTAACCTGCACTGGTTTGCTTTTTAATATTTTCTCTGTAAAATCCTTTAAACTTTCACCATCTTCGACCTTTTGTACATCAGGGATGAATTCAAACAAATAACCCATTTGGTCAAAGAAGGGGACGAGATCGTCACGTGAGAAGAATTTTTTTGGGGTAATTCTCAAGGATTGTGTTCGTTTATTTTCAGGGCCTGATGTGTAATAGTCTGATAATGAAACTACAACTGTGAGCTGTGATTCAATCATTTCAGGCTCTATACGTCCTATCAGAAAAGCTTGCACTTGCTTCAAAATATTATCGTGCCTAAGTTTAAATGCTTTTGTGCTTATCTCAATCTCAAAAACAATATCGTTCTTTGAATCATTCAGTAAATATGCTGTATAATACAGAATTTCGTCATACTGGTTAAACTTTGGTATAAATGCGGTCCACAAACCGGTTTTGCTATGTTTTGAAACCGGAAATTCGATGATTCTTGAATCTTCTGTAAATTTCTGTTTTGGAGCTGATATTGGTACATTTGCTTGCGATAGAGGGTTATATGCAATTAAGTCTTCCAAAAATACCGGTATGGTCTCGCCATTATCTAGTTCGACCTGTACCATGCCGATATCAGGAGGCGAAACAACAGTACCTGCTTCGTTGAGATGTTTGAGTAATACCTTATCTCCAATTTTGAAATACATAATTACTTTTTCGCACTATTTAACAAAAATAATACAGGAATGTTTACTTAACCCCAGTTAACGTATTAGGAATTTAAACGAAAATGATTCGTACAAAAAATCCATAAAAAAGAGTTAGAAGCATAGTGAACTATGGTTTTTGAACTTTTGCAATGGATTTGAAGTAATAAGTTTTTGCAATAAAGAGCCTAATGCGTTATCTGGGTTAATATCTGAATGTAAAAATAGATACAGAATGTGACTAAATACCTATCCGGGCATTGGATTTTAATATCAAAGAAATAAATTTACTTGCTTACCTTTGTATTGCTATTTTGTCAGGCACAGTCACAGTCCTGAATCGTTGAGTTTTGAAATAACAATAATCATCGTCTTGGCATATAAGATTAAAGAAATTTACTACACATTACAAGGTGAAGGTGCACATAGCGGTCGCCCGGCTGTTTTTTGCAGATTCAGTGGTTGTAATCTTTGGACTGGCAGAGAAGCTGACAGAGCAAAAGCAATTTGTCAATTTTGTGATACCGATTTCTGGGGGATGGACGGTAGAAATGGCGGGAAATATACGGCACAGGACTTGGTAATACAATGTAAATCGCTGTGGCCAAAAAATTCTGATATACCATACTACATTGTATGTACCGGTGGTGAGCCGGCGCTACAACTCGATACAGAGCTTATCGAAGAATTTCATAAAGCATCTTGCCTGGTAGCTGTCGAAACGAATGGTACACTGTTACTGCCTGAAGGTATTGACTGGGTTTGTATGAGCCCGAAAGCGGATACTGAAATTGTTCTGCAACAAGTTGATGAAATAAAAATCGTATTTCCGCAACCAGGTATTAATCCCCTGAATTTTGAAGAAATCAAAGCATCTCACTACTATATCCAGCCTATGGATAATACTGATCAAGTGTCAAATACTAATGAATGTATAAAGTTTTGCCTGGAGAATCCAAAATGGAACCTTAGCGTACAGACACACAAGTATCTAAAAATAGACTAACGGTATTCTTTTGTTTCATACAATTCCATTAATCTGGCATAAGTAGGATCAGCCATCAGAATGGCTTTATTCCCAAAAATGATTACTTGTTGACGTGCTCGGGTAAGGGCAACGTTCAGTTTTCGGTCAATCCCTTCTTTGTTGACTGACGTGATACTTCTTAAGGAAGATTTTTTGTTGGCACAAAGTGAAATGAGGATGATGTCCCTCGCCCCACCTTGGTATCGTTCGACAGTATCAATCGTTATATTACTAGAATCAATTTTCTGTACTTCCAACAAATTTTTTATCAAAGCAATCTGTGCTCTGAATGGTGTTATGATCCCGATATCATATTTGCTTCCAGGCGGCATATTTTGATTAAGATAGTCAATTACGCTTATCACCTCACGAGCTTCAACGGTATTAGTTTTTAAGTGTATTTCATCGGTAGCGATCGGGCAATCAATGAAACTAATTCGATTCTTAAAATATAGATCCATGCCTGTACCTGGCTTAGTACGCATCTTTTCTAACAGATCATACGATGTATCTGATGAAATACTGTGTAGATTACCGTCATAAAACTGCTCATTCGGGAAGCTTGCAATTTCGGGATGCATCCGACCTTGATGTGTAAGCATTCCATAAGCTGAATTCCAATCCATCTCTTTACAACGGTTGAACATTCGCTCGAAAAGGCTATCTGCCAATGTATCAAACCCTGCCGAAGTTAAACGTAAATCTTCAATTCGGCTAAGCTTTTCTGGTTGTGTTACGATAGATGGCAATTGTTTGTGGTCTCCAATTAGGATGGTCTTGGGCAGTTTGCTCATTAACCCGGCCATTGTAGGTTCAAGCACCTGAGATGCTTCATCGACAATTCCACAAGCAAAATCGTAATAATCAAACAGTTCAGGTTTGCCGCTAATGGAAGCCAGCGTGCCAACTACAATCAGCTGGTCTTTTAATACCTTGAGTACTTCTGTCCTTTGGGTGCATGTTTTGAGTTTGTTTTCGAGTAAGTTCTGACGGTAGGCCGGACTGGTGCTGTATCTGGCTCCAACTCTCACATAGTGATTTTTAATCTCGATGTTTATACTTTCAATCGCCTCACATATTTCATCGGCTGCCCGGTTTGTATATGCGGCAATAAGAATCGGTTTGGTTTGGCTCGTGTAGTAATATTCAGTCAAGGCCTTGACGAGTCTTGAAGTTTTTCCTGTACCCGGCGGTCCCCAAATGAGAAAATAATCCTCTGCTTGTAATGCTTTCTGGTATATTTTACGCTGGCTATCAATCAGATAGGGTGGTGGATCGTACATTTTATCAGAACAACGAGGAGGTGATAACCCAAGAATTTTGTGTCTTTTATCTTCAGAACTGCTGAGGAAATCAAAAACACCACGATACAGACCGTTGAAACTGCTTTCAAGCATATCAGGTTCTATGTTCCAGACTTTATGGTCGAAGAAAACTGTCGAGTTGAGTTGTGTGGCTCGAAGCCTTAATACTATCTTATCTCCATCCAGTTCAATAATAGTACATTTAAATATTTGGTTCCGGGCAGGTGTTTGCGATTCACCCGGATATAATATTACGATGTCTCCTGCACGGAAATTGGCAAGTTTGTTTGTAAGTTCGGATTTGTAGAGTATTACCAGTGGTTCTTCTTGACTGAGTTTTACTTCACGGATGGTAAGACCTTTGAATATTGAAAAATTATCTTCTTTACGTGTGGTTGTTTCAAGCCAAACAGCTGATTGACCGGTGAGTCTGTCCGAAACATCAACACCTGTTTTTGCTGTCAGGTGTTCACGCGATATGAATGCTACACAAGCATAGAAATAAGTTTTACTTATATCATCTGCATTGTTCAAGACATTTTTGAAATATTTCCAGTTGCTGTACAGAAAACCTTTTAAACTTTTATCATCCAAACTTAAATCACTGATAATATTTTCAAGATTTCCGTTGACTGAGATTTGCTTTTCTAGAGCGAAAATCTGGTTTCGGACACGTAATGCTTCGTTTTGCATTGATTTTACGGGTGGTGCATATCTAAGGCCTTGTTCGCCTAGTTTTGAATAAAGTATAAAACAACTCGTAGTGGCGTCGTGCCTGCTGACCGCCTTGACGAGCATGTCATACAGCAGGGTCTGGTAATAATGCGATCGGCTAAGACCGTATTTATTTTCCATAAATGGTTTGCCACTCTTTAATTCAATGATTGACTGGTTGTTATTGTCACCTCTAAATAATATGTCCAGACGTCCTTGGATACCAATGACCGGATTGATAAAACTTGGCTCAACAAAAATTCCATCCGAGAAAATATTATATTTAGGAAACTCCTTTTGTGTCACCCATTTTAAGGTTGAATAGTGGAGTTTACAGTTTTCATACAACTCCTTGAGTTTGTCATCATCATATTTTGCAAGCACAAGCGGATATGTATGGAAGAGCTCAGTAAATATTTCACGAAAACCGGCATCGGGATTTTTGACAAGGTTATCAAGGAAAAGATTGGCTGCGTGTCCTTCCAACAGACTTGATGTTACTGCTTGAGTTATAAATTTTTTGGTTAGAAGATGAAAACCGATATTTTCCGCATCAGCCGATATTTCCGATACGGTAGTGACGTCAACGAGATAGTCCGGCTCCAGAATGATAAGTTCGGGCATAAAGTGTCCGTTATCCTGTACTTTTGACTGAATCAGTGATATAGTGTAAGGTAAGCCAAGCCAGTCGTTTGGTATAAACAATTCGGGATACAACTCTGGAGCATCTGTTTCAATTGTTATGGCTTCTCCTGGCAATTTTTCAGAAACAGCGTGGAGTATTTTTTTTGTATAATCGACGTGTTGCACAACAGCTCTCAGAGAAGGGTAGAATTTCAGGTTATTATTTTCAAATATTTTGGGTAACTCATCTGTAAAAACAGATTCGGAAGGTATTTTTTCCTTAAAAAGGACGGATACCAGACTTGCTGTTGCATTGTGGTATTTATGTATATCATCAGATGGTACTTCTTTCTTATCTTCGGCAATATTTTTTTCCAGATTTAACCTACGGAGCCGGTACAATTGCCACTGGATATTGCCTGGTACCGGATAGCTATGGAATACATAACTCATCCGCACATAGAATGTAGAAAAAGTAATATTTACGGCATCCGTTACTTTGTAAATCAAGTCTTCAAATACAGCATACAGGCTTTGGATATCTTCTGAGTTGGTTTCTTTAAGTGCTTGTAGCTGGTGCCAGTAATTGTTCGCTTCGTTCATAATTGCTTTTCTGCTTCGGATTCATTTTTAAGACGTAATTGTCGAAAGAATTCCATAAATTTAGGAAATAAATTTTCTTGAAAGTGTAATTTTTTCAAATGCAAATGTATCAAAATAGAAAAAGCCACCTTATATAAGGTGGCTTCCATATTTTTGTTGTAAAATGAACGTTTATTTTACAGAGTTTACGATGCTTGCAAAAGTTTGTGGTTCATTCAAAGCAAGGTCAGCAAGTACTTTTCTGTTCAAGTCAATATTACTTTTGTTAAGTTTTGAAATGAAAGTAGAATAGTTCATTCCATGCATTCTGACTGCGGCGTTGATACGAGCTATCCAAAGGCGTCTGTAGGCGCGTTTTTTGAATTTTCGGTCACGGTACATGTAACCCATTGCCTTATCAACGGCATTTTTGGCTACAGTAAAGACTTTGCTTCTTGCTCCAAAGTAACCTCTGGCAGCTTTTAAGACTTTCTTCCTTCTAGCGCGGGAAGCGACGTGGTTCACTGAACGTGGCATAAATTTGATTTTTTAGTGCGATACAGAGATTCCTTTATACAGGAATACTTTGGCCTGCATCCTCGTTAACAAATAAAATTATTAAACACAAAGTAGTCTTTTGATTCTTGCTTCATCTGCTACATTAACTGTAGTAGAATGGCTCAAATTCAACTTAGCCTTCTTTGTGCGCTTGCGTAAAAGGTGACGCGCATAAGCATGCGAACACTTTACTTTTCCTGATCCAGTAAGAGAAAATCTCTTTTTTGCACTGGAGTTTGTTTTCATTTTAGGCATAAAATTCTTGCTTTTTAGTAAGAGGTGGCAAAGATAAATACTTTTTCGGAGTATTACAAGTAAATATCTTTTAAAAATATTAAGCTTTTTTTACTGTTTTCTTAGGTGATAGCATGACCATCATCTTACGACCTTCGAGTTTTGGTAACGCTTCAGACGAACCTACCTCTTCAAGTTCTTTTAGAAACTTGAGCAATAACAACTCACCTCTGTCCTGAAACACAATTGAACGACCTCTGAATGTAACATAAGCTTTTACTTTTGAACCCTCTTCGAGAAATTTCTTTGCATGCCTTACTTTAAACTCAAAATCATGCTCATCTGTATTAGGGCCGAATCGGATTTCCTTAATAACCGTCTTGGATGTATTGGCTTTTATCTCTTTTTCTCTTTTCTTTTTGTCGTATAGAAACTTCTGGAAATCAGTAATTTTTACAACAGGTGGATTGGCATTGGGTGAAATTTCTACAACATCCAATTCCATTTCTTCTGCCCACTTTATTAATTGATGGAGTGGGTACACTCCTAATTCTACTTTGCGACCGGCAGCCTGACTGATAGCATCTAATTTGTCTCCAACCAAACGAACTTCAAAGGCTCTGATCCTTTCGTTAATGTTGAATTTTTGACTTAATAAATCCTGTTCTTTTATTTTTTTAGCCAAGTGATTGATTTTTTGATGAAAAATAATTTTAGCAAATGTACATATTATTGCGTGAAGTTAAAAAAGGATTTGCACTTCTAAATACAAATCCTTTTGAAATTTATTTAACATCTGATTTTGAGGTCTTTTTCATTGAAATTATCAGCTTTTCGCCACTTTCATCTACACTCGCCAGAAAAACGCTTCCGGGTGCAGGATTTTCACCAAGGATAAATTCTGCGAGTGGGTCTTCAATATATTTTTGTATGGCTCTGTGTAGCGGTCGGGCGCCGAACTGTGGGTCATAACCTTTTTCTGACAAGAATTCCTTGGTTTTTTCATCTAACTCAAGTGAGTATTCAAGATGGCTCAATCTGTTGAGTAATTCTTTGATGCTGATGTCTATGATCTTGAAAATATCGGGTTGTGAGAGACTGTTGAATACGATGACGTCATCTATTCTGTTGAGGAATTCCGGAGAGAATGTCTTCTTAAGTGCAGATGTTATGACTGCTTTTGAATCATCTTCTTCTGATTCTTGGCGAGCCTTAGTGGCAAAACCGACTCCTGTGCCGAATTCTTTTAATTGTCTGGCACCAATATTGGAAGTCATGATAATGAGTGTATTCTTGAAATCTACCTTGCGGCCGAGCCCGTCTGTCAACTGACCATCATCAAGTACTTGTAACAGAATGTTGTACACATCGGGATGTGCCTTTTCTATTTCGTCTAACAGTATTACAGAGTATGGTTTACGGCGTACCTTTTCGGTCAATTGTCCGCCTTCTTCGTAGCCTACATAACCCGGAGGTGCACCTATCAGACGGCTGACAGAAAATTTTTCCATATATTCACTCATATCTATACGTACTAGCGTATCTGTTGAGTCAAATAAGTATCTGGCAAGTGCCTTGGCGAGTTCTGTCTTACCTACACCGGTAGGGCCAAGGAAAATGAATGAACCAATAGGTTTTTTCGGATCTTTGAGTCCTACACGGTTGCGTTGTATAGCCTTTGTTATTTTGACTATTGCATCATCTTGTCCGATGATTTGCTTCTTCATGTCATCTGCCATTTTTACAAGCTTGTTGCTCTCTGACTGAGCCACTCTCTTCACCGGTATGCCTGTCATCATGGCTATGACCTCTGCAACGTCATCTTCAGTAACAGGGTAGCGCTTGGTTTTGCTTTCCTCTTCCCATTCTATTTTGGCAAATTCGAGTTGGCGAATCATTTTTGATTCGTCGTCGCGCAAGTCTGCTGCCTTTTCGTACTGTTGACTTCTGACTGCCAAATTCTTTTGTTCCTTGATGTCTTCTATTTTCTGCTCTAACTCTTCAATGTGCTTTGGAACATGTATATTCTTCAAATGCACTCTGGCACCCACTTCGTCAATAATGTCAATGGCTTTGTCGGGCAAAAATCGGTCGCTGATATAGCGAGTGCTAAGCATAACAGCCGATTTGATAACATCATCCGAATAGGTCACATTGTGAAATTCTTCGTATTTTGGACGAATATTTTTTAGAATATGTACTGCTTCTTCCGGCGAAGGCGGATCTACAATTACCTTTTGAAATCTCCTGTCGAGTGCACCATCCTTTTCTATGTGCTGTCGATATTCATCAAGTGTAGATGCACCTATACACTGGAGTTCACCACGTGACAGTGCAGGTTTGAAAATATTGGATGCATCAAGCGACCCGGTAGCTCCGCCAGCTCCTACAATGGTATGTATTTCATCAATGAAGAGTATGACATCTCTTGATTTCTCAAGTTCGTTCATGATGGCCTTCATTCTTTCTTCGAATTGTCCGCGATATTTTGTGCCAGCTACAAGTGCGGCAAGGTCAAGCATGATAATCCGTTTGTTGAACAATGTGCGGGAAACTTTTTTCTGCATAATGCGCAATGCCAAACCTTCGACAATGGCTGTTTTACCAACGCCTGGTTCGCCTATGAGTATCGGGTTGTTCTTCTTTCTGCGACTTAATATCTGCGATACGCGTTCTATTTCGTTTTCGCGGCCTATGATAGGGTCAAGTTTGCCTTCTTCGGCCAGTTTGGTCACATCGCGCCCGAAATTGTCAAGTACCGGTGTACGGCTTTTCGAGCCACTTTTGCGTTGCATTCTGGAAGCACCTTCATCATCATCTTCGAATGGTTCATCTTGGTCTGAGGGTGTTTCGTTGAATATTGCAGGGCCGGGATTTAATTCATCTTGTTTTACAAATTCGAGCTCCGACTTATAGATTTCATAATCTACATCAAACCTGTGAAGTATGCGTGATGCTTCGTTGTCTTTGTTTTTCAAAATAGACAGGATGAGGTGTTCTGGAAGTATTTCGTCACTTTTAAGGTTCTTTGCCTCAAGGAAAGTTATCTTCAGTACCCGTTCTGCCTGTTTGTTAAGTGGAATATTGCCGATGTTGATAGCCGTGGTCTGGTTCGAACGCTTAGGCAGTGCATCTTCAATGGTTGATTTTAACTGATTCTTGTCGAGTTCGAGTGAATCAAGTACTTTCAGGGCTAAGCAGGTTTTTTCCTGAAGTATCCCTAGAAGAAAATGCTCTGTACCAATATAATCGTGCCCTAAGCGGACAGCTTCATTTCGGCTATTAGTAATGACTTGTTTTACCTTCGGAGAAAATTTTCTGTTCATTCTTTTATTTTATGGTCGCAATTTTAAGACAAGTATAATGCTATTCTTATTAGAAAACAAAATTTTTTTACTGTTTATGAATACCAAATACATGCCATAGCTTAATAACGTGAAATATTGTCATGTGTTCATTCTATTTACATACATTTTTTTTGATATTATTTAAAAAACTCTTTATACCTTTGACAATTGAACCGTAGTAGAAATCAATTATGAAGTTTGAAGTAGAAAAAGAAGAAAAATACACGATTTTCAGGCTTAATGAGAACAATCTGAACTCCATTATAGCTCCAATGTTGAAATCTGAATTCGTAATGCTTAATTCTGAAGGTGTTAAAAATCTTATTTTTGATATGTCAGAAATACATTTCGTTGATTCATCAGGTCTGAGTGCCATTTTGACTGCCAATAGGCTGTGGAAAGATAACGGACTGTTCGTTATGACAGGTATAACACACCCTAACGTGATAAAACTGATCGATATCTCGCGCCTCAACAGCGTTTTGACTATCATTCCTACAGTCGAAGAGTCGGTTGAGTATGTTTTTATGGATGAAATTGAAAAAGAACTTTATTCTGAATCCGACGATTAATCTGTTTTGAATTTTGAGGTTTGTATTCTTGGATGTAATGGTGCGGTTCCACAAAAAGGGAAGTACCCGAGTTGTCAGTATGTCCGCATAGATACTTTTCACTGCCTTGTAGATTGCGGCGAAGGTGCACAATTTCAAATGGTTAATCTAGGTGTACCCAAACACCGGATTGAACATATTTTTATTTCACATCTGCACGGCGACCATATTTTTGGGCTCATAGGGCTTATTACAAGTTATCTTCTTGCAGGACGTACCAAAGCACTCGATATTTTTTCACCGCAAGGTCTTGAAGAAATAATAAAGATTCAGCTACAGGCAAACGGAAAATTTGAAATGCCATTCGAGCTTAGGTTTCATGTCATTGATACAACTACTCCAGGGCTTATTTTTGAAAATGACATACTTGAGGTAATTTCCATCCCACTCAAACACCGGATACCAACGTCAGGTTTCCTTTTTCGGGAAAAACAACGTACACCCAATATCGACAAACACAAACTGGAAGAGTACCAACTTGAACGTGCAGAAATACTGAAACTCAAAGCAGGTGAAAGTGTGCAAAACAGGCATGGAAAGCACATTCTGCCGCAGGATGTCCTCAAAGCCCCGTTACCAAAGAGAAGTTATGCATATTGCTCAGATACGATGTATGCACCCGAAAACATCCCAATACTTAAAGGTGTAAATCTACTTTACCACGAATCTACTTTTCTGCAGGTGGATGAAGCAACGGCACTTGCTACTAACCATTCTACGGCACAGCAGGCAGCATCTATAGCTCATGATGCTGAAGTCGGCTTACTTTTGCTTGGTCATTTCTCGGCAAGGTATGCCAACAGACAGTATTTTATTGATGAAGCCTCACAAGTATTCCCCAACGTCTTTCTTGCAAGCGAAGGGATGGTGGCAAAGCTGGAGATATTGGACAATAAGATCACAACCAGATTAAGTAATCCGGCTTAGTATTTTTACCAATTCCATTCAACATCATTTATTCCAATATTTTTTCAACTTAATTTGGCTTGTGATGTTAAGATTTTACTGATAGATGTATTAATGATTGTGAAAATCACTTTTCTGTCAGATAAAATTTTGAAATTATGAAATCAGCTTTTGTAGCATTGCTTACTGCTTTTATGTTTCCTCTGATTTTTCGAGAAATTATAGAAGGGCATATTTTGTTGTTTTTTGCTTTTTGTTCAGCTGTCTTTTTGGGTTCAATATTATTGTGCAATGCTGATGTGGGTTTGTGTCGGAGTGTAAAAGGTTTTTTTAAAAGCTACTCTCATGCCCCCAAGGACAGTGAAACGCAAATATCTTGTAAAGAATGTAGTCATCTACCATTGTTTGGGTTCATTGCATTGCTTGTCTGCGGTATTTCTATATTTGCTGTACTACTACCATGGTTACAGACAACAGAATTGGCAACAATGCCGATTATCTCAATTGAAAAGAATGTCGAGCCGACTGGTATTATCAGTGGTATATCACTATCCGGAGGAATATTTGGGATGTTAGTGGCTGTCGTTGGCGGGTTACTGGTTTTGAATCAACACAAGTGGAGCTTTATGGCAGGAGTGATCAATGCAGGCATAGGTGTTATGTATTTGAATGATTTTCCTGTATCGCAAAGCCTGTGTATCAGTTCGTCATTTGCAGCAGGTAATGGATTTATTTCGCCATCTGTGCTTGGCTCACCTCAGTCGGGTCTTTATCTGTTCATTGGTATGTCGCTTTTGTTCACTGTATTAGCTATAGGCTACACTATGGACAATGACCAGCCAAGATTGATACATTTAGGTGATGTGAAGTAACAAGAAATGAAACATTATTAGCGTGCTAGCTCCTTTACCATTACACTATGCCGGCACTAGCTTCTGTGGTATTATATGAATGTGTGCTATTTTGACCAATATCTAAGAATAGATGTAGAATATGGCTCTTAGGTGGTTCGTGAATAGAGCTTTAACAGATATATACGTAGATATCATTTGTTAATAAGGTAAATTTTTTCATGAATTGCATCCACAAACTTGCCTATCTGAACAGGTAGCTCGTGTTTGGTATAGTCAAGTGCCCATTTGCGTGTTTTACCGTTCTTCCTGTATTCTATGAGTAGTCCACCACCATCTGCACAATCAGGGCAGCCATAAACGTTCTGCGGCGAATCAAACATCTCTTGTGGAATCTTGTCTTCCAGATCTTTGACCTGATAGTACAACTCCTGATCAAGCTTTACGAATTTCTCTGTTTTGTCAGAGTCATCCGTATCTTCAAGGAGTTGATTGCCGGTAATCACATACCGTACAACACAGTTTTCTCCTCCACATTCTCCAAAAAAGTGTCCGAATGCAAAATATTCATATTCACCTGAACCTAAATAATTTTTCTCTTTACAACAAGAACTTAACAGAATGATTGTCAGGCCTAAAAATAGTAGTTTCGATTTCATGATGATGAGATTTCGAGTTTAAGTCTTTATTTAATAACGCATAATACCAAATGTGTGTATTGCTTTTTCGGAAAAATTAACCTGCCTTGTACCTTGTGCTATGTTTGCCTGACGGAATATTTCCTTCCATCTACTGTAAGCTTTATTACGCCTCCGGCAATTTTTCAATTACTAAGGTTTGATAATTTAGTCAAATACAAATTTGCCCCTACCTACAATTATTTGATCTGAATCTGATGTCACACAATATATATACAGTCCGCCCGGCAACTCTGATCTATTAACCAAGAATAATCCATCAGTGCATTGTTTGGATAGTATGGGTGTACCACTGCTGTTGAATATCTCTAAAGTCATGCTCCCCTGGTTTTTACTTTTTACTTCAAATTTTATCTCCTTCTGAGCAGGATTTGGGTAGGCAAGGATGCTGCTTTGCACAGGGTTCACATCATCAACTGCGTTAATAGCTTTCTTAACAAGCTCAATAAATGCAAAACGGATAGGCGGACAAATACAAAAATCACCCGAACCGGCTGACAATCTAACTGTTATAGTATCAGTTGCCTGTGTGGTGATGGTGTCGGTTAATGTAAATTCACTCCAGCTGCTGCATGTGTCAGAACGAGATTGGCTCTCAACGAATTTGTTTTGCTTTCCGGTACCGATTCTAGCTCCTCCTGCCCAGTCTTTGGCATTCATCCAGTAGGTGAGGGTGTATATGTTGGTACCGGTTTGCCCTGTAATGTAGGTTTCAGCATAACCATCAGGCTCAAATGCGGCTTTCACCTGGAGACTCCAAATATCTTCAGGTATCCAGGATGGCGAATCAATCACAAGACCGACATAACAGTTTAGGTTTGTGTCACAATGTGCTGTCAGTTCTTCTCCACACAAATTGAACCAACCGTCGCACCTTGGATTAAGGTCAGGATATTGAAATCGCCCGTTCGAAATCAGATTTTGGCCATTACCCAATGTGGCATGTAAAAGAATAAACAGAATTAATATTTGTTTTTTCATTGGTTAATTTTTTTTAGGATTCAGCTTTTTATTCTCTTTAGGGAATAACGAACAGTACGCATTGATTGTGAATGCAAGTCTGATGTTTTTTTGAAATATTGATGTACGTACAAGTTTTACCTATGCAGGAATTATTGATATGACTTGTACAAAATTGGAATGTAATATTTAGAAAATCAGTGATATGTTAAATGTGGTCAGGTGATTTTTGAAAATACAACATGTACGAATGTTCCATTATTTACTTTTTTATGCGTGTGGTGGCTTTTGCGCAAACCGACAATCCAGATGATTTCATCTCCCGAGCATAACAAAAGCTGTCGTGCTTTTGCCGGAACAGATATTTTACTGTTGATGAAAAAATCCTTTAATTTTTGGCTCTTTCCATTCATTCCTTCCGGTGCAAAGCGGTCGCCGTCCTTTCTTGTTCGGATGACCAAAGCTTTGTCGTCAAAATTATGTTCGAACACCAAAGTGTCCCGTTCTGTTTTGGTAGTGGATTCGGTCGCAACGATAAAGCTCAAGGAGCCAAAAGCTGTGTGTACTGTAGCCGGAATCTGACTGACGCTTATTTCGGCGAAATCAGACAAAACCGGTGCAACTATCCATTCATCTCCATGCAGATACAATTCATGACTGCCAGATTCTATTTTTGTGCCACTGCGAGTGAGCTGGCCATTCAGCAAAAATTCAACCTGGCTTTTGCTGAAACCATATTCACCTAATATGCTGAAAAGTATATTTAAGCGGCCTGGTTTGCACAGCAGCGTTTTACTTGGAATGACAAGACAGTCATTATCCTTACGACAGTGGTGTTTGATAAAATTTGCAGTCTGCTCGCGGAGTAATTCTTCAAGATCGGCATATTCGCGGATGTGTTCATTAATAGTCTTGCTGAACTGAGGATTTATTTTTTCTATTTCTGGCAAAATGTTAAGCCGGATTTTATTTCTGTTGTATTTAGTTGAAAAATTGCTCGCATCATCGCGGTATTGAATGCCATTTGCCTGCGCATATTCAAGAATGTTACTTTTGCTTACTTGTAGCAATGGTCGAATTATGTTTGCACTCATAGCCGGAATGCCGCAAAGCCCTTTGATACCGGTGCCTCTTATAAGATTGAATAGCAGTGTCTCAGTGTTGTCGTCAAGGTGGTGGGCTGTCACCACAAAATCCACCTGATGTTCGTCCTTTAGCATAGCGAACCAATCGTACCTATGTTCACGAGCAAGCAGTTGGATTGATTTGTTGTCCTTTTGCGGTAGCGAAACGTGTTTTACACAAAAAATTTTATCATATTCTTTGGCCATTTTATTTACCAATGCCTCATCAAGATCTGATTCTGTGCCACGTAACCCATAATTGCAATGCGCAATGATGAAATCAGAATAATGCTTCTGAAACAAATGCAACACAACCATCGAATCGGCACCACCACTCACAGCCAGCAAAAAACGTTTGTCTGACACACCATCAGGGAAGAATCCTTCCATCGCTTTCAAGAAATGCCTTTCTGTGGGCATCATCCACATCATTAGTAGCCGTTTTTGTCCAAAAAATCGCGGTAAGCCTTTGCATTCTGCACATGTTGCTGAAAGGTCACAGCAAAAGAATGGTAACCCGAAAGGTCTGGCTTGGCACAGAAAAACATATAATCGTGGTTGGTAGCATTCAGGACGGCATCTATACTCGACTTCTCGGGCATACATATTGGGCCTGGTGGCAGGCCGGTATATTTATAAGTATTATAGGGCGAATCAATGGCGGTGTGCTTACCGGTTACTCTTTTTATTGTAAAATCATTGTTTGCAAACACAACGGTCGGATCGGCTTGTAAAGGCATATTTTGATGAAATCTGTTGAGATACACGCCTGCCACATCAGGGCGTTCGTCCACTTTATTGGTTTCTTTTTCAACAATAGAAGCCAGCGTATATACCTGTTGTGGAGTCAGTTGTAGCGAATCGGCCTTGGTAAGCCTTTTTTTGTTCCAGAATTTAACTGTTACGTTCGCAAATTTTTCAAAAACTTCGTCGGGTTTGGTGTCCCAATACATTTCGTATGTATCGGGCAGAAATGCAGTCATTACAGTCTCTGAGTCAAGATAGTGTTTTGAAAGGAATGTGGTGTCCCTGAAAAGGTGCATGAATGCAGTTGAGTCAGACTTCAAGTAGGAGCCGAGTTTTCCTGCGAGTTCTTCGATGGTTCTTATGTTGTTCAGCGTAATTTTTACAGGAGTTTGAAGGCCGTTCTTAAACATTCGTACCAATGTAAAATTTCCGGATCCGGGTTCAATCTTATAGCGACCAACACGGATATTCTTAACATTGAGCCCCAACAGACCGGCAGCTGTTCGAAAAGAACCTTCATTGGATATCAGTTGTTCGGAATGTAGCTTGTTGGCTATTGAATCAAGTGTATAATTATCATAAATGTAGAAAGCTTTTGCTTCTTCTATTTTTACATTTGATAAAAACAGGGTGGCAAGCAGCCAGATAAAAACAATAAGGCCTGTAGCCAAAACGCCACCTATGATGTATACCGGCTTTCGATTGGCAGGGTTTAATAACCATATTTTCGCTTTTCGGAACCACATTTGTGCTCCTTCAAAGTTTAGCTTCATTTAATACTGTTCATTTTCATTTGGGAAATCAGCGTTTTTTACATCTGTGATATAATGTTGTACTGCAGCTTTTATATCAACAAACAGGTCCATATATCTTCTCAGGAAGCGAGGTTTAAACTCTTTTGTAAGGCCGAGCAAATCATGTGTTACCAGTACTTGCCCGTCCACTCCACCTCCGGCACCGATACCGATGGTAGGTACGTGCAATGCTTGGGTTACTTTGGTAGCCAATTCGGCGGGTATTTTCTCCATCAAAACTGCAAAGCAACCAATCTCCTGCATCAGCAAAGCATCTTCCATCAGTTTTTTTGCTTCTGCTTCTTCTTTGGCACGTACAGTATAGGTGCCAAATTTATAAATAGACTGTGGTGTAAGTCCAAGGTGGGCCATCACGGGCACCCCGGCCGATAATATTCTTCTTACAGATTCTTCTATCTCGATACCGCCCTCCAGCTTAACACCATGGGCACCCGATTCCTTCATAATGCGGATGGTAGAATCAAGTGCTTTCTCCGAATTTCCCTGATAAGAACCAAAAGGCAGGTCAACTATAACAAGTGCTCTTTCAACACCTCTTACTACCGATGCTGCATGGTAAATCATTTGGTCGAGTGTAATAGGAAGGGTGGTTTCGTGTCCGGCTATAACGTTAGAGGCAGAGTCACCTACGAGCAATATGTCGATACCTGACTCATCAAGTACCTTGGCCATACTGTAATCATAAGCAGTTAACATGCTGATTTTCTCATGGTTCTCCTTCATTGCCTGCAATGTATGAACCGTCACTCGTTTTATTTGTTTCTCTACTGACATGAAAGAATTGTTTGATTTGGTTAGAAATTTGGCCGAAAGTTATTCAAAAATTCAGGTAACACAACAAAAAATCAGTGTGGAATTTAAAAAAAATAAGTTTTATATCATTAGTTGTTGAAATCCACTAATTTTGCCCAATGAAAAACAGAATAATATTATTGTTGGCTGCTATTGTAGCATTCTCCTCTTGTGATAACGAATTGCACCTCGTAGCTCCTTGGAAGCGTATTCCGGTTGTATATGGATTTCTTAATCTTTCTGAAAATGCACAATACATAAGGGTAGAAAAAGCATTTCTCGATCCTGAAAAAAGTGCTGAACAGATAGCAAAAAATCCCGATTCGCTTTATTTTAATAATATTGAAGTAAGCCTTACCAGGGTAAAGAATGGTACTACATGGTTACTTACAAGGGTAAACGGTACGGATGAAGGATTCCCTAAAAAACCGGGTACTTTTGCTCAGGATCCTAATTATCTGTACAAAATAAATACAAAAGATATAGAACTTGTAGCCGGCGAGCAATACAAGCTCTCAATCAAGGATCTGAGTAATAATACGACTATTGCCGAAGCTACAACCAATGTTGTAGGCAATTACAATATGGTTGCAACAGACCCGCCAAATCCGGGCGCATGGCCTTACAAATCTGATGTCCGCTTTAGCTGGCGTTCAAATGAAACTGTAGGCAAAGTCTATGATGTGTTCATGAAGTTTTACTACAATGAAAATACAATTGACCAACCTTCAAAATTTGCAAAAAAATCACTTACCTGGAAGATTGCAGAAAATGTACAAAGGCCTGCAGACCCAACCTCGCGTATAACAGCAATGCTCAAAGGCGAAGAAATTTTTAAATTTCTTGGAGAAAACATTTCAAAGATACCGGGTATTAAGCGAATATTCCTTTCCTATGATGTAACCGTAGTAGCCGGAGGACAGGAATTTCAGGATTATATAGACTTGGGTAATGCCAGCAGCGGTATCACAAGTTCACAGATTCTGCCTACTTATTCCAATATAAGTAATGATGGTATAGGTATTTTTTCATCCAGAAATATTCTCGAAGCAGTCGATTATTCGATTAATACACCTACACGCGATTCGCTCAAGAGTGGTATTTATACAAAGGATCTCGGATTTCAGTAATTCTAGCTGCCTTTTTGTCTGTCAGATTGTCAATTTGTCTTGAACATTTTGGCATAAAGGTTAATTTTGTCAGATTTTTAAGTATAAATATGTGGTGGCATGCCAATTGATTATTCAATTGTATTATTAAAAAATTAAAAACAATACATAATCAATGGGTAAAATTATTGGCATAGACCTCGGAACGACAAATTCATGTGTGGCAGTAATGGAAGGAAAAGAGCCGGTCGTTATTCCAAATGACGAAGGACGCAGAACCACACCATCTATTGTAGCATTCATGGATAATGGCGAAAGAAAAGTTGGAGATCCTGCAAAACGTCAGGCAATCACTAACCCAACAAAAACGATTTATTCAATCAAAAGATTTATGGGCGCAAGGTATTCTGAAAGTACAGCAGAAGCAGCCAAAATGCCTTACAAAGTAGTAAAAGGTGACAACGATACGGTCAGAATCCAAATAGACGACCGTGGTTATTCACCACAGGAAATTTCTGCTATTACTCTTCAGAAAATGAAGAAAGTGGCCGAAGATTATCTCGGTCAGGAAGTAACAGAGGCTGTGGTAACAGTGCCTGCTTATTTCAACGACTCTCAGCGCCAGGCTACAAAAGAAGCCGGAGAAATTGCCGGACTTAAAGTAAAACGTATTATCAATGAGCCTACAGCTGCAGCTTTGGCTTACGGTCTTGACAAAGGCGGTAAGGATATGACCATAGCAGTATTTGACCTCGGTGGCGGTACATTCGATATTTCTATACTGGAGCTGGGCGATGGCGTATTTGAAGTAAAATCAACAAATGGTGACACCCACCTAGGTGGTGACGACTTCGATAACGTACTGATCGATTACCTTGCAGATGCATTCAAGGCTCAGGAAAACATCGACCTTAAAAAAGACCCAATGGCACTTCAACGATTAAAAGATGCTGCGGAAAAGGCAAAAATAGAATTATCTTCAACACAAGAAACAGAAATCAACTTACCTTATGTGACAGCCGTAGATGGTGTGCCTAAGCACCTTGTACTCAAAATAACAAGAGCAAAATTCGAACAATTGGTTGATCATCTTGTGCAAAGATCATTGGTGCCTTGTGCCAAAGCTCTCGAAGATGCATCAATGAGCAAGGATAAAATCGATGAAATCATACTGGTAGGCGGCTCTACTAGGATTCCGAAAATACAACAGGCCGTTGAAGAATTCTTCGGTAAAAAACCAAACAGAAGTGTAAACCCTGACGAAGTGGTAGCGATCGGTGCTGCTATCCAGGGTGGTGTACTCTCTGGTGATGTGCAGGATGTATTGTTGCTTGACGTAACTCCGCTCTCTCTTGGTATCGAAACAATGGGAGGTGTATATGATGTGGTTATTGAAGCGAATTCGACCATACCTACCAAAAAGTCAAAAATTTATTCTACAGCTGCTGACAGTCAACCTTCGGTAGAAATACATATTCTGCAAGGAGAAAGACCAATGGCACGAGACAACCGTACAGTAGGTAGATTTATACTTGATGGCATTCCGCCGGCACCAAGAGGCGTTCCTCAAGTAGAGGTTACCTTCGATATGGATGCTAACGGTATCCTGAATGTGTCTGCACTTGAAAAAGGTACAGGTAAGAAGCAGAATATCCGTATCGAAGCTTCAACAGGATTATCAAAAGAAGAAATTGAAAGAATGAAGGCCGAGGCTGCCGCAAATGCAGAAGCAGATAAAACTGCTAAAGAAAGAGTCGAAAAACTGAATACAGCAGATAGCCTGATTTTTCAGACTGAAAAACAACTTAAGGAGTTCGGTGACAAATTGCCTGAAAATAAAAAGGCTGATATAGAAGCTGCACTCAAAGATTTGAAAGATGCACATACAGCTCAGGATATTGCACATGTTGAAAGAGCAACTGAAGCTTTGAACAATGCATGGCATGCTGCAAGTGAAGACCTGTACAAAGCATCACAGGAAGCAGGTGCAGGCTCAGCAGGGCATGCACAGAACGGAGCCGGCCAAACCGACTCGACAAGTGATGTGACAGATGCTGAATTTGAAGAAGTTACCGACAAATAAGTATTCAGGATTATAAGCAATCAAGCCTTCATGCTCCGTGCATGAGGGCTTTTTTGTATCTCGAACGAATCATTCCAATAGGGTTTGCGTAATATAATTTGGTAAAAGTGGAATGTCATTGGCCAACCAAGGATTCCTGTGGTTCGAATCATTATAATTCTAAACCATCTCAGATAATTATGCAAATATATGAATTCACACTTTTGTTCTAAAAATTATAGATAAATGTTATAATTTTGGTCTGGTTTTTGATTCCGTATAAAAATAATCTATAAAGTTGAGCATGACATTAACTCAAATGGAATATCTGATAGCTGTGGATACACACAGGAATTTCGCTGAAGCAGCACGTAATTGTTTTATTACACAACCAACGCTGAGTATGCAGATTAAAAAAGTAGAAGACGAGTTGAATGTCCTGCTTTTTGACAGAAGTAAAAAACCCGTACTTACCACAGACATCGGCCGCCTCATAATACATCAAGCCCGAGTAGCCTTGTCTGAAGCGAACAAAATCAGGGAAATTATTGACAACCAGAAAGGAGCCATAAAAGGTGAGCTCCGCATAGGCATCATTCCTACCATTAGTCCATATCTGTTACCTTTGTTTGTTTCTGATTTTATTACAAAGTATCCGGAGGTAGAACTCATTATTGACGAGCTCACGTCTGACAAAATCATCGCCAAGCTCAGTCAGGATTTATTGGATGCCGCATTGATGGTGACACCTATCAATGAGAGTACATTTATAGAAATGCCTTTGTTTTATGAGAAATTCTTGCTGTACCTCTCCGAAAACCATCCATTGCTCAATAAAGTTTATGTCAACTACGAGGATATTGATTTGTCAGATATATTATTGCTGAAGGAGGGAAATTGTTTCAGAAATCAGATTGTCAATCTTTGTGGCGAATATGCTACGCACAGAAGGCACCAGCTAAAATTTGATGCAGGTTGTTTAGAAACAATTAAAAAAATGGTGGACAGAAAGCAGGGTTTTACAATATTGCCTGAGCTGGCAGTTGACGGGCTCACGGATTTAGAAAAGCGGCGTGTCAGGCAGTTTCCTTCACCCGAACCTGTACGCGAAGTAAGCCTGGTAGTAAGGAGAAATTTTATGAAAAAAAATCTGCTTGAGCTGTTTCTAAATTCTATTAAGGAAAATATCCCACCACACATTGTTGCGAATCCGGATATAAATACAATTGCATGGAGAGATTAAAGTTTTATTTTAGCACTACAAATAAAACATTCAAATAATCTCTTACCTTTGTACCCCGTAACAACACCAACTTCCAATGACCAAATATGTATTTGTTACGGGCGGCGTAACGTCTTCCCTAGGGAAAGGAATTATTGCAGCGTCCCTTGCAAAATTGCTTCAAAGCAGAGGCTATAAAGTAACTATCCAAAAGTTTGATCCTTACCTGAATGTCGATCCGGGCACACTTAACCCTTACGAGCATGGCGAATGTTTTGTGACAGATGACGGTGCTGAAACCGACCTTGACCTCGGCCACTACGAGCGTTTTCTCAACATACCAACAAGTCAGGCCAATAACGTGACTACAGGGCGTATTTATCGTTCGGTGATAGATAAGGAAAGACGTGGCGATTATCTTGGTAAAACAGTGCAGGTAGTGCCACATATAACCAATGAAATCAAACGCAGGGTAAAACTGCTGGGGCAAGACAAAAAATACGACATCGTTATTACTGAACTTGGTGGTACAGTTGGTGACATCGAGTCATTGCCTTATCTAGAAGCACTACGACAGTTGAGGTGGGAGCTTGGACCAGATAACTGCATAACCATTCACCTTACATTGATACCTTATCTACGGGCAGCTAAGGAATTGAAAACCAAACCAACACAGCATTCGGTAAAAGAATTGCTCCGCTCAGGTGTACAACCCGATATACTGGTATGTCGTACAGAACATGCCTTGCCAAAAGAGTTGAGGAAGAAAGTAGCACTCTTCTGTAATGTTGAAACAGAAGCTGTGATAGAAGCAATGGATGCCGAAACGATCTATTCTGTGCCCGTGCTGATGGCTAAGGAAAACCTGGATACCATCGTTCTTGAAAAATTGAAACTCACTTCACCAAAAGAACTTGACCTGAGTGCATGGAATTCATTTCTTGATAAACTTAAGAACCCTACTTCAAAGGTACAGATTGGGCTCATAGGTAAATACAACGAGCTTCAGGATGCCTACAAATCAATTTATGAAGCCTTCATTCATGCCGGTGCAAGCAATCTTTGTAAGGTAAACGTTATACCAATCCACGCTGAAAAACTTATTGATTCGGAAAAAGAAATCGAAAAATTGAATAAGCTTGATGGTATACTCGTATCGCCAGGTTTTGGAGAACGTGGTTTGTTGGGCAAACTGGTAGCCATTAAAAAATGCCGTGAGGAGAAAATTCCTTTCTTTGGCATCTGTCTTGGTATGCAATGTGCGGTAGTAGAGTTTGCAAGAAATGCAGCCGGGCTTACCAATGCCAATACTACTGAAGCCGACCCAAATACCGAATATCCGGTAATCGATATGATGGAATCGCAAAAAGCACTTACTCAAAAAGGTGGAACCATGCGTTTGGGATCCTATAAATGCGAATTATTAAAGAATTCGAAAGCTTTTAAAGCGTATGGTCAGACAAAAATCAATGAACGACACCGCCACAGATTTGAATTTAACAATCAATACATCAATATTCTTGAAGAAAATGGATTAAAGGCTACCGGACACAATCCTGAAACCGGCCTTGTTGAGATTGTTGAAATACCGGATCACCCATGGTTTGTGGGTGTACAGTATCACCCCGAATTAAAGAGTACAGTCGAAAAACCTCATCCACTGTTTGTGGCTTTTGTAAAGGCAGCTATTGATTACAAGGAATCGCAGGGGAAATAGGCATGAGAAAACTTTCTACCAGTGAGCTTGACCGAATATCAGCCGACAAAGTAAACACCATCCGTAAGATGCCATTGGTGGTGGTACTTGACAATATTCGCTCAGGTCTCAATGTCGGTTCGGTTTTCCGCACATGTGATGCATTTGCGGTAAGCCATATTTTTATTACGGGATTTACACCACAACCACCGCACCGCGAAATATTGAAAACAGCACTAGGATCGACAGAAACTGTAAGCTGGACCTATGTCGAATCAACTGAAGATTGCCTCAAATTGCTTGAGAAAGAAGGATTTTACAATATTGCTATTGAGCAGACTACGGAAAGTATTTCACTGGAAAAATTCGTGTTTCATCATGACAGGAAATACGCTCTTATTCTGGGAAATGAAGTAGATGGTGTGTCGGACGAGGCCATAGCCATAGCAGATGCAGCAATAGAAATTCCACAGGCTGGTGTCAAACATTCGCTGAATGTAGCTGTTTGTGGTGGAATGGTGTTATGGGAGGCATTCAGGCAATTGTATCTTCCCTAATAAAGATTATTTGCCCCAGTGCCAGCCAAGTCGGATTCCGGCGTCGAGTTTGTACATTGATTTTGTATCTCTCTCAGCCTTCAAATCTGTAAATTCTACAACAGGCCTTTGCTCAAGTTCAAGTCCCGCAAAAGGCGTGAGTGTCAGATGCTTAGACAACCCGATGTCAAGCCCTAAACCACCGGATGCACCGTAAGTAAACATATTGCGAGTAGCTGGTGTATTTTGCTTAAAAACTGTATTGTATGCATTTATTGAAACCCAGGCGAATATACCTTTTTTCATAAAACTGCCATCTTTGTTCCAGGTAGGGCAGTTGCAGTCGCCTTCAATATCGAGGAAGTATATGTGTGTATTGAACTGAAGCCCAAGTGTTGTTATATTCGTATTTAACTCGGTATCGAAGATGGAATTTTTGTTTATTTTTTTATTGAAATACAATATTGCAGGAAAAAATTCGACCCGGTAATTTTTAAGTTTAAAAGCATAATCTATGCCAAAGCCCAATTGGTCAGCTTGAACAAATTCATTAAAGCCCGATCCGGAAAGTATATAGCTCGTATCCTGGAATCTCTGATACTGAACCTGAAAGCCAATCTGTGCATGCATATTGGAACAAAAACAGAGAAAGATTATGGCTGCAAGGAGATTTTTCATAAAATAAATGCTTTGATTTCAAATATAGAACCTTTTTACGATTAGATTGTATTCAAACACCGTTATATTTGTAAATGTTTAAGACTTCAACTTGAAAACAAAAACACTCAGAAAAGATATAGTTAACGTCATTACCCTAGGTTGCTCAAAAAATCTGGTTGACTCCGAGAATTTGATTACCCAGCTCAAAGGAAATGATTTTGCTGTAACCCACGAAGACACTACTTCAGATGCCAATGTAGTCATCATCAATACCTGTGGATTCATTGACCTTGCCAAGCAAGAATCAATCAACACCATTCTGGAATATGCTGCCAAGAAATCGGATGGTGAGATAGAAAAACTGTACGTCACAGGTTGCTTGTCGCAACGATACAAAGATGCCCTTGAGGAAGAAATTCCGGAAGTAGATGCTTATTTCGGCACACTCGAGTTGCCTGGACTTCTGGCTAAGCTCAACGCTGACTACAAACATGAATTATTGGGCGAACGCCTGATAACCACACCTCAGCATTATGCGTTTTTAAAAATATCGGAAGGTTGTAACCGCACTTGTTCATTCTGTGCTATCCCGCTGATGCGTGGTGGGCATATTTCGCGACCGATTGAAGAGCTCGTCGCAGAGTGTAAAAACCTTGCAAGACATGGTGTAAAGGAAATCATGCTCATAGCTCAGGAGCTTACATACTACGGGCTCGATCTGTATAAAAAACGTGAATTGGCACGGTTGCTTGAAGCATTGTGTGATGTGGAAGGAATAGAATGGATCAGGTTGCATTATGCCTATCCGAGCAAATTTCCGCTTGAAGTGCTGGATGTAATGGCTGCACAACCTAAGGTCTGCAATTATCTTGACCTACCAGTACAACATGCTAATGACGAGGTACTTAAACGGATGAAACGGCAGATAACCCAGCAGGAAACCCGTGAATTGATAGAGCATGCCAGACGGATCGTACCGGATATTTCCATTAGAACAACACTAATCGTCGGCTTCCCAGGTGAGACAGAAGAAGAATTTCAGGATTTGTGTACATTCGTACAAGAAATGGAATTTGACAGACTTGGTGTATTCCAATATAGTCATGAAGAAGACACATTTGCCCACCAAATGGAAGATGATGTGCCTGCCCCGATTAAAGAAGCAAGGGCTGCCCGGATAATGGAGATTCAGAAGGAAATTTCATTTGATAAGAATCAGGGAAAAATAGGGAAAACCTTCAAAGTGCTCATTGATAAAAAAGAAGGAGATTATTTTGTTGGCCGTACTGAAAGCGATTCGCCGGAGGTGGACAACGAGGTGCTTTTATCTGCTAAAGAAAATTATGCACGGATCGGGGACTTCGTCCATGTAAGGATAGATGATGCCAACGAATTTGATCTCTTTGCTACGATAGTAAAAAATTAACTAACCATGGTTGCCTATAATCTTGATAATCCGCGAAAGTTGGCCACTACCAGTCTCATCGGCAGTTTGATTTTGTCGTTTGGGTTTTTTCTATTGGTAAGTGCCGGTATGGTAGAACCATATCCGAGATTTTACTGGATGAGTGCCTGTACATTTTTGATGTTGTACGCCATATTTAATAGCGTAATAAGTACGAGAGTAGAGAACAATCCAAACTATTGGAACACATCGGTTGTTGTATATTTAATTCTTGCTGTTGTGACAGGAGTTGTTGCCTGGGCAATGTCGGACTTGAGTGTTTTTAATGCCGGGTCTTACTCTTTCCTTTACGTAGTAATAACTTTTGGCTATATGGTATTCATTTCTGTCATGAAAGCAGTAAAAAGTCTCATCGAATACGCGCAGAAGGAAGTGTGGCATCATCCAAAAATGCGAAAGCGAAAATAAAATTTATCATATTATGAATGCAATGATTTACCTAGCCTGTATTTTAGTAAGTTTTGTGAATGCTTGCACCTTCAATCTTCGGTCAACACCTGAAACAGCAAAACCAGCAACAAAACTTGTTTCGGAAGTGGAGAATGACACTATAAAACCTATTGTAAAAACCGAGGCAGAGTGGAAAAAGGAACTTTCGCCCATGTGTTATAATGTGATGCGAGAATCCGGCACGGAGCGTGCCTTCACCGGCAAATACTGGGACAATCACGCAAAAGGGACCTATTACTGTGCTGCATGCAGATTGCCATTATTCGAATCAGACACAAAATTTGAAAGTGGTACTGGCTGGCCGAGTTTTTTCGATGTTAAATCGAAGAGTAACGTCAAGTTGGTTACTGACATAGATTATGGGATGGAAAGGGTAGAGGTCAGGTGTGCTCGCTGTGGGGGGCACTTAGGCCACGTCTTCGAAGATGGCCCTAAACCCACCGGCCTGAGATACTGTATGAACTCTGCAGCATTGGAGTTTGTGGGGGAGTAGGGGAGAATGTAAGGTTTATTAAATTATAGATGACTAATGTATAGCTTTGACAGGCATTTTCGACTAAACATATTTTCCCTACCTTTGCACTTACATAGCCACATTACCCAATGAAACCCATCATACGCTGGTTTTTGTATTTGCTCACCTTCTGGTTACTCGTATTCCTTGTTGGGCGGGTGACATTTTATTTGTGTACAGTTCCTTTGTTAAAAGGAGTGAACATCGGGCTTGTGATGCAGTCACTCTACAAGGGGTTTAGGCTCGACTTGTCCATGTTCGGATATTTTCTGGCCTTGCCTATACTGTTACTTACCGGTTTTCTGGCTACAGGTAAACGGGCATTCCTGTTTATTATTGACCTGATCAATTATCTGCTCATAAGCATTTATGTGCTTACCTTCGTGGGTGAATCAAGCGTTTACCGCGAATGGAGAGCAAAACTGACGGTACAAGCACTCGAACATTTTTCTAACCCGGATGAAGTTTTTAAAACCGCCTCCACAGGTCTTACAATGCTGTTCTTTGGCCTCTCGGCAATATTTATCTTTTTGTTCCTGAAAATATACAACAAATATGCCTCTGCTCAAAAACTGAACTCCATACATGACCACTCACTACTCACCCGCCTCTGGAAAACTCCGGTTTTCTTGTTGTCCGGTGCTTTTTTGGCAATTGTTCTTATACGAGGCGGTCTTCAGGCTATCCCTATCCAAAGTAGTGATTCGTTCTTTTCTACTACACCTATCGTTAATGATGTTGCTGTCAATCCGTTCTGGAACATCGCCTACAATATCCTCGATTATCAAAACCGCTTCAAGAAAAATCCATTCAACGATTTTCAGATGGATGAGGCCAATAATTATGTACGGTCGCTCTTTCAAGTACAAAAAGATACTACCATAAATTTTCTCACGAATGACAGGCCTAACATCGTGTTTATCCTCGCAGAAAGTTGGAATACACATAGCATAAAATCTTTCGGTGGTGATGATTTTGCACCTTTTATCGACAGCCTCAGCAGACAAGGTATCCGGTTTACTAATTTTTACTCTTCAGGCTATGTATCTGACCAGGGGATACCTTCAGTTCTGAGCGGTTATCCGTCTGTATCGAGGGTGAGTGTCATCAATCAAAATTCTAAATCAGCTAAGTTGCCATGTATCAATCAGGATCTGAAAAAATACGGCTATCAAAGCGGATTCCTGTTCGGTGGCGACCTTAATTATGGCAATATCAAAGGTTACGTACTCAACAAAGCTTTTGATATAGTGAAGGAAGAAAAAGACATTGACCCGAAATATGCGCGTGGTAAGCTCGGTATCCAGGATAATGATATGATAAATGTGTTGTTGGAAAATCTGAATGCTGCCCAAACACCATTTGTCTTTGCCTGGTTTACGCTCAGTACGCACATGCCTTATGATTTTGAAGGTGCGAAAAAGAATCTCGTGAATCACAAGGAAAACGACTATATCAATTCCATCGTTTTTTCTGATCATGCACTCCGCGAATTTTTCGAAAAAGCAAAAAACACAAATTGGTACAAGAATACACTCTTTGTCTTCGTAGCAGATCACAGTCATGCCGATCATAAGGATTTCGGAGTCTATGACGCCGAATACCACCACATACCACTTATTTTTTTCGGTGATGTGATCAAACCGGAATTCCGCGGCAAGGAAATCCGAGATGTATTTTCGCAGCTAGATATTACACCTACATTGCTAAAGCAGATGGGTCTTAACACTGAAGCCGGGCAGTATGTGTGGGGTAGAAATATGTTCAATCCTTACTCAAGACATTTTGCATATTTTAGCACTTTTGCTGGTGGAGGTGTTGTGTCGGATGAAGGAAAAATAGGGTACCAACATGGCCTCGATAAGCTTATAATCAATTCGTTCGGACCCGGAAATCCAAAATCGACCGAACTAAAAAGGTTGGGAAAAGCATTTCAGCAGACAGTTTTTGAAGATTATAGGCTAAAATAATTTTTTTATTTTTCTGGTGAAATCTGTAGTTATATTTTCATTTTCATATAACAATGAGTATTTCATGTATTTTATTTTGTATTATTAGTAATATTTATATATAATAAATACATTTTCAGGGTATTGACAGAAAAGATTCTTGTTTGCATCTTTGCCATGTATTTACAAAGAAACCGAACATACATCCCATGAAAAAACCGGCCTTAGCGTTTTTGGTGCTATTGTATTGCATTCATTTACGCGCACAAAACCTGAACATCTGTCCGACCCGGACACAGCATCTTACCTCCGAGCTTTTAGCCGCCATATTATTATATAAACACAATCTACATTCTTCGGCCAGCACCACTACTCGGTGGACAGGCTTCAGTCAGCATCCTTTAGCCATTCATCTTTCCGGCAATTTTCTTCCTCCATCTGCATTAAGTGGATTGTTGTTCGGAGGCGAATTGGCCATGGAATCCTATGGCCCATTCAGGAATTATAGCTTCCTTCCTTCCGTAAGTGTGCTAAAGACAGACAGAAACTTTGCATCAGGCTATTACGCGGGGTTAAAAGCCGGTTTTGCTGCCGGAAGGCTAATCTCATCAGGACTTGTATGGCGTGAAAATGAACCGATACAATACGAAACTGATGGCATAATTAAAGCATTAATTGCTTATGAAGCTGGTGGTTGGATTAGTTTTGACAGAAAAAGAAAGATTTTGATGGTCGATTTTAATTCGCATAATATCACAGATACAGAAAGTAAAAGAAATGTATTTTCACGACTCGTATCAGGCAGATATCAGGTAAAATGGATTAACGGAAATGAAGAAAGCCATACCGAAACAACATACGAACTCTGGTTGACGGATTTAAAATATATTACACATACAGCTTCATTCAGATATTACAGCCCGATTGGACTTTTTGGAGGCATACAGCTTGACAGCAATTTTGAAAGTGCTTGTTTGGCAGGTTACAGATGGCTTCCCACATATAGTGAAGATGCATTTTTTGACTTTGCCTACACTTTTGGTTACTCGCTTGCACGTTATGGACCATTCGCCGGCAATTCACACGGACTTAGTATTCGTTATTCCGCTAGCCTTTAATCCCACTTCAACAAACATATTCCCATGAACCGTTTTTTTTACACCTTTTTCTTTATCATTTTTACCAATGTGCTTTTTTCGCAGCCGGCTTTCACTGTTAAAAACTATAGTGTTGAGCAGGGAAAGCCAGTCTGCTGCGATATCGTCGTTTCCGGCTTCAAAGACATTCTAACTGCTCAGTTTACCTTTGCCTGGGATCCGGCTGTTATCAAGTTTGATTCGGTAAATAATTTCAAACTTCAAGGTCTTACCGGAAACAATATTGGCACAAGTAAGACCGCTCAAGGATTACTTTCGTTTTCGTGGTTCGATGTTAATGCCTCCGGCAAATCGTTGAACGACGGTGATGTCCTTTTCACGGTCTGCTATACAGCCGTTGGTAGTGCAGGCGATGAAAGCCCACTATGGTTTGCAGGCAGCCCTATTAAGACAGAAGTGACAGACATTTATTCCAACGGTGAAGATATTGGAGCTGTCACTACAGATGGTTCAGTCAAGATCATTGAACAACAAGCTGCAATTTCATTTCAAAAGATTAGCCTCGAATCCGGTTCTTCCGGCTGTAACTTGCTTTCAGCAAATGGTATTGATGCTGTGAAAAATCTTGAAGGTACCATCAATTGGGACCCCGCTGTCGTAGCATTTGATTCTCTCTGTTGCCTACATCCGCAGCTTTCTAAACAATACTTTAACGAATTACTGGCTTCATCAGGCAAAATATTGCTTGATTATGATAATGCCGTGCCGATTGATACCAAAACATCACCTGTTATAGCCGGATTCTGCTTTACTGCAATTGCTCTACCCGGTTCATCTACCAATATCACACTGGATGGTTCATATTTTCCGCTGAATGTAAAGAACGGTACCAACAAACCACTCAGCATAAATGAAGGTGTCATCAGTATTGACCTTCAAGCGTACCGTGTCATTCTTCCTGATGTAGTCACGAAGCAAGGAGAAACCATGACTGTGCCGCTGCTGGCAGGTGTGTCGGGCAAACTGAATGCTTTTTCCGGGAATATTTGCTTTCCGGCACAGGAACTTCAGTACAATCTAGTGTATAAGAGTAAAATTGCAGGATTAACACTTGATCCTCCGGTGACGACAAACAACATCACTACCATCAGCTGGAACTGGACTGATGCTTCTAACGCAACATATTTTGCAAAGAATGATACGATTATTTCTATCATGCTAAAGGCAAATGGACCAAAAAGCAGTAAACATAATGTCTCACTCTGCACCGGGAAATATCCGCTCCAAGCTACGGTTGACATCAATAAAAGCTATGACCTTAATGTAGTAACTGATACGGGTTCTGTATTCATTCTACCTGATAATGTAAGAATGCAAATGAATGACAGCACAGGTAAACTTAATGAAATAGTATGCGTGCCGGTGCATGTCCGGGATTTTAAGAATATCCGCGCCTTCGAAATGGTATTCAAATCAGATCCAGCTATTGCTCAGCCAATAGAGATAAAAAATAAACTTATACCTCTGACACCGGCACCTCAGTTTACTGTACTCTCCGATGTATTATCGGTCAAATGGCAAGGAGTAACAAACAACGACCTGCTTAGCTTAGTCGATGATGCTGTAATTGTAGAGCTTTGCTATCAGCTTATTGGTAGTGTTGGTTCTATTACACAAATCGCTACTGATACTTCTTCTTTTTACCTTTTGGGCGAAACAGGGAGCAAACACTTTGCTTTCGAAGGTGATACAGCCCTACTTACAGTTGAATCTGGCTTGACTGTACTGAGTGTTACATCAACTGTCGTTGACAATAATTGTCAGGGTGAAGAAAATGGAAACATCTTATTAAACATAAAGGGTGGTAAACTGCCATACAAATTTCTTTGGTCAAATGGCAGTGTAACACAAAATATCAGCCATCTTGCCGATGGATTTTACAGTGTTACCATTATGGATGCATCCGTGCCTGCTCAGGTGTTGCATCAAGATTTTTCCATTACGCATCTCCACCAAAATCCTTCGTTTACGGATATTGCTACTCAGCAGATTGATTGTCCGGGCGGAAGTGTACATGTGCAGGCAGATAATCCTACGCTGTTCTATACCTGGTCGGGAAATGGTCTTCTGAAAAATGGCGTTACTTCTGTTGAGATTTCTGAGGCCGGGTTTTACACCGTCAAAGGAATGGATCAGACGACATCGTGTTCTGTAGCAGACACTTTTGAGGTGAAGGATGCGCCGGTGCTTGAAGATGCATTTGTAACAGAATCTTTCCTTTATGCCTGCGATAATGTGTTGCTTGAAGCTGTTCAATCACCTGGTGTGACAGGTTATTGGACTGGTGCAGGAGGTAATATTGTTTCACCGAACCAACACAGCACACTTGTTGAAGAGCTGACTCCAGGCCTACAATATTTTGTATGGACAATATCTTCTGCTGCTTGTACGGATTATAGCAATGATACTATTTGGGTTTTTGTAAAATTTCCGGTGGAGGCAAATGACGATGTCTTGAAAAAAGATGTAAAATACTACAATATCATAGCAAACGATGCTATCAATCCGGGTCAGGTAAAATTGACAATACATTCTAGTTTGCCACAGGGTATGACAATTGATTCATTTGGCAATCTTAGCATTTTGCCTGACTTCAGCGCCTGGGATGTAAGTGTTTCATATACAATATGTGATCCGGTTTGCACAGACAACTGTTCTCAGGGTCAGATTTCATTTGTAAAAGACATTCCCGATGACAAGGATACAACGGTGGTAGATCCGGAGGTGCCAGGGGCAAAAGCCTATATTCTGCCAAATGCCATAAGCCCGAATAACGATGGCAGCAATGATTATCTTTTTTTTGATGAAATCAGTAACGGGCAGCTTGTTCGCGCACACCTTCTCGTTTTTGACCGCGCCGGCAGGCCGGTTTTCGAAAGCAAAGACTATAAAAATAACTGGAGCGGAAAACATTCAGATGGTTCTGACCTTCCGGTTGATACTTATTATTATGTCCTTTATATTGACCTGCAAAAAGGAAAATATGTAAAAGGTCCTGTGACTATCCTGAAATAAACCTGAAAAACAACAATCTCATGCTCAAACTTCTGAAAAATATCACATTGCTTACCGGATTTTTTTGGTACGGCCAATATCTGGAGGCCCAGAACTGTAATTTTACCTGCAAGGATACAGTTTTTGCGGTGCTAGACAGCAATTGTCAAACTTTGGTAACTGCTGATGATGCAATTCTTGACAAAGGAAACTGCAGCAATGATTTTGTTTTGAAAATTACCGATTTTATAGGAAAATCAGTCTCAAATGTTTTTGGGAAAAATGATATTGGCAAGCTTTATCATGCCCATCTTACCCATCTGCAAAGCAATCAACCGGCATGTGTTTCTGTGTTGAAAATTGTTGATAAAACAGGTCCTAAAATGGTATGTCAGGATGTATTCGCCGATTGTAGAGCATACTCAATGGTGACTGATAATGTCTTTACTCCTCCTGCACCACTTGATAACTGTACTCAGGTCATCGGTCTCGAACACAATGACAAATATTTCGATATGAGCTGTCAACAGAAAGGATTTACGGGTCCGTTCGACATTTCCCGTTGGGAAAAACAATCACTCTGCCAGTCAAATTCCAAGATTAGCATATCAGCACTACAAGATAGCCTCCAATTATTGAATGGTCTGACACCCGATGCCTGTATAACTGCATTATCTTTTAAAATGCCTTTTGAAGGAATACTAAGGATGAAATGGTCAAGCGATCCTGCCAATATGACAAGTGGAGATAGTTTCGGTATCAGGGTAAACGGTATTTTTGTAAGGTTGGATACAGCAAGTAACATTACGGGTTCGGTAGCTACCAAGCTGCTTAACAAGGAGATGCTTTTTGAATGGGTGGTTTACGCGGATGGGGCAGGGCAACCGTTCATGGTGAGTATCACCAACCTTGAATCTGAATCTTCTCTTAAGGCATTTGTAGAAAGACGCTGGAATGCTTTTGACGCCTATGGCAATAAGAATTCCTGCTTACAAAGTATATTTATCCTGAAAAATTACGTGGACGAAGTATTTTTTCCGGTTGATGTAACAGACAGTATCAAAGTACAAAAAAATTGTACAGGTAATTATTCACCTGACATTACAGGATGGCCTTATCTGAAAACCGGAAAATACAATACCAGCCTGGGAATTATTCAGATTAAACCGGGCTCCAGCGAGTGTTTACAGGTAAGTTATACAGATCAGACCAATAAAATATGTGAGGGAAGCTATGAAATACAGCGCAAATGGAAAATTATTGAAAACTGTACTGGCGACTCTATCATTCATGACCAAATGATACGTGTGCTTGACCTTGCAGCACCGATCATTTCAAGTCCTGCCCAGCTTAGTGTGCCAGTGCATGATTACGACTGTGTTGCAGATGTTACTATCCCGGCATGTACGGCAACTGATTTGTGCTCACCAAATGGTTTGACTACCAGTATTACTACTTCGTTTGGCGGTAGTGGTACGGGGCCGTTCGCAGATATTCCAACCGGTCAGTACAAGGTGACTTACACTGCCATAGACGGATGTGGTAACAAATCGTCAAAAATGATTGACCTCGAAGTTAAAGATCTGACAGCACCGCTTGCCAAATGTAAGCAAAACCTTAGCTTGTACCTGGATGGTGCGGGCGAGGCCAATATTTCAGCATCAGCAACTGATAATGGAAGTACCGACAATTGTTGTCTGACAGAAATAAAAATCAAGAGAAAAAATGACCAACAGGCCGCCTTTGTACCGACACTAAAATTTACATGTGCGGATGCACCGAAAGTACAAGTCGCACTTCGAGCTACTGACTGCAATGGCAATATCGCAGTATGTGATGCTACTGTAACGATTGCTGACAACATTCCACCTGTGGTGGTTTGTCCGGGTGATGTGACGGTTAGTTGTTCGACAGACCTGACTCAGCTCAATGCCTACGGGAGTCCTATAGTAACCGACAATTGCAATGCCAAAACGCTATATTCTTTTACACAAAATCTTAATTCATGCAATGAAGGCACAGTGTACCGAAGCTGGCAAGTAAGCGATGCCGGAAATAACACAGCGGTATGTGTGCAAAGTATATTCGTCACCAACAAACACGACTGGAATGCAAGCAACGACAAAATTTTCTGGCCAAAGGATTATACTACCAATGAATGCAAGACGACAGCAGAGCTCAAGCCATCATTTTTACCTCAGGGATTCTCACAGCCTGCTATAAAGGACAATTCGAAATGTACCAATGTTGAGATAAAATACGAGGACACTAACATTGGGCAGGGAAGTGTTGGATGTGTTGAAATCCACCGCAAGTGGAGCATTATTGAAAAGTGCACATACGCAGCCACCAACGGTACAGCCGGAAAATGGGAGCATACACAGATTGTTAAGGTGACTGACAATATACCGCCTTCTTTGAATGTACCGGCTGATGTTACGGTCTTCATTACGGACAATAGCTGTTCGGCATTTGTTGATTTGCCTGTAATTACTGTAACTGATTGTGATCCCAATCCTATAATTACCAACAACAAAACAAACAAACCAACTAATCTTTCTGCAACCTACCAAGCCGGTGTAAATAAAGTAGAAGTGACAGCAACCGATCATTGTGGGAATACCATTAGCCGTGCCGTCACTATTACAGTCCTGGACGGTATGCCGCCACAAGTACTTTGTAAGCAAAATGTACATATTAACCTTGAAAATCTTGATGCCACCGGCAATATGGAGCTAATACCAGAAATGATATCCAATGGTTTTACCGACAATTGTTCGCCGGATTTTATGATAAAGACGAGCGTGTTTCCGACCAATATTTCCTGCAGCGATCTTGGTAAAACGAATATAACGCTGACGGTTTCTGACTTGTCGGGCAATACAGCATTCTGTGTGAGCGAAATTACCATTACGGATGCAAATCAATTGTGTAGCAAGCCGCTGTATCGAATATCAGGCAACATTCGTACAGCTGATAACAAGCCGGTATTGGCCGCAAATGTTGCGTTAAATTGGGGCAATACTGCTATTATAAAAACGAAGGACGGTAGTTTTCTCTTTGACAAGCTCACTCAAGGAGGCAATTTCGATTTGTCTGCAACGAAAGACACGTTTGTGCTCAACGGTATTTCTACCTACGACCTTCTGTTGTTAAATGAACATATACTTGGCAAGAAAATCCTTGATTCGCCTTATAAATATATTGCAGCCGATGTTAATCAGAACAATTACATCACTACCGCTGATTATGTTATATTGAAGGATCTTTTGTTGCTGAATATTGATTCTTTGCCCGGATGGAAATCGTGGCGTTTCGTACCTGATACCTTCCAATTTGTTAATTATCATCCGATTTTACCATTATTTCCGGAGAAAATTTCAGTAAAGAATCTTCAGCACGATGTGACGGATGCCAATTTTGTCGGAGTAAAACTCGGTGACCTTAATTTTAGCAACAACCCTTCAAAAGTTGTAGATGTAGATGTTCGAGGTGAAGAATCGGTTGAAATAGAGATTTCCGGTATTGAAACTTCTGTAGCAAATGAAATACGTGTTCCATTCGTATTACGCAGCGACAAACCATTGAAGGGAATCCAGTTTGAGTTGATGCTTGCAGATATGGATGTTGATAAGTACACTATGTTGCTTCCTGCTCAAATGAAATGTAACCGACAGGATGTTAATTTTATAAGCACGGGTAATGGTACAAAAATGAGGCTGAGCTGGATATCGACCGATGATATTCAGCTGGTAGAAGGTGATACACTGTTGTATCTAGTGTTGAAAAATCTTTCAGGAAATGATTTTTTGGAGAAAATTCAGCTGACAATGAATGCAATTCAACCTGAAGCTTATGATGCGGATTACAAAATTCATAAATTGATGATAAGAGAAATTGCTAACGAATCAGTAAGCACTCAGAAAGGCAATATGCTCATTTTTCCAAATCCTGTTAAAGATTATTTTCAGATTCACTTTGAATACAAATATGCAGAACAAGCCGATATTGCTCTGATAGACCTCAGCGGCAGAACGATATTAGGTCAAAGTGTGGCACTGAAATCAGGTAATAACCAATTCAGATTTTCACATATTGATAAAATGAGCAGTGGGTTATATTTATTGCAATTGAAAACTGAAAATGGAAGAATATTCCACCAAAAGATATTTGTCGAAAGGCACTAAGAATCAGGTTTTTATGTTTCTCATGGTAATGGTTCCTCTTTTGTTTTGAGAGGAACCTTTTTTTCAATATAGTATTGTTTGAGGAAATGATTAGTTAGTTTTTTTGATGAAATTCTAATGAAAACTGTATATAAAGAATATTGTTGAAGGATTTATAGAGAAACAACATATAAATTTATACGTAATATGAAATTGAATATATATTAAGTTAACCCTAAAAAGAATTAAGACTATGACAAAGAAGATTTTTTCAGGAAAATTCGGGATGATTTGTTTCGGAATGTTGGTATCTGTGTTGATGCTGAGTTCGTGCAAGAAAGATGACACCGGTGGACCTTCGGGTTCGGCAGCAGAAGGTACAATTCAGGCGAGTGTCAATGGCAAGACGGTAACATCATTGAAGATTGCTACATTTGCTAACCGAATATCAGGTAACTTGGCTATCCAGGGAAATACCGGTGGAACATCAAGTGAGGCTTTTTCACTGCTCATCACCAGTGAAAATGGCGTAGGAACCTACCCGATAGGTGGCGGTGCTAACATAGCAAACATCGCAGCATATATCAAGACTGAGATAGATCTTTCTAATCCGGGTTCGCCGAAGACAGAAACATGGCAGGCACCTTATGATGCCACACAAGCGGGCGAAATCAAGATAACAGAAATATCGACCACCAACGTAAAAGGCACATTTTATTTTAAGGCAAAAAGAAGTGACGGAAATATTGTTGATGTTACCAATGGCTCATTTAACATCAATTTCTGATTTCTCAGATAAGCATCTAGCAAAAAGAATCCCAAGTATGGTATTGTCGGGTAGTCCGGGCGATGCCATTTTTGTTTTGAAGACGTAGGTTTGTTTAGTTATTCAGGAAAGTAGAAATATACCGAAATAAAATTTGTTTATAATATATAATAATTATACCTTTGCACCGGCAAAATTCAACCGCTTGTTAATCAAGGTTAGTTGGATTCATTTTTAACAATAAAACAAAAAAAATGGCTGTTAAAATCAGACTACAGAGAAAGGGCCGTAAGAAAGCACCTTTCTACCACATCGTTGTAGCCGACTCACGATCACCAAGAGACGGTAAATTTATCAAAAAAATCGGTACTTACAATCCAATGACAACACCTGATTCAACGAACATC
>WBZR01000272.1_pt1 | contig 87775 bp, 79 predicted proteins | sample 5204231 | NCBI WGS metagenome assembly WBZR01 (sample SAMN12412403, study PRJNA552823) | activated sludge metagenome | isolation source: activated sludge from anammox sidestream of wastewater treatment plant... | place: USA: Virginia | collected 2017-08 | reverse complement strand
GGTGTAGTGCTTAGCCTGTGGTTCAGCAAAATAACCGGCAGCTATATTGCAGGATTCAGTATCACCACAGGTATTATATTACTGATGATTATCCTGCTGGCAATATTCAGAAAATCATTATTTGTAAACCCGATCATCAAAGCATTTATCAGCCGGTCGGAAGAAGACTCAGAAGAAGACCAATTTTAACTTTAAAAAGAAATATTCATGGCTACTAAGATCAAAAACCTGGATTCACTGGAAAAAGAAATATACCGGCTGAGGCTGGAAGCGAAAAATTATGAAGGAAAGCTGGAAGAAAACTTAGATCATTTACAAAAAAACTATGCTTCCATGACCTTCAACACAGTATTCAGCCGGTCACCGGATAAAGAATCAGGAAAAGAAAGGATCAAGGAAAAAATATTCAGTTCTATCTGGGAGAACGAAAGGATCCGAAGCGGTATTGACAAGATCATCGGGCACCTGGCTGACCGGGCTTCAGAAGGTATTGAAAGCCTTATTGATAAAATCCTGCACCGGAAAGATTAATCCTCCTATATATTTACAAAAAGAAAACAGGATAATACCGGAATTCTTAAAGTAACTTTTCACTTTTGAAATGATTGCTTTCGCTTTGCAGTATTTCAAGTGTGGCAGAATAACCAATTTCATTCTGCTCTTCCAGGGTCAATTCATCCGTTCCCGCTGTCTGAATCCATGAATCACCCCGCCGGCGGAATATCTGCACATGCAATCCGTGAAGCATTTTAAAATTTTGCTCTACATCCCCGGTCTTGTACTGAGGATAAATTTCAAGTAATCCCGGTGCCTGCTGCCTGCGGACCTCGCCAATCATTTTTTCATGTGGCAAGAGATGCCTGCCTGATGTTGTTTCTCCTACATCATGAGGAGCATCATAAAATTCAATGCAAAGAAAAGGGTAAGCTTTCGTGAACTCTTCACGGATATCTGCAATTGTTTTTGCATCATTAATTTCCAGGATCATATATTAACAGTATTTCGTTGAATAAAAAATTCATATACTTTCATCATCACATACACAATCACTTCCCTGATCCTTTGAAAACCTGTCACTGCCAGGAATAAGGTTACGAGCCATGCAGCCCAGGCAGCAAGTTTCGATCTTTCGTTAAAACGTGAGATATTGTATTTAACTTCCATAAATATAAACCGTCCTTACATGCAACCAGGACAAAGCTATTCTTATATTCATACTGAAGCAATGACCGCTATCATTCAAAAAGGTGATCTTCAATAAGACACTGCGGGTTGCAGTGGAACGTGGCCACATTTCTCATCGCAAATCTGCCTGAAGAACGTGGTGAACAAAATTTCAAGGACAATGAGTAAGAAAAGCGCAGGCATATTATTGTACAGGGTTCAGGAAAATCTGTTTCAATTTTTCCTTGTTCATCCGGGTGGTCCCTTCTGGAAAAATAAAGACCTGGGGGCATGGTCAATTCCGAAAGGTGAATTCAATTACGAAGATCCGTTGGCAGCAGCCAAAAGGGAATTTGAAGAAGAGACCGGAATGGAACTACCGGAAAAATTATTGGCGCTTACTCCTTTGAAACAAAAAAGCGGTAAGCTGATATTTGCATGGGCTGCACTATCGAATAAAGGCCCTGAAGAAATTCACAGTAATTTGTTTGAACTGGAATGGCCACCGCATTCCGGGAAAAAACAAATATTCCCTGAAATAGATAAAGCCGGCTGGTTTGATTTGATGACAGCAAAAGAAAAAATCATTCCCGGCCAATTTCCATTTATCGAAGAACTTATAGGGTTAGCAGGCCAAAACTGATTCAGGAAGCGTAAAATCTCTTCGCAGCACTCTTTTCAAAACGACCGGTCTTTTTCTCCACTTTGATACGGAATAAAATTCCTTCAATATTCCCCGTTTCTTCAGTTGGGAAGGGCCAGTGAGGCGACAGATGCATGGTCTCACTGCTGATCAACGGCAATACCCGTTCCATCAACGTTTTAATTGCATGATCCCTTTCACTATCAGATTTCAGTTCTTCAAAATCGCCCCATACCACAATACTTTCCCAGTTGGCCAGGTTTTCCATTTTATCTGTCTGGAAACAAACTTTCGGATTTTTCCGCATCATCTCAATTTTCATTCCTTCCAGTGCACGGGCATAAATATATTCACCATCATAAGCATAGCTGATGGGCACAACGTAAACTACACCATCAGCATAACATGCTAACCGGCCGATAATCTGGCTTTTAAGAACATTTTCAATTTCCTGGTTGTTTAATTCACCAAACATAAAATTGTTTTTTCAAAATAACCTGCAATTTATAAAAAAGAAACTGATTCGCCTCATCAGCCTGATTGATACTGATCAGCGAAAAAATCTTGTTTTAAAGATTAATTTGCTTAGCGGGGATATTCGTCCAGCTTTCCAAATCGGAAATATTTATTTTTTTTAGTTTCCTTTATAAACAGTTCAAGTTGTTGTCTAATGCAGATATTTCTAAACTTTGTGTCATACTAAGGAATATCACTTTTAATTCAAAAAGACTGTTCCTTTTGCCACACCAAACAATACGATAAGTTCATTCCGTTTTTTTAAAGCAAAAAGTAAAATCATGGAGTATATACGAACCATTGTGTTATATCCTTGCTGTCACTCCAACTAAAATTCTTACTCTCAATATTAACTTTGAATTTTATAAAGGAATATCTTTAAACCTCATGTCCCGGAAACATTATAAAACAGATCCAGGTACTTATTCAAAATACAATAAAGTCCAGCTCATCCGGGGCGGCAAAGAGTATTTTGATCTCCTGCTGCAACTAATCAGCCTGGCAAAAGATACGATACATCTCCAGGTATACATTTACGATGATGATGCAACAGGAAAAAAAGTAGCTGAAGCTTTAAAAGTTGCCGTGCAAAGAAAAGTGCAGGTGTACCTTATGGCCGATGGGTATGCATCACAGGTAATGTCCCAGAAATTTATTGACGAGCTACGGGCTGCCGGTATTCATTTCCGTTTTTTTGAACCAATTTTTCGAAGTAAATATTTTTATTTCGGCAGGCGGTTGCATCACAAAGTTCTGGTGGTGGACACCCGTTATGCCTTAGTAGGCGGGTTGAATATTTCAGACCGCTATAATGATATGCCCGGTCAACCCGCCTGGCTGGATTTTGCTTTATATGCAGAAGGTGAAATTGCCAGGCAATTATGTGTTCTTTGCTGGAAAACATGGAGAGGGTTTCCAAAAAGAATGGGCATTACTCCCTGCGAGGAAAAAGAATTGCAATTCAATTTTTCCGATGAAGAAAAAAGCACCGTGCGGATGCGACGTAATGATTGGGTAAGAAGAAAGAACGAAATATCCCGCACCTACATTGATATGCTGAAGAATGCAAAATCTGAAGTCACTATCTTATGCAGTTATTTTTTACCGGGAAGAGCAATCAGTAAATATATTTTGCAGGCTTTGGAGCGGGGAGTGATAATAAAAGTGGTGCTGGCCGGGCTTTCTGATGTCAAACTGGCAAAATTTGCTGAACGTTACATTTACGACTGGATGCTGCGTCACAAAATCAGAATTTTTGAATACCAGGAAACTGTTTTGCATGGAAAAGTTGCCGTATGCGATCATGAATGGTTGACTATCGGATCGTACAACGTAAATAACATCAGCGCTTATGCCAGTATCGAATTAAACCTTGACGTTTATGATCCTCTCTTTGCTAAAAAAGTAAACATGATATTGGAACAGATAATCCGTGAAAACTGTATAGAAATTACAGAAGAAAAGCTTGCTAAAACCACTACCCTGTTCAAGCGTCTGAAACGATGGAGTTCTTACCAGGTAATAAAATTTGCTTTTTACCTGTTTACTTTTTATTTCCGTGAAAAGGGCTGAAAAAATTAATTCCCTTCTATTCTTTTTACCAGTGCTTTAGTTGTGCTCCAGGTCCAGTTTGCAAATCTTCCACGCTGAACAACAAATTCGTTTCCATCCTTCTGCTGCAAATAATAATAAAAGGCAAAACTGCCCGGTGAAGAAGTCTTTATGGTATCAGGGTGATACCATCCTACGATCTGCTCAAACCGGAGATCATTGAACACAAGCGTGTCATGCCATTTTTCCACAGTATAAAATCCTTTTGAAAAACGGATCAGTCTTTGTGCTTCATCCGTATTACGTACAGGGACGAGCAGCGAATCGTTCTGAGGATAAAAACGAAGGTCAATTTTTTTCGTGCGGTCAAATACGGAATAATATCCGGCATAAAATCCATCCTTACTTTTTGCTGCCACATACCAAAGCCAGTTGTTCAACGGAGTCGGCGTGGTCAGGTAATCTGTATAAGATATCCGTTGTTCTTTCAGCATATCCCTGATGTCCGAATCGGTCTTGAACTTATTCACCACACAATACATGAAATACAAAGTGCTGATGCCTAACCCGAATTCAAGCCAGAATTTTCTTTTTGGATGATCTTTCTTTAATGCCAGCAAAACGACCAAAGCAATACCCAGCCATACCGAATAAAACGGATCTGCAACAAAAATGGTATTGAAAGAGATCCGGACATGGCTGAAAGGTTCCAGCCAGCCAGTGCCATAATTGTTAAAAGCGTCAATGAATAAATGTAAAAGCAGTTCAATCAAAAAAAAGAAAAACCATGTTCGTAAAGAAATATCCACGTTTTTAAACCACCGGCGAAAAAGATATGCCAACATAACGGCCATCAGCAAGGCAAACAGGAATGAATGAGTGAAGCCCCGGTGTGCCAATAAACTGCGGTCTATACTCATCCAGAAAGCGGTCACAAAATCAAGGTCAGGGATACTGTTTGCAATAGCTCCTATCAGTAAAGCTTTTTTCCCCAGCTTTTTACCAAGCATTACTTCGCCGACGCAGGCGCCTAAAGCTATATGGGTGAGCGTATCCATTATAAATTGTTACTGCATCATTCAATACAAACTTTACATGACCTGATCCCCGATCGTATTCCTGTTTCCAACGTTACCCGCTTTTTAGAATTATAACGGAATATCGTGATCCCCTTTGCCTTCTCCTTCCATGCTTTCCGGAAAATCCCGTCAATATCGGATAAGATTGCGGACTCGGGGAGATTGATTGTTTTAGAAACTGCATTGTCCGTATGTTTCTGAAAAGCCACCTGGTGCTGCAAATGTCTTTGCGGAGAAATATCCATGGCAGTTTTAAAAAGCGCTTTCACCTTTTCAGGAAGTTCATCCACACGGGCAGCTGTTCCTTCCCTTGACACCTGATCCAGTATCTTATCGGTGAACAAATTATTTCTCTTAAGATAATTGACAAAAAAAGAATTAACGGAGAGAAGGCTTTCATCATTCAAAACATGATGTCGCTGATACACCAGGGCAAACAAAGGTTCTATCGAAGATGAAGTATCTGCGATAATGGAAATGGTGCCGGTGGGTGCAATACTTGTTCTCGTCGCATTGCGGACAGGAGTGCCGGGATAATAAATACTTTTATCCCAGTTGGGGAAATTTCCTCTCTGAGCCGCCAGACGAACAGAAGCTTCTCTGCTCTCCTGTTCAATGAACTGCATCAATTGTCCGGCAAGGGCCACTGCTTCGTCTGAATCGTAACTTATTTCCAGTTGGATCAGCAGCTCAGCCCAGCCCATTACCCCTAACCCTGTCTTTCTGTTTCCGGTCACGATCTTTTTTATTTCCGGAGTCGCATAATGATTCACCTCGATCACATTATCCAGGAAACGGACGGCACCATCAATGATCCGCTCCATAAGATTCCAGTCTATCTCATTTCCATTTATCAGTCTGGAAAGATTGATAGAACCAAGATTGCAACTTTCATAAGGCAGTAAAGGAACTTCTCCGCATGGATTGGTTGATTCAATTTTTCCGACACCCGGCACAGGATTCTTCTCATTGATAGTATCCAAAAAGATCAGTCCGGGGTCTCCGGTTTTCCAGGCGTTTTCGATGATCAGATCCCAGATTTGTTTTGCAGGAAGAGATCTTACGGTTTGCCTTGTATTCGGGTGGATCAATTTCCAGTTTCCGTTTTGTTCCAATACTTTCATGAATTCATCATACATGCCAACGGAAATATTGAAATTCTGCAAGGTATCTTCAGATGATTTTGAAGTGATGAATTCCTCAATATCCGGATGATCAATATTAAGGATGCCCATATTGGCGCCACGCCTTTTTCCTCCCTGTTTGATATGTTCGGTGGCAGAATCAAAAATTTTCATAAATGAAACCGGGCCGGAAGCAGTGCCTCCTGTTGCCGTTACAATATCATCTTTCGGCCTCAGGTGTGAGAAATTAAACCCTGTTCCTCCCCCACTCTGCTGGATCAATGCCGCTTGTTTCAGTGTTGTAAAAATTCCATCCATATTATCTTCCACAGGCAATACGAAGCAGGCGCTGAGCTGGCTTAAAGAAGTTCCTGCATTCATCAGCGTGGGTGAGTTGGGAAGAAACAATAAATGACTCATCAGGTAATAAAATTCCTGCTCCCATTTCACAGCGTCATCCTGATCTCCCCAGAATAATTCAGCAGATGATATCGCTTTGGCTACACGGCGGAACAATTCATCAGGAGTTTCTGCAAGATTGCCCGACCGGTCTCTCCGCAGATACCGGCTCTGTAAAACTTTTATGGCATTATCTGATAAAGTGATCATCTTATTATTTCTAACCAAAAAATAAAGTTCCTCCCAATACAAACAAGTTCACCAATGCATGCGATACCACTGCCCAAAAGACAGACCGTGTATAAAAAGTAACGATGGCCCAGCATAAGCCCATCCCTAAAGCAGTTAATATAAAATAGAAATTTCCCTGCTCAGCCGGGTGAATGGACAAAGGCACATAATGCCATACAGCAAACCAGATGGAAGGCACAATGACCGCAAAAAAGAAATTTTCCTGGTGATAATTAAAAAACAAACCGCGCCATAAATATTCTTCACAACAAGAATTTACCAGGGCAAAGGCCAGCGTTGAAACAATGATCAGTGTATTTACCTCACTTATCTTGCTTTTAAAAGGGCCAAACAAAAAAGTAACAACAGGAGGAAGGAGAACAAGGATGATCTGCCACCAGTTGATCCTTTTAATTTTAAAAAGCAGTTTCCTGTTCCGGCTGCCGATCCAGATCATAACAGGCAGAGTGCAGAACAGCAGCCAATAGAAGATCGTTCCTGCCAGATAACCTTCATTCTTGCCGAATAATTCAACAAAAAAATGAAAAGCAAAATAATTTACAATGATCAGCACCGGAGGAAAAACATAAACGATGAACTTTTTCTGAAAAGGCATTAATTGGCGGAATAAATTCATTCTTACTTAAAATTACTACCAGTAAAATTACAAGCGCTCATCCCTTCTTGAAGAAAAGAAAGGCCAACAACTCAAATACACATAAAATTATTCCTATCATACCCAAAACTTATTGACAGGCATTAGCATATCCTGTGATTTTGGTCAAAAAGAAGAATGGGAAATAGTATACAGGAATTCCCCGAGAGAAGTCTTGTCTTTGAATTTTTGTTGTGTGGGAACCTGGAGTTGAATGCCGACGTACTGTCGGCACCGGGACCCCTTTAGGGCGTCCCGGCCCGTATTTTTCAAAAAGAGCTATTGACTATTACAATCCAACCTGATTCATGAACTTTTTAAAACTCAATGGAGAATTAGTATAAAAAAATAAAAGGCCCGACTATGAGCCTTTTCCTGTAGCGGGATCGGGAGTTGAATGCCGACGTACTGTCGGCACCGGGACCCCTTTAGGGCGTCCCGGCCCGTATTTTTCAAAAAGAGTTATTGACTATTACAATCCAACCTGATTCATGAACTTTTTAAAACTCAATGGAGAATTAGTATAAAAAAATAAAAGGCCCGACTATGAGCCTTTTCCTGTAGCGGGATCGGGAGTTGAACCCGAGACCTTTGGGTTATGAATCCAACGCTCTTACCAACTGAGCTATCCCGCCATTTATTTCTTCCTTTCTTAGAACCCTGTCTGCCGATGGCGGATAGAGATCCAATATCCTCCCAAAACGGGCAGCAAAGATAATCGTTTCGGGCTTTTTAGCCTCAATAATTCAATAACTTCCCCAGCACTTCAGATACTTTTTCAGTATCGGGAAGCATAGCTTTTTCCAATATCATATTCATCGGTACTGCCGGAATATTCAATGCACCTAAGACTTCAACAGGCGCATCAAGGAATTGAAAACAATTTTTGGAAATTCTTCCTGCAATCGCTTCAGCAAAGGAATTATTTTGCTGCTCTTCGGTGAGAACCATGCATTTCCCATGCAATTTTACCTTTTCAAAAATCAACGTTTCATCAAGAGGGAATAATGTCCTCAGGTCAAGTATCTCAACTCTCCCGTTAAATCTTTTTGCAGCAGCTTTTGTCCAATACACCCCCATGCCATAAGTAATGACCAGGCAACTACCACCCCGGTCAATTGCTTCTTTATCTGCATAAAGAACGATATTCCCTTTTCCCAAAGGAATGATATAATCTTTTGAAGGTTCAATCATCTTAGCCTCTTCTGTACCCGGCACTTTACTCCAATAAAGACCTTTGTGCTCCAGCATCACTACCGGGTTCGGATCATAAAATGCGGCTTTCATCAATCCTTTCATATCGGCAGCATTAGAAGGAAAAGCAATCTTGATTCCCTTGATAGAAAGCAAGGTTGTTTCCACACAACCGCTATGATATGGCCCCCCACCGCCATAAGCGCCTACCGGCACACGAAGAACCATTGACACAGGAAATTTCCCGCAACTTAAATAACAACATTTTGATATTTCAGAAGCTAGTTGGTTCAACCCCGGATAAATGTAATCTCCGAACTGAACTTCAACAATAGGTTTTAGGCCAACAGCGCTCATCCCGACCGTTGACCCAATAATATATGCTTCCTGTATTGCCGTGTTGAACACACGATGATCACCAAAATGCTCAGCCAGCGTCGCTGTTTCCCGGAATACTCCGCCCAATCTTCTGCCCACATCCTGGCCATACAAAACTGCTTCAGGATGTTCTTCCATAATTTCCCTTATTGCAAACAATGCAGCATCAACCATTAAAATTTTTTTGTTGCCTGCCGGGCTCCTTTCTCCCTTTTCCTCTGTAACAGGGGTAGGAACAAATATATGCTCTTCAACCGTAGCCGGATCAGGTTCTGGTGCATTTACCGCTTTATTAAAATCTTCTGTAATAAGGGTTACCGTCCCTTTTTCAATCAATTCAATTTCTTTTTCATCAACACCTCTTTCCAGAAGCTTATTCCTGAGCCTGGGCAAAGGATCATTTTTCAAATGCTTTGCCCAATCTTCATCAGATCTGTAGAATTCTTTTCTTACACCACTCGTATGATGACTCAACAAGGGTACTTTAGCATGAACGAGATATGGTTTTTGCTCTTTACGCACAAAATCAAAAACCTTTTTCATCACTTCATAAGAAGCTTCAAAATCACTTCCATCTGTCTGTACCCTGTTCATTCCTTTAAAACCTGTTGCGAATTCAAATGCATTCATAGCTCTTGCTTCCTCTGCCGCTACACTGATGCCCCAGTTATTGTCCTGTATCAGATAAATAACAGGTAATTGCTTTAGTACAGCAAACTGGAATGCTTCACTCACCTCACCTTCTGTAACACTTGCATCACCCAAAGAACAAAGTGCCAATGGCAATTCTCCTGATGTTCCCTTTTTTAATTGGGAGGAATAAATTTCCTGCAGGTATTGTATGCCCTGGGCTATTCCTGTTGTGGGAATCGCTTTCATACCGGTGGCACTGCTCTGGTGAATGATAACGGGTTTGCAAATTCCCCTGTAATTCGGATGAGAATAATATTCCCTGCCTCCTGTAAAAGGGTCATCCGCTTTTGCCAATAATTGAAGCATCAGTTCATAAGGTGTGAAGCCAAGGCCTAACAAAATACTTTCATCACGATAATATGGGCTGACAAAATCCTGTGGTTGCAGGTGAAATGCAGTGGCCAGCTGTATGGCTTCATGCCCGCGGGAAGTGGAGTGAACATATTTGCAAATTGCACGGTTTGCCTCGTAGATCTCATCCATCGCTTTGGACCGGCACATGAGACGATAAGCTTTCAACAGTATCGATACATCAGTCATGAATAGCAAACAATAAAAAACAAATTTACTATAAAGCCTCCGCAGTTATAAAAGCAAAAGCCATCCTGATCAATGAATGGCTTTAGTATAACCGAATTAAGTGAATTCTCTTTTTGCCGTGCCTACTTCACCTCCAGAGCGAACATGCTGTCATCTTCAATGAAAGCTTCCAGTTCATCCCCCACCACCAGTTCACCTACTCCTGCAGGAGTTCCGGTGAAGATCACATCACCAATATTAACAGAAAAATAATTAGATATATAGGAAACGATCTTATCAAAACTATGAATCATACTACCCGAATTTCCCTGCTGCACCAATTCCTTGTTTTTATACAGGCAAAAATTAATATCTTTTTTGTTTTTAAAATTGGAAAGCGGGAGCCATTTCCCGATCACTGCTGAATTATCCCATGCTTTTGCTTTTTCCCATGGCAATCCTTTTTCCTGCAATTCTCTCTGCACATCACGTGCAGTGAAATCAATACCGCCAGTAACAGCATCATAATATTTGCCGGCGAATTTTTCCTGAACGTATTTTCCGTTTTTGCTTATCCGGATCACCAGTTCACATTCATAATTCAGTTCATTGGTGAATTCAGGATAATAAAAGGGAGTATGTGGTTGCAGCATGGCGCTTTTGGGCTTCATGAAAATTACCGGATCTTCGGGAATTTCATTTCCGAGTTCTTTAGCATGCGCAGCATAGTTACGGCCTACACAAAAAATTTTCATATTCAGGAGCTATTTTAAATAAATACATCGGATACAATACTCATAGGCTCTTTTATCCCATATATTCAGGTAATCAATATGTTTATTGGATTTTATTCTGCAGGAGAATGGAACAGAGTGCTAAAATAAGTAATCAATCTGACTTATCATAAGGAAAATTCTTGATTATTTATCTTATTCATCACTGGCGTAATTCCCTGTACTGCAAAGCTTTCAATTGCTTCCGCCGCTTTCTCAATTTTTAGTTTTACCAGGGGCTCTTCTTCCTTTTTCCAGCGACTTAAAACAAAATCAACCTGGTAGCCTTTCAGGTAATCGTTACCAACGCCAAAGCGCAGGCGTGCATAATTTTTTGTACCTAATACTTCTTCAATACTTTTTAAACCATTATGACCTCCGCTGCTACCGCCGGGGCGAATACGCATTTTAGTCAATGGCAATGCCACATCATCAAGGATTACGAGTAGCCGGTCTAAAGAAATTTTTTCCTTATCCATCCAAAATTTAACGGCTTTACCGCTCAGGTTCATAAAAGTTGTCGGGCAAATACAAATGAATAACCTCCCTTTCCATTTCAGTTCGGATACATAAGCCAGGCGATCTACACGGAAACTGCCCTTGTGTTTTTGTACGAATGCATTCACAACATCAAAACCGATGTTATGCCTTGTATGCTCGTATTCAGTTCCGGTATTTCCAAGTCCGGCAATAAGAAATTTCATAATAAAATTATATTCAAATATCGTCTGAAGCCAATAAAAAAGAGGCTGTCTCAAAAAAGGCTTTAACCGCAAAGGACACCAGGTGTTCGCAAAGAATGCAAAAGAACGTTGCTAAGTATCAACCCTTTGTGTTCTTTGCGTTTTTACTTTGCTAATCTTTGCGGTTAAGTTTTCTCACTTTTGAGACAGCTTCTTGTAAATATGATCTGAAATAATTTATTTTTTCCCCTTCTCAGGTGCTTTCTCCGTTTTTTCAGGAGTTGCAGCTGCGGCAGCAGGCGCAGTAGCACCGGCAGTTGCAGCAGCAGGCGCAGCAGTAGTTGCTTCCTCCTGCTTCAGTTCCCTGGTAAGAGTTACTGATGCAATGGGAATACGCGGTGAATTCAAAATCTCAAAATGTTCTTCTTTCACATCCTCAACTCTGATATTTCCATTCAATTCAAGATTATCAACATTCACCTCGATCTGTTCTTTAAGGTATTTGGGATAAGTCTTAACCTTCAGCGCTTTCATTTTAACGTGAAGCTTTCCTCCGTCCTTAACCCCCTTTGCACTACCTGTGATATGAACCGGGATGCTGGCGATCATTTTCTTATCCTCAACTAATTCCAGCAAATCTATGTGTATCAGTTCATCAGAAACTTTGTCAAATTGCAGGTCTTTCAGAATGCATTTGTACGAATTACCATTAATTTTTACTTCTGCCAGTTGAAACTTAGGTGTATATATAAAAGGTTTTAATGCCGCAGCAGGAGCATAAAAGTTAATCTCCTGCGCACCCCCGTAAATTACACCGGGCACTTGTTCCTGAGAGCGGAGTTGGCGGGTGGCTCCTTTGCCAAAGCCGGTCCTCAGTTGTCCTTCGATTGTAACTGTGTTCATTTTTATGTTTTTTTATTGATTACTTTTTTGATTTATTTATCTCTACGCTGGGAATGGACAAATAGTTTGGTAATACTTTTATTTTCAAATGCATTTCTGATGGCTACTGCAAACAACTCAGCCACAGATATCACTTTAATTTTCGAACATTGACCCCGAAGAGGTATGGTATCGCACACTACCAGTTCTTCCAGCACACTGTTTTGTATGTTTTCGTAAGCTTTACCACTTAACACCGGATGAGTGATCAAAGCTCTTACACTCCGGGCGCCTTTTTCTTTTATAAGAGCTGCGCTTTTTGCCAGTGTTCCCCCGGTATCACATATATCATCAATGATCACCACATCCCTGTCCGTTACATCACCTATCACCACCATGCTGGCTATTTCATTTGCCCTTTTCCGATGCTTGTCACAAATCACCATTTCAGCATTGAAATAGCTGGCTATTTCCCTGACCCTGTTAGTACTGCCGACATCAGGGGCCGCAAAGGTAAGGTTTTCCAGCCTGAGATTTTCTATGTAAGGGATAAAAAGTGCATGACTATCCAGGTGGTCAACTGGTATATCAAAGTAACCTTGAATTTGTGGCGCATGAAGATCCATAGTGATCATTCTGTCAGCGCCTGCAGCTACCAACATATTGGCAACCAGCTTACTGCCAATGGAGACCCTTGGCTTATCCTTTCTGTCCTGCCGGGCATATCCATAATACGGTATGACTGCTGTAACCTTATATGCAGAAGCACGCCGGGCAGCATCGATCATCAGCAGAAGTTCCATCAGGTTATCAGCAGGGGCATAGGTGCTTTGCACCAGGAAAACAGAATCGCCCCGTATGCTTTCCAGATACACGGGGCAGATCTCCCCATCGCTGAAGCTTTGAACATTTATTTTTCCTAACTGAGTACCGTATTGTTTGCAGATTTCTGAAGCTAATATCTGCGAACTTGTCCCGGAGAATATTTTAGCGGTCATGGATGAAAGATGTGCGGCGAAGATATTAAATAAGGGCGCAAACCTCTTATCCGGCTATAAAAATATTCACCCCGGCAAAGTGAAACCTGATCAATGAGCAGGAATAATAGCTACAGTCGGCTGAGGCATAGAAGCTTGCTGAACAGGCGCATCCTGATTTTGCGTCACTTCTGCCTGGCTGGCATTACAACTGTAAAACAAAGAAGAACATATAAAAATGGAGAACAATAATGCAATTGCATAGATAACGGCAAAAAACAGAATTGGATGTAATGCTCCGAGAGATGAACCATTCCTTGTCTTCATAATTATTGGTTTTAGTTTTTCAATAGGGGGATTTTAGTTTCTGATACAACTAAAATGGTATTGTCAGGGATAAAATTATTTGTTAATCTTGTTTTATGCAAGAGCAGAAATACTCAATCAAAAATTGGGCAAAAGACGAAAGACCAAGAGAAAAATTACTATCGTTAGGTCCTGAAGCTTTAAGCCAATCGGAACTGCTGGCCATCCTGATCCACCATGGCAGTAAAGAGAAATCTGCAGTAGACCTGGCCAAAGAAGTATTAGAACTTGGAAAAGGCAATCTGAATGAATTAGGGAAACTATCTATAAGGCAACTGATGAAACTAAAGGGTATCGGTGAAGCCAAAGCCGTTACCATTGCTGCCGCCCTGGAATTAGGAAGAAGAAGGCAGGCTTCTGCGGCTTTAGAAAAACAGGTAATGAGTTCCAGCACCGACATTGCCGAATTTCTTCGCCCGAAAATAAAAGATTACCGGCATGAAGTGTTTGCCGTTTTATTTCTGAACCGGGCCAACAAGCTGAACCATTTTAAGATTATAAGCGAGGGAGGCATTACCGGGACTGTAGCAGATCCAAGGCTTATCCTGAAAACAGCATTAGAGGAAAATGCAGTAAACATTGTTTTATGCCATAATCATCCATCGGGAAGCCTGAAACCGAGCCGGGCTGATGAAGAACTCACCCAGAAAATAAAAGCGGCTGCCCGATTTTTTGATATTACGGTTTTGGATCACATTATCGTAAGCGAGGACGGCTATTACAGTTTTGCAGACGAAGGGCTACTATAACCGTTAATAGCCCCTGATATCTCCTGTACAGTATTTATTCTTTCGTGCCAGATTGAGTTGATCATTCCTGTATCCTGCAACAGATAACAAACTATTTTGCATCAGGCCTGGGCAGTAGGCCCGCCAAAATTTAGGGGTAATTGGATTTCTTCCAGGTCTTTTATTGGACCATTTGCCGCTTCATACTTACCAATATTTTCTGTAATGGCTTTCATTAAGCGTTTTGCATGTTGCGGGGTAAGAATGATGCGGGATTTCACTTTGCTCTTCGGAGTTCCAGGCATCACATTTACAAAGTCAATGACAAACTCTGCATGAGAATGAGTGATGATGGCAAGATTGGCATAAGAGCCTTCTGCCACTTCTTCAGAAATTTCAATATTGAGCTGATTGGGTTGTTGATTTTGTTCAGGCATAAATAAACTTTACGGTTCAAAAGTAGTGGAATATTTTTCATTGCCTCAATAAAGAAACAGATTCCTTTAATTTTCCGTTATACTTTTTATCTATTTTTTAAAATATATCAGGCAGTCCATATTAATATGGACTGCCTGATATAAAAAGTACATTGTAAACAAAAAAAGACTATACTAATTCTTCTTCAAAACTAATAAATAGGAGCCGCTAAAATTACCAGCATCAACACCATACTGAAGGTTCATGGTAACGCTTTGGGCACAGGGAGAAACAAAGCTTGATGAAACAGATCCTGTTGTTGCAAGAAACGCTCCGGTATAAGTACCCACAGCCCAGCCCCATGCAGACCCAACACTAACTCTTGCAAGGGAAACAAGGTTATTGTTTGGGTTTACGGTTATTACAATTGGTTTGGGTGATACAGCATTGATATCAATAAATGAAAAGTGCGTATCATCTACTTTTGAAAGTGTAATAATATCACCAGGGCTATAATCACCCCAGTCATCTTTTACTACTGCAAAGTCTCCCTGGTAAATATTTGGATCATACCCGCAAATAACACTGTACCTTACATATTCACCAAAACCGGGCATATTATTAGGACCGCCGGGGCCAACTCCTCTGATTGTTCCATTGACTGGAAACGCCTCATACTTTTTTCCTTTAAAATAAATATCCGGAGCAAAGTCATAATTATCATTTAATGCTATAGGCCCAAATAATGCAACCAGATCACTGGAAGCGACTGAAAAACTTGCAGGAAAAGAACTTACATCAGCTTTAAACACCTTTACGGATGTTCCGGCAGAGTTTGATTTTCTAACTACTATATCCACCTTATCCGGGGCAGCAGATGCCGGAAAGTATAGAGATACATTGAATTTACCCTGGAAAGCGGCTAAATTGAGGATGCTGATGGCCTGGCTGGCGGTAGGATCAATATTCGTAGATACGGCAGGCACTTCATCTATTTTGGAAAGAATTTCATCCTTAATAGGCCCATTGTCTTTTTTACAGCCGGCAAAACCAAAAGCAGCAATAAGAAATGCAAGCACTACCCTGTTTATTTTGCTGTATTTTATTGTATTCATCGTTATTAGTTTGTTTAATTAAAAAGTTGAATTATGGTTGCCAAAATACTTTATATGTTGAAACCACTTTTTGTGCCGGAGCATTAGAATTCTGCTCAATTTCTGCCTGGCTCCAGGGCAATGACCACGGATATTGCGTACCATTAGACACAGGCTCAGTATATGGGCTGACACCGCTTGGGCCTGCAGGGCCCGGTACAATGATGGATGTTGTAGTACCCCCATTTGCCGGTGCCGGATTAAACAACACAGGATAATTTGTCCTCCTGTAATCAGTATAATTATCCACTGAGTTTCCTATCCTGGAAAGCCATTTTTCTGTCATGATAATTTCTAATTTTTTAACAGCAGAAGCAGCATCAAATTGAGTAAGTACACCCGTTTTGTAAGTAGTAGTAGCTGCTAATGTTGCTATAGCCGGAACTGCCTGGGTTGTTGGTTTGATTAAATTCTGAATCACATAATCCACCTGCTTGAATGATTCATCCAAAGCTTTACTGAAAACTGCCCTTTCATCACCTGTTGCCAACCCTGCATGGATCAGCTCTGCTTCTAAATATAACCGGTCTGCATAGGTTAATGCTCGCTGTGGAGCAGCACCTGTACCTGCTACAGCAGCACCACCACCGGGAATATTATTAATTGCTATTCCAGCGCCATCGTCATAACGGCCTCCAATTGGATAAATACCCAGTAAAGTATAAGAATTACTGTTTGACCCTCCAACACAAGGGCTGTTTGATCCAAAAGTCAAAGTCATAAAAGCACCATCCCTGTAATCGGCACAATTTTCTGTAGGGCGTGTAGTTGTAAGCTGATTATAAAAATAATAGGAAATCCGGGGATCTGTCAGGTTGGTCAGTATGTTCGGGTTATACCCTTTCATTATTTCGTACATCCAGGGGCTGGGTACCTGTCCGCCTCTCTGAGCGGCATTATAATCGCCATATCCCGGGTAACGGTCGTCAGTTGCTGCATTCACACCAAAAGGAAACAAAAAGCTCTCTGCCTGGGAATTGATAAGCGAATTCGGATTGGAAAGTAACGCCTGAACAGCAGTTTTTACATCTTTCACTAATCTCATTTGTGTGTAAAGCTTCAATTTGATAGTGTTAGCTGCTTTTACCCAAAGAGCCGAATTCCCTTTGTAAACAATATCATCGGCACCTGGTTTTACCTGGGCAGCCGCATTATTTAGATCACTAATCCCAAGATCCAACAATGCAAGTACTGAGGTATAAATATCAGAACCTTTATCAAATTTTGGTTGCCTGATTCCTGCTTTAAACTGATCGAATTCAGTATAAGGCAAATCTCCCCATATATCCACCATCATACTGAAGATATATGCTTTCAATACTTTGGCAATGCCGGAATAAGTATATTTTCCCTCATTAGTTGCCTGAGCAATCAATACATCGAGGTTTGTAGCAGTGGTATACATACTGCTCCATGTTCCATCCATATCCGGCCCTAAAATTCCATACCGGTTAAATCCACCATATTGCATCAGTTGATGTGTGTAAACTCCAAGGCCATTGCCTAATGTTGTACCCAATGCAAAAGTGGCCCCGATCCTTTGTTCAACCGCAGTCATCAGTGTAGCAACAGGAACTGAAGTTGGGTCATTGAGGTTTTGGTTTACATCGAGATACTTTTTGCACCCCGGCACCACGGCCGCCAATGCGACTATTACGGCAAGAGAGCTTAAATATTTATTTATTCTTCTCATATCTTTTAAAATTAGATTTGAATTAAAATGTTATATTAATATTTATTCCATATCTCTTTGTACTCGGAGCTGCGCTTACATCTACTCCCTGCACAGACGATGTACCCGTTGAGCCTACCTCCGGATCAAAATGTATGTATTTCGGAGTATTGGGGGCAAGGAACCAGAGATTCCGGCCACTCAATGAAACATTGATGCCGGAGAATTTAAGCCTCTTTACAATATTTACCGGCAAATCATAACCCAGTGTAAGTTCACGGAGTCTGAATACGGTGCCATCATAAACATTAAACTCATCGGATGAATTAATAGCAAAAGAAGTTACATTGGCATAACCGGCCTGGAAGAAAAGATCATTTACGCTTATCTTAGTCTGGTTAGGAACTGTTTTACCCCCCACAAGCATAGGCGTAAAGTGGTTTTGTCCATCGGATCCCGGTGTTGCAACGGTATTTCCATACACGCCCTGAATGACTACATTGTGTTCCCTGTCTTTAGTATCTGCTGTAACTCCTCTTCCCAAAAGATCTGTAATTGATTCCGAATAAAACATTCCACCTTTAGTGATATCGAAGAGAGCGTTAATAGTAAAGTTTTTAATCTTAAGATTATTAGTAATCCCCAGTTTATATTTTGGATTAGGATCACCAAGATATTGTTCATTCGGGTCTTCCATTGCCCATCCTGAATTGGGATCAATCAGCAATTGACCATCATCAGTTCTTGCTGCTTTAAAACCTCTCAGGTAACCGAAAGCCATACCTGGTTCAAGGTAACTCAATCCACCAATAAATATCCTTTCCAAACCCTCAACGAGTTTTACCGTAGTGTTTTTGTTATGGGTAAAAGCCCCGCGAACAGTCCACTCAATGTTTTTAGTCATTACCGGCTTAACGCTTAAACCGATCTCCCATCCTGTATTACGAATTTCTCCAATATTTGTATAATACCCTGTATAACCAGTTGTCACCGGTACGTCTACAGCATAAATAAGGTTTGTGGTTCTTTTATCGTACCATGTGATTTCTGCGTTTACTCTGTTTTTGAAAAGCTGGAAATCTGTACCTGCTTCCAATTCATGAGTGAACTCAGGAGTAAGATTAGGGTCATAAGTCGTAGAACCTCTCAAGGCTCTTGGTTGACCAAGGAAAGTTGTTGTAAGCAAACCAAAAACGTCTTGCCCGTTCTGTGGATTTGCATCATTACCCACTTTTGCATAACCAATCCTGATTTTTCCATAACTTAACCAGTTGGACCGTATCTTCAATGCATCTGTCCATACCAGAGACCCGGAAACACCAGGATAAAAATACTTTGCATTTTTATAGGGCAAAGTTGACGTAAGGTCTTCCCTTCCCGCAATATTCAAGAAAGCGAAGTTTTTATAACCAAGCGTAGCATCGCCAAATACACCAACCAGTCTTCTGTAGTTTTTACTGTCAGCATTAAAGATCTGTTTGCTGGTATTACGCAGGTTATATATCCCCGGCACAGTAAAGTTTGCACCATACATTTGTTGATATCTTGAGCTAATTTGATCTAAACTATTGCCCACTTTAAAATCCAGTGTAAAGTTTTTACCGATTTTCGGATTAAACGAAGCTACAAGAGTAGATTGTAATTCCTGGCTTTGATAAACTGTCTCCGTAATGTTACCGGCAAGATTGTCAGCACTTCCATAAGTTGTTTTATCAATTATAGCATCACGGAATAATGAGTAATTATTTACACCGAAAGTGTAGCTGACAGAAGCCCAGTTATTAAACTTATAATTTGCCCGTACATTCGTTACAATACGATCATCATTTGTGGTGATCACGTTATGGGTTGTGGCCCAAACAGGATTTGTGTATTGGCCTGTGTTAAAACCAATTTGTTTTCCGGTTCTGTCGGTAGAGGGCCATCCTGCAATATCCCAGTTACGGGCCTGCACAAAAGTCCGGCCCAATTCAGTAACAAAAGATTGTTTGGCGCCAAAATAACCACCGACTTGTTTTGAGTGTGCATAAGAAATATTTCCTCCTAAGGTTAATTTTCCAAGGTTGGTCTGACCTCCCACACTGATGTTATTTTTAATATAGGAGCTATTGGGAATATATCCGGTCTGATACACATTTGAGAGTGTAGCATTAAACCTTGTATTGCCTTCACCACCATTAAAGTTTACAGAATTTTCTGCCAAATGACCCGTTGTAAACAGTTTGGCCACATTATCAGGTACAGCTTTATAAGCAATCATCTTATTAGGGAATAGTTCAGGATAAGCATTAAACATATCTGCCCATGTAGTAGCCGGAATTGAATCTATCCCTGAAGATGAGGAACGAATAACATTACCCCCGGCATCATAGATAACTCCTTTGCCAAATCTGGCTCCCCACGAACCATTTGATGATTGAGTCCTCATTTCCGCACCTGCACCGTATAAATTCTGAAATTCGGGCATGCTGGAAATGTTTTCGAAACTGTATCCTGATCTGTAGCTCACATTAAGCGGCTTAGGCCCTTTTCGTGCGGTTCCTGATTTTGTTGTTATTACTACTACACCGTTTGAAGCTCGTGAGCCATACAAAGATGCGGCCGCAGCTCCTTTTAAAATATCTATAGATTCAATATCATTTACATCCAAATCCTGCAAGCTGGTACCTACGGCACCACCGGCAGAGAATTGGCTGCCAGCTCCCACAGATTCATTGCTATAAGGAACTCCATCCACCACAATCAGTGGTTGAGTGGATAATCCAATGGAAGACACCCCCCTGATCTGGATACGGGTAGCTGCACCAGGTGTTCCCTGTCCTATCCGGATATCCACACCGGGAACCTTCCCTTGAATATCTTTAAGTAAATCTGGTTCTGACTTAGAAACAACTGCGGCCGGATCTACTTTAGATACAGCATACCCCACTGCCCTTTCAGCACGTTTGATACCCAAAGCTGTCGTTACCACTACTTCCTGTAAACTCGTAGCTGAATTTGCCAGCACAATTGTTCCAAGATCGGGAGCCGAAGCTTTTACGGTAATTGGTGTAAAGCCTGCAGATGTAATAGTAAGGCTGGCACTTTCAGACACCTTAATTACAAAGTATCCGTTATCGTCAGCTGTTGTTGCATTTTTAGTACCTGTTTCAGTTATCGTTGCAAAAGGAACAGGATCTCCTTTTGCATCCTTTACAATACCCTTTACAGTTTTTGTTTGTGCAAATGCTAATGTACAAAGCAGCATAAACACCGAAAGGAGAGATGTAATTTTTCTCATGTAGCGTTAGTTTTAAAAATTAAACAGTTAAATTAACCGATAAATCATCCAACTTACAGGATAAGGTTCAGACATTAAGGCACTTTAATCCATCAAAATGCTGCGGCAAAATAAAGAATTTTTTAACACTATATTAAAAAACGTGAAAATAATGTTAACCAACTTTGAAACAGATCAATTTAAAAAAATTCTTGATTCAATCTTTATTTCACTCTTCCTGTCACGATAAATTTTATCCAACCCTGTTCCGATTGAAGATACTCCGGGATATATAGTTTGTGCCCAACGCATCCAGATAGATGTTCTTTTACTAATATCATAGTTAAAATTTATGTAATAGCGATACCCTTTTCCATAAAACAGCGGGATGGAATAACTATACAATACATCATTTTCATACGCATAAAGCCTGGAATTATATCCTTCAGTTTCAAAATACTGAAGCCGGATATTTGCAGTGATTGGTTTCAGCAAAGATTTCCAGATAAAATCAAAAAAGGTTAAAAAACCGTTTTCTTTTCCGGGGCCTCTTTTGTCATACCACAATAGTTCTACACGGCTCCTCAGCGTGACCACAGAGTTCACTTTATAACTGATTTGTGTACGCAAACTTTGTTTGGGAAAAAAAACCAGGAAATTGGTAACAGTAGTATTATCCGGTTGGTTTCCCTGCCTGGTCTTTACCCTGAATCTGGTGTACAATTCCACCTGCTTTCCCGGGATAAAAGTGAACTGAGCTAAAAAATCTTTTCCATAGCTCGGTGCATCCGCCAGGTATTTCAACCAGGGAAATCTATAAAGATCCCCGTAAGCATCCAAACGTATATAGGAAGTTGGACGTATGCTGATGCCTGCATACAAGCCATTTTCATCTGTTGGATAAGTATTTTCAGTAAAGGCATTCCCGTTGATGGACTGATAGCCCGGGCTGATGGAACGATGAACAATGGAGAGATCAACCCTGCGATCAGCACTGATCAGCATACCGTTTACCATCGCTTTATTCAAATTTTTATCTACAGCAGCTTCACCAAAAAAATGAAAATTCCTGTATGTATAGCCGTAATCAATACTCAAATTGCCCCAATTATTTCCATTTATAGCATAGATATTATAAAGTTCTGCCCTTTTTTGAAGCGGAATTGAAAAATGATAATAAATCCCATTGATGCCCACATGCCAGCTATCATTCCGGTAAGTCAGATTTCCTCCGAAAGAAGTTTGCGTAAGATTATTCCGGTCTTGTATCTCCGAAAGAGTACGGTTGTACCCGCTCATAAGGAAAGAAGTAAAGAAACCATAGTTGTCAATTGTATCCGCAACAAAATTGGCGCTGATCTTCCTCATTGATACGAATGCAGTTATTTCAAATTTCTTTTTCCGGATGGTGATTCCGGCACCACGATGAAAATTATATTCTCCTGCGGAGTTGTAAGGCTTCAGTATTGCTGACTGACGTTTTACTCCCATCACATCCGCACTTTTTCCATAAGCAAGGCTCTGCCATTGTATCAGGCCCTGTCCCATATTCACTGTGAAATCTCCCAGCGCAAGCGATTGGACAGTCCCAATCTTCCTGGCAAAAAAATGAAAAGAATAAAAATCAAACCCAAGATTTTGTGCACCCCGGAAAAATTGTTCCCCTGCATCTTTATCTCCTAAAAATCCATATTGTAACATATTCCTGTATGAATAACGATATCGGAAAAAAAATCTCTGCGCACTTCCCAGGTATCTTGTGCCGGGAGCTGACCGGTCAAAACCTGCAGAACGCTCTATGACCTGAGAATAACGAAGTAAAACATTATGATCACCTCCCTGGAGCCTTGCACGGATGCTTTGTACTACCGGTACAGGAGATGAGATGGTAACAAAAGGCAGAAGTTTTCTTATGGTAAATATATCCCAGGACGGTACTGATTGCAATTCATAAATGCTCACTAATTTTCCAAACAGCTTTCTGTACAATAACAGGTTGACGATCTGAAGATCAGTCAGTATTTTCAGTTCTCTTAATTCGTTTTCTCCGGCAGAATTCAGGTTGACAGGGTTTTTTCTGAACTGATCCAGTTCCTGCAAATATGAATCATCTTCCGTTTCTGCCTGGTCTGCATCTGCCAGGTTTTCCATCTTCTGCTCCGTGATCTGTTGCATATCCTGCGCCCTGATTAATGAAAGTGGCAAGAAGATCAATAATATGACGATTACCTTTTTCAATTTTGTTTCTGATTAAAATTGAAAATAATCAGTAATCCCGGACTCAGACCTAACTGTGGATGAAAAGAGGTCATTACATCAACCCGGAAAGTTTTCCAGGTCATTCCAATGCCGGCCCATACTGCAGAAGTTGCAGTTTCCAATCCGATTCTCGTTAATAACTGAGGAAGCAATTTGTATTGTATCCCTGTATTGACATTTACCGGCTGATCTTCTTCTTTAACAATTTCAGCGCCGAAGAAAAATTTTTCTGATGCATCATATCCCAAACCAAAGCTGTAAACAGCAGGCAGTTTTTCCTGCTGATCTTTTCCAAACTTTCCACCTACCGGGTTATTGGCATGAATACCAAGATGGACCTGCTCCGAAATATGAAACACGGTTCCCATCTCAAAACTGACTGCTGATGAACCTCCATACCCGGAAATCCGAATTGCATTATAATTGAACTGTGCGCCAATGTCCACCTTATCTCCCAACATTCTCCCATAAGCCAGCCCGATCTGCGTTTCATTGTAATCCGAAAATCCAAAATACCTGGTTTTGAGTCCGAAATTTCCCGATGTAGTCGGCAATGCAAATGCGGCGATGTAATTATTAAGTGATTGGAGCATAAATCTTCTTTCACCATAGATTCCGGCTGTTGCAGTTTTTACCTGCGCCAGAGCTGCCTGGTTGGATGTAAAAGAAAAAATATCCTGGTGCCTTCCGCTATATGTTCCGAGGCCGATATAAGGTGCTGCCACTGGCTTTCGGATGACCTGGGCATCTGAAAAAAGTATTGCAGAAAAAAGCAAAGTTCCTGTAAGGGTAAATCTTCTTTTCAACGGATAAAATTTTTTATGAAAGTTACAGGTATGCTGGTAAGAAACAAAATAAAACGGAACCATCGGTTTGGCACACATGGCAACGCCTCGTACCTTTGCACTATGCAAATTTTAGACGGAAAAAAAGCAGCCCAGGCAATAAAAGATGATCTGAAAATAGATGTGGCTCAAATGGTTATTGAAGGGAAAAAAGCACCCCATCTTGTTGCTATACTGGTAGGGAACAACGGAGCCAGTGAAACTTATGTAGCCAGTAAAGTGAAAGCATGCGAAGAGGTGGGCTTTAAATCCACACTGATCCGTTTTGAAGAAACGGTTTATAAGATCAGGCTGCTTGAAGAAATTGAAAAACTCAATAATGACTCCGATGTGGATGGCATTTTAGTACAACTTCCTTTGCCCAAGCATATTTCTAACGAAGATGTTATAAATGCGATTCACCCTGATAAAGATGTAGATGGATTTCACCCGGTGAATGCGGGAAAAATGATGCAGGGGCTGCCCGCATTTGTTCCGGCTACCCCATTTGGTATTATGTTGCTGCTGAAGCATTATAAAATTGAAACAAATGGTAAGCATGCAGTAGTAATCGGCAGGAGCAATATTGTCGGAAGGCCTGTAAGTATTTTACTCAGCAGCAATTCAAATCCCGGAAACTGCACTGTAACCATTTGCCATTCACATACTCAAAACCTGAAAGAGATATGTTTCGAGGCCGATATTATTGTAGCCGCTCTCGGAAAACCTGAAACAGTCACCGCCGATATGGTAAAAGATGGCGCTGTAGTGATTGATGTAGGAATTACCAGAGTGCCGGATGCAACAAAAAAATCAGGGTTCAGACTGAAGGGCGATGTCCACTATGAAATGGTAGCACCAAAATGTTCCTGGATCACACCGGTGCCCGGAGGAGTCGGGCCCATGACTATAGCTGCTTTATTGAAAAACACTTTTTATTCCTGCACAACGAAGAACTAAAAAGTCTGATTTTTTAATGAATAGATAGTTCCATTGTCGCCCATCAAACAACGAAGCAATGAAACAATACGAAGTACAGATGGCCAGCTACAAGAAACATAAAATTACCAGCCTTCCCGTCATGGAACATTTCTACACGCTGCAGGGTGAAGGATTCCACCAGGGAAAAGCAGCCTATTTCATACGTCTTGCCGGGTGTGACGTGGGTTGTGTGTGGTGCGATGTAAAGGAAAGCTGGGATGCATCAGTACATGAAAAAATCAAAATTGAAAATTTAATATTAAAAATTAAAGAAACACCTGCTAAGATTGTAGTAATTACCGGCGGCGAACCGTCAATATATGATCTTACAGAATGGACAAAAGAATTAAAACAATCGGGGTTTAATACTCATCTTGAAACTTCAGGGGCTCATCCGTTGAGCGGCAGTTGGGATTGGGTCTGCGTTTCTCCCAAAAAATTCAAAGCACCCCTGCCGGAAGTCCTGCCGGAAGCAAACGAATTAAAAATAATCATCTTTAACAAATCAGATTTTAACTGGGCAGAAAAATATGCAGCACTCGTATCCCCCGCATGCAAACTTTTTTTACAACCCGAATGGAGCAAAGCTCCCGTTATAACTCCCCTGATCATTGATTATATTAAAAAAAATCCAAAATGGGAATTGAGCTTGCAGATCCATAAGTATATCAATGTTCCCTGAAACCGGACCACTTATCTTTGTAATAATTTCTGAAGTAATCCGTTTTAATAATTCCTGTCTAATTTCATGCTATGAAAACGGCCTGTTTTGCCTTAAATATAATCATTTGCTTATCGCTTTTAACATTTGGCGCTACTGCGCAAAACTATGACCCGGCGAAAGTAAAAAAGAAGGCGGTGCAGTTGTATAACCAGGCCCTGGAAAAAGCAGAAGATGGTAACCTTGCCTTAGCTGCTTCTCTTTTTTTAAAAAGCATAGAAACAGATAATGCTTATGTTGACGCCTACCTGTCGCTTGCAGGCGTATATGGCCAGGAAAAAAACTATCAAAGCAGTGTTGATTATTATGAAAAAGCTTTCGCTCTCGATTCCGATTATACTATCGAATTCAAGCTTTCTTATTCCATCAACCTGGCAGGAATGGGAAGATTCCGGGATGCATTGAATGCGATCAATTATTTCCTGGATAAAAAACCACCCAGAAATTCAACAGCTTTGAAAGCGGCCGAATACCGGAAACGTTGCTATGAATTTGCTGTGGATTATGCAAAGAAACATCCGGATACTACTTATGTTTTTGCTCCGAAAAATATTGGCGACGGAGTGAATACGGCAGAATCAGAATATTTTCCGTCCCTGACCATTGACGGAAAAGAACTAGTTTTTACCCGGAGAGTGAAAGGCTTCAATGAAGATTTTTATTACAGTAAAAAGAAGTTCGGCGAGTGGGATCTTGCAAAGCCTATGGAAGGCGACATCAATACTCCGCAAAATGAAGGAGCCCAGAACATTTCGCAGGACGGCCAATGGCTTGTTTTCACAGGTTGCAATCGCCCAGACGGATTCGGCAGTTGCGACATTTATATTTCTTACCTCACGCCCCAGGGCTGGAGTGAAGCGATTAATCTTGGTGGAACCGTGAACTCTGACCAATGGGAATCACAACCCTGCTTATCTCCCGATAAAAAAGATCTCTATTTCGCAAGCAGAAGGCCGGGCGGATATGGCGGCAGCGACATTTATGTAAGCCATCTTCAGCCTAATGGCCGGTGGAGTGAACCGGAGAACCTCGGCCCATCAGTGAATACACCCGGTGATGAACAATGCCCTTTCATTCATGCCGATAATCAAACCTTATACTTCACTTCAAACTACTGGCCCGGCTATGGCGACGATGATCTTTTTTATGTACGTAAAGGTCCCAATGGCGCCTGGAGCGAGCCGGTGAATCTTGGTTACCCGATTAACACGATCAACCGGGAAGGGACTTTGTTCATTACGGCCGACGGGAAAACAGCTTACTATTCCAGCGACAGGAGTGACAGCCGTGGCGGACTTGACATATACAGTTTTGAACTGAGAGAAGATATCCGACCGAAAAAAACATTGTGGGTCAGGGGCCATGTATTTGACAATAAAACGGGGAAAGGTCTTCCTTCTGCAGTAGAGCTGATCGACCTCACCACAAAAGAATCAGTTTCTAAAATTCAAACGGATGAAACGGGAAATTACCTGGTTACTTTACCGGTAGGAAAAGATTATGCATTCAATGTAAATCGAAAGGGTTATCTGTTTTATTCAGATAATTTTTTATTGAGCCTTCATTCACCTGATTCCACTTACGAGAAAAACATTGCACTGCAGCCAATAGAAATTAATGCTTCCGTGGTGTTGAAAAATATTTTCTTTGATTTGAATAAATACGATCTGAAACCAGAATCACAGGTTGAATTGGACAAATTGATTCAGTTGCTTAACGAAAATCCTAATCTTAAAGTAGAGATCAGCGGACACACCGATAATGTGGGTTCGCCCGCTGATAACCTGGTACTTTCCAATAACCGGGCAAAAGCAGTGGTAAACTATCTGGTCAGCAAAGGCATTAATACAAACCGCCTGTCATTTAAAGGCTACGGAGAAACCAAACCAATAGCCGACAATAAAACTGATGAAGGCCGTGCCCAGAACAGGAGAACCGAAATGAAAGTGACAGGACAATAAAGCATTCATCAGACTGTCAAATAATGTGTAAATAAACCGGGCAAGCACTACCGGGGGTCAAGAAAGTCATTGGCAACAAACCAGATTTATTTATTTTTAATTTTTACATACCCGCCAATGAACCAGGATCTCTTATACCAGATAGCATTAACAGGAATTCCTAATATCGGATGTGTACAGGCAAAGATCCTGATAGAGTATTTTGGCGAAGCAGCCGTTGTTTTCAAAGCAAAAGAATCGAGCCTGAAAAACATAGAAGGGATCGGGGAAATAAGGGCGCACTCAATCAAATCCTTTACAGATTTTTCCAATGCAGAAAAAGAAATAAGATTTATTGAGAAATTCCGTATTCGCTCTCTGTTCATTACAGATAATGACTATCCACAACGATTACTGAATTGTTACGACTCCCCCACCCTGTTATTTTATAAAGGTAAAGCCAACCTGAACCATTCTAAGATTGTAGCGGTTATCGGTACCAGGAATCATACTGAATATGCAAGGCTGCTAACCGAAAAACTAATTAGTGGTTTGATGGAACAAAATGTATTAATAGTAAGCGGCCTTGCTTTTGGTGTAGATGCATGGGGGCATAAAGCCGCTATCAAAAACAGTTTATCTACCGTAGGGGTACTGGCTCATGGTTTAGACCAGATCTATCCAGCCGAACACAGCAATCTTGCAAAAGAAATGATCAGGGAAGGTGGTGGATTGTTGACCGAATTTCCCAGTAAAACCAAACCGGACAAACATAATTTCCCTGTGCGCAACCGTATCGTAGCGGGTATGAGTGATGCTGTTGTAGTGGTGGAAACAGATACTAAAGGTGGAAGCATGATCACTGCAGAACTGGCAAACGGGTACAATAAAGATGTGTTTGCGTTCCCCGGGAAAACAACGGACAGCAAAAGTGCAGGATGTAATTACCTGATCAGGAATAATAAAGCAATATTGATCTCCGATGCGGCAGACCTGATTCAGTCAATGGGATGGGAAGAGAAAAAAAAGCCTTCGGCAAAAAAGCAAAAAGAACTTTTCATCGAACTCACTGATGAAGAAAAAAAGATCTTAAAGATTCTGCAGGAAAAAGAACCGGTACATATTGATGAGATCAACTTTCACAGCGGGCTAAGCAGCAGTACCGTGGCTGCAGCCATTTTAAATCTGGAACTGAAAAATGTGATTAAATCATCTCCCGGAAAAATGTTTTCATTACAATAACGTTAATAGTGTAAACGGTATTCTTTTTGTATTATTAATTCCCGAAATTTGACACCTTCAAACAGCGACTGAAATCATGCTTTATGAAATCTAAACTCCTGCTGCTTTTCCTTATGATCCTTCTATCAGGAATGGTATTTTCACAAGCATGTTCAACGCTGGGACAGACTCCTTCTACCGCCTTTCCCGTTTGTGGGACTACAGTCTTTCAGCAAACAACTGTTCCTATTTGCACAAACAATAAGTTGTATGTTCCGGGCTGTCAAAACGATGGTGTCACTTATGAAGACAAAAATCCCTACTTCTACATTTTCACTTGCTATGGTACCGGCAGCCTGGGATTTTTAATTACGCCGAATAACATGGGTGATGATTATGACTGGCAACTCTATGATATCACCGGCCGCAACCCGAATGATATTTATACAGACAAATCCCTTGTCGTTACCGGCAACTGGGCGGGAACTTATGGAGCAACCGGAGCTTCCTCCACAGGTATAAACAATATTCAATGTGCTTCTGATCCGGCTGCAAACCTACCTTCATTCAGTGCCATGCCCCAGATCAAGCAAGGACATGTTTACCTGCTAATGGTCAGTCATTTTACCAATACACAAAGCGGTTATTCACTTTCTTTCGGCGGTGGTACTGCAATTATCACAGATCCCTTAAAACCGCAGATGCTCAAGGTTGTTCCTGATTGTGACGGAAAAACACTCAGGTTGAAATTAAACAAATCAATAAGATGCAATTCACTGAGCAGTGATGGAAGCGAGTTTGCCATTGCTCCTGCATCTTCCGTAGCAACGTCGGCTGCTGCGCCTTTATGTTCCGCATCGTTTGACATGGATTCTGTAATCATAACTCTCAATAATCCTTTACCCTCCGGAAACTACCAGTTAGTTATGCAAAACGGAACAGACGGCAATACACTCCTGGACGATTGCGGTAATCAAATCACAGTCGGAGAAGCCATAGACTTTCAGTACATCATTCCGCAACCGATACTGGCAGACAGCCTGGGAAAAACAGGCTGTGCACCGGATTCGGTATTAATTTATTATCCTAAAAAGATTAATTGTCCAAGCATTTCACCTGCCGGAACTGATTTTGCAATTACAGGCCCCACTCCGGTTGCCATTGTATCCGCTTCAGGTAATTGCATCAATGGCCAGACAAATTATATCATTTTAAAATTAAGTTCTCCTGTGTACACCGGAGGAACATACACAGTAATTATTCAACCGGGCCTTGATGGCAGCCCCATCTATGATGTATGCGGCCAACCTATCTTACCACAAACGCTGACATTCCAAACTGCAGATACAGTGTCCGCTGATTTTACTTACACTTCTTTGTTGGGTTGCCGGATGAATACACTTACTTTTTCACATGACGGTTCTCATGGCGTGAATCAATGGAACTGGACCATCAACAACAGCACACGGGCATTTTCACAAACCACAACACAGTCATTTCCCTCTACAAGCTCAAACACGGTGAAACTACAGGTAAGCAATGGTACCTGCAGCGATTCCACTTCACAAAGTTTTGCTTTTAATAATGAAGTAAAAGCCGGTTTTGAAATGCCGGATATAATTTGTCCTGAAGATGGATTAACCGTTTCCGATAAAAGCACCGGCACCATCAACAACTGGAACTGGAAGTTTGATAATGTGAGCAGCAGTAATATTCAAAACCCACCCGCTCAGCATTTTCCCGCGAACAACAGGGAGACTTTTTACAATATCAAACTGGTTGTCAGCAATACGGTATTGAATTGCAGCGATTCCCTTACAAAAATTCTGAAAGTCCTGGATAATTGCCTTATCGCTGTTCCTTCAGCATTTACGCCAAACGGTGACGGCTTAAATGATTATTTTTGGCCGCACAATGCATTAAAGGCTGAAAACCTTGAATTCAAAGTTTATAACCGATGGGGGCAGTTGGTTTTTCAGTCTTCTAACTGGCAGCAGAAATGGGACGGCACCATTAACGGCGTTCCCCAACCTCCCGGTGTATTCGTCTGGTTTCTCAGGTATACGAACAGGGATACAGGACAAAAGGTTTTTCAAAAAGGGACGGTGATGCTGATCAGATAAAGTAAATAATCAAAAGTGAAAAACGGTTTTCCTAATCCCCCTGGTTTCTTCTGAATTTTGAGTTTTGCCCCTGCCTGCGGCAGGCAGGTTTTGAATTTTCCTTTTTTCCTATCTTCGCACATGGCAACACGAAACACTCACTCAACTGCGGATAAATCTTCTAACGGGAACCGCAAGCTTAATAAAGACGATAAATTTTTTGGTGAAGGACTTACATTCGATGATGTATTGTTATTACCAGGCTACAGCCAGGTACTTCCCCGTGATGTAAATATCAGTACAAAACTTACAAAAGACATTACACTGAATGTGCCGATGCTTTCCGCTGCGATGGATACGGTTACGGAAGCAAACCTTGCCATTGCTCTGGCAAGAGAAGGCGGCTTAGGCATACTTCACAAGAATATGAGCATTGAAAAGCAGGCCGAACAGGTACGTAAAGTAAAACGAAGTGAGAGCGGACTGATCCTTGACCCGGTCACACTCACCGCCAATGCCACTATCGGCGATGCCGTACGGCTGATGAAAGAAAATAAAATAGGCGGTATTCCCATTATTGACAAGACCGGGAAACTTGTCGGAATTCTAACCAACCGTGATCTGCGGTTTGAAATAGATATGAAAAGAAAGGTGAGTGAAGTGATGACGAAAGTAAATATCGTCACAGCACCTGAGGGAACGGATCTTAAAAAAGCAGAGCAACTTTTCAAAAAAACAAAAGTTGAAAAACTCCCTATTGTAGATAAGAATGGAAAACTGAAAGGACTTTTCACCTACAGTGATATTTTAAAACTGAAAAGTCATCCACATGCGGTTAAAGATTCCTTCGGGAGATTGCTTGCCGGGGCAGGTGTCGGCATCACCCGCGACATGCTGAAGAGGGTGGAAGCTTTGCAACATGTAGGTGTGGATGTGATTGCTCTTGACAGCGCTCATGGCCACAGTAAAGGAGTGATCAGCGCATTGCAGGAAGTGAAAAAGAATTTTAAGAGCTTAAATGTCATTGCCGGCAATGTCGGTACGGCAGCAGGAGCCAAAGCTTTGGCAGAAGCAGGGGCAGATGCAGTAAAAGTAGGAATCGGCCCGGGTTCTATTTGTACCACAAGGATTGTGGCAGGTGCAGGCGTGCCGCAACTAACTGCAGTGATGGAAGTTTATTCTGTTTTAAAACCATTGAACATTCCGGTTATTGCCGATGGAGGAATACGCTACACAGGAGATATGGTAAAGGCATTGGCAGCAGGCGCAGACTGTGTGATGATGGGCAGCATATTTGCAGGCACGGAAGAAAGTCCCGGCGAAACAATCATCTATGAAGGAAGAAAATTCAAAGAATACAGGGGAATGGGTTCATTAGGTGCTATGGCTACGGGCAGCAGCGACCGTTATTTCCAGGATGTGGAAGATGATGTTAAGAAATTCGTTCCGGAAGGTATAGAAGGGCGTGTCGCTTATAAGGGGCAAGTGAGAGAGATTGTTTACCAGTACACAGGAGGATTACGTGCCGGTATGGGATATTGCGGCGCCGCTACTATTGAGGAATTAAAGAATGCTCCATTCATCAAGATTACCAATGCGGGAATGAAAGAAAGCCATGCCCATGATGTGGAAATCACCAGGGAAGCTCCGAATTACAGCAGGAAATAACCTGATAATCGAAACTCCTTTAAGACTGAAATTTATTTAACGGGAAATTTATTCAAATAACTTTCCTTTTTATTTACCTTTCTCAACAAAGAAGCCGCAGTTGAAAAAATTAATCGTTTCTGTTTTTCTTTTTGCAATAAGTTTTTATTCAAAAGCCCAAACCGATTCTTCGGATATCCGGGATTGCGATCTTCGTATCAGTTTACTGACTTGCACTCCGGGCACAGAACTCTATTCCACTTTTGGCCATAGTGCACTGAGAGTTATTGACCATTCAACAAACGAAGACATTGTTTTCAATTACGGCACCTTCGATTTTGATGATCCGCAATTCTATCAGAAATTCATCCGGGGCAAGCTACTGTATTTACTTTCTGTTACCAGCTTCTCTGAATTTATGCTGAGTTACCAATATGAAGGAAGAGGCGTGGCCGAACAGGTACTGGATCTTTCCTGCGAAGAAAAAAAGTCTCTCTTTTCTGCATTGATCGAGAATGCGAAGGAAGAAAATAAATATTACAAATATGATTTCGTTTATGACAACTGCACCACCAGGTTGCGGGATATAGTATTCAGGAATATCAGGGAAACTGTTATCACCAAAGATGTGCGTCCTGAAAAAAATACAACCTTCCGGAACCTCATTCATGATTACCTGGATAAAGGGAAAGAATACTGGAGTAAACTGGGAATTGATATCTTACTGGGAATGCCATTGGATAAAAAGATCAGCAACAGCGAAGCCATGTTCCTGCCCGATTACCTGATGAAAGCATTCGACAGCACTGATGTGGCATCCCGAAAACTGGTAAGCAACAAATCTGTTTTACTGAACCAGACGGTGCAAACAGAAAGTTCGGCGGTTTTCACCCCTATGACCGTTTTCATCATATTGCTTCTTATCATTGCTTCACTCAGTTTCCTGAAACCGTCAAGCCAATTTTTAAAATACTTTGATATAATTCTTTTCTTACTAACCGGAGCATTGGGCTTACTGTTATTGTTCATGTGGTTCGGTACCGATCATGGTTCATGCAAAAACAATCTCAACCTGATCTGGGCATTCCCGCCTAATATCATTATGGCATTTTACCTCAATAAAAAAAGAGAGTGGGGCTGCAACTATCTCCTGATCTATTCTATCCTGCTTATCGCATTATTGGTCTTTGGATGGTTCTTTCAGCAATTGAACTACGCACTTATCCCGATCATGCTAATTTTGCTTTTAAGAAGCTGGATGCATTTTAAATTTAAAAGCAAATAATGGATAAATATCTGAGTTACCGGGGAAGTTCCATTCATTATAAAATATCCGGTACGGGCAATACAGCCGTTCTTATTCATGGGTTCGGTGAAGATGGTTCTATCTGGAAACGCCAGGCCGGATACTTAAAGGATCAGTTTCACCTGATCATTCCCGATCTGCCGGGCAGCGGAACATCCGGACTGATAAGCAACATAAGCATAGAAGGAATGGCAGATATGGTCAATGCAATACTGGACAATGAAAACATCTCTGACTGTACTGTCATCGGCCACAGCATGGGTGGATACATCACCCTGGCTTTTGCAGAAAAATATTCTTCTGTTTTAAACGGGTTCGGTTTGTTCCATTCCACTTCTTATGCAGACAGCGAAGAGAAAAAAGCAAACCGGAGAAAAAGTATTGAATTCATAAAACAACATGGATCTTTTGAGTTTTTGAAAAATATCACTCCAAACCTGTTTTCCCCGGATTCAAATAAAAGATTTAAAAAGGAAATCAATGAATTTATTACAAGCCTCCGCTATTTCACCCCGGAAGCATTGATTGCCTATTATGAAGCAATGATAAAACGGCCGGACAGGAGTGCTCAATTAACCGAAAGCCCGGTGCCGGTGCTTTTTGTAATCGGTCAGTATGATACTGTGATCCCGATAAATGATCTGCTGCAACAATCACACCTTCCTTCCAAAGCATTCATTCATATTCTTTCGGAATCAGGCCACATGGGTATGATGGAAGAATCCGGTAAAAGCAATTCCGTTCTTGAAAATTTTCTCAATTCTCTTTAACCTGTTGATGATCGCTTATCTTTTATCTTCGCAGTAAATAGTTGGTTTTTTTTATTTCAATTTCTTTTTATGCAAAAAATTGTTTTTATCACAGGAGCCACAGCAGGTTTTGGAAAGGCCTGTGCCGAAAAATTTGCTGCTCATGGCTATGATCTTATTTTGAATGGCAGAAGAACTGACCGGCTGGAATCTTTGCAAAAAGAACTGGTGAATAAATTTAATGTAGCCATTTTACTGCTACCATTTGATGTTCGGAATGAAAAAGCAGTTTTTGAAAATATCAATTCCTTACCGGAAGAATGGCAAAAAATTGATGTGTTGATTAATAATGCCGGGCTGGCGTTAGGCCGTGGTTATTTTGATGAAGGTGACCTGGATGACTGGAATACAATGATTGATACTAATGTAAAAGGACTTATGTATGTGGCAAAAGCAGTCGTGCCTTACCTGATCAAACAAAAGCAAGGTCATATCATCAATATGGGTTCAGTGGCCGGTAAGCAGGTATATGAAAAAGGCAATGCGTATTGCGCCAGTAAATTTGCCGTTGATGCATTAAACCAGGCTATGCGGATTGACTTACTCCGGCATGGAATAAAAGTTACAGCCATTCATCCCGGCGCTGCCGAAACAGAATTTTCCATAGTCCGCTTTAAAGGAGATGAAGCCACTGCAAAAAAAATATATGACGGACTTGTTCCTCTGACCGCAGAAGATGTGGCTGAAGTGATCTGGTATTGCACCACATTACCTGCCCACGTTTGCATCAATGAACTGGTCATTACCTGCCTGCAACAGGCAGATGCCATCTATTTTAACCGGACAACCTGAGTTCATTTGCATAAATGATTTTTTTGACTATCTTGTACGTCTTCAGTCCTTACCACTCTCCGTTTCCTTAGTAATTTTCGCTGTTCCCTTAAGAAAATATACCAGCAAACTGCATATTTATGCTTAAAAGCTTCAATCATAAGGGGTCAGTTTTTACTTTTATATCAACGTACCTGTTCCGTATTAAGACCCTTATGAAAAAGCCGTATCTGATATTCATACCTGTACTGCTGTTCACTGCAGCAGCCTTTTCTCAGAATGTGATCCGAGTTCAATCCTGCAGCAATGACTATATCCTGAAAGAAGTGGACAGCCTGAAAACCATTTATTCAAAAGATGGTTTCATGTTACTGAAAGAAGCCTCCATAACCATGGAAAGTGAATACGAAATGCCCGTGATCGTTCCCCTTAACAAAGGCAGTTGGTATCAATTTGTTTTCATCGGTGATCATACGTCCAAACTTTATGAAGTAAGAATGTATGACTGGGATGAAAAGCAGGTAGTGTATCAGAAAAAGATGTGGGGTGACGTGGACGGCAACATCATTTCTTACTCATACATACCCCGGTTCTCCGAATTTCACATGATGAAGCCGGTGCAGGTAAATAAAGAAAAGAAAAAGAATTTATGTGGATACGTGATGCTGTTTAAAAAAATAAATGACGACAACTCATTATCGGGCCGATAAAAAATCATGCTTTATGGGAAAAAATAAAGGATCCGCACCCGCGGGTCTTTTTTATTTTCATCCCAACCGGGTTGCCTAAAGAAAATTCCTTCAGTTTTATTTTAAAAACTGCACCGGTACATCCATAAAGGATAGCCTGGTATGGTATGATTACCCAAAGTAAAATTCCGGCGGCAGTATGTGAAGAAATTAGCTAAAAAATAAATATTGCAATTTTTTAATAAGTAAGTACCTTTCCTTTGCATTGCATAACACTAAAATTTTTTACCATGAAAATTATCTATGCAATAGTCGCTTTCTTACTGATTTCTGCTGCCACGCACCCCCAGATTTTCAAGCGCTTAGCCGATCATGCCAAACAAAAAGCCGAACAGAAGATAAATGAAAAAATAGATAAATCTATTGATGACGCTACCAGTACTAAAAAGAAAAAAGATACCATTGCGGTTAATCAGAAAAGTAATACCGAAACCGGAACAGTTAAGGAAAAAGAGACAGGCAGTACTACCAACGACAACACGAAAAGTGATACCAATGCCCCCCCTTCATTGAAAACGTATAGCAAGTACGACTTTATTCCGGGAGATAAAATTATTGTGTTCGATGATTTTTCGGGGGACAATATCGGGGATTATCCCGTAAAATGGAATACCAACTCCGGCGGCGAAATTGTCACTGCATCCGGCCAGCAGGGAAACTGGCTGATGATAAAAAAACAGGGTAAGTTTATCCCTGATTATATAAAATCCTTTCCTGACAATTTTACATTTGAGTACGATATTATCTGCAATGAAAAATTCAATTATTATTCCCCGGGCCTCTCTTTGTATTTCGTCACTGGTACTAACGGGAAAGAAGTTTTTGACAATAGCTTTATTCCCTGGGAAAAGAGATCGGGGGTTAAATTCACCATTGATCCGGATGCAGCTAACAGCGTAGCTTCCGTTGAAAGCTTTGAAAATGGCGACCGGTCATTCAAAAACGAAGTAACCACGGTACAGTTCAACAGCAATGATAAAATAAAAGTACACGTTTCTGTATGGCGCCAGCAACAGCGTTTGCGTGTTTATCTCAACGAGGAAAAAGTATTCGATCTTCCCCGTGCATTTCCCGCAGATAAAATCTACAGCGCCACCCTGTTTGAGATATGGGGCAGTATGAATAATGATAATGATCGCTATCTCATCGGCAATATTAAATTGTCAACCGGGGCGCCGGATACACGCAATAAGCTTATTACCGAAGGAAAATTCGTTACACGGGGAATCCTGTTTGATGTTAACAGTGCTGTCATAAAGCCTCAGTCCTATGGCACCTTAAAAGATATTGCCAACACCCTGAAAGAAAATCCTGATGTAAAAATCAAGATCGTTGGCCATACGGACAGTGACGGCGACGATGCCATGAATATGAATCTTTCAAAAAAGAGAGCCGAAGCGGTCAAAGCCGCTTTATCCCAGGATTTTGGCATTGATGCATCCCGGATGCAAACTGATGGCAAAGGCGAAACACAACCAGTTGATAAAAACGATACACCTGAAGGTAAAGCCAATAACAGGAGAGTTGAGTTTATTAAAACGTGACTGTAAAATTCCAAGGCCGTCCCGCTCTGCAAGACATGCTGTCCCGCAGCATTATTATATCGCTTAAAGCGATAAAATATCTCTTCGAAACTATAAGTTTCGAAGAGCGAAGAGAATTACATTCATAAGCCTTTTAAAAAAAGATAACATTTTTTATTGCGCCAGTGATATCCTCACTTTTACCCCGCCTCTTGTGTTGGTAATCGGAAAAGCATTACTGATCTTGGGAATGGTACGGTCCTGCTGGAAATAAAGTTGTATCTGCACACGGGTATTCAAAACATAATCTATAGAGGGAGCAATGTGAATGGCTTTTTGCCCGGCAGTGCCATAAGCTGTCCGTTGATCCAGTTTACTGTTGGCCGTGGCATCATCACGCAATGAAAAATCAAAACGGAACGTAACATCATTATCGAGCTTCATTCCATTTTTCCCGATGGGTATCTTTTTAATAATGGGAACTCCTTTTACACGCCAGTTTAGCCCTACGGTAACTTCAGTAGAACGATTCTCTGCCAATTGGTAATCCAATAAACTTAAACTCAGCTGCCGGCTTTTCTTGTAACCAAACCGCAAAGAAAGCTGGTTGGTAAATGTCATATCCATTTCCAGCAAGGGATCAAACGCTTCCTGTATCGTCACGTTGGGCACCAGGAAATACGGGATATAGTTGCCGGTAAGAGTGTCTTTGAAATAAGGATATCCCACACGAAGCGGATCTTCAAACAACAGCGCCGTATTAAAACTGTTCATGCTAAGTGTGCTGTGATAACCATGCCGTAAAGTAAAATTGGTAAATATTTTATTCAATCCTTTCAGGCGTGAAAGGCCGGTATATGTCAATGTCCAGTTAGGTTTAGGTATAATGCCTGAAAAAGGATTGAACCGGAGATTAGGATTCCCGTTTTTAATAGTTGCAATGGTCAATGGATCTTTATTTTGATACGCCGCCAGGAATGCCGGTATTACTACTTCCTGTGCGTACCTTCCATAACCAATATAATACAGGGGGTCGCCGGGATCCACTGTACCGGGTGAATAAGGATTTTTTGATGCCAGATGCTGGGACAAAACCGAGCGGTTTGCTTCAAACTGCTGAAAAGTTTCTGATACAATATTCGGGTCAAATTTTTTAAATAAAGTCTGGTAAGAAATATAACTGACGGTAAATCCTCCGGCTGCATAAGGATTGAACCTGCTGATATTTCCAAAACCCGTTGTGTCTTTATCCAGCTCTGAATATTGTTTGTCAAAAGTTTTATCCAGGTTGATGTCTATGGTCAGGTCCCGCCACGGGCTGACCTGTGCCGTTACATTCAACCGCTGGTTATACCGTTGCTGTATTAATGCATTTACCAGCGAATCATGAGACAGTAATCCTTTTAATCCCATTCTGTTGATCCAGCTTGTATCGGGTTGATAGCCGAAAATAAATCCGAACCCGGGTTCACGGCTTCTCAGGTCATAACCGAGAACTTTTGTGCTGTCCATATATCCGGGCAACGTGGTGCCGAAATCTTCATTATACTGAATGCCTACCCGTTTCAAAGAAGTAAGTAATCTCAGGAAGAATTTGGGCACGGCTGCTATCTGCGGTAATGCATTGGGGTCTTTTATTTTTTTCTGTTTTGCAGCCAGGGAATCTGATTTAGTCCTGACTGCATTATTCGGTGCATTATTTGTTTTCTGTTTCGGAACAGCGTCAGCATTTACCGCTCTCAGGAATTTCCATTTATTATACAGGTCTTCAAACCTCAATTCTCCATTGAAATTTTTTGTTTGCGTATTGGATAAAATATTTCCCTGGTCTTTGGCCAGTAATGAGGCTGCCAGCCAGTTGTACTTTGCCTGGTAAGAAGCCCGGACAGAAGTCCAGTTTAACAAAGGTATTTTCTGCGTGGGGAAATTATAGGTCAGCGTAGCCTGCTGACTGTATTGGGTATTTCTTCCGCCTTTGAACAAATTATTTCTTACTGAATCTTTTTTTGCTTTGGTATCAATTCTTCCAAATGGTTCATCTATGCGTGCATTATTGGTAGCGTTGAAATCCAATGCCAGCGACTTTGTCACATTCCATTGTAAAATATAATAACGGTCAAACGTGAAATACTTATTATAGGTTTCCGGAATTTGATACGGGCCACCGCCGATATTCCGGATGCGGGTAGCACCGAACTGCCGGAATATATCCGCTTTAAAAGAAAGCTGTGCCGGTGTATAACTGAAATTAAAGTCCTTGATCAGTGCCAACCAGGGCGATCTTGATTTCAGAATATTTTTAAACGGTTCAATGAATTTTTGTTGCGGGGCATAATTATAAGTCAGCGCTCCTCTCGTTCGCCTCAATTCATCATTTTCTATCAGCGGGCTGTGATGTTTTGTTTCTATATAAGAATAATCAAAATTAAAATTGGTAATACTCCAGATCTTCGGAGGCTTACCATCTGTTTTTATTTTTCGTACATTGGTAAGGTTAAATGTCTTAATCGTAGTAACGTCTTCCGCCTGGCTTCGGATAGAATCTTTTTCTTTTCCTGAAGAAGCTGCTTTCAATTTATCATTCAGCGTAATGTCCAGATCCAGCGGATCATACAAAGGCGTGCTGCTGGTGCGGCTGATGCCTGCATATACCGGGATCTGAACGCCTGCCTGTTTGGGCAATAGTTTACCCGCATCAATGTTTGTTGAAATATCAAAGGAGTACAGGTTCTCTTTACTTCTTTCATTGATGCGTTGTTCCAGTGTGCCAAAACCCGTACTTCTTGCCATACCTGAAACACTGATCGTCCCCAGGTCGGCAAGCCGTAAATCCGATCGAAACAATCCTGCCCACCCGCCTTTTTCATTCAGGTGATCGAACCGAAGTTCATTGAACCAGACTTCGGTGCAGGCAGATTCAAGTTTTGCATTTTGCACAGCCAATAAGATCCCCTGCACTTCTCCAAGATTAGGATTTCCGATAATGGCATAAGATCGCCCATCAGCTTGCACCTGACTGTAGTACTGAGAGGTGGGTACTCCCAATTTATTTCGTGCCATTTTCAGGCTCTCAAGAATACTGAGATCAAAGTCAAGATTATTTTCCGCCGGCCAAATAGCAAGTGAGTCCGTTGATCCGAATGGCGTGATCTTCAGCGGAATTTTTATTTCGTAAAAATTCCCAACAAAGTCGCTCCCCAGCCGGATCACAGCATTCAGGTCTCCATACTGCAACGGCTGAGCGCCCTGCACTGATTCGGCATGTATGAACATCAGCAATCTTCCGTATTGCCGCATATCAAGATTTGTGGTTTTGAAAACACCACGGGCCTGCCCTCTCTGCAATCCGCATATCTGAACGCTCATTGCCTGTTCGTTCAGGAATAGTTGAACATTGTTGTTACTAAGTTCCTGCTGCCTTTCAACGCCCGGCGGAATACGGTAAGGAATAGGCTGGCGCTGATCATTTTCTTCCACATTCACTGCAAGTATATTGGTTGTTGTCGGGTCATTGGCCGGCAGATTGGTGTACATATCTGTTGTGTCAATGTTATAAGTGAATTTGCGCCATTGATTTCTTACCAACTCCAGTTTTCCAAAACGCATAACTACCATCGTATCCTGAAACCCCGTAACAAACATGCGGATGAAACGAATAGACTTGAAATCAGGAATGTTTCCCACTTTCATCTGGTATTGATTGATCGGAATACGAAACAGGTACCAGGTTTCAGAACGGGTACTGCCATTGGCAAGAGTGACATTCGCCACACGTTTGTCTGTAATGAAATTGCTTCCTACCGCCATATTGGGGGTAAGATCCACTTTATATTGAAAATATTCTTCAGATTGATTCAGTGTATTGTCCCTGTTCAGATCCTCCGCATCAGGATACTGAGTGAAGGCATTTACAAACTGGCTGTTGTTATCTGCAACAGGAGAGTTTCCCTGGGGATTATTGATGTCTTTGTAGCGTTGTAAGATACCCGCATTCTGCTGATCATATGATGCATCACGGTAAGGTTTAAAATTATCTGCCGATGGATCATTCAATGCTTTTTGATAGGCAATTGAATTGGCACCAAAATTTGCCTGCAGGTTGTTTAGATACGTTCCAAATTTCAGTTTTTCATCATCATCTGTCAGCCCATCAAAACCCACATCCTGGTATTTCCGGTCATTGGGGTCATTGCTGAAAGCATTGGTAACCTGTAAAGGATTGGAGGGCACTTTGCCCCATACGGTTGTTGTATCTACTGGAGCATTATTAGTTGGTGTGGGCAGTCCGTTTTCATAAAGTCTTTTACCGTCTTTCAAGACATCTTCAGAAATATTACCCAGATTAAAATACAATTGTCCCCCCTGGCTTCCGGGATGAGAAATAAAAGGATCCTGCAACCAAAACTGTATGTACCCGATGTTGCCGGTTTCAAAATCTGTTTGATCCAATCCACGCATGATACCGCCCCATGCCTGCCCAGGATTGATCAATTTTCCATTTGCATCTATTCTTCCATTCCTGTATTCAAAATTATAAGGGCCTTTTTCCCGGGGATAAAATGCAAGATCAAAAGTTGTCAGCAATCCTTGTCCCAGGTCGTTACTCGTATTCGGAAAAATCTCCTGCCGCAATACCTGCCTTGTTTCAGGCCTGGATAGTTCATCAAGATTATGACCTAAGGGATTATTGGCTACACCTTTTTCCTGCAGTACAGGTTCAATATTATACCAGGCCAGTTTAGCCCTGTTGTAATCGATCTGGAGATCATTGTTTAAAGCAGATTCCGGAAAAAGTCCATTGCCTTCGGGAACTGATGACAAGGTCCAACTGATCAAAGGAAATCTCAGATCAATGGGGGACTGTGTTCCTTCAAAATCGTCAATATAAATCGCCCCGTTGTTTCCTTTTCCAATCTGTGGTGCATGCCCCGGCTTCAACGCCGCTATTTCAGCATAAGTAGTGATAGAAGACATGGTTTTTGAAGTGTAAAAAGGAAGTTTATTCAACAGTTTGGTGAGCCTGGGCAAATTATTTTGATAATCAACATCGGCACCAAACATGGTATTACGTATTGGATCTTCTCCATAAGCCTGCTTTACAAAAAATGGTCTTTCCCCTAAGCGCACAACGGTTCCTCCTATGTTGAGATGTTTGTTTGCAGCATAATCAAGACGTAGCCCCATATAATTTTTTTGTTGCAATCCGAAAGCAGCCTGGTTTTCATATTGAACATTTACGGGGACACCGGAAGCAATGATTGATTGATTGGTAATATGCAAAGTGCCCAGGTCATAATTAATTTCATAATCTATATTCTCCCGCAAAACCTGTCCTCCTGCCGTCACCGTCACTGATCCTTTTGGAATATTAAATCCTAACTGGTAATCTCCGGTTTGTCCTGCAGTTTTTGACCTGCCTGATAAAATAAACCGGTCAAGATTGGCATAGGTTTGTGCTATAGCCTTAATCGTATCATAAAGCGGATAATATAAATACTTTGCCCGCTGCGCTAAACTGTCCGGGCCATTATACACATAATCCAGATCATGCCCAAAAGGTTCCAGAAGAGGGAAGATGATCCGGCTTTGAGAGGAGATCACTGTAAATCCTTCAATATAATCGAACATACCGTCGGGTTGCGGATCATTTTGATTATTCAGCCTGTCCAGGTTGGTTAGCGTAAGAATAGGAACTCCTTTGTATGGATCTGAAATATCTTCAGGCGGTAAATATCTTTTCTGGCCAAGGCTCGGCTGATCGTATAAAATATTCAAAGAGAAATCCTGGCGTTCCAATTGCCCATAACCGACAGAATAAACATTCTTCATCATCAATTTCCATATCGGCAGATTTGTTCTTTGTGAAGTGGCTTTCAGCAGTTTCAGGAATAATACTTTTTGAGATGTACCTGTACTATCCGGCGGTACATCCTGAGAAAATTCGCCTACCTGGTACACTCTGCCGTTGTAAGTATATTGAAATGCCACTCCGAGCACTTCATCCGGTTGCAGGGGTTGATTCAGCGACAAAAAACCGATCTGGGGATTAAAATAATATTCTGTTGGTTGTAATTTCCGTGCAAATGTTTTTTCAAAATCCTGAACAGGAAGTAAACCATGTCCTGTGAGGAAGCTTTGTATCGTACTGGAATTTCTTGTTCCCGAAGGGCCGGCCAGCATAGAATACAAATTATTGGTTCCATTGCCGGGCAAAGAATTCGGGTTGCCTGTTCCGCCCCATGGTCCATAGGGCTGGCCTTCTCCCAGATCCATTAATGCAACTACATCTCGTGTATCGGTAGTTGCACCGCTACGGTTAGTAACCCATACCTCCATGCGAAGGATCTGTACAGGAGAATTTACAACCGGCAATTGTTTCATTGCCTTATTGAAATTATTTCTGAAATATTGTGCTAAAAGAAAGTGACGGTTCTCTTCATATTCATCAGCCTTCAGTTTAAAACTTTGTGAGGCAGTTCCTCCCTGCAATCCCAGCGACTGCCGCTGCGCCCGCTGATTGGCAAGAACTGTGGTTACAAACAGTTTTCCGAATTGCAACTGCGCTTTTAATCCAAACAAAGACTGGGCACCGGGTATCAGGGTTCCTTTGGATGTGAAATTGATATTGCCCGCCTGGAAAGTTTTCAGGATCTCATCATCCTTGCCGTGATAGTCGAGTTTCAACTGGTTTTCATAATCAAAATTGGCAAGCGTGTTATAATTAATCGGGAGTTTCAATTTATCTCCAATATTTCCCTGCACCTGCAGTTGTGAATTCATGTTGAAATCCAGTCCGCCGTTTTTCCTCGCTCTTTCAGGCAGTGTAGGGTTTTCTACATTTTGTCCCTGGTAACCTGCCAGAAAATCCACATATCCCGTAGGTTTAATTTCCACTTTGCCCGTACCCACTATCCGGTTAAACCAATCATTAGAAGCCCTGAACTTAGGTTTGAACATCCGGCGATTCATATCCGACAACAGATCTGCTCTTTTACGGAAATAGTCATTCTCATCTTTTTGCCCCTGAAGGCGGAGGAAATCCTGCATTGAAAAAGATACCGGATTTCTGTAATACTGCGATCCTACTTTTTCAATGATATAATACTGTTTGGTTTTAGGATCGTACTCAATATTTCTCTTTACAAAAGAAGTGTCTTTAAAATCGAAGGCATTACGATTGGGAGTACTGTAAGGATCGCCCCGGCGGTCCTGCAATGGATAAATGATGGTATCTTTTAACGTGTCCCTGTTTTGAGGAAGAGGAACGTTGAAATAGCGGCCATTGGCCTTAAATGAAAAGGCTAATACAATGGCAGCAACTACCAACGTAAGAAATATGTTGTTAGTTCTTAAGTTCAACGTCTATTTCCCGGTCAATTAGTTAAGTAAAGTTTGATGCGATAAGCTATAACCTTTTTAAAGCCAGTTTGATGATGTCTTCAATTTTGTTTAGAGTAGGGTCAGATTTCATAGCGTTTGTTATGGCCTGATCAGCAGCTATTCGGCCGATGCCAAGCGCCAGTAATGCATTTAACGCATCTTGATGCAAAGTATTGTGTTTCAGAGGAGAAATATTTGTTTCAAAACTTTGTTTTCCAAGCTTATCCCGCAGTTCCACCACCAGCCTTTCCGCCGTTTTTTTGCCGATCCCTTTTATGCCTTCAAGAGTCTTCAGATCGGCCTGCACAATAGCCCGGATCAATTCATCGGGTTTCATAAAAGAAAGCATGGCCCTGGCAGTGGATGCCCCGATACCGGAAACGCTGATCAAATGCAGAAAAATTTCTTTTTCCGCCAGGTCAAAGAAACCATAGAGCGTATGTGCATCCTCACGAATCAGCAGGCAGGTATGCAGTATCCCGTTTTCAAGGTCCTGGATCTTTGAATAAGTATTCAGGCTGATCTGAACTTCATAACCCACGCCATGCACATCCACATGGACAACTGCCGGGGATTTATAAACAAATCTTCCATTGAGATAAGCAATCATGATTGCGAAAATAGCTCTCTAATGGCAATTGACAATCTGCGCTCTGCAAACAGGGCCAAAAAGCCCGTAAACGCCATCCGTTGTCAATTGTCCATTCTAATTTACCTTTGCCCGCATCTTTTTATTTTTAATAGTTCAACCAATGAATAATAAGATTAAAGCCGCCATTACTTCAGTAGGAGGTTATGTGCCGCCAGATAAGCTGACTAATTTTGATCTGGAAAAAATGGTGGACACTAACGATGAATGGATCCGCACCAGGACCGGTATTGAAGAAAGGAGGATTTTGAAAGGTGAAGGGCTTGCTACTTCTGATATGGTAGTGCCTGCTGTTCTGGAGCTTTGCAGGAAAAGAGGCATTGATCCGTTGGAAATAGATTGTTTGATTGTTGGTACGGTAACACCGGATATGGTATTTCCGGCCACGGCAAATATTGCTTGTGAAAAACTTGGTGCAAAAAATGCCTGGGGATTTGATGTATCTGCTGCCTGCTCCGGGTTTTTATATACACTAACATTGGGAGCTTCATTGATTGAATCGGGCCGTTATAAAAAAGTGGTGGTTTGCGGCGCTGATAAAATGAGCGCCATCGTTGATTACAGCGATCGCTCCACCTGCATCATTTTCGGTGATGGCGCCGGAGCGGTTTTGCTGGAACCGGATACCGAAGGGTATGGTGTGCTGGACAGTATTTTAAAAAGTGACGGAAGCGGTTGTCAATTCCTCCACATGAAAGCGGGTGGATCAAAGAAGCCTGCAACGATTGAAACGGTAATGGCAAAAGAACATTACATATACCAGGAAGGACAGGCTGTTTTCAAATTTGCTGTAAAAGGAATGGCAGATGTAAGCGCTGAACTTCTGGAAAGGAATAAATTAACCGGTGACGATATTGCATGGCTGGTTCCCCACCAGGCAAATAAACGGATCATTGACGCCACTGCTCACCGCATGGGGCTTTCTCCCGAAAAAGTAATGCTCAACATTCAGCGCTACGGAAATACAACTGCCGGAACTATACCGCTTTGTCTTTGGGAATGGGAAAAACAATTGAAGAAAGGAGATAAAATTGTTCTTGCTGCTTTCGGCGGAGGATTTACATGGGGAGCCACGCTGGTAAAATGGGCATATTAAAAATTTATCTTTTCAATCTTGACCAAACAATAAAATCCGTCTGTGGAATTTTTTCAACGCCCAGCTGACGGAGCATATTTACCAATTGCCCCCGGTGATAAGTACCATGATTGAATATATGTATCAACATCTGAAAAACCGGCTGTTTGAACAACTCTCTTTTGGTATTCCTGTATTCAAATACATGATCCAGCACAGCATCAGGTGCAGTTTCTACCCATTCAGCCCATTGGCGGTTTTGCATCAGCAGTTCGCCTGCCAGTTCATGCATGGTGCCTTTAAAATTTTCTCCCGGCGGCAAAATCCGCTCCTGCAATTTCATACGTTGCCACCAGATGCTTTCAGCATTCCAGATATGTAAAACGGTTGCATATATACTTCTGAAACTGCTGGGCAATTCTGCTTTTTGTTTTTCTTCAGGTAAAACGAGTATTGCCTCAAGTAGTTTCTGGTTTGCCCAGAAATTATAAGTTGCTAATTGTTGCAGCATTTCTTTCATTGGTGAATACTCCGTTGAAAATTTTGTTTTATGGATGAACGTATTAAAACTTCTACTTTTGACCTTTGTTTGAGCTTTTAATGTAACCATTCATCAAAATTTCAAAATTCAACAATCATTATGGATAAAAGTTTTCCCCTTTCTGCAGATGCTCATGAGGATATCATCATTAACCACCCTGAGGACAGTGTTCTTTCAGGGTGGAGTTCGGTAGCCGTTCACAGTGGCCACAAGAAAGATCCTAACTATGCCCATCTTGTTCCCATATACGCCAGCAGCACCTTTGTGTATGACGAAGCCGAACAGGGAATGAGAAGGTTCAGCGGTAAAGAAGAAGGATATATCTATTCCCGGTGGGGTAATCCCACTTTTAGTGAAGCAGAAAATAAAATTGCTGCCCTGGAGACATTCAGAGTTAAATACAACGGTTCACCGGTTCAGGCTAAAGGAATTCTCCACGCCTCAGGTATGGCTGCCATTACTACACTTATGGTTGCAACCCTGAAACAAGGTGATAAGATACTTACTCATTTCTCCCTGTACGGAGGAACAGAAGAATTGATCACAAATATTTTACCTCCGTTGGGAATTGGCCATACCATCACCGACCTGCGTGATTTAAATAAAGCAGAAGATCTTTTAAGAAAAGACAGATCCATCCGCCTGCTTTACATTGAAACGCCCGCTAACCCAACAATTCAATGCGTGGATATAGAAGAACTGGCCAAACTGGCCAGCCAATACAATGTACTCGTTGCCTGCGACAACACTTTTGCCACTCCTTATCTTCAGCAACCATTTCGCTACGGTGTGGATTTCGTGATACATTCCACCACTAAATTTTTAAATGGCCACGGTACAGCTATCGGGGGAATCTTGCTGGCCCGTAATACGGAACTCATGAAAACAAGACTTCGTGTTCTGGCTAAAACACTTGGCGGAAACGCCAATCCGTTTGATGCATTTATGTTGATCAACGGCATGAAGACATTAGAGATCAGAATGGAACGTCATTGTCAGAATGCCCTGGAAGTAGCTCATTTCCTGGAGAATCATCCATCAGTATCGAAAGTGAATTATACAGGACTTGAATCTCACCCTGATCGTAATATTGCTTTGAAGCAAATGCGTCACCCGGGAGCTATGATGAGTTTCGAATTGAAAAAAGGATTACAGGGTGGTATTGATTTTATGAACAAACTTAAAATGTGTGTTCGCACCGTTTCATTGGGCACCTGCGACACACTTCTCTCCCACCCGGCATCTATGACTCACTACAGCGTACCAAAAGAAGAAAAAGAAAAATACGGCATCACCGACGGGTTAATCAGGATGAATGTCGGTATTGAAAATATCCAGGATATTCTCAACGATCTGAACCAGGCATTAAAATAATTTTTTACCAATCAACTATAAACTAATGAAAAAGCTATTGATCATTCTGATGTTTATACCTGCAGGTGTATTATTTGCCCAGAAAAAGAGACAAGTAAAAACCATGGATCCGTTCGCAGGATTAGATACCGCCTTTCAACGGGTACTGAAAGATCTGAAAGCTGTTGGCTTTGCAGTAGCTGTTGTAAATAAAGACAAAGTCATTTATGCAAAAGGTTTCGGGTTACGTGATAAAGAAAAAAAATTACCGGTCACTCCCAATACCCTGTTTGCCATTGGCTCCTGCACCAAAGCTTTTACAGCCTCTCTTCTGGGAATATTGAACAATGACGGAAAAGTGAACTTTGATAAATCACCTATTGATTATTTACCCGAACTGCGCTTCTACAATAAAGAAATGGACGATGAGATCAAAGTAAATGATCTGATGACACACCGCACCGGCCTGCCCCGCCATGATTATTCCTGGTATTTGTTCAGGTCATCATCCAGAGACAGCCTGATGAAAAGAATAAAATACATGGAGCCGACAGCGGGGGTAAGGCAGATCTTTCAGTATAATAATTTCATGTTCCTGCTGCAAGGCATGATCGCCGAAAAGATAACCGGCAAAAGCTGGGAAGAGAATATAAAAGAAAAGATCTTTACTCCGCTTGGAATGAACACCTCCAATTTCTCTGTTCATACCATGGAAAAATCTAATGACGCTTCTCTCGGATATGCAGTCGTCAAAGACAGCATCATCAAAAAGCTGGACTATTACGATATTGATGCCATGGGTCCTGCAGGCAGTATCAACAGCAGCGTAAATGACATGTCGAATTGGGTGATCACCTGGATCAACGGTGGGAAATTTAACGGTAAAGAAATATTACCCGCAGGCTATGTATCCCAGGCAATGAGCTCGCAAATGGTTGCTGCGTCCGGCTTTCCGGACAAAGAAATTCCTGATGCACAGTTCAGCAATTATGGCTTCGGCTGGTTTCTCACTTCTTACCGCGGGCATTACAGGGTGGAACACGGCGGCAACATTGACGGATTTTCTGCCAGCACCAGTTTTTTCCCTACTGATAGCATTGGCATCATCGTATTAACGAATCAAAACGCATCTGCCGTGCCGGGCATTGTCAGAAATATAATTGCAGACAGGGTACTTGACTTAAAGCCGATCGACTGGACTTCAAGAGCTGATAGCACTCTGGAAAAAGCAAGAAAAGCTGCTAAAGAAGCAGAAAAGAGCAAGATCAGTAATAAAAAACCGGGGACTCATCTTTCACATGATCTGAAAGACTATACCGGGTTATTCAACAATCCTGGTTATGGCACAATGGAAGCATATCTCAGAAATGATTCCTTATTCATTCATATTCCTAACGGCGATATCTGGCTCAGGCATTTTCACTATGATGTATTCGAACCTTTTGATGTAGATAAAGAAAAAGGGATTGACACAACAGATAAAAATGATCTGAAAATTCAATATCACATGAATCCTGCCGGTGATATAGACATGATCTCCATGCCGCTGCAACCAGGGATAAAAGATATTGAATTCAACAGGATTCCAAAACCTGAAGTAGTGACCAAAGAAGAACTGAAAAGATATGAAGGCAGTTATGAATTTGCCCCCGGCATGGAAGCAAAATTCTATATAAAAGGAGAAAATACTTTGTATGCTTTTGTCGAAGGCCAGCCGGAATACGAGTTAGTGCCGGTAGGAAAAGATCAATTCGATTTTAAAGCATTAAAAGGATACAGCATCCGGTTTGAAGAAAACGGGAAAGGTGAAATCATTTCGGCAAGTTTTATCCAGCCTAATGGTACATTTAAAGCCACTAAAAAGAAATAGAGCCACTACAATTAAGATTAAAATAATTATTATGAAAAAAGGATTTGTTTCATGGATCGTAATGATCTCTATTGTTTTTACATCCTGTAAGTTTTACCATGAAGAATATGATAAGATCATTCGCAATGGAATGATTTACGACGGTAATGGTGGTACTCCGTACAAAGCAGATATAGGAATCCGGGGCGATACGATTGCTTTCATCGGAGATCTTTCCGGAGTGTCTGCCCAGATCAGTAGTGACGCCAAAGGAATGGCAGTGGCTCCGGGTTTCATAAATATGCTCAGCTGGGCCAATGTATCACTGATCGAAGACGGCAGATCTCAAAGTGACCTGCGCCAGGGAGTGACCCTGGAAGTGATGGGCGAAGGAGGAAGTATGGGACCTTTGAACGCAAGAATGAAAGAGCAAATGCAGCAAGGGCAAACGGATATAAAATACAATGTTTCCTGGAATACATTAGGCGGATATCTGAATTTCCTGGAGAAAAAAGGGATCAGTTGTAATATAGCTTCATTTGTCGGTGCCACCACCATTCGTGAATATGTGATCGGCGAAGATGATCGTGACCCGACAACTGCGGAACTGGACAGCATGAAAGCATTGGTTGATCAGGCAATGCAGGAAGGAGCTTTGGGTGTCGGCTCATCATTGATCTATCCACCGGCATTCTTTGCCAAAACATCCGAGTTGATAGCCTTAAGCAAAGAAGTTTCAAAATACGGAGGAATGTATATTTCCCATATAAGGAATGAAGGAAATAAATTATTCGAAGCAGTCAGGGAATTGATCACGATAGCAAAAGAAGCTAACTGCCCTGCCGAAATCTATCACTTCAAAGCAGCAGGAAGAAATAACTGGTGGAAACTTGACAGCCTGATCCACATTGTTGACTCGGCCCGAAAGGCAGGATTGCAGATCACGGCAGACATGTACACCTATCATGCAAGCGCTACCGGACTTACTGCAGCCTTTCCGCCATCGTTACAGGATGGAGGATTCGATAAACTGTGGCAACGGCTTCATGATCCTGCTATCCGTGAAAAAATGAAAAAAGAAATGGACAGCAATCCTGAAGATTGGGAAAATACTTATTACGGAGCCGGAGGTGCCGATGGTGTCTTGCTGCTGGACTTCCGTGTTGACTCCTTAAGAAAATACATAGGCATGACCCTGGCACAGGTGGCAAAGATCCGTGGCACATCGCCTGAAGAAACGGCAATGAATCTGATCATTGAAGACAGCACCCGTATCGGTGTTGCTTATTTCTCCATGGATTCCAATAATGTGAAAAGAGAAATTGCCATCCCCTGGATGAGTTTTTGCTCCGACGAAGGGTCATTCACCAATGAAGGTATTTTTCTGAAAACAAGTTGCCATCCCCGTGCTTATGGAAGTTTCATCAGGGTGTTGGGTAAATTTTCAAGAGATGAAAAACAGATATCGTTGCAGGAAGCGGTCCGCAAGCTATCAAAACTACCTGCCACCAATCTGAAAATAAAAAAACGCGGTGAACTGAAAGTGGGCAACTATGCGGATATAGTGATCTTTGATCCGGAAAAAGTGCAGGACCATGCCACTTTTGAAAAACCTCAACAATATGCAACCGGGGTAATTGACGTTTTTGTAAACGGAGTTCAGGTCATAAAAGACGGAGAACATACCGGAAAGAAACCGGGAAGGTTTGTAAAAGGCCCGGGATCAACAGAAAATAAGTAATTCATAATGAATATAAATATTCGACGAGCTGTTAAAGAAGATTGTCCAAGGCTATTGGAACTAGTAAACGAGTTAGCAGAATATGAAAATGCGCCACAGGAAGTGACAGTTACATTAGATCATTTTATGGAAAGCGGGTTTGGAAAAGACCCCGTGTGGCGGTCATTTGTCGCAGAAACAGAATATAATATCGTTGGTTTTGCGCTCTATTACATCCGCTACTCCACCTGGAAAGGCCAGGCTATTTACCTGGAAGATCTTTTGGTAACGCAAAACATGAGGGGCAAAGGGATCGGGAAGCTTTTATTTGACCGGCTGATCGAAGAAGCCAAAGAAAAAAAATTCAACCGTATCACCTGGCAGGTATTGGAATGGAATAAACCTGCCATTAATTTCTATAAAAAATACAATACAAAATTTGACAGTGAATGGGTAAACTGCGCTTTAGATATCTGATCATTCAATTCACTCCGTTTGCCTGAACAGATTTGTCAATTTTCCCGATCAGACCCTGTAAAACTTTTCCCGGTCCCACTTCTGTAAATTGTGTAGCACCACCAGCAATCATTGCCTGTACACTTTGTGTCCAGCGTACCGCACCGGTGAGTTGGTTGATCAGGTTTTGTTTGATTTCATCTCTCTCCATCACTGCTTTTGCAACCACATTCTGATAAACAGCGCAGGCAGGTTCATGAAAACTTGTTAACTCAATAGCAGATCTCAATTCTGTTTTTGCAGGCTCCATCAGCGGGGAATGAAAAGCACCTCCTACCGGAAGTATCATTGCCCTTTTGGCGCCGGCTGCTTTCAATTTTTCACAGGCTATCTCCACTCCTTTTACAGAACCGCTTATCACCAATTGGCCCGGGCAATTATAATTTGCTGGTACTACAATCTCGCCGGTTTCCTGCTGCACCTCATTGCAAATCTGTTCCACTTTATCATCTGCCAATGCCAGCACAGCCGCCATGGTGGAAGCTTGAATTTCGCAGGCCTTCTGCATAGCTTGTGCCCGGATGGAAACTAACTTCAAACCATCGTCAAAACTCAATGTTTCATTGACCACCAGCGCAGAAAATTCACCGAGAGAATGACCGGCCACCATATCCGGCCTGGCATTTTCAATGCTGCGATAAGCGATGATTGAATGCAAAAAGACTGCTGGTTGCGTCACTTTTGTCTGTTTCAAATCTTCTTCTGTTCCATGAAACATAATATCTGAAATACGAAAGCCAAGAATCTCATTGGCCTGCTCAAATAATTTTTTTGCAAACGCACTGTTCTCATAATGCTGTTTTCCCATACCCGGAAACTGGGAGCCCTGCCCGGGAAATACAAACGCATGCTTCATATAAAGGAATTAATAAAAACAAAAATGCTACAAAGAGGTCAATTAGAAAAATCTTTGTAGCACGCTGATAAAAGTCTTTTTGAATCAGTTCAGCTTTGTTGAGATAAGTTTCAGGAACTCACTTCTTGTTGCATTTTTCATGAATTCACCGTCAAATGCAGATGTAGTGGTCACTGAATTTTGCTTTTGAACGCCCCGCATCATCATGCAGAGATGCTGCGCTTCAATAACCACTGCTACACCCAATGGATTCAACGTTTCTTTAATTGCATCTTTGATATCAATGGTCAGCCGTTCCTGTACCTGCAGCCTTCGGGCAAATACATCCACCACCCGTGCAATTTTACTAAGCCCGGTGATCCATCCGTTTGGAATATAAGCCACATGAGCTTTCCCGATAAAAGGAAGCATATGATGTTCGCACAAACTATATACTTCAATGTCTTTGACAAGGATCATCTGGTTTACTTCTTCATGAAACATTGCCGAACTGATGATCGCTTTGGCATCCATATGATAACCCTGGGTCAGGTATTGCATCGCTTTGGCAAGGCGTTCCGGTGTTTTTTTCAATCCTTCCCGGTGTGTATCCTCACCTAACAAGCCGAGTATCTCCCTGTAATTTTCAATTAATCCTGAGGTAATCTTGTCTTCAAACTGTTCGATTTTTTTATATCCCATAGTCTATATTTAAATTTCCATTTATAAATAAATTTTAAAAACCAGTTTTATATAACACTAATTCATGCAAACAATAGTTTTCAGAAATTTTAAAAATTTAATTGGCAGGATATTCCGCATAATTCCGCGGCGTCTCGTAAAGCCTGATATGAAGATCCATTTTCAGATCAATAAAAGGCCTGAGTAATTCATATATCACTATAACAATGTTTTCGGTTGTCGGGTTCAGATTTTTAAATTCTTTTGTATCCAGGTTCAGATTTTTGTGGTCAAATCGCTGATGTACTTCCCGGCGTACAAGATCCGAGAGCGCTTTTGTATCCATTACATAACCGGTCTTCTCGTCCACTTCACCGGTCACTTTTACTTCCAGTTCATAATTATGCCCGTGATAATTGGGCAGGGCACATTTATCAAACACCCTTTCATTGGTAGCATCATCCCATCCGGGGTTATACAACCGGTGTGCAGCATTGAAATGTTCTCTTCGGAAAACTGAAACTCTTTTTCCCATATAATCAATTTTACAATTTCACTCTATCGTGAATGGCTATGATTAAGATCTGTACATCCCGGTATCTTAACCCATTCAATTTCCGTAATATTCAACGTAGATCAGCGGTGTTTCATACAATTTTATACAATGCAGCTGAACATGTTCCGGCAGGTGCGGTTTTAGCTGATTCCAGACACCTATTGCCAAATTTTCCGTACTGCATATTTTTCCTTCCATAAAATCAACATCTACATTCAGATTGCGGTGATCCACTGTATCTATTACGTATTCTTTAATGATTGTACTCAATTGCTTCACATCAATCAGGAAACCCGTCCCGCTATCAGGTTCTCCTTTTACCGTTACGAGTAACTCATAATTATGTCCATGCCAGTTTTCATTGGCACATTTTCCAAAAATCTGTTCATTTTTTTCATAGCTCCACTCGGGGTTGAATAACCGGTGTGCTGCATTAAAATGTTCTGACCTGGTTAAATATATCATTTGTATTTCTTTTCAAAAAAGAATTACAAAGGTAGCCAAATCGGACTGCCTTTACCTTAAATCACTCTTATTTGCCTGTTCGAAAAAGTTCAAATCAAATTTTCAGCCTTCCAAACAATATGAGTTTTGAAAAAAAGCACGGGAAACATTAACCAGAAGGTTTCACAGGTATCCGGCCCCGGAAAATCACTAAGCCAATATTAAACATAAAAAAAAATGCCATCCTTTTAAAAAGATGGCACCACGGTTAGTGTACTCAAGATTAATGCTGTTCCACTATGCCAGCCTTTACGGCATATAATACAAGTCCGGCCATAGATTTAGTTCCTGTTTTGGTTTTCAATTTATCACGGATTGCTTCTACAGTACGTGGGCTGAGATCCACAATGTCTGCAATTTCTTTAGTGCTTTTTTCTTCGCACATCAGTTTCAGTATTGTAATCTCTTTTTCTGTAAGCTGAACATCCTGTGGCATGGAAGACTCATGTGTACGTTTGGTACGAAGCCCGCTAAGAAGAGCCTTATTTGTCAGATCATTGAAATAAAAGTCCTGCTCATAAACTCCCCTGATCGCTTCATAAATCATTTCAGAGCCGGATTCTTTGGTTAAATAAGAATTGGCGCCTATTTCCATCATTTTGGAAATAACTGAATGATCATTGTGCATGGAAAGCATGATCACTTTAACATCCGGGTATAATTTTTTTATCTCGGGCAAAGTAGTGAGGCCATCCATAATAGGCATTTGAATATCCAGTAATACGACATCAGGCTTGATGTGTTTGAGCAGGTTCAGCAATTGCATGCCATTCTCAGCTTCTGCCACCATTTGAATATCCTTGCGGCTGGATAAAGATGTTTTTACTCCTGTACGGAACAATGCATGATCATCTGCAATGGCTACTTTAATTACTGTGTTGCTGTCGTGGTTTTTCATGGAACTTGTTATTAAATGAAAAATTAAAAAGTATTTGTTCTCGGATGCAAATTGAAAAATTCCTACAATATACACCATAGTAGAACTACTTGATTTTCGATTTGTGGAAACTACCGATAATATTACAGGTAGGATTGCAGCTGAAACTTTCGAAAGTTTACGAAACGAAAACCATGAAGTTTTACGGGAAGATCAGTAATTACCGATGATTAAAAATCGGGCGGTTCTTCTCTTGCAGGCATTCATGGGTGCATATATTTTTGTTTCTGAAAGTTGATTGACAAGGATGACTCGTTTTTCCCACTCATCCAATGTCCTGAACCGTCCAGAAAGTTATTTCCAATTCCTTTGAAAAATCAAACGACACTCTCCCCATCAATCAACTTTCTTCTTTACTCTCCTGATCGTAATTAAAAAGAAAGGCAGCAAAAAAAATTATCAAGCAATGTATAAAACCGTAAACCCGTGAAAAAAAACTGATTATCCCTAAAAATTTTGTCCTTACGGAATCTTTGCATTAAAATTTTTCTTTTTTTCATAACAGTAACAAAAGCCCTCCTTCCGGGGGGCTTATTTATTAGATCATGCAGGTAAATGGTTTATTTCCGGGAAATAAGGTAAGCTCTCGGATCACCGAGAGAAAAAGTCTTTTTACCGGGAATTGAATAAACTTCTCCTAAAGTCATACCTGCTGTTTTCAGCATTGACTCCATTTCTGAAAGAGAATAAATATAATCCACTCCTGTTTTGGTTTCGGCAATTCCGCCAGGAGCTATCATGATGCTTTTTGTTTCAATCCGGGTAGGGTGAAACAGGTATTTACTCTCGTTTAAAAACTTTATGCCATTAATTTCACTCCAGGAATTGTCCCTGAATTGTTTGATCACTATTTCAGCAAGCGTCCATGTATTGATGAGGAAATGACCTCCCGGTTTTAGATGTGCAGAAACAGTAGAAATAATTTTTTGCGATTGCACTGAATCAAAAAAATTGAGGCTGTTTCCCATACAGATGACCAGGTCAAACATCCCTTCCGGCTTATATTCTGCCACATCAGCCCGGATAGCCGTTAAGGGCAAATGTTCCCGCTCCGCAATAATTTTTATCTCGCTGAAATAATCGGGCAAATTATCCACTGCTGTTACTTGTATTCCTTTCCGTGCAAGCGCAAGAGCATGTCTTCCATAACCACACATAAGATCAAGTACCCGGCTGGCAGATGAAAGATCAAAATATTTAATCATAAAATCCACCTCTTTAACCGTAAGTTCATCTGGTATGACCGCACGCCAAATCTCTTTATAATAGCCATCAAAATAACTATTATTCACATTTTCAGTAGCAGGGTGCTGTGGCATGCTGGTATATTTAGGTCAGAATATTTTTGCTTTATAACTGGGGGCTTACTCCAGTAATCTGTTCCTCATAGCATACATTACAAGCCCGGCAATAGTTTTAGCGCCCACTTTTTGCTTCATGTTCTGCCTGATGGTTTCTATGGTCCTGGGGCTTAAAAAAACTTCTTTTGATATTTCATCCGTAGTTTTATCCTCCGCAATCAGTTTCAGAATTTTTAATTCTTTTTCGGAAAACTTAACCGGGTTCGGGTAAAACTGGCGAACAGATTTCTTATGCTGCAATTTCAGAAGAACGGCTTTATTCACCAGGTCATTAAAATAAAAATCATCATTCATACAGGTGAGAATAGCCTGGTAGATTTCTTCAGGATCGGTTGTTTTAGTGAGGTATGCATTAGCACCCATCTCCATCATCTTTGTGATCATTTCCTGGTCATCATACATGGTGAGTACTATGATCTTGAGGTTCTCATATTCCTTGCGTATCAGGCTGATCGCATTAATCCCATCAACTTCCGGCATACGGATATCCATCAGTATCACATCGGGGATTTTGAGTTTTAGTTTATGCATCAGGTCCTTGCCATCTTCTGCTTCCCAGAGAATTTTAAGGTAATCTTTGTCCTTTAATGCCATCCGAATCCCGTCACGGAATATTTTGTGATCATCTGCAATAGCTACTTTGATTTGCTGAGAAGACATAGAGATGGTTTTATCAGTTAGTTAGGTGGCCATAATTGCCGGTGCCAAAAATAATTTTTTTATTCATTGATTCAGCTAATAAATTAACTAATAGCCATATTTGTGCATTATTTCTTTTTTTAAGCGTTTGACCATGACTTTGTTTTCAGTCCCGTAAATTTTCATTTTACGATAAGGAACTTTACGAGTCATGATTGAAATACGGTTCCTGAAATTATCAGTTTTAATTTCCGCTCTGGATATCCGGTAAATTTTATTTTACTTTCATCCCGGTTCTTATTTGCAGAATGCTTCTTCAGAATCATGGAAAATAAAAAAATGCTGTTTCGAAAATTAATATAACCGTTTTCCTGCCTGATCTCACTAAGAACCGGTTGAATTTCAATGGGGCACAAAAGCAGCTTAAAAGGCACAATGCTTTATTTCAAACTGCTTTTAGTTTATCCACACCTGTTAATAAACCGGATTTTTATGATAGTTGAATTTAAAATTTTCTATATTTTTACCATCGTAAATATACGATATTTTGCGAGTATTTGTACCCATTATTGAAAAGTAAGTCTACGAGGAAAATCTCCTGAAACATACCACTGCACTGCATTTCAGGTTTCCCTTATAGAACAAGTTTTTATTGAGCTATTGAGAAGTCTCCTTTTTAGGGCAATTTTTAGGCAGGAATATTCCATAGAACACTAAATCGTTACTGTTATGAAAAAAGTAAGTCGTGTAATTTGGACTACTGATGACCAAACAATCGCTTGGGAAGACTAAGGTTTTACCTTAAAAACTACCCGGATTTTAAAAGTTTTTCTATTTTTGGATAAAATCCAAATTATAGAAAAGCTTTTTTTTGATATCGTCACTTATTCCTACCTTCTGCTTCCTCTTACTTTTTTGATCACAATTCAAAAGACAAGAAAGACATTTCCTTTTTTTATCTATGGTTTCATATTTTTCTTATTTCTGTTCTTTGTTGATGATTTTACCACAACAGCCCTGAGAAAACTATACAGTAATTCATATACTTTCTTAGAGTATCTTTTTTTTACACTGATACTTCGAAATGAAATTAAAAATCAAAAATTTAGAACTACCATAGTAATTCTATCAATACTTTTTCTTTCTTTCCAGGTATTTTATTTTTTAAATTCATCTTTCTTAAAGGTTGACACAATAGCAATAGGTTTTGAAACTATACTTCTGTTTATATATATCCTATTTTTCTTTTATTATTATTTCAAAAAAATAGAAGATAGATACATCTATAATGAACCTTCATTTTGGTTCGTACTGGGTATTTTAATTTATCTTGGTAGCTCATTCTTCATTTTTATTCTAGCAAATCATTTAAGCAACAACGAAGTACAAAAATATTTAATAGTTGCTAACATTACAGAAATACTAAAAAACTTACTATTTACTACTGCTATGATCATGTACGCAAACCAACCTAAGAAAACAAAACCTGAAAAATCAATACCCTATTTAGAACCTGACCTTATCAACTAACTGTCAATTACAACCCATTATGTTTTTTTTACAGGCCTCCACTAACAACAGCAACGTTTCGCTGATACTCTTCCTGGGTACGCTTGGGATGATGATCCTGATCATTGGGTTGATCCTTTTTATCATTTTTCACCAACGTAAAGTAATCCGCTACCAGACAAGGCTGCAGCAAATGGAGCAGGAGCAGCAAAAGATCCTGCTGAAAGCTTCCATAAAATTACAGGAAGAAGAAAGGCAACGCCTGGCTGCAGACCTGCATGATGATGCAGGGCCGCTGCTTGCTACTGCCCGCTTGTATTTGAATGAAAACCTGGTGAACCAGGATAAAGCCACCCAACTGCAATCTATCTTCCAGGCAAGGCAGATCATTGACGATACCATCCAGCTGATCCGCAATATCAGTCACAGCCTGATGCCCCCCACCCTGAAAAATTTCGGACTGGAATCTGCTATCAATGACCTGTTTCAAAAACTCAGCGGGTCAGGTAGTATCAATGCCAGCAGCCGTTTTCATGAATACAAGGATCGCTTGAAATCTGAAAAAGAACTGATCGTTTTCAGGGTAGTACAGGAACTGGTCAATAATATTCTCAAACACAGCAGTGCAAGTTTCATCCACCTGACTCAAAACGTTCATGATAATAAGTTTTTCCTGCGTATTCACCATGACGGGAGGGGGTTGTTACAGACTGATTTTGAAAAACTGAATAAAAGCAATGTAGGTTTAGGATTAAAAAATATCAGCAGCCGCCTGAAAGTGGTACATGGCAATATCAATTTTGAAAAAGATATTTCGCAGACTTATTATAAAGTTACTATCGAAATGCCGAAAGACGATCCATACCAGTAACATATGCCTTTAATTTGCTAAATTTGATCATTATCTGATACTTATGGGAATCATCAAAGTAGCCATAGCCGACGACCACAAGATATTCAGGAAGGGAGTTATTCTTTCACTCCGCCCGTTTACCAACATCAAATTTGTACAGGAAGCCGAGAATGGCGATGACCTGCTGAACGGGTTGACCACTTCGGAACCTGATGTCATTTTGATGGACCTCAGGATGCCCGGTAAAGATGGAATTGAAACCACAAAAATCGTCAGCAAGCAATACCCCCAGATAAAAGTGCTGGTATTAAGCATGTACGAAGATGAGCGGTTTGTATATCACCTGATGGAAAACGGGGCCAATGGTTATCTTTTAAAAAATGCAGAACCGCAGGAAATACGGCGTGCAATAATGGAAGTATATGAAAAAGGATATTATCTTAACAATTTCGTGAACCGCATCCTGTTGAAAAAATCTCATGCACGGCAAAAAGTAATTCCTTCTTTGAATAGTGAAATCACTTTAAGCGATAAAGAAAAAGACGTACTTCGTTTTATCTGCATGGAGTTTACTGCACAGGAAATAGCTCAAAAAATGGAGATCAGCCCCCGCACAGTGGAAGCAATCAAAGACAGGCTGATGGAACGTTTTGGCAGCAAAAACACAGCAGGACTTGTTTTCTTTGCTGTAAAGAATAACCTGATTGATTAAAATTCAAAGTTCGTAATGCTATGGCAGTTGCTCTGCCAGGCATGTAAAGCCGCTTTAACCCCGGAAATCAGATCCCAATTATTTCAACCTTCCAACTAATCGATTAATGCAGGTCTTCTGTTGTGAAAAGGGATACTATCCCGGATCACAGGACGGCCAATCTCCCGGTCAGCATTGGAGCCTTTTGCGTTTAAGGAATCAAGCAATTGTTTCATAAGCACGGGATGCGATTCATAAAAAGAGAAACTTTTCTGAAATTGTTCCCTGTTCGTATTATGCAATCTGAATATTTCTTCATAGTACCCGACGCTTTCTGTTTTCTTATTGATAGCAGAATCAGGCCTTAAAACATAGCTTGTAAGAAATTCATCTGCACGAAAAAGATCCCAAAGTACCGACACCATTTCTTTTTGCCGGAGTATATTCCCGGGAATTTTATTTTTCCCCGAACAGGAAAAGATCAATAGCGATATAACTAAAACGGCAAAATAATTTTTCATTTCAACTCTTTGTAAGCAGCAATATTGGTAATATCAATTTTCTGCAGAATGTCCCTGGCCCTGATTTTGGTACCAGCATCTGCATGACTAAACACTTTTATTAACTCAGAACTTTTTCCCTGCAAAAAGAAGGAAAGGATCATTGAATTGGGATTTTCAGAATTGATTGTATTAAGATAATTAATGCAATTCATCACACCATTACGGCCGTTATTTTCATTGTCATAAAAATTATCAAGCCCGGACCTGTAGTATGCGTAAATGGCATCATGAATCAGGGCATATTGGTTATTATGCAGGTTCTCGGCAAGCCAGTAGCGGTTACGCTGGCCATCAAAAGGTTTCCACCCGGAAATGTTACTGCTTTCGGGAGCATTGTTCACAATATTCCATGCTTTCTGAAAATAAATATCACCGCCTCTTGGAGAGAACGAATCATAATCAAATCCCAGGATTATATCAACATAATAAGCAAATATAGCAGTAAGGTTGGCTGCCACCGGATCAGAACCCTGAATGCGGTTTTCATTAAATTCAATAGGTTGAAATTCCACATACCGGAAAGTGACATCATCATCCAGATAATTAATAAGCGGTGATTGATAAGCTGAGTTCAGAACTGGCCGGGCTGCCTGTACCGTTAATTTTCCTTTGAAAACATTATTGCCAAGATCCTGTTCAATACTCAAAAAAAAGTTGCATTGAATTTTCTCATTCGGCTGATAGGTATCAGGTGTCCACTTCCTGTTGTTCAAAAAATTTATAAGCCCTGACTGTAGTGTTTGAAAAATTTTCTTATCAACCTGGCTGTTGATCTTTAATGCCGATACGGTTAACCGGGCCTGAAGCTCCTGTCCATAGGTGCTGCAAACAAAATGAAGGAGCACAAATCCCAGGACAATCTTTTTATTCATAATAAAGATGAATTATGGTATCAACAATGTCTTTTGCCACTTCCGGTTTGGATTTTTGCTCAAAACGGAACTCTGGTCCATTCTTAGTGAAAATTGTGATCTTGTTTGTATCAAAGCCGAATCCCGCTCCTTCATCCCTGAGTGAATTCAGCACAACAAGATCTAAATTTTTTTCTTTCATTTTTACCAATGCGTTATTTCTCTCATCGGTAGTCTCCAATGCAAAACCAACCAGCACCTGCCCCGGCTTTTTCCTTTTCCCGAGGTCTTTTAAAATATCTTTCGTCTTTTTTAACTCAATCATCAACGTATCACTTCCTTTCTTTATTTTTTCTTTCGAAGGATAAGCCGGTGTATAATCAGCGACAGCTGCCGCCATTACAATTATATCTGAAGATTCAAATTCAGCCATACAGGCATCATACATTTCCTGTGCTGTTCCTGCATCTAATGCTTTTATTCCTGCAATGGTAACTGCCTCCTGAATGGGTCCCGCAATGAGTGTCACATCTGCTCCACGTTTGTGTAATTCTTTTGCAATAGCAATTCCCATTTTGCCGGTAGAATGATTACCAATAAAACGAACAGGGTCTATATGTTCGTACGTGGGGCCTGCAGAAACCAGGGCCTTCCTTCCTGAAAGCTGCTTTGGCAAAAAAAAAGTTCCGGTAATAAACTGAAAAATCTGTTCCGGCTCAGCCATTCTACCTTCACCGTATATTCCGCTGGCAAGTTCACCTTTATCTACCGGTATTACAACATTCCCAAAATGCTCCAGTTTCGAGATATTCTGCCGGGTGGCCGGGTGATGCCACATATCTTCATCCATTGAAGGAGCCACCACGACAGGACAAGTAGCAGAAAAATAAGATGCTAATAAAAGATTATCACATTGGCCGGCAGCCATTTTGGAAAGAGTATTACAACTTAACGGAGCTATAAGTAAAACATCAGCCCATCTGCCCAGCATTACATGATTTGCCCAGCTTTCTTCATCGAACAGGTCGGTCAATACTGGATTCCGTGAAAGAGTGGAGAGGGTCAGCTTGGAAACAAAGCCCTTAGCGGAAGGTGTCATTATTACTTTTACTTCAGCCCCTGCTTTTATCAGCAAACGTACAATATAAGGGGTTTTGTAAGCAGCAATGCTTCCTGTTATTCCAAAAAGTATTTTTTTCCCTTTAAGCATAGCATACAAATTTACCATTTACTGATAAAAACCAAAAGCGATCCGCAGTAACGAATCGCTTTACAGGTTTAATACGATATAGAAGCAATTAATTGAAAAGTTCGTCTTCCCCTTTACGGAAATATACTTTGTCTTCAAGAAACTCCTGCGTAGCCAGCAGTGCCGGGTTAGGCATACGCTCATAAGCCCTGGAAATTTCAATCTGTTCTTTGTTTTCATGGATTTCTTCAAGGCTGTCTGTATGGCTTGCAAATTCTTCCAGTTTATTATGCAGTTCTTCTTTCAGGGATATATTGATCTGGTTTGCTCTCTTTCCTATAATAGAGATAGACTCATAGAGGTTTCCGGTCTTACTTTTTATGTCATTAAGATTTTTGGTTTCCACTATACTGCTGGTTCCAACACTAAGTTGACGTCTTAACTTGCTCATTTGATAAATTTTTTATATTGATTTGTGAAAGATCTAAATAATGTTCTGCCTCTTTTTTCAGCCTGCTGTCAGGGAAACGATCACTAAAGTCATTGCATTCAGTAATTACCTGCTCAAAACGTTCTTTTTTCTTTTCATTAATGCTCATCTCGGCAAAGCGAAAATAAGACTTAATGACCATTAATTTATATTCATCAGCCCGGGGCGAATCCGGGTAATTGTTCAGAACCCCTGTAAAAGCAACACCGGCTGCCCGGTACTGACCCAGTTCAAAATATAATTGGGCACTTTTATAATCCTTGGTTTCCAGTTTATTACGGCATATGTCAATGATCTCACCTGCTTCTTTATTTTTTACTGATCCCGGATGGGTATTAATAAATGTCTGCATCATGCCCATTGCCTTGATTGTATTGGTTTGATCTAATTCAGGCTTGGGCGATTGTTCATAGAAGCACTTGGCATGCATGAAATCAATTTCTTCAGCACGGGCACTGTTAGGAAAGATCTCCAGGTATGTTTTAAAAAGGTTCTCCGCATTCAGATAATCTTCCTGGTACCAGGCACAATAAGCATATTTATAATAAAGATCTTCAAATTCCTTGGAAGTTTTAAAATAGGGTATTACGTCCTCGTATAATTGCTGTGCCTTGTTATAGGATTTTTTTACAAAATACTGCTCCGCCATTCTAAGCTTATACTCGGCATCATGGCTTTTCATGATTTTATTAAAATGACTTCCACATCCCGCCAGGAGAGCTGTTAGTGCTATAAGTAAAGCCGGTTTCATAAAAGTGTGCAAAGTTAATGCTTAAAGACAAAAGTTATGTAAAAAATAAAGCTCTCCAAACTTAACTGGTTAAGGTTTTGATAAAGGGTTATCCGGCCGGCCAGGATATCTTTTTATATAGAACAATCAAAATAAAATGGCCCCCTCACAGTGGAGAGAGCCATTTTTTATCAGCAAAAAGTATCACACTTTTTTATTTGCCCTTCTTGCGAAGGTTGGGGTGTGGAGCAGGCACTGTAGTCGGACCTTCTTCACCTTCATTAGCTGCACGAAGATCAACAGTGTTGCAATCACCGCCTTCCTGTCCATAGTTGAATATGAAACGGTCAGCATTGATACCTTCTTTTTCTACGAGGTAAGTGATCACTGCGTTCACATGATCCCAGCTTAACTGTTGTTCTTTCTTACTTGAAGAGCAATAACCAACAACAACAACTTTACATTCAGGATTATTACGCATCCTGGATCCTACTGTAGCCAATACAGCTTTTGCATCTTCGCTGAGGTTATTGGAGTTTGTTTTGAAAGCTACGCTTGGTAATGCTCCCATCTTAGTAGCACAAGTAGCTTCTGCAACTGTTTGTTTCGGGAAGCAAGATTCAGGCGGGCATGGGCATTTTCCAACACCATCAGCATCTACCGGCTGACAATAAGTAGGAGTAATTAATTCTTTATCCTTACAATCAGGTACGCCATCACCATCAGTATCTCTGCTTACGCCATGTGTATCAACAGGGCAACCTTTGGGTGTGTTCGGCTCCAAATCAAATTGATCCGTAACACCATCACCATCACTGTCAGGTAAAACAGGCTTGGGAAGTCTCATTAATCTTGGGTTGCGTATCTCGCTGTAAGCATAATCCAAAGGATTCAGCCACCATAAAGGTTCAACTGCTTTTGCGCCTATATTGATATTCAATCCTATGCTTGCGAAGTTATAACTATCAAATTGACCGGTCAATGCGGGATCACCTTCTGGGTGTTCCTGCCAGCGTTGTCCATCAAGTAGGTCATTACGGGTGACTGTCCAACGGTCTTCCACAGCCAGATTTAAACGATTACTAAGTTTGAAAGCAATTCCAGCACCGAATGTTGCCGTAGGCAGGAAAGTTTGTCCAAACAATTTTGGACGACGGGTCCCGTCATTTTCTGCCGGAGTTTCATAAGTTTTATCCATAAGGGCTCTTAGAGCCTTACGTGTGTCTCTGCGGTTTTTGTAAACACCAGAATTAATGATTGAAGCAAAATTGTATCTCTGGCCATTGGCGTCTAATACATTTACTTTAGCTTCATAAATAGTTCCGCCTATTCCACCAAAAGCATAAGTAGTTATTCCTGTCTTTGCTTTATGAAAACGAATATTATTCACCGTTACTACTCCTTGTAGTGACAGATCCTGAACTTTTGTCTTATAATTATAGAAAATAGGATCAATTGTGGGCCTTCCGGAAGTTGTAACAATTTGACCTGTTCCAGTCCTGAGAGGCGCTGAATAACCCGCAGCGACCCAAGGGGTATTGTGCGCATAATTCTGAGAAGATGTCCAGCTCAACCCTTTCCCTATTCCATACATATATTCCATACGAACAGAGAAAATATAACCGAAAGCTTTTCTAACGTGAATACCAAAACCCGGTGTAGGGAATACTGCTGGCACATCACCGCTAATGGTAAATGCTCCTGCTTTTATTCCAACTTCCCATTGGTTGCGGGGTTTGGCCGGGAAGTCGTAAGTCCCATTTAAAAATTCAGTATGCTGGGGCATTCTGTTGGTAGGAATAAGTGATGTATCTTTTACATCATAGCTTGATCCAACCTTTTGCCCGAACACAAATGAAGTAAACATGCAGAACAATGCTGCAAGTAGAGTGTACTTTTTGCTTGCCATAACTAAGGATTAAGATTATTGAAAACGATGTCCTAAATATTGCGCAAAAATAAAGATTGACACTTAATTACCAAATTTTTCAAAAGATTATTTGATACACTCCCCTATATTTTTCAATCACTTAGTCATAAAAAACAGGTTTTTCTCCCCTTTTAAAGTATTATCTATATTGGTGTAAATTGCCGCAATTTTCATCATGTACTTACCAACTGAACTAATTGAATCGGAGTTAAAGACATTTGAAAGCAGATTCAGAGATGCAGTAAAAAGCCAGGCGCCGCTGCTTGACCGTATTATGCATTATGTTGTAAAACGTAAGGGTAAGCAGATCCGGCCCATGTTTGTCTTATTATCAGCAAAACTTTGCGGCAATATCACCGAAGCCACCTACCGGGCAGCATCTCTTGTCGAGTTACTGCACACCGCCACCCTGATTCACGACGATGTAGTGGATGATGCCATGGAGCGCAGGGGTTTTTTTTCTGTTTATGCCTTGTGGAAAGCAAAAGCTACTGTTCTTATCGGAGACTACCTTTTGGCTAAGGGGCTATTACTTTCACTGGATCACAACGACTATCAGACACTGCACATTTTATCCGATGCAGTTCGTAAAATGAGCGAAGGGGAATTGCTGCAAATTGAGAAAACACGATCACTGAATCTTAAAGAGGATGTCTATTTTGAAATCATCCGGAATAAAACAGCATCGCTGCTTGCTTCTGCATGCGCTGCCGGAGCATGGTCCACCAGCACCGATAAAACCATAACAGAAAAAATGTCTCTCTTCGGTGAAAAGACCGGAATAGCTTTCCAGATCAAAGACGACCTGTTTGATTATGCCAGTGAAAAAATCGGCAAACCGACCGGCAATGACATTAAAGAAAAAAAACTGACTTTGCCCATCATTTTTGCCTTGAATAATATTAACGGCAATGACCGAAGAAAGATGATCCGAATAATTAAACATGAAAACAGGAATGCAGAAAAAGTAAAATGGGTGATACAGAAAGTGGAAGAATCAGGTGGAATTGACTACGCCACCGATAAAATGAACATTTACAAATCCGAAGCATTAAACATCCTTCATGAATTTCCTGAATCCCCGGTGCGAAAAGGTCTTGAGGATCTGGTTCTTTTCGTTACGGATCGTAAATATTAAGACCATGTGAATGGAAAAAAGATGGAATATACTAAGCTCCAATGCGGCTGCAACTGAAACACTCAGGCAATCTCTGAATATACATCCGGCTATTTGCAATATCCTTGCTCAAAGAGGCATCGGGAATTATGATGAAGCAAAAGAATTTTTTCGCCCTCAACTGGATCAGCTTTACGATCCGTGGCTGATGAAAGACATGGACAAAGCAGTAACAAGAATTTTGCAGGCAACAGGCCGTAAGGAAAAAATCCTGGTCTTTGGTGACTATGATGTAGACGGTACAACCGCTGTAGCCTGTATGTACCAATTTTTGAAAAAATTCCATACGTTTCTTGATTTTTATATTCCGCACCGGTACCGGGAAGGTTATGGTATAAGTAAAGCGGGAATTGATTTTGCCAAAGAAAACGGATTCACCCTGATTATTTCCCTGGATTGCGGGATTAAAGCAGTGGCCCTGATCTCTTATGCAAAAGAACTGGGAATCGATTTTATAGTATGCGATCACCATTTGCCCGATGAAGCACTTCCATCAGCAATAGCTATTTTAAATCCAAAACAAAAAGATTGCAGGTATCCATTTAAAGAACTGTGCGGATGCGGTGTTGGCTTCAAATTGATAACGGCCATTGCTGAAAAACTTAAACTTTCCAAAGAAGAGCCGTATCAATACCTTGACCTGGTTGCAACAGCCATCGCAGCTGATATTATCCCCATGAACGGCGAAAACAGGATTTTGGCTTTTCATGGACTACAAAAAGCAAATTCGAATCCGAATTTCGGCATTAAAGCACTTTCGCATTTGAGCGGCCTGAGAACTGCTTTGCACATTAATAATCTTGTTTTCATCATTGCTCCCAGAGTTAATGCTGCAGGGAGAATGGATGATGCCCGGAAAGCTGTTCAAATGTTCATAGCAGACAATTATGAAGAAGCCCTGAAGTATGCAGAAATGCTTCACAGTGATAATACAGACCGGAAAGAAGCTGATTCCAGTATTACTGAAGAAGCCCTTGCTTTGATTGAAAATAGGGAAGAATGGAAGCAAAGAAAAACAACCGTTGTATTCCAACCACATTGGCACAAAGGTGTTGTCGGAATCGTTGCATCACGATTGATCGAACATTATTACCGGCCCACAGTAGTTTTAACGCAATCGGGTAACTATGCATCAGGCAGTGCCCGGAGTGTTCCGGGATACAATCTTTATGAAGCTATCCATTCCTGCAAAGATTATCTTTTAGGATACGGAGGGCATTTTGCTGCAGCAGGGATGACACTGGAGATTGAAAAAATAGAATCGTTCAGAGAAAAATTTGAAGAGGTGGTCTCTTCTACAATAAATGCAGACCTGCTGATACCTGAGATTGACATTGACGCAGAAATATTTTTTGCAGACATTAAATGGCCTTTTTACAATATCATTTTACAAATGGAACCCTTTGGTCCTGAAAACTTGCGACCTGTCTTCATCACTAAAAAAGTAATGAATACGGGATATTCGAAAATCGTTAAGGAAGAACATATTAAATTTTCTCTTCGCCAGGGACACACTACTTTTACAGGGATCGGATTTGGATTAGCGGGAAAATTCAACCTGCTGCTGCAGAAAAAACCTTTAGATTTAGTTTTTAAAATTGATGAGAATGAATGGAATGGTGAAAAGACCTTGCAACTGCGGGTACTCGATCTGAGAATCAGTGAACCTTGAAAAAGTTCCTCCATAATATTTATTTCTTCTTTTACCTGTCATTTAAACGAAATATTTTTCTGGCATCTTTCATTATGTGGCATGAAATAAAACGTGGCCCCAAATACCGTATCAGTACAGTAAAGCCTGAAAAACTGAATAGGCTGACAATTACAGAAGGAGATATCAGTAAAAGCTCTCCTTATGAAGCGGTAAGCTATTTTCTCCTTGAGAAAATGTTGACGTTATTCCGAATGATTTCAAACCAAACTTCAATCGTAGACCTTGGCTGCGGTAGGGGAAGAGTGATGGCTGCAGCAGCACATTTCGGCTTTACATCCATAACCGGAATTGATTTTGCAAAAGAGCTATGCGAAGAAGCTGAAAAAAATATGCTTAAAACCCAGCTCAGGTTTAAAAACATAAAATGGGAAGTACTCTGTAAAGATGTTTTGAATTACGACATTCAGGCAAATGACAGCGTGTTTTTCATGTTCAACCCGTTTGAAAAAGAAATATTGAATAAATTTTTAGGGAAAATTGAGGTTTCATTAAAAGAATTTCCACGGATTATTTGGTTTTTATATGCCAGCCCGGTTTACCAGGATTGCCTGATTCAGTTTGGTTATGAGATCATTCAGTGCATTCATCCTGAAAAAGCGCTTAATGCAGTAATCATGGAAAAAGCAATTTAGCACCAGGAAATTTTCCTCCGGACAAGCCATTCAGAAGAAATCATACCCAGATCATTGGTAGCCATTATGTTAAAGCAAAAATAGCCCTACAAACTTTTCTCAATCTTCTTCTCCTTTTGTCTGCACAAAACCACTATCTTTGCGACCCATTATTAAAAAACAAAAACAGGGTCATGAACAATTATGAATTGATGGTGATTTTTACCCCTGTTCTGAGCGATGATGAATTCAAGGCAGAACAAAAGAAGTATGCTGCACTCGTCAAAAACAACGGCGGGGAAATAGTAGCAGAAAATCCCTGGGGACTGAAATCACTGGCGTATCCGGTACAAAAAAAGACCACCGGTCTTTACTGGGTGCTGGAATTTACTGCGCCATCCGACTTCAATGAGAAGCTGAAGATTCAGCTTCTGCGTGACGAATCTGTGCTTCGTCACCTGTGTACCAAACTCGATAAATACGCCGTCGAGTACAACGCTAAAAAGAGAAGTGGCGTAACTACAGGAACTGAAAAAGCAGTGGAGGCATAACTTATGGCAAAGAATGAGATCAAATACCTGACTGCCATTAGAAGCGACAAGAGAGTAAAGAAATTCTGCCGCTTCAAAAAATATGGTATCCACTACATTGACTATAAAGATGTAGAGTTCCTGAAAAAATTTCTGAACGACCAAGGCAAGCTATTACCTCGCCGTCTTACGGGTAACTCGCTGAAATATCAGCGCAAAGTATCTGATGCGGTGAAAAAAGCACGCCAGATGGCATTATTGCCTTACGTAACTGATCTATTAAAATAAGGAGGACGCCATGGAAGTAATATTGATAAAAGATGTGGATAATCTTGGCGCCGCCAATGAAATAGTGAAAGTAAAAAGCGGATATGCCCGAAACTACCTTTTACCCCGCCAGCTGGCAGTCGAAGCCAGCCCCGGAAACCGCAACCAGTTGGAGGAAAAAATAAAACAACTGAAAAAGAAGGAAGATAAAATGCTGGCTGAAATCAACAGTGTAATCGAAAAATTGAAGGAAAGCCCGCTTAAGATCGGAGCCAAGACCGGAACCAGTGGTAAAATTTTTGGCAGCGTAACTCCGCTGCAGATCAGCCGGGCCATACGTGAGCAAAAAGGATACGAAATTGACCGCAGAAAGATCAGTATAGTTGATGATGTGAAAGAGCTCGGCACTTATAAGTCTGCCATTGATTTCGGGAATGGGCATACAGCAGAGGTGGAATTTGAAGTGGTGGCTGAATAACGGGTTAAAGGGGTATTTGCCCCAAAAAAACTAATTTTTTACCTGTTTCCGCTTAAAAAAGAGCTCTTCAGAATATTTTGGCAATAAGTCAATAAAAAATACGTTACTTTGTGTTGTCCGGTGTTCTTTACAGTTTCACAAGTCCTGAACGTTTCATTATCCGTTAAATGTTCATCGGTTACTGTTTACTGTTGACACTTATTTTTTATAAAACATCTCAAAATGAACATTTACGTAGGAAACCTTAGTTGGAACCTGAAAGATCAGGACCTTTCCAACCTTTTCGCCCCTTATGGTGAAGTAACTTCAGCTAAAATCGTTAATGACAAATTCACGCAACGCAGCAAAGGCTTCGGCTTTGTTGAAATGGCAAATGATGCGGAAGCTCAGGCAGCCATTGCAGCATTGAACGGAAGCGAAGTTGATGGCCGCAATATTGTTGTTAATGAGAGCCGGCCCAAACCTGAAGGCAGCGGTGGCGGCGGCTTCAAAAAAAGAAGCTTTGGCGGTGGCGGCGGCTTTAAAAAGGGTGGCTACAACAAAGGCGGTGGATTTAACCGCGACCGTGGTGGCTACAACAACGATTATTAATCTTTAGCAGATATAAGATCGTCTTTAAGTCTGGTTCTCCAAGGACCAGACTTTTTTTTGTGGGTATTGATCCTTTTATCAAAGAATATTCGAACTGTTTTTTTTATCCAACTACAAGAAAATGAGTCGTTGCGTTCAAGCAATGCAAAAATTCATTTTCAACCTATCCTTTTGAGAAGGAGATTTTATGAAGTGCTAAAGCCAATTATCTCTGATCAATACACAGAGGCAATGACTGATTATACCCTACTGTGCAACTATACTTTAAATGGAGCAGAATGTGATGCCGGGCAATAAGTAGCGGATGATGCTGTAAAATTTAATGTTACCATTGAAAATTATTTTATTGCAACTATTACTTCTATAACCAGTACGACCGTTACGGGTACATTCAGTAGCGACTTCAATGATGACGGCGATAATGTGAAAGGTGCTAAGCTTACCATAACAAATGGCGAGTTCAATGTAAAGCAAAAGTGAGATTACAGTTTTTTTCTTTAGGCAGTGGCCTTCTTCAGATGATAAATTTTATTTTTTGAGTCAGCTACAGGCAAACCAGTAAGACGATACTAAAAGGAGGTTTATAGATAACAGAACCCTATGTCCTGTATCAACACACAAGGCTTGAAAATTCCTAAACTAATAAAGAAAATGAAATTTTCCTGGCAGAATTTCAAACTCCAGTTTTTTATTGTTAAAAATTTCTCCATCTAAATGTGCCTGGATCATCTGATCACTTTCAATAATAATTTTCCGGGTTTTAAAATGCGAAACAAACGGCAGAAGGAGATGCGTTCCTTTTTCAATAGCCGGCAGGCAACGTAACCTGAGAAAAGGGGGGATTGCCCGGATCAGTGATACATCCAGTAAGCCATCATCTGCCTGTGCCTCCGGAGCCACATAAAATCCACCTCCTGCTCGCCGGCCATTGCAAACACTGATCATCAGGAATTTTTTTTGTTCATTATACTCCTCCGAACAGATCGTATAACTTTTTGAATGATAAAAAAGTATCTTTTTCAAAATTGCCAGTAAATAGGATATCTTCCCGGCACTTTTTTTCTTACCCCCTACACTTTCCGCAACGACTCCTTCAAAACCAATTCCTGCCCCATTGATAAAAAACTTATCATTACATCTTCCCGCATCGATTGCTTTAGCCCGAGCAGAAAGAACAAATTCCAGTTGTTCCGTAAAATTTTTATTCCCATATAAAAGCCAGTGCGAATCATTGCCTGATCCGCCTTTGAATACAGACAGGGGCAATCTTATTTCCGGGTAATTGTTAATAAAATAATTCAATGTTCCATCACCACCTACGATCCATACATCAGTAAAACCATTAAAGTTTTCAGGCCAATTATCTTTAAAAACCGAATGAGCGATATCTCTTTTAACCAATTCATCTGCAATCTGGCCGGTTAAAGAAACAGCCCTGCCATCACCCGCTAAGGGATTGCAGGCAATGGCAATTGTTTTGGCAGAAGCGATGGTGGCATCGTTCATAAAGTGAATTTAGTAAATTATGCCTGCAGAATATTTTTTACTTCGCATGATCTGCCAGTGTGAGCCGGAGATTTTATATTTTCATCACGTCAAATTCCCGATCATGAAAAAAAATATTTGTCTCTTTGCTATCCTCATACCTGTTTTGTTAATCGCCCAGCAGGAAAGGGCCGATAAGATATATTTCAATGCTACCATCTGGACAGGTAATGACCTGGCGACATGGGCCAAAGCCCTGGCAATAAAAGGCAATAAAATCATTTACATTGGAAATGATTTTCATCCTTATAAAGAGAATACCACGGAACTCATTGATGTAAAAGGAAAATTTATTGTTCCGGGATTTATAGACAACCATACTCACTTTCTCAGCGGCGGCTACAATCTTTCCGGCGTAGATCTCAGAAAAGCAAAAACAAAACAAGAGTTCATTAATGAATTGAAAGAATTTTGCAAACAACATACCGACGACCGCTGGATTCTTGGCGGCGATTGGGATCATGAAGCATGGGGCGGCGAACTTCCCGAAAAAGAATGGATAGACTCGATAACCGGGAATCACCCTGTGTTCGTTAACCGTTATGACGGCCACATGGTTTTTGCCAATACAAAAGCTTTACAAATGGCAGGCATAACCAACACTACTGAAGCGCCCCCGGGTGGAGAGATCATAAAAGATAAAAAGGGTGAACCAACAGGCATGCTGAAAGATGAAGCCATGGCATTAATGAACCAGGCCATTCCCGATCCATCTGAAAAAGAATTGGATGAATATTTTGCCGCAGCGCAACAATATGCTTTTGAAAATGGGGTAACACAGGTTCATGATATGGGTAGCTATGGCGGCTGGAACGATCTTGCTACCTACCGCAGAATCTATGAACAAAAAAAGTTGAAGCTTCGCATTTATTCTTTTGTTGCGTTATGGAGTTGGGAAAAACTGGATTCATTTTGTAAAAAGAACGGTAAGGGTGATGATATGCTTCGATGGGGAGGATTGAAAGGTTTTGTTGACGGATCTTTAGGCTCTACCACTGCATGGTTTTATCAGCCTTACCTGGATGCGCCTGGGAACACGGGATTACAGGTAACCGACACCAACCTGCTTCGGAACTGGGTCATCTCTGCAGATTCTGCCGGATTGCAAGTTGCTGTTCACGCCATTGGTGACCGGGCAAACGATTTTATTTTAGATGTATATGCAAATGCGGAAAAACTAAATTCAAAAAGAGACCGCCGTTTTCGTGTGGAACATGCACAGCATTTAACTCCATCTGCCATACCGAAGTTTGCACAACTGAAAGTAATTGCTTCTGTTCAACCTTATCACGCCATTGATGACGGAAGGTGGGCTTATAAAAGATTAAATGATGCAAGGCTCAAAGGAACTTATGCATTCAAAAATTTGCTGGATGCCGGAGCAGTGGTGACGTTCGGCTCCGACTGGACCGTGGCGCCCATGAAACCCATTGAAGGAATTTATGCTGCCGTAACCAGGAGGACTCTTGATGATAAAAATCCCAATGGCTGGTACCCGGAACAAAAAATTTCCGTAGAGCAGGCGCTGAAATGTTATACCCGGAATAATGCCTACGCCGGATTCCAGGAAAACAAACTGGGAATTTTGAGAGAAGGTATGCTGGCAGATTTTGTCATATTAAGTGATAATCTTTTTAAAATTGCCCCGGAGAAAATCATTGATGTGAAAGTTTTGAAAACAGTCATTGACGGGAAAGAAGTGTTTGTAAGAAAATAGATGCACTCTATTTATCAAATAATATTGGAGAATAGCAGTGATCCCAGGTTGCGATTCTACTAATTTTAAAAATTGAAAACTGTTAACTGCATTGTGCCGGAGATATTAGCAACTGCTGTAAATGCTTGCATTGGCACACTATCTTTAAGAGTTAATCAAATTCGCTTTTAGTGTCTTGTTACAATTCATGCTTTGTTAGTCTAAATCCTTCAGAAAAACTGAGATAGCCTGCAATTTTGCTCACTTCATCAACATAGCAATTATTTTCCAAAAAAACTTTCAGCCATTCATCCGTTGCATACACGGGAATTGTTTCTGAACCTAAGTATTCTATACCCGGAGCTAATATTTCAGTTTTTATCCCCATCATGTTTAAGCCCCTTAACAACTTTTTATCACATTCAGCAATCATAATGCTGTTGGTATGTTGGCAAATACTGTAAATGGCTAACGTAAGCAATTTCATTAAGAGTTTCATACCATACGGATTATTATTTTTAGAAATGGCTAATCTTCCCACATGCCATATCAGGACATCATCAAAAATTGACAACTCTTTACAGCGTATGCCAAAAAGTTTTTCAATGGGTAAAAGAGTCTGTTCGTCCCATAAGGTAATTTTTACTGAGCCAATAATTGTTTTATTGTAAGTGGCAATATAATAAGCCGAACTTTCATACAGCGAAAGGTCTTCTTTGTAAGCCTGCTCTATTTCGTTCAGAAAACCTGCTTCATAATCGAAAGAATTACGGTGATGGCTGCTATTTTCCATCACTACGAACATTGACAAACTGTAAAGCCCTTTTTTTTAAACGCTTAATTTGTATCATAAGTTTTATTTCTAAAAATTAAGCAACTGTACATTTGATCGGATGAAAACAATCAATTTTCTTGCAAAACCCTACTCTTTTGGGCAGGGGTTAAAAATAACTTAGATTTGTAAACGGTATTTCACAAAAATAAGTTTGTTCTTTTCAATAGCTTTTCAAATAAATAAATTGCATACTTATGAGCTTTGAGATTGCTGAATTTTTTAAGCCCTTAAAATTAAAATCTCAGCGGACAGCGTGGAAGTATGAAGATGCAAAGTTGTACCTGCAGGCTGTGGAAGCTTTTGCTCAAATCACACACCAATGCGTTTACATTATTGACTATTACAAACAAGGGTTTCTGTATGTTTCGGATAACCCGTTATTCCTTTGCGGTGAAACAGCGAGGGATGTAAGAAAATCGGGGTATGAATTTTATACAAGGCATGTGCCGCCGGATGAATTGGCCATGCTGTTGGAAATTAACGAGGCAGGGTTCGGTTTTTATTATAACATACCGGTTCACGACCGCCTGAACTACAGCATTTCTTATGATTTTCACCTGATACAAGCCGACAAAAAACTTGTCTTAATCAACCATAAGCTAACACCTTTGGTGTTGGATGAAGAACATAATATTTGGCTTGCCTTATGTGTGGTAACACATTCATCGAATAACACAGCGGGAAATATTATCATTACAAAAAAAGGTGAAAACAAAAGATTTGAATACGACCGTATTCTTAAAGAATGGGTAACACAAAAAAAGATAAAGTTTTCACCAAAGGAAAAGGAAGTATTGGCATTATCTGCACAAGGCCATACGATGGATGAAATTGCAAATGAATTAGGACTTTCCGCTGACACGGTTAAGTTTCACAAAAAAAATATTTTTAAAAAGTTACAAGTAAAAAATATGGTTGAGGCTTTATCCTTTGCCACTAACTACAATCTTTTTGAATAACAGTTACATTACAGGCTTGATAAAAAATAAAAATCAGGAAACCGTTTTACGTCTTTACCTGTAGCCAGCCTGTACATAACAGAAGCACAAAGCCCGCCAAGCAGCCATGAAGCTACTGATAACTGTGGTGGCGATTGCTTTATCGTTTCATTTGCATATTCAGTTAGAACACCCTCCACCCATTTTCTTTGCTCATTATCCATTTTATTAAGAAAGAAACTAACAGCTTTCTTTTCAAAGCCGGTGTATACATCGCTAATACTTGCAAGCCCTGCACCTGTTGGCATAATAATGAACAGCAACGCAGCCCACCCGATATTATAAGGGTGCAGTGCAGGGATATTGTTTTTCTGGCAAAACTCATCAAAAACAAACGGTGCATTGCCCTGAAAATCCAATGCATTAATAGCTACATTATGCCCTGCCAATAATTGCTCAATATTGCTTTCCGTTAAGTACAAATTATGTGTTACAATGTTGGCATTGGGGTTTATTTGCAGCAGTCGTTTTTTAATACTTTCAGTTTTAGAGGTTCCAATATTTTCATCAATATAGTTTTGCCGGTTAAGATTGTTAAGCTCTACATTATCGCCATCGGCAATAGTAATATTTTCAAAGCCTAACCGTAATGCACACTCTGCTATTACGCTGCCAATGCCAGAACCTGCCAAAAATATTTTATATTTTTTTAATTGCCGTTGCTCCTTTTCTGAAATGTAAATCCTGTTTCTTGTGTATCTCATTTTTAGCAGTTTTTCTTCCTAAAAGTAGAGAAAGAAAAATATATTTTGAAAAAGCTACACTAATGGGTAGGGATTTAATAAAATTATTTGGAGAAATGTAAAATCCAGATTTACTTTTAAATTGACAAATCATTATTTAACATTTTTAAAAGAATTGTTATGGGTACAAAATTAAAAAAACTATTTGCAGTCCTTGTTGTGGCTACGATTGCATTTGTTGGCTTATCCGCATTTACAGCCCCGTTAGCTGCAACGGGACTTGCATGTGATACTTCAAATAGTACTATATGTACTATTGTTCTCCCTGACGGAACACAAGGAGTAAGTACCGGGAAGTTAGTAACTACTCAAGACCCAGCTGAATAAAGTAACTTGCGATTTATTTTTGGAATACCTCTGCGATTAAGAACTCCAATTCTCATAAAATCACAGAGGTTTTTTCTATGATTTAGGGTGAATTTTATACTTATTATATTAATATTTGTTGGGTTCAACTTTACCAGTTGCAACACAAAAAGCAAGAGTTATAAATACAGTAACTCCTATGTTGGGGGTGATACAATCAGTATTAAGTATAGAGGTATTTACTCTAATTATAGTTGGGATTTTAGAAGAATTATATTAGGGAAACTGGCGCTAATAGGCAAAAGAAAAACAACTCGAGAAATTTTTTCAATTCATTCACATCCTGAAAATATAATCGGACTGTCGAAAGACATGTCTAATCTGTATCTTATTACGGATTCGCTCTATACTATAGATATCTATGGTGCTTAGCATTTTTTTTCTTATCCATAAACAAAAAGACAATACAAATGAGAGTTCTATTTTTTAAATCTTCTATTTTTCTCTTTTTTTTATTTCTAACCTTTGTTAAAGGATTGACACAATCAATTCCTTTAATCCGTATTGACCCAACAAATGCTTATGGAGGGACAATGTCGGACTTTTTTGATGAAATCGAATACATTCCCCTTGAAACAACAACAGAAAGTCTTTTGGGGTCTGCCAGCAAGTTAGTTATAACCGATAGTAGTTTTGTAATCGGCGATTATGATACTAAATCAATATTTTTTTTTACTCCTTCAGGCAAATTTATTACTAGGGCTCGTCTTCCCTATGAAAACTCTATAAGTATGAATATTTCGTATGAAACAGATCGGAAAATGATTTCCGTAATATCTTTTAACTGGGATACAGAAAAAGGTATTTGCAAATATTACACGTTAACAGGTAAATTGATTGACACACCTAAAGAAAATATAACTAAGGAAACTTCTGCTGTTGTCTATCTGGGGAGTGGATTTAATTTAGGAATTAATTGGAATTATCTATATAAAGGTGAATCACCTAAGAATAGTACCTTTTTTATATTTTCGACCTATAAAAAAGGTATCCGCTATAAATCGTTTCTTCCATTCAATCAAGCAAATTCCTTGGCTTTTAGCCGGTTAATGGGATCTTATATAACCGCTTTCGGCAACCCATTAAAAGCACAGAACGGCTATTTATACGCCGCTGAGCCTCTTACATTTAAAACCTTCAAAATAAATAAAGATACTGCTATCGCTTCATTTCAATTTGTACTTCCTTATGAGAGAGTGATACCCAAAACATTGATTGAGGGTAATAACCTAAAAAGTATTGATAGTTTAAAGGAAACTTTATCATTTGACAATAAGACAATATTACAAATTTCAAATATTTTTTATTACCGTAACTATTTATTTTTCAAATTGATTCCGAGAATGTATCTGTTTAAACCTAATTCGGATCCTGAATTTCAATACAATTTTATGTATGATACCCTAACAAAAAAACTTATTTCTATTGAAAAAATTTCTCCCGACGCTTCCAGTTATTTTCTTAGCGCATTAGGCCATATTGCTCAAAGAGACGGTATAGAATATTTTAACGGCAACTTATATACCAGTCTTTCAGCATTAGAAATGTTTAACCAAATGGAAAAAACAAAAGAGAAAGCTAAACGATATCCGCCAGCATTGGATAAATATTTCAGCACTGAAACCAGAAAGTCAAATCCGGTTATTGTAAAACTGAAATTACGAAAGGAGTTATAACTTATAATATTAAATATTTAATTGCTAATGCTCGCTTCGTGTTAAGAAATAATTTGTTGTGGCAGTAATCAGCATCATAAGAAAAAAATGCCTATGGTTCTTACTCCTTTTGCTTACTTCAATCATTTCTAATGCCCAACAATCTCCTGATAGTTTGGGTTTCGGTAATGTAAGAGGTGCGGTAAAAGATTCTTCGCATAATTTTATGCTGATTGGAGCAACGGTCGCCATATATAGAATTAGTGATTCAAGTATTATACAGTTTACATTAACCAATGAATTTGGCGAATTTAGGCTTTCCCGATTGCCTATTTTAATTCCTCTAAAATTCGTCATTACTTATGTGGGGTATAAACCCTTTGTCAAGGAATTTTTGCATGGTATTTCAAATAATACTACTATCCAAATGGACACAATACACTTACATAATGTGGCAGAGTTTAATGCAACAAATGAGGAAGTAATTATAACATCCATCGCCCCAATGAGAATGAGAGGCGATACTTTAGAATTTAATGCCGATGCTTTTCGGCTTGATAGTAATGCTACTGTTGAGGGACTAATGCGAAGACTACCCGGATTTACCATTTGGGGGGATGGTGAAATAACTTTCAATGGTAAAAAACTACAAGCAATCTATGTTAATGGCAAGCCATTTTTTGGCAACAATATTGCAGTTGCCACGCAAAATTTACCTAAAGAAATAATAAGTAAAATTCAGGTTTATCAACAGCCAAATGAACATAATCCCTATGATTCTACACTTTATGCGAACATTAAACTTAAAGAGGGAAAGGATGTAGGGTTATTTGGAAAAATTTCAGCAGGATTTGGAACAGATAAAAGATATTCTGCTGATGCTATGCTAAGCAAGTATAACAAGAAAATGCAATTTAGCGTAATCGGAGTTGCAAATAATGTGAACAAAATTGCAAATAATATTCAAGACCTTATTAAAAGTAGCTCATTTAAAGGAGAGGGAGCAAATATTGATTATCAGCCAGACTTTGATATATCAGGGTTGAACCGACCAATTGTTGCGGGAGTTCAATGGAATTATGATTTCTTACCTGATGTGATTTATTTTAGAAAGCATAGGGTAACGTCAGATTATTTTCTTCAACATAATACGTCAAATATTATTTCGGAAGGATTTATAAAAACGGCTTTGGGACGTGATAGTTTGCAAACACAAAATATTAAAAGCACTAAACAAAGTATTCAAACAAGACATTTCCTTAATGCAAATTATGAGAAAGTGTTAAACGAATATTCTTTTTCTTTAGGAATTAAAAGCACATTAAATGAAAATAAACAAGTAATTGATGATACTACTGCATTAGAAACCACCTGGCAGGGAATAGTTGGAACTTCTCGTTCATTAAACGAAGTAGATGATATTGCTAAAAGCATTGAACTATCACTTAAATATCAGCGCTTTCATGAGGGCGACCAGAAAAAAAAAGTTCCGAAGAATTTTACGCTTGAATACAACCTAAAATCGCAAAATAGCCTTGAAGATGCGCAAAAAAATATTATCAACAAGTCATTTTTAAATCTTGCAACATCAGACTTTGATAGAAAGTATGATAAAAATGAAATGAATACAAATCATACCATACGATTTGTTTATCCTGGTCTTAAACAATTAATTTTAGGCAATCATGTTGACTTATCAGGTATTGGCATAAGCTTGTCGCAAGCGATAAATTTTCAACATAGTGAGCATGTAGATAATGTTTTAGATTGGAATACCCAGCAAAGAACATATGAGAGCAATACTAACCTTACTAATAAAAGAAATGAGCATACAATTAGTTACGAACCTACTTTGAGTTTCTATAAAAATTTTAATAAAGGTCTTACGGATAGGTACTATAAATATACAAACTTAAATATTAATATTAGGGAGCAATACTATAACCATCAAAGTATTGCTGTAAAAGATATACAAAATTTCAAGTATGATTATTGGTTCTTTGTGCCTGACGTTTCAATGGAATATGGTAATCATCAATATGGAAATCGAGAATCTAAGTATATTTTTAACTACCAGACAAAAATTAATTATCCTACTGTGTTTCAGATTGCCCCACTAATAGATAGTAGCAACTATTGGTATCTTCCCATGGGCAACCAAAACATTTTGCCAGAAACGAGTAGAGAGCTATCGTTTCAATATATTTTTACAACTCGTAAACCCAAAAACCTTTTAAACATTAATGTTAAGATTGGGCTAATTATAAAGAAAAATGCCTTTTCTGACAGTATCGTTTATAATCAAGAAGGCAGAGCGTTTGAATACCTGATAAATATGCAAGGGCAAAGAGCATTTAAAAGTGATTTCAGTTTAAAAAAATCAATTGAGAAAAGAAAAAATACTTTTCAAATTCAACTCCAAAATAAATTCTCAATGCATAGAACACCGCAATTCATTAATTCAATTTCCAACATTTCAAGAACACTAATTAATGAAATATCCGTACACTTTGATTATAGTTATCGGGATAAATTGGCTCTAAAAGTGCAACAAGGGAAAGCAATTTATAATTCGTTACAACAAGGGCTTGATAATACATCATTCAGGAGCAATAATTCATTTACTCGTTTGATTGGCACTTTCCAGTTTCCAAAAAATTTCTTGTGGAATACCAATGTAACATATAACAGAAGTAATTTTAACTACCAATCCCCCATTAATACCACTATTTGGAATGCCAGTCTTTCTTATCGCTTTATGAAAGGTGACAAAGGTGAAGTTAAATTTTCTGCATTGGATTTGCTTCGACAAAATAGAAGCATTATTAATACAGTAATAGGGAATATACAAACTTTTAATTCTACAAATGTCCTTCAACAGTATTTCATGCTCACTTTTTCTTATTATCCCCGAAATTTTGGGAAGTAATCTTTTAGCCAACGCACCAAGTCAGGCACATTTGCAAGGCTCACAGTCCTTAACACAAAGCCAAAATGCAGGTTGACGGAAGCCGTGTTTCAACCTTTTTCAGGACGGGTCATAATTCTGTTGGGCTGCATATCCAGCTTGACGTTATCTATTTAGCTATGTGTATATCATCATCTTTTTTATCTTTACTCAGCAGCAGTTAGCCGGGTGGACGGAATTCTATTCCCTGCACTTCGGCAATATCTGCTCGTTAGCTGCTGTTGTTCGTTTTTTGAAACGTAAATTCTGTTTCTTATATATCTCAATTTTTACTGTTTTTTCTTAAAAGTAGAGAAAGAAAAATATATTTTGAAAAAGCTACACTAATGGGTAGGGGTTTTGCATTTTTATTTGGTTTCATGCAGAAGGCCATTTTAACTTTAATGAGGCAAAATACTTTTATATGGCAATTCCTAATTTCTCGCTTCGGATTAGAAGTGGCTCACATCGAAAATACTTTGTCGGTTTCGTGTAACTTCAACTACTTCAATCGATTTCTTATATTTTTCTTAACCTTTAAATACCTTCTGTATGAAACTAAGATTATTTATAACCGCTTTGGGGTTTGTTGCTTTTTTTGCTATTAATGCAATTACCATACTTATTCCATTTGAAGCAAAAGCCTCAGAACCCATTATATGTAAAGTTGAAATTTTTGATTGTCCCGGATGGGGAACGGGTAATCGGCAAGTATGCCATCAAAACGGAAACGGAGTTAGCTGTACTTGTGGCGAATCAACTACTTGTCCTGAAATTAAAGAATAACACCAATTGATTAAAATCAATTCCGCATTCAATGAGTGGATAAAGCACTTATCCACTCATTTATATATTTAATTTCAAAATCAAACATTCGGAAATGGGTAAACGAAATCCTTTTTTTTGTAATAGCCAAAAATTATTTAGCATTCTGTCAATTTATTTTTCAATTTTTACAATTTCATGTAATAATTTCAAAAACTCTGGGATGTCTAACCAGATTGTTGATTTTATAGATTTGGGAAACGAACCAATGACAACAGGATTTTATGTATCTGATAAGATTAAAGAGTTTCATTTTGTTAATTTAGAACATACAGAAAATTCAATAATTGGCGAAATAAATAAAATTATTCAGCAGGCAGGAAGGATATATGTTTTAGACAGATTTGTGTCAAGCAGAGTATTTGTTTTTGATTCTACCGGCAAATTTCTTTTTAATATTGGTAGTGTAGGCAAAGGCCGGGGACAATATATTTATCCTCATGATATGTTGATTGATTCGGCCGATAATACACTATTAATTTTAGATAGTGAAAATAAAAGAATAAACAGATATTCTTCACTTGATGGCGAATATGTTTCATCAATAAGCTTAACCTTTTCTGCATTAAGGTTTTTTAAAATTAAGAATAGATATTTTTTTGTTGGTGGAAGAACTGACCCAAATTTAATACAAACAGATGCTAAGTTTAATGTATTAATGGGATATTTTCCGAAAGAAACCTGGATGAAAAAATTGCCGCATGAATCTTTTCATAAAGTTGCTGATTCATTATTTCTTTTTCAACTAAACTATAAGGATACTCTTTACAGAATAAATGACGGGATTATTAGTGCATACAGAGCAATCGGGTATGGCAAAAAATCAGTAACCTATAATGAACTATTATCTCTTGGAGATACTATTGATATAACATTAAAATTTAGCAATAGACGCATGACTTACAGATACTATTTCGAAAGCCCTTCCCATATCTTCTTAACTTTTATTGAGAACAATAAACTTTATGTAACCTTATTTGACAAGTTTAGCAGAAAATCGCTACTATTTCCCTACGACAGCATAATCAACAACATTAGTTTTGAGCCAAATTTCCCCAATATCATTTCTCTCAATGACTCGGGAGAGTTTATTGCTGTTATAGATCCTTCTACCATTATCAGCATGATCAAAAAAGAAACAAAAGAGCCACTTAATGCCGGTAAGGAAGCTGTTGAGATGTTTAAATCAAGAATTGATTTTAAGACAGAATTACCCAACTCAAATCCATCTTTGCTATTTTTTAAATTCAGAAGAATATAAAAGTAAAATTATAAGCATTTTTTTACTTTTTTACTATTGAGCATTTTTATAACAGATATATGCAAAATCGTAATTTTTATATATTCTTAACGCTTATAAGTGTAGTAGTTTTGAATATTATATTTCTTACAAAAGAAATAAAACAGCGATACTTGTTATCCGAACTAAAACAAAATGCTAAAATACTTTTATACCGAAACCATACTTTGGAGGAAAGAATAGTACAAAACTCTATATTACCAAATGATTTATTTCTTGTGAAAAAGGCCATCAGCCTGACAGACACAAATGGCAAAGTAATCGCTTTAAAAGACTTGCCAGGGTATAGTCAAAAACAGGATTTGCTGATTTTTAGGTTTTCAGATTCTTCTCATTGCAGTACGTGTATCATTGAATCTATCGGGCAATTAAAAAATAATTTAAACGGTGCGAATATTGATTTTAACAGAATCGCTTTGTTCTCAACCGATAATGACTTCAGGAATTTGATTATTACAAAGAGAAAGTTTGATATCCATTTTAATATTTATTATGTTTCTTCGGAATTTTTACCACAAGAATTAGAAAACCGAAATGAACCATATTTTTTTGTATTGACTAAAGAATTGGAGATGAAATACATATTTCTTATTCAATATGAATTATTACAGTTGAATACGAGTTATTTGCAAGCGGTAAGTAAAATAATATTTAAATGAGCCGGTTGTTGTTAATATTAATTTTATTAATACCATTCACGGTGAATGGTCAGTTTAATTTAAATGGAACTGTTAGAGATTCTATTACTCTGAAAAATTTGCCCTATGCCACAATAAGCCTGTATAATTCTATTGACTCCACGCTCATTACTTACCGACTTAGCAATTCTGACGGAGGCTTTGAGTTTAAAAATTTACCTGTAAAATTAAGTTTACGTTTAATTATAAGCCATATCGGTTATGAGCCTTATAGGCAAGAGCTCCTATTAAAAGAGCCAATTACTAATCTCACTATTGATGCACTGCTTCGGGAAACATCTTTGGAATTGGATGCAGTGCTTGTTAATTCAGAAAGACCACCCGTAGTAATTAGAAAAGATACTATCGAGTTTAATGTAAGTTCATTTAAAACTCTTCCAAATGCCCTTTTAGAGGATCTATTGAAAAAGTTGCCTGGTGTGGAAATTGAATCAAACGGCAGCATAAAAGTTAATGGAAAGTCTGTTAATAAAATTATGGTCGATGGCCGTGATTTCTTTTCGGGGGATATTAAAATTGCCACCCGGAATTTGCCTGCAAATATGATTGAAAAGGTTCAAGTGACTGATGAGAAAGATGAACTCGGTAATGCACTTTCAGAATTCCATACAGAAAATAGAAAGATAATAAACTTAAAACTCAAAAAAGGGTTTAAAAAAGGGTGGATGGGAAAGGCTTATTCAGGAGCCGGGAGTAATAACCGTTTTGAAGTCGGAGGCCTACTTAATACTTTTCGTGATACATTACAAATAAGCCTTTTAGGATATTCAAATAATATTAATAAACCCTCTTTTGGACTCGGCGATTTACAGGATATGGGTGGTTTTAAAAGAAGTGGTATGAGTGGTATTAAATCTATGCAATCTGGTTTATCGCTTAATGGCTTGAGCCTTGGTGGCTCAGACAACGGGATACAAAAATCTACAGGATCCGGTGTAAATATTAATAATGAAATAAATAAGAAAATCAGCCTTAATTTTCAATACTTCTATGGCCATATCAATAATAAATTAAACGAAGAACTTAGAAGTGAACAGTTTTTTGGTGATACTCTATTTAAAACACTTACACAGTCATCTGAAATATTTAAGGATAACAGCCATCTGCTAACAGCGACAATTAAATGGAAACTCAATAGTAAAACTATTTTAAGCTATACCCCCTCCCTTTTTTTAAAAAATACCCAGATTAATAATTTGCAAATTCTTTCATCAAAAGTCACTTTTGATTCAATAGAAAATGACGGGATTAATCATAAACTATTAAACGACAGATATAATTCAACAAATCAAAATCTTACTATTTTGAAGGCTTTTAAAAAACCCGGCAGGATATTAACCGCTTCTTTCAAAACATATTTAACTAGGGTCTGCTGTTTATAGTTGCAATTTAATCTGGTATTGGATTTAAGCTAACTTTGAGAGTAGTAAAGTGCAAGGATATATGGCAAAAGCATTAAAAAACCGTGCATCAAAGCAGGGTTATAT
>WBZR01000271.1_pt1 | contig 87877 bp, 77 predicted proteins | sample 5204231 | NCBI WGS metagenome assembly WBZR01 (sample SAMN12412403, study PRJNA552823) | activated sludge metagenome | isolation source: activated sludge from anammox sidestream of wastewater treatment plant... | place: USA: Virginia | collected 2017-08 | reverse complement strand
GGCCATCTCATGCCGACACCGGCCGGGCAGGCCAAGGTGGACCGTAATGTGAACATGGGGATCCGGCTTTTTCTAGGCCAACTGCACTGAACTCTCGTCACGTACGCATGCTTGCCGGAAGCTCACGGCGCGCCGCGCTTCTTCCTCACTCATTCCGGCGCGATCCTCTCCTCGGTCTCGAGTTCGATGTGCGCGGATCTCTTCCGCCAATTCCTGCTCAGCCTCCCGGCGCCTTTACAGCCGAGGCAGGCGGAACCTGAATCCCGTCAGTCAATTTGTGCGTCCCCCTCAAAACATCCGCCCTTCAGGTTTCGTTTTCGGCTGATCTCGGTATCGATGGGGAGTTCGTGAGTGATCCCGAGGGTCATGCGATGGAAGGGTGGAGGGGGTTGGCGAGAGATACGCGGCAGCCTCCACCATGGTTTTCGATGGCGCCGCTGTTCTGTCAACGTTGAGAACTACGCTGCTCCGATTGCGGGGGCCGGCACCGCGATGGGATATTTTCCGAACTGTTGCAGGGCGCCCACCATGGCGCGGATGTTCTCGAGACGGCAATAGGCGGCAAGGCTGTTGCCGCTGCTCAGGATGTATCCGCCTTCGGGCGCCACGTCGCGGAGGAGTGCGGTGACTTCGGCTTCCACCTGCGCAGGGGTTCCGGCGGCGAGCATGTGCACGTCGACGTTGCCGATGAGACAGGGGCGCTTTCCGTAGCGGCGCTTCAAGGCGCGAATGTCCATGGCTGTGGGCTCGATGGGATGCAACCCGGCGATGCCCAGGCCGACGAGGTCGTCGAGTACCGAGGACAAGTTGCCGTCGCTGTGAAAGATCCAAGGGATGGTGATGGATTCCGCGACTTTGCGCAGGTGTGGCAGAATGCGCTCGCGGAACATTTTGGGAGAGAGCATGAGGCCGTTCTTGAAGGCGATGTCGTCCGCGGTCCAAACGAAGTCGAAGCCCATGGCGCAGACGCGCTTCATCACCGCGGCGCTCCAGGCCGTATACCGGTAGAGGACCTCATCCACGAGGCCGGGGTCGTCGTAGAGGGCCAGGGAGAAAAACTCCTGGCCCATGGAAAGATAGGCGGGGGAGACGCCCAGGCGGCAACTGGCGCAGAGGGCGAAGTCTTCTCCGCGGGTGAGGAAATCGCGAGCAGACGCGTAGAAAGAGTCGCCGGCGGGGTCGGGCAATTGGAGGCGGTCGAGGTCCGCGCGGCTTTTGATGTAGCCATCGCCGTAGAAGAGCAGGTTCCCTTCCCCGACGTGCCTTTCAGCGGCAATGGGCGGCCGGAGACTGTGGTTGATGTTGTCGCGCCCGAGCGCCCGTGAGAGGGCTTTCTCCAAGTCTACGGGGTTGTCCGCGTATTCTCCGGATTCGTAGGGCTGATTCTGGGGCTGGGAGAAGCCAAGCAGTTGGCGGACGACGGGTTCATCGACTCCGAGTTCGCAGTAAGGAACCCGGTCCGGCGTGCCGCCGCTCAGGGCACAGAGTACACGCTGACGGTTGGTCATGGCTGTATCCTTCCAGACTATAGCGCGGGTGCGCGAGTTGGAAGTGGCGGAGATGTGGAGGCAGGAGGCAGGAGGCAGTAGGCAGCCCTGCGTCCGTGCCGGGAGGGAACTTCCGTTACGTTACGTTACGTTAGCGCCCTATTGCATTCCCCTTACCCGCTCTGTATAATCTGAAGTTCATGATGTTCCACGCCTTCAGCTTTCGATTTTGGTACTTGACCTGACCGGCTGAGTGGTGTTGGATTCGTATTGAGCAAGTTTCGGTAAAACCAACCCACTCGAAAGAGTGGGTTTTTTCTTTCGCCGAAGACAGCTTGGACTGGTTGAAGGAGTAAAGAGATGATCGTTTCCATGAAGCGCTACGCCACCAAGGCGGAGATCGAGACCGTGTGCGAACGGATCCGGGATTTCGGCTACAAGATCCATGCGATCGAAGGCGAAGAGCGTGTGGTGATTGGCGCAGTCGGAGTCGGCGACGTCACCAACTGTCTCGATGCGCTCGAGGCGCTTCCCTGCGTCGAGAAGGCGGTGCGCATCTCCGCGCCGTACAAATTCGTGAGCAGGGAGTTCCGCTCGACGCGCACGGTGATCCGCATCAATAACGGAACAGGGATCGAGATCGGCGGGGACGATTTTACGGTGATGGCGGGCCCCTGTTCGGTAGAGAACGAAAAGCAGATCATGGAATCAGCCATCGCGGTCTCACGCGCCGGAGCCAAGGTGCTTCGGGGCGGCGCCTTCAAGCCGCGCACGTCCCCTTATGATTTCCAGGGTCTCGAGGAGGAAGGGCTCAAACTGCTCAAGAAGGCGCGCGAAGCCACGGGGCTTGCCATTATTACAGAAGTAATGAGCGACCGCGACGTGGGCCTGATCGCCGAATACTCCGACATCATGCAGGTGGGCGCGCGCAACATGCAGAATTTCGCTTTGCTGAAAACACTCGGCAAGTGCCAGCGCCCGGTACTGCTCAAGCGCGGCATGAGTTCCACGATCAAGGAACTGCTCATGTCCGCCGAGTACATTGTCGCGCACGGAAACCCCAACGTGATTCTGTGCGAGCGGGGCATCCGCACCTTTGAAACAGCCACGCGGAACACATGCGACATCTCCGCGGTGCCGGTTCTGAACGAGATGACGCATCTGCCGGTGATTCTTGACCCGAGCCATGCCACGGGTAAGCGCAGCCTCGTGCCGGCGCTCTCCCGCGCGGGCGTGGCGATCGGCGCGGACGGCATTATCGTCGAAGTCCACCCATGTCCGGAGAAGGCCGTCAGTGATGGCGCGCAGTCGCTGCACCTCGAGGAATTCGACCGGATGATGAACGATCTGCGCGGCTATATCGCGCTCTGGAAGCAATCACGGATGGCCGAAGCGGCCATGGTCTAGTCGCATTCCGTGCCTCGCCTGAAAGTATGGACATGGCCGGCACTGGCGCTGGCCGGCGTGATCGCCGCAGCGGGAGTGTTTTTCTTTCTGCGCTGGCAGCGAACCCCGTCGCCTGGTGAACTCTACGCACGCATCCCGCAAGATGGCCGTGTCATCACCTACATCGACCTCGGCGCGCTGCGCGCGGGGGGAATTCTCGATCTGCTTGCAGGGGGCAAGGGCCCCGAGGAACCGGACTACCGGCAATTTGTCGCCGATACGGGGTTCAACTACAAGAGAGATCTCGACCAGTTGCTGATGGCCTCCATCAAGGGCGAGACGCACGTCTGGCTGAATGGCCGGTTTGACTATCCACGGCTGGAAGCCTACGCGCGCAAACAAGGCGGGGCTTGCGCGAGCGGCATCTGCCGTCTTAGCGGCGGTACACCGGGGCGGCACCTCTCCTTCTCGCGTTACCGCGCGCACACCATCGCCTTCGCCAGCAGCGCGGACCCGGAGGCGGTCAAGCGGTTACTGGCTGAGCCTTCCGCGCTGCCGCAGCCTTCCCTTCCTTCGCAGCCGGTCTGGTTCGTCCTTCCCACGGCGGTATTGAAGGACGAGTCCCTTCTACCTAGCGGCACACACACGTTTGCCACGGCGCTGGCCGACGCGCAGCGAGTGACTCTGGCCATCGGACCCCGGGATCAGCGTTTTGAAGCCCTCCTCGATGTCAGCTACCAGAATTCAGATCAGGCCCGGCAGGCGATGCGGGAACTTCAGGCGGCGACGACGCTGCTCCAGCGCATGATCGCGCGCGAGCACAAGGAGCCAAACGATCGCGATTTGAGCGGCATACTCACGAAGGGGGAGTTTCATGCCGACGGCAGTCGACTCAGCGGCAAGTGGCCGATTGAACGTGTTTTCCTCGAAGGCCTCAGCGCACCCGGGACGCAGCCATGATCCCGGGAGTCCTTTGCACGGGCAACATCGTGATGGATGTGCTCACGCGTCCGGTGGATGAGATTACCTGGGGCGGCACGCGCTGGGTGGAATCCATCACGCAGTCGCTCGGGGGAAACGGCGCGGCCACGAGCGCTACGATAGCAATGCTTGGAGTGCCGGCACGCCTCATCGGGGCGATAGGAGATGACCTGTTGGGAACAGCAGCGCTCGGCCGGTTGAATGAGTGCGGCGTCGACACACGTCTCATCGAGCGGCTCAAATCCAACACGGCGAGTTCCGTCGCCCTGGTGCGTTCGGATGGTACTCGCGCATTCCTGCACCAGCCCGGGGTTGGCCGCCTGATCTTCACCGATCCCATCCCGCTTACGAGACAAAACACAGCCGGGTGCACGCGGTTCCATATCGGCAATCCGTTTTCCCTGCCGCACTTGCGGGGGAGAGTGGCCGGCCTGCTGCGGGATGCGGCTGCGCTCGGGCTCTCGACTTCGCTCGATACGGCGTGGGACGCCCTGGGAGAGTGGATGAAGGTGCTGGCGCCCAGCCTTCCAGAGGCGGGAATTCTTTTCAGCAATGAGGACGAAGCGCGCATGCTCACCGGGACCGCGGATCCTCCCTTAGCCGCCGCGCGTCTGCGAGAGGCGGGGGCGACGAACATCGTTCTGAAACTGGGGGAGAACGGGTGCGCGGTATTCACGCATGAGGGCGAATGGCATGTTCCGGGCTACGAAGTCATCGCCATCGACTCGACCGGCGCGGGCGATTGCTTTGCGGGGGCTTACCTCGCGGCTCTCCAGAGGAATCTGCCGCACCCTGAGGCGGCACGCGTCGCCAACGCCGTTGGGGCGCTCAACGTCCAAGCCATGGGCGGTACGACGGGCTTGCTCAATTGGGAACAGACGGCGGCCTGGATGTCCACGGCGCGGCAGCGAGCGGTTGTTTCTTAAGGCATCGGCGATGGGCTCTCAGCTTTCAGTCTGGCCGCCGGCTGCGCCGGGTTGAACACACTGGGACCTTCTGAAGGTCAGTCGCGTCACAGGCCGGCCAAGCAGGCTTGGCTCATCGCTGAAGCTGAGGGCTGACGGCGGAAAGCTGAGAGCTATTGCAGACATCAGCGATCGGCGATCGGCTCTCACCCTTCAGCCTGGCCGCCGGCTGCGCCGGGTTGAACAAACTGGGACTTTCTGGAGGTCAGTCGCGTCACAGGCCGGCCAAGCAGGCTTGGCTCATCGCTGAGGCTGAGGGCTGACGGCCGAGAATCGCCATTCGCGATGCGGTGGATCAGTTCCTCCGCGGAGAAAGCGAACCCAGCTTTTCGAGAAGCTCCTCGACGCGGATCGGTTTGGAGAGGTAATCGTCCATACCGGCCGCAATGCACCTGTCGTGATCACCTTTCATCGCGTGCGCGGTCATCGCGATGATCGGCGTCCGCTGGTGTCCGGAAAGCTCGTGCGCTCGAATCAGGCGCGTGGCTTCGAGTCCGTCCAGGCCCGGCATTTGGACATCCATGAGGATCAAATCGAACTGGCCGCGGGCAGCTTCGACCGCGGCGGCTCCGTCGTTGACGAGGACAACCGAATGGCCGTGCTTTTCGAGCAACCGGACCGCGAGCTTCTGATTGACTGCGTTGTCCTCGGCGAGAAGAATCCTGAGCGGCTCGACACTCCCCGCCGGGTTCCGGGAATGCTTCGGCCGGTCATCAGCCGGAGCCGCAAGGCCGAGTATCCGCTCGACAGCGCCTCGCAACTCGGGCGCGGAAATCGGCTTAATGAGATAGGCGCTGATACCCAACCCGCGGCAGCGCTCCGCATCGTTGTTGAGGTCGACGGAGGTCAGCATCATCACCGTCGTCTTCGCATAGCGCGGGTCATCGCGTATGGACTCGGCGATTGCAAAACCGTCCAGTTCCGGCATTTGCGAATCGAGCAGGATCAAGCGGAATGGTTCGCCAGCTTCGGCCGCGTGTTGGAGAAGCGCCAGAGCGTCACGTCCGCCGGCCGCGCAACATGGACGCATGCCCCAGCGGCCGAGCATCTGCTCAAGAATGAATCGATTCGTGTGATTATCATCGACCACCAGAACGCGCACCCCGTCAAGTTCGGCTATTGGCGGGTGCTCGTGATCCGGCTCCGGCGATTTCGCAATTGCACAAGGAACAGTGAAATGGAACGTACTGCCATTTCCTGGCTTGCTCTCCAGCCAGATCCTGCCGCCCATCAGCGTGACAAGCCGGGACGAAATGGATAGCCCGAGACCAGTTCCGCCAAAGGTCCGGGTAATGGATCCGTCGGCCTGGACGAATGCCTCAAAAATAGCCGCCTGTTTTTCTTCAGGAATGCCTATGCCTGTATCACGGACGGCAAAATGAAGATCAAGCCTGCCATCTTTCAGCGGGCCAGGGAGAACGCTCACTTCGATTTCACCCTTCGCGGTGAACTTAACGGCGTTCCCGCCCAGGTTGAGAATGACCTGGCGCAGCCGTCCAGGATCGGCTACCACTCGAGTTGGGATAGCGGGGTCAATGCGGCAGAGCAATTCGAGGCCTTTCTCATGGCACCGGACGGCGATCGTGCGCATCACGTCCCTGAGCATGCCGGCTATGTCCGTCGGGATGGGATCGATCATCAATTTGCCGGCCTCGATCTTCGAGAAGTCGAGAATGTCGTTGAGGATCGTGAGCAGCGAATCCGCCGACGTCTTTACAGACCGGAGGTACTCTTGCTGCTCCAAGGTCAGTTCGGTGTCGAGAGCGAGGCCAGTCATTCCGATGATGCCGTTCATGGGCGTGCGGATCTCGTGGCTCATGTTCGCCAGAAACTCGCTTTTGGAGCATGCTGCCTGCTCGGCCTGCTCTTTGGCGTGCAGCAATTCCGCATTCACCGTGGTGAGCTGCGCTGTGCGCTCAGCCACCTGCTGTTCGAGAGTGTCGCGATGATGAGCGAGTTCTTCATCGCGCTGCTCAATTTGGTCGAGCATGAGGTTGAAAGCCTCGACCAGGCGAGCGAGTTCCCGGCCCGGTTCGGGTTGGGCGCGGAGCGAATAATCGTGGCCGCCGCTGATGCTGCCCGCCGTGGCAGCCAGGCGTAGCAACGGCTTGGCGATCAATCGCTGCAGATACAAAGCGAATAACGCGGCAATGGCGGCCGATATCAAGAAGACACTTAGAACCACCGGCGAAGAACGCCAGGCGACAAGCCACACGGGGTCGAGAAGAGCGTGGATCTCGACAGTTCCTAACAGTCCGCTGCTGGAACGGATGGGAATGGTTACAACCGCGGTCCCACCCAAGGGCATTTGTTCGAGACCGGCCGCCGGGACGGCGGGACGGCGGAGCTCGGCAAACAGACTTCCCTCCGCATCGCGAATTCGCGCGTACTGCACGCGGGTGTCTTCGCGCAGCGCCGCCAAAGCCTCCTCCGCGTCGCGCTGGTTGTGGAAGGCGAGGGCTGCCGAAGCGTTGCTTCCCACGATGCGACCCGCCGAACTCATCTGCTCCGCCAACCGCCACTTGTCCTGCACGATTTCCCAAGTCACGAACCCGGCACAGGCCAGCAGAAGCGTAACGCCGCTCAATGCCATCAGGCACAGGCCCAGTTGATCCCGGAACGACTTGTTACCTATGAGAGTCATTTCGGGCCGCCTCCGGCCTCCTGGTCGACGATGTTGGCCAGCCGGGCCAACCGGGAACTGATTTGCAGTTTCGCCGCGGCCGCGGCGGCTAACCTGAGGTCGATATTTACCCGGCCGTTCTCCACACGGATTCGGAGCACACCGCCGGCATCGAGGAACTCGTCGGTCTCGCCGACGGTCAGGATGGGTTCCCGGCGATGCGCCGCCAGGAAAGAACGGAGAAGATGCTCGTCGTATTCGCCGATGTACAACAGCCGGCATCCAGTGGCGGTTCTCAGCGTCGTATGGCGCCGCACTTCCACTTTCGCCCGGCTCGCCTTGAGGATCAAGGCGGACTGCCGCACGGCCTCCGCCAGAGGTTCGTCGGCCACGATGCACACCGGAAAAGTTGCAGCCTGGCCGTCGGTGGGCCAGACCACAAAATCCACCAATCTGAGGATGAGCGCCGCCTTGAGAGGGCGGCTCGAAACGGCATCGGCCGCACTCGCGCCTCCGCACAGAGCAACAACTCCGAACGGGATCGCGAGCACTAACGGCCACCGCTTTCCTCCGGAGTTGGAGCGTGGAGTGCTCATGTCAGAACATTACTCATTTATTCGCCAAGGCTAGCCACCGTTCAGAAGCGGAAGGTGATTCGCACGTAGGCGGAAGGACGAGTCGGCGCCAATACCGGCCCGACTGCGGCTTTGTATTCGAACCGGTTGCCGATTGTCAACGCTTGGGCACCCGCGGAGAGGTCAATGCCCTCACCGATACGGCGGCCAAGGCGAACGTCTAACATCTGCCGCCGATCACCCATGACTCCGATCAAATCCAAGCCGGGGCCGTAGATCTGGCTCGTCTGCGGACCGGTCAAAGATGGACCGTACCAGAAATAGGTCACGTCGCACTCCCAGCGGCGGACCGGGTTCCATTGGGAATTGAAATAGAACTGCCACCCCGGAGAGGCGGCGAGCATATCCATCGCTCCAAGAGGCGAATCCTGGGGGCTCCGGAACTTGGAGAAATGCAGCCAAGTCAAACCGCCGCTCCATTCCAGCCGCGAGGAAACCTTCGTCCGAACGGCCAACTCGATTCCCTCGGAATTCGCGTCGGCCTGGTTGCGGAAGGCAAGGGGGAGCAGAATGTACGGAATGGGGCCGCTGAGCTGTGGCTGTGGGTTCCCCGGACCAGGTGTCAAGAGCCCTTGCATGCGCGAAGCAAAGAAGGCGCTGTCCACGACCACCCGCGTGCCGAGTTGCCCCCGTAGCCCGCCTCGAACGAAGTCCCCACCTCATTGCCGAGTCCGGTGGAAGTTATGACCTGGGCTGCTATCGGGATTGTCTGGGTAGGGATCACGTCAGCCAGCACGCTCCCGCCGAGTTCCCCTCGTGAGGGAGTCCGCACCGAACGCGACAGGGCGCCCCACCACGAGTGCTTCTTGTCAGGCGTATAGAGCAAACGGAGCGTCGGCTGAACCGTCCACCCGGTAAAGCTGTTGTGCTCGAACCGCGCCGCGGCGCTGAGCGTCACCCGGTCGGGAATCACGCCGTAGTCGTCTTCGAGAGTGATGTGCTGCATGCCGTACCGGTCGCCGGCCGGGACAACATTGATGAATTTCGAGCCTTGATACTGGTCGGCGATCATCCGCGCGCCGAGACCGAGCGAAAGTTCATGCCGCCTGATTGCGGGGCGGCGGTACTGATACTCGATGTCGCCGGTTTGGACCCCGACGTTAATCAGCACGCTGCCTTTTTGGACGCTGTCGAAGTAGGTCTGGATTACGCTCAGGCCTCCGTCCCGGTGGCTGTGCTCCCAGCGCGCATTCAGGTTCCCGCCCCATGTCTCCGCCCGGTCCAGTTCCATGCTGCCGAAGGGCGGCGTCAGCGTCTTGATGAAACCGTACGATCGTATGCCACTGCGGTAGACGTCGCCTTGAACCGTCAAGGCGTCCGAGTCGCGCAGGGTCCAATCGCCGCGGAAGCCCGCCTGAGTCATACTCCAGCGGCTGTCGCCGAATCGCGGGTCCGCGGTCGCGGCGCCGGAGCGAAGTTTTTCCTGCCCGTAAACCCGGAAATAGCCCTGTTTTCCAGCAGCAATCCCTTGCCTGAATCCAATGACCGCTTCGTCCTCGGATCCGGAGCCGATGGTGACCAGAGCGCCTTGGGTCCGGACCGCGGGTTTGGTGATGATGTTGATGACACCGTTGACGGCGTTAGCGCCCCACATCGCCGCCCCCGGTCCGCGTAAGACCTCGATGCGGTCAATATCTTCGATGAGGGTATCCTGGCTGTCCCAGAACACGCCTCCGACCACGGGCGAGTAGACCGAGCGCCCGTCGATCATCACCAATAGCTTGTTGGCATATACATTGTTGAATCCCCGGGCACTGATGGCCCAGGTTGATAATCCGACCCGTTGTACTTGTACCCCCGGAACCAACCGCAACGCTTCCGGTATGCTGGTCACCCGGAGCGCCGCAGTTCCTTCTGCGTGATCACATAGACCGCGCCGGCGGCCCGGCCCAGGCTCTCTTCTGTACGCCGGACCGTAGTGACGGGCGTCGACAGGAGTTGATCCAGGTCCATCGATGCGAGATCACCGGCTCCGGATGTGGACGCCGCGGGAAGCCGTTCTGGGTCTTCAGCCGCAGACGTACCAGCGCCCGCGAACACCAACAGCACCAGAGACGGAAGAAAGCGGAAGCGGGGCATACTTGCCTTATCGTTAAGTTATCGACAAAGCTGAGCAGCACGATGCTCGCGTCGCGGCGGGTTAGCGCGGTCTTCAGGCCATCAGCTTTCAGCCTGGCCACCGGCTTTGCCGGGGCCGGCCAAGCAGGCTTGGCTCATCGCTGAAGCTGAGGGCTGACGCCAGACGGCTGAGAGCGATCGCAGGTAATCCCGCGGCCTTGCGCCATTCGAGGAAGGCGGGGAAGTAGAGGGTGGCGAACAGCGCCTCGCCGGGTTGGGGAGGCAGCGGGTAATTCGCCAGCAATTCGGCCGCCCGCTGTTTGTTGCCCATGGCCAGGAGCGCCTGACCGAGCAGCATTCTGGTCTCATCGGCAGAGGCCGGCGAAGTCCCGGCGTAGGCGCTTTCGAGCAGTTTCGCGGCGGGAGCAGAATGCTTGCCGAGAACCAGGGCGTAGATGAGCACCTGGCGGCGAAGGGAAGCGGGGACGGTGGGAGGGAATGCGCGGTCCACGCGGGACCGCCATTCATCGGCGGAAGCAGGGGGTCCGGCGAGGAGAGCAATCAAATCCGCAGTGGTGCGAACCGCGGGACTTGCCGCTTTCCTTGCGGCGCTCCCGGCCGCCGCGAGCGCATCGGAAGACTTCCCTTCCTCGAGCAGGCACAGAGCATGGAAGAGCCCGGCGCGCGATCCGGCGTCGTCTCCGGCCCGTGCGAGCGTGGAAAGGCGATCGAGGGCCTTGGCGCGGCGCGCGGTGAGGAACCACCAGTGCGCTTCGCGCAAGTCCGCGAGCGGATCCTTGAGAGCGCGGCGGGTTTCCAGATAACGGTGGAAGGTTTGGTCCGCGCCTGCCAGGTCACCCGCCAGGAATCGGGAGAACGCGGCCTTGGAAAATTCGAGGCCGCCGAGAAAGAGAGGCTGCTTTAGCTGGGCCTCGAGGAATGCCTTCTCCGCGGCGGCAAAGTTGCCGGCATACCATTCCACCTCGCCCGTGGTATCCCAGGCGTTGGGATCGGCGGGAGCCAGTTTCCGGTACTGCTCCGCGCTGGCACGAGCGCCGGCGAAATCACGCGCGTAGGCTTGGGCATAGGCGAGCAGATTCCAAAACGCAATCTCTCCGGGTTCGAGGGTGACAGTCTTGCGAAACCAGTTCACCGCATCCGGATAGCGGTGGCGGAGCACCTGTGACTCGCCGAGCGCGCGGGTGATATCGGCATTGGAAGGCGAGAGTTTCGCGGAGGCTTCGAGTCCCTTGAGAACAAGGTCCGGGTCGCGGCGGATGGCGCCCAGTTCCTGGGTTAGCTGCGCCCAAGTCCAAGTGCCGGCGCGTCCGGAGCGTGCTGTTTCGAGGATGGCGGCGGCAGCGTGAGGATCGCCGGCGGCGTTGTTTAATTGGGCCAGCAATGCCGCGGCCGGCGCATAGTGAGGATCCGCTTTCAAGGCCTGGGCGAGAAGATCGCGTTTCGCCTCTGGTTCGGAGGCCAGCAGAGCCCGGCCGAAGGTCTCCAGCGCCGCCTGGTTGGATACGTCAGAGGGAGCGGTTCCGGCGGAAAGGCGCGCGCAAACGGCGGGGTAGAGGTCCGCCGCCTTTGCACTCCGCACTTCGAACTGCATCAGGTTGCGCGACGTCGAGAGGTCGCGCAAGGTTATGTGTACACGCAGGAGGTTGCCGGAGGTTTCATAGTAGCCGGAAAGCACCTGACGGGCGCGCAGGGGAAGGAAATCGCGCTCCGATGCGGCGGTGAGGAAAACCTTGCGCGGGCCGCCAATGGTGTGGGCCGAAATTTCGTATGGCGCTACCCGGCCGATCCAATCCATGGTTTCGCGCCCGGATAGGTTTTCCCAGGGTATGACCGCGACGCGAATGACAGGCTGGGGCGAGGCACGGTGACAGGAAGAAACAATCGCAGCCGCCAGCAGCAGGCAGGCAAGTTCCCGCCTACAGAACACGCGTCTCCATCACCATCAGTTGCTGGAACTCAGGCAGATCGCGAAGCGGCGCGAACTCGGGCTCTTCCACAAACTTGTTGCGGTCCTTGAAGCCTTCTTCAATTGCTTTTCTCATGTAGAGGAGAGCGCGCTCCGCATTGCCCGCCTTGGCGTATGTCTTGGCGAGGTAGAAGTGAAACTTGGCGCGCTCCTGAACGCTTCTCTCCTGCAACAGCACACCGTTCGTGCCGCGATGCTCGAAGACCTCCGGATCGAGTTCGAGAGCTTTCTGATAGGCGGCAAACGCGTCATCGTACTTCTTGCGGGCAAAATAGGCAGTGCCCAGGTTGCTGTAGATGGAAGCCGAGGAAGGGGCGAGCTTGAGGGCCTTCTTATAGTACTTGACGGCTTTGCGATAACTCTTCTTGGCGTAGTAGATGGCGCCGAGGTTGTTGACTGCCTCCGAATAGCCGGGGTTCAACTTGATGGCGTGCTCATACTGCTTCCTCGCCTGATCGAGGAGCAGCATCTGGTGGTAGGCGATGCCGATCTTGTTTTCGAGAATAGCGGAATGATCCAAGGTGTCGCGGTATGCCTCGATGGCTTCGCGGTACATCTTCCGCGCCATGAAGATATCGCCACGCATCTCCTGAGACAGGGGAGCGGGGGAAACAGCGGACTTGGAAGGGGTGGATGAATTCTCCGGATGGGCGGCCGTCCGGAGCAATGGATTCTCATTAGCCGGTTGCGTGCTCTGTGCGAACGCGGCTCCAAGAACCAGAAACAGGCATGGAATTACCATAGCCGGCCTCCTTTACAGCCTTAAGCCTATTTAAACATATCTCGGATCTTTCCGAAGAAGCCTTTATGGCGGGGCTGCGGGGCCGGCTGCGGAGGCTTGCCTTCCGCCTGCGGCGGCGCCGGAGTTGCCTGGGCTACGCGGCGGGGAAACCCGGAATTCGCGCGTGGGGAAGGGGTTTCGGCGGGGGCAGGCGCCGGTTCGGGGCTTTCCCACCCCGCCACCTGCGTGGTGGCTCCGTGCCCGCCGTGCAGACGGCAGATCTCCTGAGGCTGCGAACCGGCGATGAACACTTCGCCACGGGTGTTGGGACATCCCGGGGCAGCCAGTTCACCCGTAGCCGGATCCACTTCGACGGTGACGATCCCGTCGGGGGCCTCAAAGCCGTGGACGGAAGCATATTCGCGGTACTGGTGGGCACGCTTCATGAACTCCGCCCAGATGGGAAGGGCCGAATAGGAGCCATCCAGTTCCAATACCCTGTTGTCGTCGAATCCCACCCACACCACGCAGATGAGCTTGCTTGTGAATCCGGCAAACCAGCCGTCATGGGAGGTTCCGGTCTTTCCGGCTGCCGGAAGAACGAAACCGCGTCCGCGCACGCCCGCGCCGGTTCCGGTCCGCAGGACCTCTTCCATCAGGTCAGTGACGAGATAGGCAACGCGGGGATCGAGCACCTGGCGCGGGGTGGGCTTGGCATCGAAGATGACATCCCCGCGGTCATCGCGGATGCTTTTCACATAGTACGGCTTTTCGTAGATGCCGTGGTTGGAGAAGATGGTGTAAGCTCCGGCGATATCGAGAGGGGTCACCTCGTAGGCTCCCAGGGCTATGGCGGGCGTCGGGTGGATGGCTGAACCGAGCCCGGCGTTTCGCGCGAGCCGGGCAACATTCTCATAGCCGGCCATTTCCGCCACTTTCACAGCCGGGATATTCATGGATTTCGCGAGCGCCTGACGCAGAGTAACCGACCCGTAGAAATCGCGGTAGTGGTTATGGGGTTCGTAGGGTTTCCCATCGAACCAGAAGGTGGTGGGCTCATCCAACACGTGGGTGACGGCGGTGATGGGGGCGCCGGCGCCGCTGAGTGCCGTATTCAATGCCGCGGCATAGACAAAAGGCTTGAAGGAAGATCCTGGCTGACGTTTCGCCAGGACGTGGTTCAACTGGCTGACGCCGTAGTTCCGTCCTCCGACGAGCGCCTTGACCTCGCCGGTGTGCGCATCGAGGGCGACCAGAGCCACCTGCGCGTCCGGTATGGCGGCGCCGTAGCCCTTGAAGCGCCGCTTCAGCCGTTCATCCACTTCCTTCATTCCTGATCGCACCGCCTCGGCAGCCTCGCGCTGGAGGTTCATATCGAGTGTGCTGTAGACGCGGTAGGTATGACTCTGGAAATCGTGATCCTGAAAGCGATCCTGCAGGTCATCATTGACGATATCAACGAAGTAAGGCGCATCGGTGGACTCGACGCCGCCTTTCGCCAATACCAGCGGGGTCGCCTGAGCGACGGCGTATTCGCGGTCGTTGATATAGCCGTTATCGCGCATGAGGGAGAGGATTATGTTTCGCCGGGCTACGGCGCGGTCCGGCCAGCGGTAGGGATTGGTGAAACTCGGGCGTTGGATGAGACCGGCGAGGGTTGCGGCCTCGGCGATGGTTAACTGGCTGAGGTCTTTGCCGAAGTAGGCGAGCGACGCTTCACCGAAGCCGCGGATGGCGAAACTGCCGCGCCGGCCGAGGTCCACCTGGTTGGCGTAGTACTCGAAAATCTGTTCCTTGGTGAGTTTGCGCTCGAGCTCCATCGTGATGAGCACTTCGGCGGCTTTGCGGTTGAAGGTCTTCTGCTGATCGAGCCAGAACATGCGAGCCACCTGCATGCTCAGAGTGGAGGCTCCCTGCGCGCGATAGCCTTCGCGCACGTCCACGTAGACGGCTTTGAGGATGCGCAGCGGATCAAAACCGGCATGCTGGAAAAAGCGCTTGTCCTCGGCGGATATGACGGCATGGACCAGCAATGGCGGGATGTCCTGGAAACGAACCAGGCGGCGTTTCTCGCGGTTGCGGTCGAAGAGATTGGTGATCAGTTCGGGCTCGAGGGTGTATTGCGTGCGCTCGGTGTTGTCGCGAAGGGAGATGATCTGCGACACCTTCCCTTCCTGGAACTTGAGGACAGCCGCCTCCTGCTTGAAGTAGGAATCCGGGCCGGGATAGATTTCCAGGGAATCGGGGCGCATGGTGTAGGCGCCCATGCGCGTGGCGCGGGACTCGTTGTAACCGCTGGCGCGGAGCGCGGCAACGATCTCCGCGGGCGTGGCCTCATCCCCGAGAGTCACGAGACGGGGGGCGCCGAAAACCATGGAGGTGTTGGTAAACGGGCCCGCACTGAGCTTTTCATCGATGAGACGCGCGTATTTGAAATAGAAAAACAGGAAGACGGACATCCCCAAAGTCAACGCCATTGCGCTGAGGGCGAGGAGGACCCGGCCTGCGGGGTGGAAGAGAAAGCGGGTGAATGGGGGTTGTTTAGGAACTCGCGCTCGGATAGCCACGCTTCTACCTTTAGCTATTGTCGCACTGATTTGCCGGGAGGCGCTTCATTAGGGCGGTCTACACATGAGCCGTCTCCCTTAAGTCAAAGGCCTTAGAGAATGGCACTTCGGCTCTAGCAAATTTCTGGTACGAAAGACCGATTGTTCGACTTGGCTAGAATTCCTATCCTTTCGTATGCGGTAACGCATGCTTGAGAAACCGTTGAGATCCATGCAGGAATTTGATGGAAGCGAGGGACAAGAACATGCGGATTTTTACGAAGCAGCGCCACGTCAACGAAGAGGCACTGGGATTGCACGCTCTGAACGACCTGCCGGAGTCGCGGCGGGAACTGGTGGCCAGACATTTGTCCGGATGCACACAGTGCCGCGGAAAGTACCGCGAGGCGGAGGAGTTCATCCACATTCTCCGGATCGCGGCCAAACGGACATCGCTCTATGCCGTGTTGAACTGAATGAACAGGTTCCGGCAACGGCATCGGTTGAAAAAGACTGATGGGTTGCACCTGGCCGATTGCGCGTTACTAAGTGAAGGGAGGCGGAAGCAGAAGCGGATGTTGGTGAACGAATCACAAGCGCCTGTTGCAAGCCGTCTCCAGGATTCGTAAACAGCGGATCCATTGACGAGAAAGAAGGGTGGGTGGGCCTACCGCGCACCCAGGTTCGATGCCCCGTAAAACTGACGTTTCCGCCGTCAAACTCGCGCCGGAGGAAAAGTCAGGCTGGAAATTGTCCGGCTGAGGGGTAGCGCGACATGGAAGCTGGATTCGTGAATGGCCCATCCACCCTCTCCCGCCAGGGGCCGATCTCCTTTGCAGGCAAAACTACAATACAATTGCCGTGTTGGACCTACGTCGCGCCAACGCAGCACTCATATATGCCGACAGGAGACAGAAGATGATTCCAAACCGCAACTACCTCTTAGCAGGACTGTGCGCAGCGGCTCTGCTGGGAGCCGATGCCGCCAAAGCTCAGCTTTTTCAATTCACGAAACAGGATCTGATCGACTACACGTCGCACAATCCGTTCGACCGTCTTGACGACGGGCGGCCGAACGTGCCGGACTCGATGATGGAACGGGCCAAGGAACTATCGTCAGAGGAGATCTGGGCAGTACTGCCAGGCAAGGGATTCCGCAACCAGTATGTGGACGGATTCCGCATTCTGCATCCCGGCAAGACGATGGTAGGCCGGGCTTTTACCGTACAGTTCATGCCCGTGCGGCCGGATGTGGATGATGTCGCGCAGGCGAAGGCCAAGGCCAAGGGACTCGAGCGGCTCAAGAATCAGACAGCCATCGACATGCTTCGTCCGGGCGACATCCTGGTGGTGGATCTGTTCGGCAAGAAGGTGAATGGAACGATGGTGGGCGACAACCTGTTCTACTACGTCATGAAGGCGACCCATGGGGGCGGGCTGGTGGTGGAGGGCAGCATCAGGGACCTCAACGGCATCGCCAGCATGGACATGCCGGCGTATTTCCGCGCCGCGGATCCTACGCCGATTGGGGAAGTGATGCTGACAGGCATCAACATCCCGGTACGGATCGGCGGCGTGACCGTGATGCCTGGAGACCTGGTGGTGGGAGACCGGGAAGGTATATACTTCATTCCCCCGCAACTGGTGGAACAGGTGCTCGATCGCGCCGACGAGACGCACATCCATGACGAATGGACGCGGAAGAAGTTCGATGAGGGCAAGTACAAGTCGAGCGAGATCTACGGAAGTCCGCGGGATCCGGAGTTGAAGAAAGAGTATCAGCAGTATCTGAAGCGCCGGCTCGAAGAGATCCGCAATAGCAGGAAAAAGTAGAGGCGAGGCGCCGCGGGATCAGCGGTTGGCGTAGTTACGCTCGTAATACTGCTGGTACTCTCCGCTCTTCACGCGGCGCACCCAGCCGGCATTGTCCTGATACCAGCGGACGGTGAGGGGCAACCCTTCTTCGAAGGACACTTGGGGAGCCCATCCGGTTTCCTGCCGCAGTTTGGCGCTGCTGAGGGCGTAGCGGCGGTCATGGCCGGGCCGGTCGGTCACCGTGGTCATGAGACTGGCGGGCTTGCCCGTTGCCGTGAGGATGCGCCGCACCACTTCGCGGTTGGGAAGGGCAAGGCTTCCGCCGATGTTGTAGATTTGACCGTTACGCCCCTTTTCGAGCACGGCCAGCAGCGCCCGGCAATGGTCTTCGACAAAGAGCCAGTCGCGCACCTGCATTCCATCGCCATAGATGGGGAGCGGCTTGTTTTCGAGGGCGTTGGAAATCATCAGAGGAATCAGCTTCTCGGGAAACTGAAAGGGGCCGTAGTTGTTGGAGGCGCGGGTGACGGTGACAGGAAGCTTGTATGTAGTGTGATAGCTCAAGGCCAGCAGATCGGAGCCTGCCTTGGAGGCCGAATAGGGGCTTGACGGATTCAGGGGATAGTTCTCATCGGCTTCATGCGGTTCTTCGAGGCTTCCATAGACCTCATCGGTGGACACATGGAGGAACCGGCCAATGCCATTCCGGCGAGCGGCTTCGAGAAGACAGAACGTGCCGTTGAAATTGGTCCGAACCACGGGTTCGGGAGAAAGGATGCTGCGGTCCACGTGGCTCTCCGCCGCGAAATGAACCACCGCATCCGGCTTCTCTTGGGCGAACAGTTCCCGCATCGCTTCTCCGCCGGCAATATCCCCTTTGACGAAGCGGTAGTTCGGGGATTCCGCCACGGCGGCCAGATTCTCGAGATTACCCGCATAGGTTAATTTGTCGAGATTCACTACCGTAAAGCGGGGATGCTCCTTCAAGACGAGCCGAACGAACGCGGAGCCGATGAACCCGGCGCCTCCGGTAACCAGTAGCTTCATGAGATCTCCAAGGCGTGTTTCTATTCGGCGTCGGCAGCCGCCTGCTGGATCAACTTCGCGTCGCGCAGTTCCTCGGTCTCCGCGACGAGATTCGTCGCGCGGCGCAAGGATTCGAAGGTTCCGGCATCGGTCCACCAGCCTTCGAGAAAGGAATAGCTGAGAGTGCCTTCGCGGATGTAAGCGTTGTTGACATCGGTGATCTCGAGTTCTCCGCGGCGGGAGGGCACCAACAGGCGGATTTTCTCAAAGACCGTCTCGTCATACATGTAGATGCCGGTGACTGCGTAATTCGACTTGGGATGGCGAGGTTTTTCCTCGATACCGATGATGCGGCCGCCCTGCATTTCCGCCACGCCGAAACGTTCGGCGTCGGTCACCTCCTTGAGCAGGATTCTGGCTCCTCGTTCCTGGGCGCGGAAGGCATCGGCCGCTTTGCGAATACTGCCCTCGATGATGTTGTCCCCCAACACGACGCAGATCTTCTGGCCGTCGGCGAAGTGTTCCGCGAGGTTGAGCGCATCGGCGATACCGCCTTCCCCTTCCTGATAGGTGTAGTTCAGATGTTTCAATCCGAACTCTTTGCCATTGCCGAGGAGACGCAGAAAATCGCCCGAGTTACGGCCGCCGGTGACGATGAGGATGTCGTGAATCCCCGCATCCACGAGGGTCTGGATGGGGTAGTAGATCATCGGTTTGTTGAAGATGGGCAGGAGGTGTTTATTGGTGATTTTCGTAAGAGGGAACAAACGGCTCCCCGTGCCTCCGGCAAGTACGACGCCTTTCATACAGCTTTGTCTCCTCGATGAGAATGCTCATGGCATTTAGCCAAGCACTAGAATACCAGTCAGTGAGGCACGCCCACGGATGCCGATCCGCCGGTATGGGTGCGCTCACTGGTTCGACACGATCCGGTCCACGGCGCCGATTTTGCCCGAAGTCAGAAACTCGAGCAACACATCCGCGGTTCCGACGCTTTCAAACGGGGAGCCGATCGTTCCGGCTTCGCTGTTGCGCGGCCACTTCATCATCCACGGGACATGCCTCGTTTCAGCCGGATATCCCAGTGAGGGGGAATGGCGGAAGCCATGATCGGCAGTGATGAGCACCGCCGTGTCGTCCCACACGCCGGCGCGCTCCATAGCGTCGCGGATCCTGGAAAAGATGTGGTCGGCAAGCTGCAGATTGTCCAGGTAGCCGCGCGAATGGGTTGTATAGGAGGTAAGGGAACGCTTCGATGAATCATAGACGAATGGTGGATGAGGAACGGGGAAATGGCAGAAGACAAGATTCAGATCTTTGCGAGCAGCCATGGCCGCCGCCTCGGCAATCATTTCATTCACCGTGCGCACCTGAGCCAACACTGCCAGAGATGGTCCAAAAAGGGAGTAGAGGCTTGTTTCGAACAGACTCCGCGGCTGATTCCACAAGGATTGGGGCAAGGTGGACCCATACGAGTTGATCTGGCGGTTCATCGGCCACCAGACACAGTCATCCACCCTGTCTTCAAAGATTCGGCAGTAGGGGACATACCAGCCCGTGATGCCGCTCCGGAGTCCATGCTCCCGCGTCCTGGAAAAGACATCGGGAACCTGCCCCAGGTCGCCTTTCTGGTGGGATCCGGCAAAGGTAACCTCGAGTCTCTTGACGTTCAAGGGACGGTCAGAACTCACGAGTTTGCCGATGAGCAGGGAGGGAATGGACACAATGGTGGCATCGGAGGGACTGCGCGCATGGGTGGCAACCTGCGCTTCGGCGCGAAAGCGGTCGAGATTCGGGAGGCTGAATTGTGATGCGCGCCGCGAAAAAGCGATCCGTTCATCCATTTCATCGAATACGATCCACACGACGCGGCGCGCGGCCACATGATGGGATGGGGGTTGCCGGGGGAGGGGAGCGCGGAGTACCGGGTCCTGATGGGCGCGAAAGATTGCGTTACCAAAAGTGAGAGGTATCAGGGAGGACATGGCGAAGAGGAAAGAGCCGAATCTGGATTGCAATTTTGGGGACCAGCGAAGGAACAGCAATGCGAAGGAGAGCGCCGCTACCGCCAGTCCCGCCGCCAGAACGACTCTCGGAAGGCTGTAAAAGAAAACGGCCACACTACCGCCGAGTCCGCCCTCGACCTTGAGAATCGTAAAGACAACTTCCTTGGCGATGACACAAGCCACCAGGGCAAAGGCCAACCGCCAACGTTTCCTGGCGAAGACGTACAGAACCACGGCCAAAATGAGAACGTTGAAGATGGCCGAGTAGTACCACGTGGGAGGCGGACCGAAGCGGCGGAAGAAAAGGCTGGGCGGCGACGCCCATGAGAAGAGTTCGGCCCAAATACGGAAATAACACAGATTCGCCGCGCTCAGGCACTTGAGGAACCGGATTGCTTCTTCCCGCATGGCCGCCTATTTGCCTTTACGAACCAGATGGTAGAGAAAGCGGCGATTCGCCGGCAGGGGCAAACTGGCCGCGATCTCGAAGCGCTGTTGGGCGGCGGCCTCGAAGGCATGGCGCGAATCTCCGCGATGCAAGTGATCGCGCCCACGAAGCAATTGCTGATACATCGGATCGTCCGGGCTCACATATTCGACGATTGCGGAATGACGCGTGAAGCCGGCGATCAAGTCCAGCACCATTGCCAGAGGGACTCGCTCGGTGATCGTAAGATGGTGGAGCAGGGCCAGGGCCATCACACCGTCAAAGCGGCCAACGCAGCGGGCGAGAAAGCTTTTGGATTCGGCATTCCGCCATCCGGAGCCCGGAGTGGGATTCGCGACATTCCCGATGAGAGGCAGGATGGCAAGGTCATGTTCGCATGAGCGCAACCAGAGCCGGTGGATGACCCCGGCATCGGCATCGACGGCTACCACCTCATGCCCCAGGCGGGCGGCCATTTCCGAATACTCTCCATCATTGCAGCCAATGTCAAGAACCCGGCCGCACTTCCAGGTCTTCAATACGCCGTGGACAAAATCGCGCTTGAGTTGCCGGTCCCGCTCTTCATAATGGCATTTCACGCTGTAGTCGTTCCAGTGGGTAGCGGTACTCGAATGTGGCGTCGTTTTCTCCACCGCGCGGCGTAGAGAAGCGAACATCCGCCGGAGCACTTCGCGAGCAGAAGACGGGTCTGACAGCTTACGATCTTTCGAATACTTCGGCTTCGGAGCCAACCGGGCCAGCAAGTGAGGCAGTGTCAACCAGTGGAAAGCGGCCGGACGAAGGCGGCCCGTAATTCCCAGGCTCTTCCATGCAATCTCCACCGGGACACCGTTGCGATGGAGGAGAAACAGTTCGTGGGGAGCGATGGCGGAACGTTGGGCGATCCACAACGGGTAGAGAAAAGTCTCGAGAAATTGCGCCAGAGGGAGCCAGATGCTATCGCCCGGATCGCGTTCCTCCAGCGAAAGGGTGTCAACCCACACCGGGCGAGGCCCTCGAAAGAGAACGTTCCATGGCGTTGCGTCCTTGAGTCCTAATCCACAAGGAAGCAGCGCCTGGGTCAGGTCAAGAGTTGTCAGAGCGGCCTCACGAAGCATCCCCGCGGGCCATTCGGTGGGATAGCTCGGAAACCAGACATTCTCGTGTTCGAGTACTTCGACAGAGGATCGCGTCTTGCGGTCCTCAATCTGGGGATCACCTGATTCAAGAACGCCCGCGGCAGTTTCAGCGCTCGCCCGCTTCGTCCATACCAACTTGCCCTGTTCGATGAGACTACGGCATTCCGCCTTGTCGAGATAAGAAAGAAGGCGCCCAGCGGCTTCCACGGACACCACCCGGCAGATTTTCTCATCGAGCGGAAAAATGAATCCGTCCGGATCGCGGAATGAAACCGTCCTCACTGCTGCTCAGGGGTTTGGCCGGATTTCTGAACAGGTTCTTCCGCCTGGCGGAACAAGAGACGGGAAATGGCCTTGCGGCATGAGTAGATGATGCCCAGACTTCCGGCGATCAGGGATTGAAGAAGGAAAATCCCGGTGCCCGGGTCTGTGTAGCCAAAACTAACAACGGGGAATCCAACGAGCAGGACAATGAGCAGTGTCGCGTTCATGACAAATTCCTTCCGATTAGCTTTCCGATAAAGATTACCTTCTGGCCATCTTCATGGAACCGGTTTCACGCCGGGGGAGCGGCGTGAACAAGTTAGCCTGGTGAACTGCCGAGGTCTTTGAGGTGAGATGGCTCTCCAGCAACCTCTTGTTGAACAAGTGTACATCATAACGATAACAATCTACAAAGGATTTGTTTTGAGTGTATTGTGGCGGACATCCGGAGCGTGGGAATAGGGGATGGCGAGCGTCGCCTACCCGGCGATAGAGCGGAGGCCGCCCTGGGATTGCAGGAGCCGTTGCAACTTTTCCCCTTGTGGTATACTGGCGGCAGATGCGAGAATTCGTTCCGCGCCCGCGGATCATCTGTGTACAAGACAAAGCCGCGCATCTGTCCTTCCACAACCTTCCCTCAGGTGGAACTATTCCGTAACGCATGAAAGTCAGCGTTCCGATCACACGCGGTATTGAATCACTCTTCGGGACTCGTGACGAAAACATACGAGTTCTCGAATCCGGCCTTGGTGTGCGCACCTCCCTACGAAACGATTGCCTGGAGATTGAGGGCGAGCAGGAAAACGTAAAGCGCGCCGAAGATATTCTCGAGGACTATGTCCAGCTTGTCAGCGAAGGAGTCGTCTTCGCTAACGGGACATTGAACAGCTATTTGCGCGTGGTGACGGGGGATTCCCTTGTCAGCCTGCGCAGCCTGGTGGAGAGCGGGCGCCAGCGCTCCTTCGGGAAAAAAGTGCTGGCTCCGAAATCGATCAACCAGCAGCGCTACGTGGAAGCCATCGAACGCAATGACCTGGTGTTTGGAATTGGACCGGCGGGAACGGGGAAGACCTACCTGGCGGTAGCGATGGCGGTGGCGGCGCTGCTCAGCAAGCGGGTGAGCCGGCTCATTCTTACGCGTCCGGCGGTTGAGGCGGGGGAGCGGCTTGGATTCCTCCCCGGTACGCTGCAGGAAAAAGTGGACCCCTATCTGCGCCCCCTTTACGACGCCATTTATGACATGATGGACGCCGAAAAGGTAGAGAAACTGATGGAGCGTTCGACGATCGAAGTGGCTCCCCTGGCATTCATGCGCGGCCGGACTCTGAATGATAGCTTTATCATCCTGGATGAGGCCCAGAACTGCACCGCCGAGCAGATGAAGATGGTGCTCACGCGTCAGGGTTTCAATTCAAAGACCGTCGTCACGGGCGATCTCACCCAGATCGATTTACCGAGCACGCGGCGCAGTGGGCTGCTGGAAGCCACGGAAGTGCTTCGGGGCATTGAGGGCATCAGCTTCGTGCACTTCGACGAACGGGACGTGGTTCGCCACACGCTGGTACAGAAGATCGTGAAGGCATACGAGAAATTCCAGGAAGCCAACGCCGCGCGCCAACTCACGTTGAAGTTGGCAGAGCCGGAACCACCCGCCGCGCCCGCGGCGGAATGATTTCCCTCCCATGTCTCCCGACGGCGGCAGTACCTTATTTGAACGTTGCCCCAAGGGCCTGGACCGGAAGCGTCTGCGTGGCTTCCAGAGACGTCTGGCTCAGGAAGTGACCGGGGGAGCATTTACCTGTCTGGTTACCACGGACGCGCGGCTGCAACAGCTCAACCGCGACTTTCTGGGGCAGGACTACCCCACCGACGTCCTCTCGTTCCCGGCCGCGGGAACGCAGGCCCAGTTGGGAGACATCGCCATCTCCGTCGAGCGAGCCGCGAACCAAGCCGCGGCATTCGGACACACGATGGAGGAGGAAATCGAGATCCTGATGCTCCATGGAGCGCTGCACCTGCTGGGAATGGATCATGAAAGCGACCGCGGCGGGATGGCTCGAGCCGAATCCGCGTGGCGGCGGAAGCTCAACCTGCCCCGCGGGCTCATTGCGCGGGCGAGGAAACACAAATGATCGTCCTGCTTCTGCTGGCCCTGACGGCGGTGAGCCTGGTGGTGGTGGTGGTCAGCTTCATTCATCTGCTGTGCCGGGAATCCCTGAGGATCAAGGCACGCGAGTTGCCTTCGCTGGAGTTTTACAAGGAGACGCTGCAGGACAAGATTGGGCTGGATGCCGAGGACGGGGCTCTCACCTTCAGCCTGGTGCGTCACTTTGGTCTGGTGGCGCTCGCCATCTTCGCCATGGCGCTTACTCTGATGGCCCAGCGTCCGATGTGGCGCGCGGTCATCGAGGCCTTTCTTCTCACCAGCTTCCTGATGCTATCCACAAGCTATGTGGCTCCGCGGTTCCTCTACCGGCACACCGGCGGGCATTGGATGCTGCCCTTCCTGCCGGTTCTGCGCCTGTTCGCACTCTGCTCGAAGCCCATCACGGCGATGCTGGACTTCATACAGAGCCTGGCCGACCTTGGAGATAACGCGCGCCAGCACGAGGAAACTCCGACGGCCGAAGAGCACATCGAGGCGCTGATCGAGGCCGGCAAGGAAGAAGGAATCCTCGAGGAAACCGACAGCCGCCTGATCCAATCGGTAGTCGCCTTTGGGGACAAGACCGTTCGGGAGGTGATGACGCCGCGGCCGAATATTGTCGCCGTTTCCGCCGGCTGCTCGCTGGAGGAGTTACGCGCGCTGGTCATCAATGAGCAGTATTCGCGAATTCCTGTCTACTCGGGGACCATCGACAACCTGATCGGCTTTGCCCACGTCCGCGACATGTTCGAACTGGACGCGCAGCAGCGCGCGGGCCGGGATGTGCGCTCCATCATGCGGCCGATGCGCTGCGTGCCGGAAACCAAGCCGGTGACGGATCTGTTGCGCGAGATGCAGCGGGACAGCGTGCACATGGTGGGCGTTGTCGACGAATACGGCAATACAGCCGGCATCGCGACAATGGAGGATCTGGTGGAGGAGATCATCGGTGAAGTACGCGATGAGCACGAACCCGGCGTCGACGCGGTTCCCGAACCCAGCGGCGCATACCTGGTGGCGGGAAGTTTCGACCTGGATAACCTCAAACATCTCCTCGACTTCACTCCGGAAGAAGAGACCGAAGCCACCACCGTGGGCGGACTGGTTACGGAATGGCTCGGCCATGTTCCGAAACCGGGCGAATGCGTGGACCGTCAGGGCATCCGGCTCGAGGTGGTGCAAAGCGACGACCGGCGAGTGGAACGAGTCCGCATCCAGAAATCGAACGGCCATCCAGAATGACACAGTCTCCCAAACATTCCTCCGGCCTGGTCTCCCTCATCGGGCGGCCGAACGCCGGCAAATCCACTCTCATGAACGCGCTCATCGGGACGAAGCTGGCGATCGTGGCGGACAAGCCGCAGACCACCCGCACCATTATCCAGGGCGTGATGACCCTGCCCGAGGCGCAGGTGGTGTTTCTCGACACGCCGGGGATTCACGAGCCGAAAACGCTGCTGCACAAACGGATGATCGAGAAGATCCGCGAAGCGCTCGAAGGCCGCGACCTCATCCTGTTTGTCGCCGAAGCCACTCATCCGCCGGCAACAGCGGACGAACAGGCCATCGCGTGGCTGAAGGACGTTCGCACGCCGGTGATCCTGGCGCTGAACAAGATTGACCTTCTCGAGAACAAAGCCGCCATGCTCCCGGTGCTCGAGCAGTATGCCTCGCGGTACAACTGGGCGGAGATGATTCCTGTTTCCGGACTTACGGGAGACGGACTCGACGTTCTTCGCGCGGCTATCGTGGACAAACTCCCGGAAGGCCCTCCGCTGTATCCGCCGGATTATCTGACCAGCCATCCGGAGCGCTTTCTGGCTGCCGAACTGATCCGGGAGAAGATTCTGCATCTCACTCGGGAAGAAGTTCCGCACTCGGTGGCGGTGATCATCGACACGTGGGCGGAAGAGCCGCGCAAGGACGGCTCGACTCTCACCAAGATTCTGGCCACCATCCATGTGGAGCGCGACGGCCAGAAGAGCATCGTCATCGGACGGAAGGGTTCGATGTTGAAGCAGATCGGCATGGAGGCCCGCCTCGAAATCGAACCCCTGCTCGAGCGTAAGATCTACCTGGAACTGTTCGTACGCGTGACGCCGGACTGGCGCATGAAATCCCAATTCCTACACGAGTTGGACCAATCCTCCATCGCCGGTTCAGAATAGTTTTGATGCACCCGCCCAAACTCACCCTCCGCCAGTTGCGCGCGCTGCTGCATAAGATGCCTTTTAATCGCAGCGTGGGGATCCACATCACCAAAGTTCACAAAGATGGAGTAACCATCGAAATCCCGATGCGAGACGACTTGCTCAACGGAGCGGGCGTGCTGCATGGAGGCGTGACCGCCACGATCGCCGATGTCGCGGTAGGCATGGCCATCATGCATCATTTTGGCGGAACGCGCCAGGCGACGACGGTGGAATTGAAGATCAACTATTTTCGCCCGATCTCCGCCGGCAGAGTGGCGGCGCGCTCACGCCTGCTGCGCATCGGCAGCCATCTGGTGATTGGCAGCGTCGACATTCGGGATGAGGGGAAAAACTCCGTTGGGTTCGCTATTGTCACCTATATGCTGCTCGAAGCTGCAACTCCCCAAAGCACTTCCGGCCCGGCTACACTAAGGAAATGAGCCCGCGGGAAATCATGGATGCCCCGGCGGCCGCCAATTCCTTCGCGAGGGCCATCTCCCGCATCGGGGAAGTCGAAGACGCCCTGGGAACGGCGATCCGGGGCAAGGCGGAAGTGTTACGCCTCAGCCTCGTCTGCCTCATTGCCAAGGGCCATCTGCTGATCGAAGACGTCCCGGGAGTGGGAAAGACAACGCTCGCGCATGCGCTTGCGCGCTCGGTGCATTCTTCCTTTCACCGCCTGCAGTTCACTTCCGACATGTTGCCGAGCGATGTGCTCGGAGTGACTGTGTATAATGCGCATACGGCGGAATTCGAGTTTAAACCAGGTCCTATTTTCACGAATTTCCTGTTAGGCGACGAAATCAATCGCGCCACGCCGAAAACGCAGTCCGCCCTGCTCGAGGCGATGAATGAGCGGCAAATCACCATCGACGGCCGGTCCTATCCGCTGGCGGAGCCGTTCATGGTGATCGCCACACAGAATCCGGCCGAGCATCACGGCACGTATCCTTTGCCCGAATCACAACTCGATCGATTCCTGATGCGTTTGCGGATGGGGTATCCCGATTCGGCCAGCGAGCGCGAAATCCTGCGGGACGGGGCGCGGATGCCGGCGGAACTTCGCGCTATCGTGACCGGCGAGGAAGTGGTGGAAATTCAAAATCTCGCTCCGCAGGTGCGCGTGGATGACTCGCTTGTGGATTACATGCTCGCCGTCGTCAAAAAGACGCGCGAACACGAATCCCTGACGCTGGGTGTCAGCCCTCGAGGGGCGCAAGCCCTGTTCCGCGCGACGCAGGCACTTGCGCTGCTGGAGGGCCGGGACTACGCGATACCCGACGACGTGAAGCGCCTTGTCTGTCCCGTCTTCGCGCATCGCGTAGTGGTCAACCACCGCCTCGCCCCGACGCAACGGGTGCACGACCTGACGGACCGTATTCTTCAGGAAATTCTCACGTTCGTCGACGTGCCGCTGTAGGGCGAGATGGGACAGAGGCCGGGGGCAGGGTTTCGACCTCTTCCTGGTGCCGTACGACCCGGCCGCGGTACGAGCAATACAAGACCGAGTCAATCCACTTGCGATGTCATCAGACTGTTTTCGGGTGCTCGAAAACAAGCGGGAGGGAGGGGAGAGATTGGCGCGTCCGCTCGCCATCTGTGCGAACGCGCCACGGGACAAACTACCACGTATTGTCTTGAACGATTAATACGAATGTAAGCGGAAGGGGCGGGTGGACGAAATAGCCTCGGAACGCTAGATGCCCATCCCAACCTCAAGCGAGTCCGGGCGGACGGCTTAGATTCTCCGGAACCAACGATGGGAACTGGCCACCGTTTCCCAGCCCTCGCTGGCATAGAGCGCATTGCCTCTGCTGTTATCCATGAGGCATTCGAGGTTGGCGTACTCCATTCCACGAGACCGGAAATAGTCAAGCATGCCGCGCAGCATCAAACGGCCATAACCCTTTCCCTGAAACCGGACATCGACGCCAAGCAAGTCGATGAAGCCAAGCCTGGTGCGTTCGTCCACTGTCCCCGTAGCCACGGCCACAATCTCGCCATCCACTTCGCCGGCGAGTATGATCTGCGAATCGAAGATGTGGTCCAACCGCTGCTCCCAGCGCTCCCGCCAATCGCAGCCGTTCAGCGGCCCATATCTTTCATCAAGGGTTTTGTACCAGGTAATCGGTTCAAAGCTCGAGATAATCATTTCGCGCAAGCGCGCGTATTCTTCGGGTCGGGCCAGGCGGAACGTCATGACAGGTTCTTCGAAGGATTATATCGTTCCCGCCGGGATCATCCGGCAACCCCTGAGATCAATTCTCATCGGCCGGTGTCCCGGTACGGGCAGAAGAGAGCATGCGCTTTTCCAGGATCAGCTTGCGGACAGCGGCAATCCCTCCGGCTCGCTGGAGTCCGGGGATGAACAGAGACTTACGCAATTCCTCATCCGTGCCGCTCAAATCACTGAGGTCATCGTCAAAATCAAAGACGTCGGGCGAGAGGGCCTCCGCCAGCAGGCACCACGCGCGGGCGCGGCCGAAACACAGCAACCGGCGGCGGGGAGAGTCCATGGGAGCAACAAAGGCCATGCTGGTGAGGATTTCCTGAACCCGGTAGGCATCATCGGAGAGATGGTAGGTGAGGTAGTCTTTGCCTCGCACAGGCACCACGGAGACGGAGGGCGACTTTTCGTAAGGCTCGACCAGCAACACCGACGACCCATGCGCCAGTTCCTGGGCCACCTTCGGCGTCCGGCGCGCCGCGTCCGGACCATCCGGATGCACGACGATGGTTACGTTCCTCGACAGGCCTGGGTACCACGCTGCCGGAACCAGATCGGCATAGCCTTGCCTGCTCAGCAGAACCCGGTCTCCGGCAGTTACGGCGCTCACTTCCAATGGCCATTCGGCGCCTGTCACGGCGAGAAGCGCATCCTCCAAGTCCGCAGTTTGGGCACCGGCAGAATGCACGGCGGTCAGTTTCTGCCATTCCGCGAAGACGGAGTCGAGATTGGGACTGATATGCAGGGACTTCAACACCTCCGGCCCGATGAGCAGATCCTTAGGGGCAAAATCGATGCTGACGGTCTCTTTCGGAGCGGGACCGGGGGCCTGCGACAAGATACGGCGGAAAAACCGGTAAACCGATTCCCGGCTCGCGCGATTATAGTTGTGCCCGGCATCTATCTGTGTTACGGCCAACCGCCCCGATTCCCCAAACAACCGGTACACGGCCCGAATCGCCGGGTATTCCAGGTTGGGAGTATATTTCGTCCAGTCTTTGGACGAAGAAACCATCAGCATCGGTCTGGGCGCCACCATGGCGGCAATCTCGACATTGTTCGTGCCCACGCGCAACCCGGGCGCCATTTCGCAGGCATCGTCCCCTTGAAAAATGGCGGAAATCATATTCACCGGAGCGGCTACCGCTACGCGCTCATCCACGGCGGCGAGCAGCAGCGTTTGGGTTGCGCCGCCGGAGGCGCCTGTGGCCGCAATACGATGGGGATCCACAATGTCGAGCGAGGCGAGAAAATCCAGCGCCCGCATGGAATTCCACAATTGCAGTCCGAGCGGATGAAATGACCACAATTCCTCGCTCGGGGACTCCCCGAAATCATGCGGCGTCTGGATGGTATCGTTGTACCCCACCATGTCGTAGGCAAAGGCAACATAACCTTGAGCGGCCAGATTGGCGCAAAGCGCGGGCACGGAATAGTCCGCGGCGTCGTGAATCCGTCCATGCTTCCAGTGCCCATGAGGCACCAGCACGCCGGCCATCCGATGCGCGGTACGCATTCTCGGGTAATACAGATTGCCCGCGAGAAAGTAGCCCGGCATGGTCTCCAGGAGCACCTTTTCCACCGCATAGCTCCCATGGTCAGTGCGGTTGAACCGGCGGGGACGCAGCGGCGTAGGCGAAGGTACGGGGTAGAGACCGGCAGCAGTGAGAATCTGCCTGCGAAGCTGCGCCTTGCGCGCCGACCATTCTCCCAGACTCCTGGGCGGAGGCAGCGTGAACTTTGTATGGGTATCTGTCCGCAGCGTATTGCGCAGATCCAATGGTTGCGCCCTACCGAGCCCCACGGAAGCAATGAGCAGAATAAGTCTGAAGCGTCCTGAATGCATGACTAACCAGTTCAGCGACACGAGACCAGTGGCTATTAGATGCTTCTTCTCCACCCTTTGGTTACTTGTTTTCCAACCGGGACGCATGCTGCCTGAAATACAGGAGCAGGAGGCGTATACTCCGGTTAATGAATCGGGGTCCCCTGGGACGCGGTTCAATCCACTAGGAGATTGGATAATGAATAGCTGGAAATTCCTGTGCAAATGGATGGGCACGGCGGCGATAGCGGGGCTGGGAATCTACCTCGCCACCTCCGGAGCCTTGTCACAGCAGCAACCTTCCCAACCTGCCACACGCTTTGCAGCGGCTACTTCCTCACAGCCGCTAGCTCTGGATGGTAATGGCAGCCTGCTCGCGGCAGTTAATCCGGATAACAACTCGGTCACTTTTTTCGATGTGGGGAGTGACCGCAACAAGCGCTTGCGCGAGATCCCTTGCGGCGTCGAACCGAACGGCGTTGCGATGAACCCGCAGGGAACCCGTGCTTACGTGGCGAACACAGTGAGCGGCACCGTCAGCGTGCTCAACATCAACCGCAACAGCCCGGGCATCGCTCGTGTGACGAGAGAAATCCGCGTGGGCGCGGAGCCTTACGGACTGGCGCTCACGCCGAATGCCACTAAACTTTATGTGACCAACCGGCGGTCCAACTCCGTGAGTGTGATTGACACCCAAAGCAACCGGGTTATCAAGACCATTGAGGCGGTGGGGCCGGCGCCCACAGGAATCGCCATCACCAACAATGGCGACGACAGAGACGATGATGAAACCGTCTACGTCACGCAATTCTTTGCTCTGCCCCGGCCGGGCCGTATCGATGGCGAAGACGACAGCAAGCAGGGCGTCATCAGCGTGATCCGTACGGTGGCTGATGAACTCGATCAGACCATCAACATCCTTCCCATCGGCGATACAGGCTTTAAGGCCGCCGGGGACGCGATTGCCAAGGTGGCTCCACCTCCCACAATCACCGCGGCCGATTTGCGTTTCACCACCAGCGCCTATCCCAACCAGCTCAACAATCTCGTTATCAAGGGCAATTACGCCTACGTGCCCAACACGGGAGCTTCGCCCAATGGTCCGGTCCGGTTTGACGTGAACACGCAAAGTCTGCTTGCGGTCATCGATCTCACCGCCAGGACCGACGCCGGACAGACAATCAATATGCACCGCGCCGTTGCGGAACAGGGAGCCACACCGAAGCTGTTTCTGACGCAACCCTGGGCCATCGCCGCGAAGAACAAGAGCGACGAAGCCTATGTGGTGAGCGCCGCGAGCGATGTGGCAGTCAAGGTGGCCCTCGACCGCGGCACAGGCAAGCCCACCGTGCAGAATACCGGAGCCACGCCCTCGCGCGTGTTGGAGATCCCCACGGGAAAGAATCCGCGTGGAATTGTCATCAACAGCGCGGACACGCGGGCCTATGTGATGAACTACATCTCGCGCGACGTGACCGTGCTGAACGTGGAAAGCGGGCAGGACAAGGCCGTCGCCGCCATGCAATCCTCGAGTTTGCCCGGGGCCGGCACTACCGAGGATCTCATCCTGGCGGGCAAAGAACTGTACAACACTTCGGTAGGAGAGTTCGATGGGCCGACGCCGCTTTCGCCGAAAATTCGCGGCCGCATGTCCAACAACGGCTGGGGCTCCTGTGCCGCCTGCCATCCGGACGGGCTTACGGATAACGTCGTGTGGATCTTTGCCGCCGGCCCGCGGCGCACCGTTTCGCAACACCAGGACTTTGATGCGGATGATCCGGCGAATCAGCGCGTTCTCAACTGGTCCGGAATCTTGGACGAAATTGACGATTTCGAACTCAACATTCGCGGCGTCAGCGGGGGACTGGGCGTGATCGTTGGTGACGACGGCGTCACGCCGGCCGCCACTGTTGCCGCCTTCAACCCGGCCAACACGGGGCGCCCGCAACTGCGCATTCGCGGCTACAACGCCTGGGACGCCATCCGCGCATACGTTCAGTTCGGCATCCGCGCTCCCATTTCGCCCATCGATCCCTACGATCCGGACGCCGATGCCGGCCGGCAGTTGTTCATCCAGGCCAACTGCCAGAGCTGCCACGGCGGCAACCAATGGACCGTGAGCCGTGTGAAGTTCACACCGCCTCCGGCGGACAACTTGCTCAGCAACGGCCAGGTGATTGGAGAACTCAAGAAGGTTGGGACGTTCGACCCGGCGCAGAAGAACGAGGTCAGGGCAACCGGCGCTCCTCCGTTGGGCGCGGATGGTTTCGTGCCGCCCTCTCTGCTGTCGATATCCGCCTTCCCGCAAACGTTCTTCCACAACGGCTCGGCGAACTCACTGGAGGATGTGATGGCGAACGTGGCCCATCGCTCCGCCGGTACGAATGGAGCGGACATGCTGAGCGATGACAATGCGCGCAGTCAATTGATCCGCTTCCTGCTGTCCATCGACGCATCCACCACACCCATTCCTCCGCAGTGAGACTGCTGGTTGTGGTGATTCGGAGGGGGTGGTTGACGGGACCACCCCTCCGGTGTTCTCGCATTATCTTCCCGATTGCCGGCGCTCAGGAAGTTGCTTGTCCCAATCGTCGCTGGTGAGTCCGTTCAGGTCCCACATGGTGCGTCCACCCTTCAGGGTGAGTTCGCAGATCAGTTTCTGCGTTCCACGAAGGCGCCGGCGCGCGGAGTCGACAAAACCGAAATCGCCTTGAACGAGGCGGAGAACGGCGACATCCGCCACTGCGCCGACGGACAGGTTTCCGTACTGCTCGCGATGGATTTCGCGCGCCGGATGCCAGGTAGCGCGCGCCACCACATCCTGGACAGAGACGCCCATGGCAAGGAATTTCGACATCAGGTTAAGTATGTCCTTCATGCCCGCATTCATGCTGGTGACATGCAGGTCAGTCGAGATGGAATCCGCCAGGAAGCCCTGCTTGATTGCGGGCACAGCCTGCCGGAACGAGAAACTGCCGCCGCCGTGGCCGACATCAAAGATGACGCCGCGTTTGCGCGCCTCAAACAGGTACGGCAGCAGTTGGCCTTGGGCGTCCAGCATGGGGACGGCGGTCAAGTAGGTGTGCGTGTAAATATCGCCGGGCCGGAGTTTCTTCAACACCAGATCCTGGAACGGGCGTTCGGGACGGAAGGTGGCGAAATCCACCATCACGGGTATGTTTGCAAGTGTGCCGGCCTTGACGGCTTTCTCCACTGGGCCCCAATCCGGCCCTGCATAGTGGGCGATCTTGACCCCCACAACCACATCCGAGTGACGTTTGGCCATCTCGGCAGTACGTTCCGGGTCCATGTCCGAAACGTCCTGCTCGATATCGGCGCGCCCCGCCATGCCTTTGCCGACGATATTGAGCATGGAGAAAACCCGCGTTTGCACCCGATCGATCACGAGGCGCTTGAACTCCTCGAAATTCCGCCAACCGGAACTGCCGGCGTCGACCACGGTAGTCACACCGCTCCGGAAGGTGAAGCCATCAGGCCGCACTCCCCACTCGCCGGTGTATTCCCGGTCCATGGTGGCCGCGAACACGTGGACATGCATATCCACCAGGCCCGGGGTGACATAAAGAGAGTGCACATCCACGGTGCGGCGGGCCTGGGACGCCGGAATGTCCTCCGCCACCGCGGCGATGCGCCCGCCGGCGATGGCGACATCGCGAACCGCATCGATCCCATTCTTGGCGTCGATGACGTGTCCGCCCTTTAGCAGGAGATCGTATCGTGGCTGGGCCCACGCGGCAGCGCACGCGAGAAAGATAATCAGCAATCGAAGTTCGAGCATTTGCTCTTGAGGATACTGCCGGACCGGGAGGAAACTCAAGAGCCGGCGCGTGCCGCGAAACCGGGCAGTCTCCGGCCCCCGCCTCGAAGTTCTTGTTTTCAACACTGGCCACGCGCCGCTTGGGGGAATTCCGCTAGAATCGGAATCGAATGTCCGCGACTCGGCCCGGCCGCATTGGCGCTTTCGGGATTGGCCTGGCGGCGTATTGGCCGCAGTTTCCCGGTTTGAAAGAGCGTCTCGAAGGATATCAGCGCGAAGTGGAATCGCGGCTTGCCGCGATGGGTGCGGATGTCGTATCGAGCGGCCTGGTGGATACGGCGCCGGCGGCAGCGCAAGCCGGTGAGCGAATGGCCGCCGCGGGACTGGACCTCATCATTTGCTACGTGGGTACGTACGCTACGTCTTCGCAGGTGCTTCCCGTAGTGCAGCACGCGCACGTCCCGGTGCTGGTGCTCAACCTTCAGCCCGCCGCGGCGCTCGATTACGAAAACACGGATACCGGCGAATGGCTTGCGAACTGTTCCACCTGCTGTGTTCCCGAAATTTCCAATGCTTTCGCGCGTGCGCGGGTGAAGTTCCGCGTCGTCTCGGGAACCCTTCGCGACGACGCCATCGCCTGGAGCGAGATCGAAGGGTGGGTCAAGTCGGCCGCGGTCACCCGTTCCCTGCGCGCCAGCCGCATCGGATTCCTCGGCCACACCTACCCCGGCATGCTCGATCTGTATTCCGACTTCACCATGATCAGCGGACAAACAGGCGCGCATATTGAAATCCTGGAGATGTGCGACCTGGAGGCATGTGTGAGCCGCGTAAGCGCAGCCGAGGTTCAGTCGAAGATCGATCTGGCGCGAGCTACGTTCGCCTTCGAGAACGTGGCGGAGGACGATCTCGATTGGGCCGCCCGCGTGGCGGCCGGATTGGATCGCATAGTGGAGCAGTTCGATCTGACCGGGCTCACCTACTACTATCGCGGGCTTGACGGCAACCGCTACGAGCAACTCGGCGCCGGAATGATTCTTGGCAATTCGCTGCTCACGGCGCGGGGCATCCCCGCGAGCGGCGAAGGCGATCTGAAAACCTGCCTCGGCATGTTGATTCTCGATCGCTTTGGCGCCGGCGGATCGTTCACCGAATTCTATGCGATGGACCTGCGCGAGGATTTCGTCCTGATGGGACACGACGGACCCGGGCATCTCGCCATCAGCGACCGCCAGCCCGTGCTGCGCGGACTGGGGCTTTACCACGGCAAGCGCGGCAGCGGCGTGAGCGTCGAGTTTTCCGTCAAACACGGCCCGGTGTCGATCCTCGGCATGACACAGACGGCCGAAGGGTCGCTGCGGATGCTCGCCGCCGAAGGCGAATCCATTCCAGGCCCAACTTTGCGAATCGGTAACACCAACTCGCGGCTCAAGTTCAAGAGCGGTCCGCGCGAGTTCGTCAACAAGTGGTGCGAGCAGGGGCCCACGCACCACTGCGCCCTGGGCATCGGACACCTGCATTCTTCTCTGGGGAAATTCAGTGAACTGACCGGCATTCCTTTGGTGGAGGTGACGTGATACGCCTGTTTCTTCTCCTTCTCGCTTCCTGTGCGATGGCCTCGCCCCCGGATAGCGGAGTCCGCATGAAGCAATTGTTTGCCGATCCGCCGGTGGAGTATTCGAGCGCGCCGCTGCTTGTGTGGAACGGCACGGTAACCGATGCCGCCATTGATCGTATGCTCGACGATCTCAACTCCCAGCACGTCCGAGGCTTCTTCATCCACCCGCGCCCCGGCCTCATCACTCCTTATCTGACCACTGAGTGGTTCCGCCTTGTGCGCCATGCCGTGGACGGGGCTACGCGGCGCGGCATGCAGGTCTGGCTCTACGATGAGAATTCCTATCCGAGCGGATTCGCGGGCGGCAATGTCCCTGCCTCCCACCCCGATTCCTATAACCAGGGCCAAGGTCTCGTGCGCCGCCGGCTCGCCCAAGGCGAAAGCACGGAAAGTTGCGTTGTCCACATCGGCGAGAACTGCTTCGAGCGCGTCTCCTATCCCGCGCGATCGTGGAACGCCGGATTCCCATACGTGGATCTGATCAAACCCGGCGTCACTGAGACTTTCATTGAGACCACCATGAGCGGTTATGAGCGCGCGATTGGAGACGAGTTCGGCAGCAGGGTGCCGGGCATCTTTACCGACGAGCCCAACATTCATCCTCCCGTGGCCCAATCGATGCGCTGGACTCCGGACCTTTTCCCTCAATTCGAGAAACGCTGGGGCTATGATCTACGGCCACATCTGGTTTCGCTGTTCGAGCCCGCGGGAGACTGGCGCAAGATCCGCCATGACTACTATTCGCTGCTGCTCGATCTCTTTATCGACCGCTGGTCCAAACCCTGGCACGCCTATACGGAAAAGAAGCGCCTTCAGTGGACCGGCCACTACTGGGAGCACGGCTGGCCGAGCCCGCAGGACGGTCCTGACAACATGGCCATGTACGCATGGCACCAGATACCCGGCATCGACATGCTCTTCAACCAGTTCGCCGAAGGCGTCCATGCGCAGTTCGGCAACGTGCGCTCCGTGAAGGAACTGGCCAGCGTGGCCAACCAACTCGGCCGCCGGAGAGCGCTGAGCGAAACCTACGGAGGCGGTGGATGGAGCCTCCGCTTCGAGGACATGAAGCGCCTGGGAGACTGGGAGTTCGCGCTGGGAGTCAACTTTCTCAACCAGCACCTCTCCTTCCAGACCATGCTCGGCGTGCGCAAGTACGACTATCCGCAGTCGTTCTCCTATCACGCTTCCTGGTGGCCGCAATACCACGTCCTGGCGCGGTATTTTGAACGGCTCTCGCTGGCCCTGAGTTCGGGGCGCGAAGTGAATCCCGTGGTCGTGCTGGAGCCCACGACATCGGCCTGGCTCTACGCCGCCGTCACTTCGCCGGACCTGCGAATGGAGCAGATCGGGGAGAGCTTCCAACAGTTCGTCACGGCGATGTCCAAGCAGCACATCGGCTACGACCTTGCGAGCGAGAACATCCTGAAAACGCATGCCTCGGTGAGGGGATCCGGTTTCGTAGTGGGAGAGAGAACCTACAAGTTGTTCGTCCTGCCGCCCGGCACGGAAAATCTCGACGCGCCCACGGTGAAGCTGCTCGAAGCCTACTTGCGCGGGGGCGGCCAGGTGCTGTCGTTCGTTGACCCGCCCGGTCGCGTTGATGGCGCGGAATCGAAGACGGTGAGCGCGATGGCCGCGCGATGGCCCAAGCAGTGGCGGCGCGCGGAGACGTTCGATGCCCGCCTGTTCCCGCCCGCTCCCGTGGAAACCACCAGCGGCGAATTCTATCTGATGCGGCGCGTCACCGATGACGGCGAGGTCCTCTTCGCCGCCAACCCGAGCCTGGAGAACTCCGCCTCGGGACGCTTCCTCAACGCCACCGTGCTTGAGCGGCTGGACCCTTTCCAAGGCACGGTGACGCGCCAAAACGGCGAATTCCGCCTCGCCCCCGGCGGCAGCCTGCTGCTGTTCGCCGGCAAGAGTTCGCAGGCTCCGTACGAGGCGGCGCCGCGGCAGCGCACGCCCGTCCCACCGGCAGGTCCGCTCACCGCGCGCCGCACTGCTCCCAATACCTTGAAACTCGATTACTGCAATGCCTCCTTCGGCGGGAAAGAAATGAAAGGAGTGTATTTCTTCAAGGCAAGCGATGCGATCTTCCAACACTACGGATTCTCTGAAGGCAACCCCTGGCACACCGCCGTGCAATTCCGGTCGGCAATCCTCGACCGGAACCACTTCCCCGCCGGTTCAGGTTTCTCGGCGTCGTTCTCCTTCGAAGTGCGGCCGGGCGTGGATACCAGTTCCATGCAAGCCGTGGTGGAGCGCCCCGGCATCTTTAAGGTACGAATCAATGATACGCCGGTGGAACCGCTGTCCGGCGCCTGGTGGATTGACCGCGACTTTGCCGTCTACCCCATCGGCGCGCACGTCCGCGGCGGAAGAAACACGATTACGGTGAGCGCGCAGCCGATGTCCGTATTTGCTGAGCTTGAGCCAGTCATCGTCAGGGGCGATTTCAGCGTCCGTCCGGAAGCGGCGGGTTGGAGCCTCGCTCCCGCGCAACCGCTCGCCACCGGCAGTTGGAAGCAGCAGGGGCTGCCGCTGTATGGCGAACAGGTCGCCTACCTGCGCAGTTTCCCGATCGAGGATACATCCGGCCGCTACACGGTGCGATTGGGCCGCTGGTTCGGAACACTGGCCAAAGTTCGCGTCAACGGCGCGGATGCCGGAGTGATCGCCTGGCAGCCCTATGAACTCGACGTTTCGAAATTCGTACGTAAGGGGAGGAACGAAATCGAGATACGAGTCCACGGGTCGCTCAAGAACGTTTACGGACCGCATCATGGCAATGTTCGGAAAGGCTTCGCCGGACCGCACATGATGCGCTACGCACCCGAGACACAACCGCCTGGAGACAAGTACGATCTGGATGATTTCGGATTGTTCGAGGATTTCGAACTGTTGCGGACGCGGGCGCAATAATGCGAAACACGCCGGTCTGCGCATGCAGGTATTGGGCTGCTACAATCTCCGTGCATGTTTCGTAAGGTTCTGGTCGCCAACCGGGGAGAGATTGCCGTGCGCGTCATTCGCGCGCTGCGCGAGCGCGGCATCCCCAGCGTGGCTGTGTATTCGGATGTAGACCGCGCTTCGCTTGCCGTACGGATGGCGGACGAAGCGGTGCACCTGGGACCCACGCCGTCAGCGGAGAGCTATTTGCACATCGAGCGAGTCCTGGGAGCGGCTCGCAAGGCGGGCGCCGATGCCATCCACCCCGGCTACGGGTTTCTCAGTGAGAACGACACCTTCGCCGCGGCCTGCCGCGATGCCGGATTTGTGTTCATCGGCCCCTCCGCCGAGTCGATTCGCAAGGTCGGGTCCAAGACGGCGGCGCGGCAACTGGCAAAGGCCGCCGGGGTTCCGATTCCGCCAGGTATGGAAGAACCGGTGCGGAGTACGGAAGAAGCGCACGCCGTAGCGGCGCAAATCGGCTATCCCGTGCTGCTCAAAGCCACTGCGGGCGGAGGCGGCAAGGGGATGCGTGTCGTCGAGCGCGAGCAGGATCTCGATTCCGCCCTGCGCGACGCATCGAGCGAAGCTGAGCGCGCCTTCCATAACCCCGCGGTCTATCTGGAGAAGCTGATCCTCAAGCCGCGCCACATCGAAATCCAGGTGCTCGGCGATCATCACGGGCATGTCATTCATCTCGGCGAGCGCGAGTGTTCGCTACAGCGCCGCCACCAGAAGGTGATCGAAGAGTGCCCGTCGCCTGTGATGCTGGAGCATCCCGAGATGCGCCAAGCCATGGGAGAGGCCGCGCTGCGCATTGCCCGCGCGGCCGGGTATTACAATGCCGGCACATGCGAGTTCCTGGTGGACGAAGCGCGCAATTTCTATTTCCTCGAAATGAACACACGCCTCCAGGTGGAGCACCCCGTAACGGAACTTGCGACGGGCCTGGATCTGGTGGACTGGCAGTTGCGTATCGCTTCGGGGGAGCGGCTCAGCTTGCGGCAGGAGGATATCCACTGGCGAGGTTCTGCCATCGAGTGCCGCGTCTACGCCGAGGACGCCGAAATGGACTTTCTGCCGTCGCCGGGAAAGATCACCGCCTTGCGCGAGCCGTCGGGGCCGGGCATCCGCGTCGATTCCGGAGTCTACCCCGGCTGGGTGGTTCCAATGGATTATGACCCCATGCTGGCGAAACTCATCGCCTGGGCGCAGGACCGCCCTGCGGCGATCCGCCGTCTGCGGCGGGCCATCGAGGAATATTCGGTAAGCGGCATCAAGACGAACCTGTCCTTCTTCCGCCGCGTTCTCACCGACCCGGGATTCGCGGGCGGGAAACTGCATACCGGATTCATCGATGAGTTCTTCTCCCGGGCGGGCAAGGGGCAGGAAACGGATGGCGAGTTGGCGGAGCTTGCGGCGGTCATCGCTGCCGTTCATGCGTCAAGACAGAAACCGGCGCAACCCGCGGCGGCGGCCAGCGAATCGAGATGGCGCGCTGCCGGATTAATGGAGTTGATGCAGTGAAACGCATTATCCGAATCGGAAACCGGCAAGCGGAACTCGAGTGGAGGAACGATGGCGACCAGATCACCGCCACTCTCGTCTGGCAAGACCTGGGCCCATCCACCCATTGGTTGCGATACGCCGAGGTGGAGCCTGGCGTCTATTCACTGCTCAAGCAGGAGCGGGCCGTGGAGGCACGCGTCACGCCAGGCCAGGAAGGGTGGATCGTGGAACTGGCCGGCCACCGCATTACCGTAGAGGTGGAAGATCCGCGGGAACTGTCCGGCCGGGCCAAGGGCTTTGGCGCGGAAGGGCAGCAAAGCATTCGCTCGCCCATGCCGGGGAAAGTGGTGCGCGTTCTCGTGGATGAGGGGGCCAGCGTGGAGGAAGGGCAGGGGCTGGTGGTTGTGGAAGCGATGAAGATGCAAAATGAAATGAAGGCGCCGAAGTCCGGAAAGGTGATTGCGCTTGCGGCCCGGGCCGGAGCAAGCGTAACCGCCGGAGAGGTGCTGGTAACGCTCGAGTAGGAGAAGCATGGCATCGGAAGTCTGTCAGGTTTGCGGTGGAACGGGATGGCGCATCATCGAGCGCGACGGCATCTCCGGCGCCGAACGCTGCCGGTGTTCACAAGCTGAACGTTCCCGGGAGTTGCAATCTCGCGCCAAGATTCCGCCGCTTTACGCGAATGCTTCGCTTGAGAACTTCCGGCTGCCCCGCGACAATCCATCCGCGGAACTCGCTCTGGGCCAGGTGCTGACCACCGTCCGCACCTACGCGCGCGAGTTCCCCGCCCTCGAGAAACCCGGCTTGCTGCTCATCGGGGACCCGGGCACCGGCAAGACTCACCTCGCCGTGGCGGCGTTGCGCATCCTCATCGGCAAGGGTTTCGAGGGGATCTTCTCTGACTACCAGAACCTGCTGGACCGCATCCGCTCGGGCTACGATCCGAATTCCGGATCGAGCGACAAGGAGGCCTATCGCGAGGCTCTGGATGTGGAGGTGCTCCTGCTGGACGATCTCGGCGCCCACCGGGTCACGGACTGGGTGGAGGATACGGTCACCTCGATCATCACCCACCGCTGCAATCACAGGAAGGCGCTGATCGCCACCACGAACCTGGTGGATGTCGATGCCGGCTCCACGGTCTCGCAAGGGCGCACGACGCTCGGCGAACGCGTCGGCATGCGCGCCCGCTCCAGGCTCTTCGAGATGTGCAAGGTCGTGCGGATGACTACGGCGGAGGATTACCGGATCAAACGCGTGCGCTGAGAGCTATTTCTGCCCGTGGAAGGGATTGAAGTCGGTGCTTGTGTCGAATACTTCCATTCCCTCGGCCCGCTTCAGCGCGTTGACCACGGCATACGTCAGCGGCGTGGCCGCTACTTCGTAGATCACTTTGCCCAGATAGCCGGACACGATCAGCGTGAGGATCGTCTTCAGTCCAAGCGTGCCGCCGAATGCGAGAAACATCACCACGATGCTATCCACCAACTGCCCGACAACGGTGGAGCCGATGGTGCGCGTCCACAGCATTTTGCCTTTCGTCAACACCTTCATGCGCGCCATCACGAAGGCGTTCGAGAACTCCCCGCACCAGTAGGCGATCAGGCTGGCGGCCACCAATCTGGGAACGAAGTCGAATACCTTGGCAAATGCCTCCTGATCATGCCAGTCCGGAGCCGGGGGCAGCGCCACTACGATGAGGCCCATCACCGACAGCAGGGCGGAGGCAAGAAACCCGGTCCAGATGGCGCGTCGCGAGGCGCTATAGCCATAGACCTCGGTGAAGATGTCGCCAAAGATGTAGGTGACCGGGAAGAGCAGTTGCGCCCCGCTCAAGCGAAAATCGCCAATCGCTACGATCTTCGGAGCCACGAGGTTGGAGACGATGAGGACCACCACGAACACGTTAATGAGATGGTCCAGGTATCGAAAGCGCGCGGGCTGGGGCATGAGAAGGAATTCCTCATTCTAGCCGAAGCGAGGGCATGGCCTTCCCCGCTAGGATGGTTTGAGGAGATCACGAATGAAACATCATCCCTTCTCATACATCCTCGCGGCGCTTTCTGTTTCATTGGCGGGGTGCGGTTCGAAGACCACCACTAGGACGGAGATCGATCAGGAATTTCTTCAGAACTTCAAGGTGGCGCCGGTCGTCATGGAGAGCGGCAAGAACCCGTTGAGTGAGGAGAAGGTCGCGCTAGGGCGCATGTTGTATTACGATGAACGATTGTCGAAGAGCCAGACCATTTCCTGCAATTCGTGTCATGCACTGGATCGCTACGGAGTGGACAACGAGCCTACTTCCACGGGATTCAAGGGGCAGAAGGGCGGGAGGAACGCGCCGACTGTTTACTATGCGGCGGGCCATGTGGTTCAGTTCTGGGATGGCCGCGCTCCGGACGTGGAAGCGCAGGCGAAGGGACCAATGATGAATCCCGTGGAGATGGCGATGGCGGATGCGCATGCGGTGGACGCGGTGCTGGGCTCCATTCCGGAATATAAGGCCGCTTTCGCCAAAGCGTTCCCCGACGAAAAGCAACCGGTAACGCTTGATAACGCGGCTCTCGCAATCGGCGCTTTCGAACGCAAACTGGTGACTCCTTCGCGCTGGGACAAATTTCTTGCCGGAGACGCCAACGCCCTCACGCCGGAAGAGAAGGCAGGCTTCATCGCTTTCTACCGCGCCGGATGCCATACGTGCCATGGAGGCTCGCTTGTCGGCGGCCGGCTGTATCAAAAGGTGGGACTCGTGAAGCCGTGGCCCAATCAAAAAGACCTCGGGCGCTACGAAGTGACGAAGCAGGACAGCGACAAGATGGTGTTCAAGGTCCCCTCACTTCGGAACATCGACAAGACCGCCCCCTATTTCCACGATGGCAGCGTGGCCAGCCTCGAGGTGGCCGTGCGCATGATGGGGGAACACCAGGTGGAGCGCCCGTTGACGGATAGCGAGGCCAAGGAGATTGTGACGTGGCTCAAGAGTCTCACCGGGGAACTCCCGGCGGATTACATCCGCAAGCCGGACTTGCCCAAGAGCACGGATACGACGCCGAAGCCCACCGGTGACTGAACCCATGTCGATTACGGCGGACCAGGAACGCGGCTTCTACGATGCGGTGTACAGCCGCTTCCTCGAGCGCCCGGATCACGAACTGGCGGTGAATCGGGAGGTGATGCGCCGCACGTTAAGCGATCCGCGGCAACCCGTCTTTGAACGGCGCCGATTGTATAGTGAGGTGCTTTCCCGCCTGCTGGCGATGCCGCTTTCCAGCCTCCGGGTTCTCGATTACGGTTGCGGCCCAGCGGACTGGGGAGTCTGGGTGGCCACTGAGGGGGCACAGGTGACCCTCCTCGACTTGTCACCGGCGGCTGTGGAACTCGGGCTGAGACGCGCGCGAGCCAGTGGCGTGAGTCACCGTGTGCGCGGCGAAGCGCGAGATGCTGCGGATTTGACCTGTTTCGGCGACGGTGAGTTCGACCTGGTTTATGCAAGCGCGGCCGTGCATCATACCCTGAAGTACCCGCGCGCGTTCGAGGAACTGGTGCGCGTGATCCGTCCCGGCGGCACGCTGCTGCTGGCGGAGACCTACGGCAACAATCCACTTCTCGACCTGGCCCGCCGCGTGCGGGCGGGTCTTCAAGGTGAAGCGGAGGAGCAGGGCGAGGAGATCATCCTGGGCAACCGTGAGATCGCTCTGCTTCGAAGCGCATTCACGCGGGTCGAACTTCATGAGATGAACTTGCTTGCGATGGGAAAACGCCTGCTGCGGGGATGGCACCACCATAGTTGGGCGCAGGGTGTTGTTTCGCTGTTGGAAGGCGCCGACGCTCTGCTGTTGGGGATGGCTCCGTTTCTACGCCGCTATTGCGGAGAGGTTGTGGTGGCGGCGGTGAAATAATCTCAGGGCTTCGTCAGCCCAAACAAATTCGGCCGGACATGTTGGAAATGAAATCGCGCCGGATTCATGGCGGTGACCCCGCCGGAGTCGACTTCGATGATGCGGGCGGCCACGGGCTCATAGGCCGCGCGCGGCGCGATGGTGCCCTTGGCCGCCAGAATCCGCATCTGTTTGGGATCGATGCCTACGCTGGTCAACTGATGCAGGCTGAACGGAATGATGCGCTTCGGCGTGAGTAGAATCAGGTTCGGAAGATCGAGCGTAGAGCCCTCCACTTCGATAAGAGCGGAAACGCCCATGTCCCAATAGCGGCCGCCGCCGTGGCGAACTTCAGGTTCCACGAAACGTCCGTCGTAGACGCCCTTCACGCGGCCCCTCACACGGATGGAGTCGCCGTGCATGTTGTCGGTCTTGCCACCCACGGCCATATCGAACGGCCCACCGACGCCGGACTTGATGGCGGCCTGCACGGCGCCGGGATCGGAGATGGTCACCACCCAACCCTGCGCCTTCTGCTTCATCAGTTCCGCAAGGACAAAGGTTCCGTCGCCTGCCGATCCACCGCCGATGTTGTCGCCGGCATCCATGAGGGCCACCGGATACTTGCCGTTGTTCATGGCCATGCGCACCGCTTCCGCGGCTGTTGGCGCGCGGAAAACGAGTTGCTCGCGCAGGTTCCACAACATGTTGCCGATCCGGTCCGCCTCACGCCTGGCGAGCGCGGGGTCGTTATCCGTGACGACAATCACGCTTGGCCCCATGGCGGGAATGTCGGCGTATTGATAGCCGCCGGGCACACTCACTGCAAGGATCTTCGGGTTCTTCTCGAGGCGTTTGCTTTCATCCACAATCGGCTTCAGCGGCGGCGCAAACGTGTTGTGAAACAGAATGTTCAGCAGCATGGGCGGCTTCGCAACAGCCTGCACGGGCTTCACTTTGCCTGAAGCCACCTCCGCCATGATCTTCGCCGCCTGCACACCGCGTTCCCGCGCGTCGAGGTGAGGACACTCCTTGTAAGTGATCAGCACGGTAGTCAGTTTGACGATTTCTTCGGAGACATTCGCGTGGAAATCGTGCACGACGATGATGGGGATCTTGTCTCCAAAGGCTTGCCGCACCCGGCGCACCACTTCCGCGTCGGCATGTGGATAGCTTTCGGCCACCATGGTGCCGTGCAGGAACAATAGAATGCCATCGAGTTTGGGCGCGGCCTTGAGGCGGTCGATCAACTCCTTCGTGAGCGCGTTCAGGGCCGAGTCAAGAACAGTGCCGATTGTTTGAGGTCCGGCGACGATAGTGGGGTACAAGTCAAGCCCGTACTGCCGGGCTCCCTCAATAAATCCCGCGGGAGTGTTGTTGGCGCCGGCGGACAGCGTAAGGATCTCCTGGCCGCGTAGCGTTCCCTTGGCCCCGCCGATGCCCGCTTCGAAATCGGCGAGCGTTGTTTTCTTCGGATTGAAGGTGTTCGTCTCGTGGACGATTCCACCGATGCCGATGACGGGGCGGGATTGGCCGAAAGCGGCAAAACAGAATGCCAGAAAAATCGCGATGCGCATGATGGGATGTTCCTTTAAAGCTCGCACAGTGCCGGCCGGCGCTTCAAGAAGACCACGGCGCCGAAATGGTTTCGCGTTATGCGCAACGCTGATCGCGCGGCGAGACACGGCTCCAGTGGTTTCATGGTGAGCCCGTATGGTTACTGTACCTGTATGCCCACCGGATTGCCAAATCAGGCGCCGGAGGAGGTTGCCTTCAAAGGGTCAAGCAGCGTGTTCAATTCGTCTTCCGGCAGCCCCGACATCTCGACGGCGACATCCTTGATGGCGCGGTTCTCTTCAATGGCCCGCTTCACGATTTGCGCGCTCCTGTCGTAGCCGGTCTTCGCTGTGAGCACCGTGGCAAGGATGGGATTGCGTTCCGCCAGCGCCCGAAGGCGCTCGCTGTGAACGGTGAATCCCTGGATGGCTCTGTCCGCCAGCAGGGTGGCCGACGCCGACAGCAATGCGATGCTTTCGAGCAGGCTGACAGCAATCAGGGGCAGCATGACGTTCAACTGAAAGTTCCCCGATTGGCCGGCGATGGTCACCGCGGCATCATTGCCGATGACTCGCGCGCACACCATCGCCACAGCTTCAGGAATGACCGGATTCACCTTCCCCGGCATGATGCTGCTGCCGGGCTGCAGCGCGGGCAGCGAGATCTCGCCCAAACCGGAGAGAGGGCCGCTGTTCATCCAGCGCAGATCATTGGAGATTTTCATCAGGGACACCGCGGCTGTTTTGAGGTGGCCGCTGAGTTCCACCGCCGTGTCCATTCCGCTGATGGCGGCAAAGTAGTTTGGCGCGGTGGTAAACGCGAGTCCAGTGATGGACGCAAGACGGGCGGCCGCGGCAGCGCCGAATCGCGGATGGGTGTTCACGCCCGTGCCAACCGCCGTGCCTCCGATGGCCAATCGCAAGAGCCGCGGCAACACGGATTCCAGGCGGGCCGCCGAGTCCATAACCTGCCGCTGCCAGCCACTCAGTTCCTGGCTCATGAGGACCGGCATGGCGTCCATGAGATGCGTGCGGCCGTTCTTCACAACGTTCCGCAGCGTTTCTGATTTCCGCGCAATGGCGGAGCTCAGATGAGTGAGCGCCGGCAGCAGACGCCGCGTCAACTCGAGGGCGGCGCTCACGTGAATCACCGTGGGGATTACGTCATTGCTGCTCTGGCCGCGATTCACGTGATCGTTCGGATGCACGGGAACGCCGAGGCTCCGCGAGGCAAGCGCGGCGATGACCTCATTGGCGTTCATGTTGGTGCTGGTGCCCGATCCTGTTTGAAACACATCCACAGGAAAATGTTTGTCATGCCTGCCGGCGGCCACTTCCTCCGCCGCTGTCTCGATGGCCCCGGCCGCCGCGCCGTCGAGCACGCCAAGTTCCCGGTTCACATTTGCCGCGGCGGCCTTCACCAATCCCAGAGCTTCCAGGAAGGCGCGGGGAAAGCGCTGGCCGCTGACAGGAAAGTTCAGTACTGCGCGCTGCGTTTGGGCGCCGTAGAGGGCGTCGACAGGCACCGCCACTTCGCCGAGGCTGTCATGTTCCATTCGAAACCGTTGGTGTTCCATGCCTCCAGTGTAGGTTCGCGCGCGGTGCGGATATAATGAAACTATTGACGTATTGCATGATTCACTGCTGAGGGTGCGGCCCGGCAAGCGGGAACTCGCCCGAACCGGGATTCGCTGGAGGTTGCGATGCGACCGGTATCTGTCTGGGCAGTCTGTTTGCGTCTGGTCCTGTCCATCATCATTGCCGCTGGTATTGTATTCGGCAGCGTCCGTTTACCGCATGTCAACGCTACCACGGTCGCTTTGATACTTGTGCTGGTGATCGTGGGGCTGGCTTCCGCTTTGGGATGGCCTGAGGCGTTAGCTGCCGCGCTGACTGCCGGCTTGAGCTTCATGTATTGGCTGCCATCCCCGCCCAACAGCTTCGGAGTGCCGGAACCGCAGCACTGGGTGGCGCTCACAGCCTTTCTCCTCACGGCTATCGTTACCGGGCAACTCTCCGCGCTTGCCAGGCGGCGGTCCCTCGAAGCCCTCACGCGGCGAAAGGAAATAGAACAGGTGTTTCGTTTGGGAAGCGCGCTCATGGAACAGCAAAGTATGACCGGCGCGCTGCGAACCGCCGCTGAACAGATCGTGGAGATCTTTGGAGTCGGCGGCGCGGCGGTGCACTACTGCGCCGCTCACACCACGCTCCACGCCGGACCCGAAGGCGCCCTCATCCCCGATCTCAAATTGTGCGAGGCCGCCGCCGCGGCTGGGTTGCTTACTCAACCGGAATCAAGCCTCCTCTTCCTGCCGCTGCGTTTCGGCGAGCAACGTTTGGGAAGCATCGGGATCAAAGGAAGGGTCTCGGAACTGCTCGCAACGGCCATCGCCGATCGTACCGCGAGCGGACTGGCAAGGATGATGGCCACCGAAGAAGCCCGCCGCGCTTATGCCAGGCGCAAGGAGGAGCAACTGCGCGCTTCCGTTCTGGACGCCCTGGCCCATGAAATCAAAACACCGCTCTCGACAATCAAGATTGCCGTCACCACTCTACGATCACCCTGTTCCACGAACGGACTGGATCGCGCGGAGCTGCTGCAGATCATCGATCAGGAAGTGGAGCGGCTGAATCTTTGGGTGGACGAAGCATTGGACACCGCGCTTGAGGAGCCGGACCTGAGGCCGAAAACAGAACCGCAAGACGTGGCGAAGCTCATCGCCGAAACCGTGAAAGAATGTGCTCCCATCCTGCGGAACCGGCAGGTGGAATTGCAGGGAATACATACTTTGCCGGCGGCGGAACTCGATACAGGGATGGTGAAGCACGTCCTTCGCCAGTTGCTTGATAATGCAGTCAAGTACTCACCGGAGGCAACTCCGGTGATCGTGTCGTCCGAAGTGAATTGCGGCAGTATCGTGATCAGCGTTGTAGATAACGGCATTGGGATCCCCGAGCAGGAACGATCCCAGGTGTTCAACCACGGCTATAGAGGCGCGAAGGCTCGTTCGCTTGCCGAAGGAAATGGCCTGGGCCTGGCGAGCGCGAAGTGCATCACGGAGTCGCTCGGAGGCGCCATTTGGGTGACTTCCGGCCCCTCAGGCGGCGCCGCCTTCCATCTATCTTTCCCGCTCGCGCATGGAATGAAGGCATGAACAATCTCAAGATTCTGATCGTAGACGACGATTCGCAGGCTCGCCGCGTGTTGCGAGCCGCCCTTGTGGCGCGGGGCTACGAAGTGGATGATGCGTGGAACGGCGAAGAGGCGCTGCAAAAGGTTCGCGAGCACCCGCCTGACCTGGTGCTGCTGGATCTCAACCTGCCAGACCTGAGCGGCCTGGAGATTTGCAGCAGTATTCGCGACAGCTCCGAGGTTTCCGTTATTGTAGTGTCGGTGAAACGGGCGGAATTCGAAAAAGTGGCGGCGCTCGAGGCCGGCGCCGATGACTACCTCACCAAGCCTTTCGGCGTGGAAGAGCTGGTGGCGCGCATCCGGGCCGTGGCCAGGCGCAGTTCCGTGCGCAAGAGTCCGAGAGTTCTGTCGCTCCATGGGACCCGGATTGATTTTGAAACGCACGAAGTGATTGGCCCGGATGCGAAGGTGCACCTTACCGCAAAGGAATTCGCCATCCTGCGCTACCTGGTTTCGAATGCGGGCAAGGTAGTTTCCCATCGCCGCCTGCTTCAGGCGGTTTGGGGCCCGGATTACGGCAACGAAGTGGAATACCTGCGCGTGTTCATCAACCAGTTGCGGAAGAAGATCGAGCCCGATCCGTCCAACCCGCGCTACATTCTCACCGAACCTTCGGAAGGTTACAGTTTCGTCGATTCTCCGGAAGCCTCAGGAAATCCATAATATGATCTTTATCATTTCTTAACGGCGCGCCATTATAGTGATCGTTGCGAAGCCAGTCCGCACTTGGCGGGGTACCTGTTGGCTGCAATCCTCATAGTTGATGACGAGCCGCGATTCCGTAAGGCTGTCCAGATCGCTTTGCATCTGGCCGGCCACGAAACCCGTCAGGCAACCAGCGGCGAGGAAGCTCTGCTGGCGATGCGAGAGCACCGGGCAGACGTTGTGCTGCTGGATTTGAACATGCCGGGGATGGGGGGAATTCAAACGTGCAAGGCGATGCGCCGGGACTTCGAGGCGGTGGCAATCATTGTCGTCTCGCTCCGGGGATTGGAGCAGGACAACTCCGCGGCACTTCAGTCGGGCGCCGATTTGTGCCTGACCAAGCCCTTCAGCATGGAGGTGCTGCTGGCGAATATCGAGACTGTTCTTCACAAGCGCAGCGGATCTGCGGGCGATTGAGTTATTCGCGGGGAAGCCGCTCGAGCATGTGGGCGGCGGATTCCCGGGTGGGCGCATCGGGGATCCGCTCGACCGCGTCCCTCAGCATCCTCACGTTCAGCAGGAATTCCAGGGGCATTCCCCCCAACAAGGAAATGCGGGCGCTTTGGACATGTTCGAGCGCGCTCGCTGTCTGGGCCGAAAAGGGCGAATGGTCAAGCAGACTCGCCGTTTCATCGAGTGTCGAGAGCGCGTCTTCAAGCAGAGCCGCCATCTTCTTAACTCCTCTACTGTGTTGACGGGTGACCGGGGAAGAATGATTCAGCAAAGGCATTAAGAAAGCTATAACGCGCGCTTTATCTTTTCCTTATGACCTGAATTTTACAATCAAAAAGACCTGGGATTACGAATTGGCACAGATCTTCCATCGTAGCGCTAACAGCCTGGCAAAGATTACCATCGCCGCCGTGGTGCTGGGAATCGGCGGGCTGTTGTGGGCTTCCTACCGAATCGATCAGGGCTCGTTCATCACCGATGTTGGCGTCACCCGTGAACAACCCGTTCCCTTCAGCCATAAGCACCACGTCACGGACGATGGCATCGATTGCCGGTACTGCCACACTTCCGTCGAGGTTTCTCCCTTCGCCGGATTACCGCCCACAGCGACCTGCATGAACTGCCATTCGCAAATCTGGACCAATGCCGAGATGCTGGAACCTGTTCGGGCCAGTTACCGTACCGGGCAATCGCTCCAATGGACGCGCGTGTATGACTTGCCGGATTTCGTCTATTTCAATCACAGCATCCATGTCTACAAGGGAATCGGGTGCTCCACCTGTCACGGGCGTGTGGATCTGATGCCGCTCACCTACAAAGTCAACACGCTTTACATGCAGTGGTGCGTGGAATGCCATCGCAACCCGGCAAAGTACGTTCGGCCAAGGGAGGAAGTATTCGATATGACATACCAGGCTCCAGGCAACCAGGCGGAGTTAGGCCGCCGCTTGGTGGCTGAATACAAGATTCAAAGCCTCACCGATTGCGTGACGTGCCACCGCTGAACCATGGGAACCCACATCAATCTCGACGACTTGAGGCGCAGGTTGACGGAAGGATCAGGGCCGCGATACTGGCGCAGTTTTGAGGAAGTAGCGGACACGCCCGAGTTCCGTGCCTTCGTCGAGGATGAATTCCCCAACCGCACTCCCGATTGGAACAGCCCTTCGTCCCGCCGCCGGTTCCTCACTCTGATGGGCGCCTCGCTGGCATTCGCCGGAGCCTCCGCCTGTACGAAACAGCCCAAGGAAGTGATTGTGCCCTACGTGCGGCAACCCGAGGAGTACGTGCCGGGCAAGCCCATGTTCTATGCCTCGGCCTTCTGCCGCGCGGGCATCGCCAAGGGCGTGCTGGTGGAGAGCCACCTGGGAAGGCCCACCAAAGTGGAGGGCAATCCGGATCATCCCGAGAGTCTCGGCGCCACCGACATAGACATGCAGGCCAGCGTGCTGACGCTCTATGATCCCGACCGTTCTCAAACAGTGACGCATGACGGCGGCATCAGCGTCTGGGGTTCGATGATCACGGCCCTGACGAGCGCGCGGGAAGAGGCGGGCCTGAAGAAAGGCGCAGGCTTCCGTATTCTCACGGGCACGGTTACCTCGCCAACACTCGCGGCGCAGATTCAGGAGTTCCTCACCGCGTTTCCGGAAGCCAGATGGCACCAGTGGGAGCCCTGCGGCGCACTGGCGGAATACAAAGGTTCGGTGGCCGCCTTTAGCGCGCCGTTCAACACGATCTACCATTTCGACCGCGCAAGCCGGATCGTCTCCTTCGACGCGGATTTTCTCTACTGGACGACGCCGGGCAGTCTGCGCTACATGCGCGACTATTCCACCAGCCGCCGCAAGGCGGCCGAGAGCGGCGCGGCGGAAGCACCCCGGATGTACCTGGCCGAGAGCGCACCCTCAATAACCGGCGGTATGGCGGAACATCGCTTTCGCATGCGCGCGGGTGAGGTGGAAGCCTTTGCCGCGGCCTTGGCGCGCGAACTCAAGATGGACGTGCCCGGCGGCGCCCAACCCGTAAGCAGCGTGGCCGCGATCGCCAAGGATCTCGACACGCACCGTGGCGCAAGCATCGTGATTGCGGGCGCCTTTCAGCCGCCGCGCGTGCATGCCATTGCTCATGCCATGAATCAGGCGCTGGGCAATGCAGGCAAGACCGTGACATACACCGATCGTGTCGAGGCGAATCCGGTCGATCAATTGGCGTCCCTCACGGAGTTGGTCCAGGACATGCGCAGCGGAGCCGTGAGCGCCCTGCTCATCCTCGGGGGCAACCCGGTCTACGACGCGCCCGCCGACCTCGGATTCCTCAGCGCGATGCAGAAAGTGAAGGCGCGCTTCCACACGGGCCTGTACAGCAACGAGACCGCGGCATGGTGCAACTGGCATGTGCCGGAGGCCCACTATCTCGAGTCCTGGAGCGATGCGCGCGCCTGGGACGGCACGGCCTCCATCATCCAGCCACTGATCGAGCCTATCTACGGCGGCAAGACGTTCCATGACGTCATGAACGTGCTGCTGAACCATGGCGACCGGTCCTCACACGATACGGTGAGCGGCTACTGGAGGGCGCGGCGCAGCACGCCGGATTTCGATGACTACTGGCAGATTTCCCTGCACGACGGGGTGATGTCGGGCACCGCATTCCCTGAGAAGACGCCGCCCGCGGCGAAAATCCCTGCTCCCTCGCCGGCGCAGGCACAGGGCCTGGAAGTGGTCTTCCGCCCCGATCCCACAATCGGAGATGGCGCGTTTTCCAACAACTCCTGGCTTCAGGAACTTCCCAAGCAACAGAACACCATGACCTGGGATAACGCGGTGTGGGTGTCGCCCAAGACCGCGCAGAGTCTCCACGCCGGCACGGGAGACATTGTGCAGCTCACGCTGGATGGCCGGTCCTTGAAAGGGCCCGTGTGGGTGCAGGCGGGACAGGCGGACGATTCCATCACCATCCATTTCGGATACGGCCGGACACGCGCGGGCCGCGTCGCCAATCGCGTCGGATTCAACGCCTACGTGCTGCGGACGGGCAGCGCTCCGTGGCACGCCTCCGGTGTCGCGGTTACCCGCGTATCCGGCGGCTACTCGTTTGCCACCCGCCAGATTGCCCAAACCATGGAGGAGCGCGATCCCTTCCGTGTGGCCACCTTCGACGAGTATCACAAGGATCCCGGGTTCGCGCGGCCGGAAGAGAAGCGTGTCGAGGAACAGACCACACTGTTCCCGATCCTGGAGTACCGCAACTACAAGTGGGGCATGTCCATCGATCTCACGGCGTGCACCGGTTGCGAGGCGTGCATGGTGGCGTGCCAGTCGGAGAACAATATCGCCATCGTAGGGAAAGAGGAGGTGGCGAAGGGGCGCCACATGAACTGGATTCGCGTGGACCGCTATTTCTCGGGCCCCCTGGACGACCCCGAAATCTACTACCAGCCCGTGCCCTGTATGCACTGCGAGTATGCGCACTGCGAACTGGTGTGTCCGGTGGCCGCCACCGTGCACAGCGCGGAAGGCCTGAATGAAATGGTGTACAACCGCTGCGTGGGCACGCGGTATTGCTCGAATAACTGCCCCTATAAGGTACGCAGGTTCAATTTCTATCTCTACTCCGATTGGAATACACAAAGCCTCTATGGCGTGCGCAATCCCGACGTGACCGTACGCAGCCGCGGCGTGATGGAGAAATGCAGTTACTGCATTCAGCGTATCAGCCGGGCCAAGATCGAGGCCGAAAAGCAGGACCGCCAGGTGAGGGAAGGAGAAATCCTCACAGCCTGCCAGCAGGCTTGCCCGGCGCAGGCCATCGTGTTTGGCGATCTCAACGACCCCAAGAGCGAACTGACGCGGCGGGTCGGCCAGAAACGCAAGTATGCGCTGCTGGAAGAACTCAACACCCGTCCGCGCACCACCTACCTGGCCCGTCTGCGCAATCCGAATCCGGACTTGGAGAAAGGGTGAGTCATTGAACACTGAGCAACCCACTACCGCCGCAGTCAGCATAGACCCCGGCCCAGCCAAGGTCCTGGGACCGGGTCACGATTACGGCACCGTCACGGACAAAATCGGCGGCGTCGTCTTCATGCCCTTTACGAAAACGCCGCGCCAACTGTTCATCGGGTTTGCCTGCGGCTTCGTGCTGGCCAATGTGTTCCTGCTGGCGATCACCTGGTTGTTCATTCGCGGTGTGGGAATCTGGGGCATTCGCATACCAATTGCATGGGGATTCGCGATTGTCAATTTCGTGTGGTGGATCGGAATCGGCCACGCGGGAACGCTCATCTCGGCCATCCTGCTGCTGCTGAAGCAGGACTGGCGCACGTCCATCAATCGCTTCTCTGAAGCCATGACGCTGTTTGCCGTGGCCTGCGCAGCGATGTTCCCCATTCTGCACCTCGGGCGCCCATGGCTCGCCTACTGGCTGCTGCCCTATCCCAGCACCATGTGGCTTTGGCCCCAGCCCCGCAGTCCGCTCATCTGGGATGTGTTCGCGGTGTCCACCTATGCAACGGTCTCGCTGCTGTTCTGGTTCACGGGTCTCATTCCCGATCTCGCCACCATGCGAGACAAAGCGAGAGGCCCGGTGGCGCGCGCTATCTATGGTCTGCTGGCAATGGGATGGCGCGGATCAGCGCGTCACTGGTCGCGCTACCAGAAAGCGTACCTCCTGTTGGCCGGGCTCTCCACGCCGCTCGTCGTCTCCGTGCACTCCGTGGTGAGCTTCGACTTTGCCATTGCCATCCTGCCCGGGTGGCACACGACGATCTTTCCGCCTTACTTCGTTGCCGGAGCCATTTACTCGGGATTCGCCATGGTGCTTTCACTGGCCATCCCCGTGCGCCGCTGGTATCACCTGGAAGACCTCATTACCATGCGCCACATCGAGTGCATGGCCAAGGTGATGCTGGGCACGGGCCTGATCGTCGCCTATGGCTACGGCATGGAAGCCTTCATCGCCTGGTACAGCGGGAATCAATATGAGCGCTTCATGTACATGAACCGCGCCTGGCTCGGCCACTACTGGTGGACCTTCGTCCTGCTGATCCTCTGCAATATTCTCATCCCCCAAGCGTTGTGGTCACGCCGCGTGCGGATGAACGTTGGGGCGGTTTTCGCCATATCCCTGGTGGTGAACGTGGGGATGTGGCTCGAGCGCTTCGTGATTGTCGTCACCAGCCTGGAGCGCGATTTTCTACCATCGAGTTGGAACCGCTACTACCCCAGCGTTTGGGATTGGGCCACTTACTTCGGAACCATCGGCGTCTTCCTCAGCCTGATGTTTCTGTTCATACGCGGATTGCCCGCGATCTCTATTTTCGAAATGCGCGAGGTGGTGCATCACTTAGTCCACCCCGAGGAACCGAGTCCTGCCCATGGAGATTGAGTACGAAGGACAAAGCGGCCTTTACGGGCTCATGGCTTCCTTTGACCGCCCTGAACCGTTGCTCGATGCAGCCCGCGAGGCGCATGCGGAGGGCTACCGCGACATGGATGCCTACGCCCCCATGCCCGTGGAGGGACTCGCGGAAGCGGTGGGCTTCCGCAGCAATAGTGTACCGAGGATCGTTTTCGTGGGCGGACTGCTGGGAGCGACCGGAGGATTCGGCCTGATGTGGTGGATCACGGTCATCGCCTATCCGCACATCGTCGACGGGCGGCCCCTCAATAGCTGGCCCGCGTACATCCCCATCACCTTCGAGTGCATGGTGCTGATCGCGTCGCTGACGGCGGTTGTCGCCATGCTCGGCCTGAACGGACTGCCGCAGCCCTACCACCCTGTCTTCAACGTCCCGCAGTTCGAGCGCGCCTCGCGGGATCAGTTTTTTCTTTGCATCGAAGCGACCGATCCGAAGTTCGACCTGGCCGCAACGCGCCGGTTCCTCGAGCAGCAGAAGCCTCTGGAGGTGATGGAAGTTGAAGCCTAGAATCGCGCTCCTGTTGCTCATTCTGCCGCTTGCCGCATGCCGCCAGGACATGCATAACCAGCCGCGCTACAAGCCGCTGGCAGGGACCGATTTCTTCGGCGACGGGCGTTCCGCGCGCCCGGTCCCCGAAGGAACCGTGGCGCGCGGGGAACTGCGTATCGACAAGGCTCGCTATACGGGGAAAATCGGCGGCAATGATGTCGAGGACTTTCCTTTCCCCATTACGCGCGCCGATGTCCTGCGCGGGCAGCAGCGGTTCAACATCTATTGCTCGCCGTGCCACAGCCGGGTGGGAGACGGGAACGGCATGGTGGTGCAGCGCGGCTTCCGCCAGGCGGCAAACTACAACACCGACAAGCTGCGCAGCGCGCCGGTCGGACATTTCTTCGATGTGATTACGAACGGCTTTGGCGCCATGCCCAGTTACGCCTTGAGTGTCCCCCCTGATGACCGATGGCGTATCGTTGCGTATATTCGCGTCCTCCAACTCAGCCAGAATGCGAAGTTCGAGGATGCGCCGCCCGCCGAACGGCAACAACTCGAAAGCATGCCCGCAACTCCGCCGCCCGCGCCGCCCGCGAAGGAGGTTCCCCGATGACCAACCCCGATCCCGCCATGGACAAGATTGCCTTGTGGCAGCGGTGGAGCCTGGTCGTCGGCATCGCCGGCACTTTGGGCGCGCTCGCCGCCTTTCAAGCGAACCGCGCGGAATTCCTGCGCTCCTATCTGTTCGCCTACCTGTTCTGGGCGGGAATGCCCCTCGGCTGTCTCGGAATCCTGCTGATGCACCACACCGTGGGCGGCAAGTGGGGCATGGTGATCCGCCGCTTCTGCGAAGCCGGCGCGCGCACCATTCCCATCATGGCGCTGCTGCTGATTCCCGTGCTGGCGGGCATCGCGACGCTATACGTGTGGGCCGGACCGGAAGCCGCGCATGATGCGAATATTCAGAGTAAAGCCGCCTACCTCAACGTCCCATTCTTCATTGCGCGCGCCGTGTTTTACTTCGCGGTGTGGACGCTCTACGCGTTCCTGCTGAGTAAGTGGTCCCGCGAACAGGATCGCACCGGCGATGAAGCGCTGATGGGCCGCATGCGCGCGCTTAGCGCGCCCGGTCTGGTGGTATTCGTGGTTACCGCGACATTCGCCTTCTTTGACTGGATCATGTCCATCGAACCCCACTGGTTCTCCACCGTCTATGGCGCCATGTTTCTGATGGGACAGGTACTGGAGGCGTTTGCGCTCCTTATCGCGCTGCTGATTCTGCTTTCGAAATATGCCCCCCTGCGCGACCATGTGACTGAGCAACACCTCCACGACCTCGGCAATTTGATGTTCGCATTCACCATCATGTGGGCCTACCTGTCCTTCTCGCAGTTCATCATCATCTGGGCGGGTAACCTGCCGGAAGAGATCCCCTGGTACTTGCGGCGGCTCGCGAAAGGCTGGAATGCGATTGCGGTCTTTCTCATCGTCTTTCATTTTTGTCTGCCGTTTGTCCTGATGATGCAGCGGGACATGAAACGCCGCGCCGGTTTGTTGCTGAAGTTGTGCGGCTTCATGCTGGTTGTCCGCTTAGTTGACGTGTTTTGGGTCGTCGAACCCGGCTTTTACCAGCAGCGGCTGGAAGTGCACTATACGGATCTCCTCCTGCCGGTGGCTATCGGTGGTCTGTGGTTGGCGGCGCTCTTTTGGCAACTGCGCGCGCGGCCGCTGGTTCCCTTGAATGACCCGCGGCTGAGAGGCGCGCCTCGGGAAACCGTGGCGTTTTGAGAGGATCTATGGAACATTACACCAGTGGACACGAAACAACAGACGCCCCCGTGTTTCCGCTTGCGGCCGCCGGCATCGGCTTGGCCGTCGTGGCCGCCCTTGTGTTGTTGATTACGTACGCGATGTTCCGGTACCTCAAAGCCAACCCGCCGGAATCCGTGGAGAACCCACTGAGCGCGGCTGAACGTATCTTCCCGCCGGCACCGCGCCTTGAAGTACACGCGGCAACAGACATGAAGGATTTCTTGACGCGGGAGAATCTGCACCTCTCCACCTACGGCTGGGTGGATCGCAAAGCGGGCACCATCCGCATTCCCATCAGCAGGGCCATCGACCTGCAATTGGAGCGCGGCTTCACTGTCAGAAAGGAGATGCCAAAACGTTGACGCGCCACTTTGTTTGGATCCCGGCGCTCGCGCTGATGCCGGCGATTTGCATGGGCCAGGTTTACGGGCGGCCGAAGCTGCTTGAAAACATCGGCATCGATCAGAAGATGGGCGCTCAGGCGCCGCTGGATCTGACGTTCAGCGATGAGCAAGGCAGGCAGGTCACTCTCGGCCAATTCCTCGGCAAGCCGGTCATTCTCGCGCTGGTGTATTACACGTGCCCTTCCCTGTGCAACATGGTCCTGCGCGGAACGGTGCGCAGCGTCCACGGAATCCCGCTGACGGCAGGCAAGGACTACGACGTGGTCGCGGTCAGTTTCGACCCGCGCGAAACATATTCTCAGGCCGCGGTGAAGAAGGCGGAGATTGTGAAGCAGTACGGCCGGCCGGGCGCGGAATCCGGCTGGCACTTCCTCACCGGCTCTGAGGCGGCAAGCAAGTCGCTGGCTGCTTCTGTAGGCTTCCGCTATGCCTACGACACCAATACCAACCAGTATGTGCATCCGAGTTGCATCATTGTTCTTACGCCTGAAGGCCGCGTGGCGCGCTATTTCTACGGCATCGACTACCCCGCGCGCGACGTCAAACTCGGGCTCGTGGAGGCATCCGGCGGCAAGATCGGATCTCCCATCGATCAGGTGCTGCTCTACTGCTTCCATTACGATCCCGCCAACGGCAAGTACGGCTTCGTCATCATGAGCGCGCTCCGCGCGGGTGGGGTAGCCACGCTCGGTGTTCTGCTCGGATTCATGGTCATCATGTTCCGCCGCGACGCAAAGCGCGGCCGCAGCGGCGGAAAGGACATGGAGGCCTGAGATGGGCGATTTCTCTCTCTATCCGCCCCGCGCTTCCACCCTGGCCGGACAGGTTGATCTGTTGTACACGTTCCTGCTCGTGGTCGGTTTCATCATGACCGCGCTGATTTTTTTCTTTGTCTTTTTCTTTGCCATCAAGTACCGTCGGCGCCCGGGTGGGCCGCCTGCCCAACAAATTCACGGCTCATTGCTGTTGGAAGTGACGTGGAGCACCGTCCCTTTCCTCGTCATGCTCATCATGTTCGTGTGGGGAACCAAGCTTTATTTCGACAGCGCTACTCCTCCGGCAAACACCTTGGACCTATACGTCACGGGGAAGCAGTGGATGTGGAAGGTGCAATATCCGGGAGGCCAGCGCGAGATCAACCAGATCCACGTCCCCACGGGCGTGCCGGTGAAAGTGACGCTCGCCAGCGAGGACGTCATCCACAGCTTCTTCGTTCCCGCATTCCGCGTGAAGCACGATGTGGTTCCCGGCCACTACGAAATCGTGTGGTTCCAGGCTACGAAGCCCGGCCGCTACCACCTGTTCTGCGCTGAATACTGCGGCTCGAACCATTCCGAAATGGGGGGTTGGGTGAACGTCATGAGCCCTGCCGACTACGAAGTCTGGCTTTCCGGCGGCGAGCGCGGCGGCTCCATGGTGGACCAGGGAGCCAAGCTCTTTTCCCAATACGGCTGCGTCACCTGCCATGTCCTCGACGCCAAAGGCCGCTGCCCCTCGCTACGCAATGTATTCGGCCATCCCGTCCAACTCGCCGACGGACGCACCGTCGTCGCCGACGAAGCCTACGTCCGTGAATCAATCCTCGACCCCAACGCCAAAATCGTCAAGGGTTATGACCGCGACGTGATGCCGGTATTTCAGGGCCAGATCAGCGAGGAAGGCCTCCTCCAACTCATTGTTTACGTGAAGAGCCTTTCCCAGCCGCCCGAACAGCCCACGCCCACAAAGGCCCTGCCCGCGGCGGCCAAAGGGAGTCCCAAATGAGCACGACCTTCGAACAACCCAGAATCAAGGAACGCCCGAACTATCTCAACATCCAGTACGGATGGAAATCGTGGCTATTCACCACGGACCACAAACGCATCGCTCTCCTCTACCTCTTCTCCATCACCATCTTCTTCATGATCGGCGGCGCCTTCGCCGTCGCGATGCGGCTGAATCTCGCCTCGCCACATGGTCTCCTGTTCTCGCCGGCGACCTATAACAAGCTGTTCACCATGCATGGGATCATTATGGTTTTCTTCTTCCTGGTCCCGTCCATCCCGGCCGTTCTTGGCAACTTTTTCATCCCTCTCATGATCGGGGCGCGCGACCTGGCTTTTCCGCGCATCAACTTACTAAGCTGGTACCTGTATGTTATCGGCGGCATTGTAGCCGTAGCGGCCATCGCTGCCGGAGGAGTGGATACCGGTTGGACCTTTTACGCGCCGTTCAGCACCACTTACTCGAATACTCATGTCATCACGACCGCCGTGGCCGTATTCATTGCCGGCTTCTCCTCCATCCTCACGGGGCTCAACTTCATCGTCACCATCCACAAGATGCGCGCGCCCGGCATGACCTGGTCGCGCCTGCCGATATTCGTGTGGTCGCATTATGCCACCAGCATCATCCAGGTTCTGGGTACGCCGGTGGTCGCCATCACCATTGTTCTTCTGGCGCTCGAGCGCGTTTTTCACGCGGGAATCTTCGATCCCAAACTCGGCGGTGATCCTATTCTGTTCCAGCACTTGTTCTGGTTTTATTCGCATCCGGCGGTCTATATCATGATTCTGCCGGGCATGGGAGTCATCAGCGAAGTGGTCCCGTGCTTTGCCCGCAAGACCATATTCGGCTATGCCTTCGTTGCGGCATCGAGCATCGCCATCGCCATCCTGGGCTTCCTGGTATGGGGCCACCACTTGTTCGTCGCCGGCCAATCAATGTACGCCAGCATGGTGTTCTCCCTGCTCAGCTTCATGGTCGCCGTTCCCTCCGCCATCAAGGTCTTCAACTGGACTGCCACCATGTACCGGGGTTCCATCACTTACGAAACGCCCATGCTCTACGCGTTCGGCTTCATAGGCCTGTTCACCATCGGCGGCCTTACAGGCCTTTTTCTTGCCACCATGGCGATCGATGTTCATGTTACCGACACTTACTTCGTGGTTGCTCACTTCCATTACGTCATGGTCGGCGGAATGGTGATGGCTTACCTGGGCGGTATCCACTTCTGGTTCCCGAAGATCACCGGACGGATGTACCCGGAAGGCTGGGCGAAATTTGCCGCCTTGGTGGTGTTCGTCGGGTTCAACCTCACCTTCTTTCCCCAGTTCATACTCGGCTACCTTGGGATGCCTCGCCGTTATGCCACCTATGCCCCTGAGTTTCAAGTCCTTAACGTGCTCTCGAGCGCGGGCGCGTCCATCCTTGGCATTGGTTACCTCATCCCCATGATCTACCTCGCCTGGGCCTGGAACCGCGGCCCACGCGCGCCGCAAAACCCGTGGAATGCGAAGGGGCTCGAATGGGAGAAGTCATCCTCCCCTCCGCCGACATTCAACTTCGACGAAATGCCGGTAGTCACTGAGAAAGCCTATAACTACGGCGCTGAATCTGTCCGCGCCGCGGAAGCGCACGGATAAGGAGGACCCTTTGGCCGAAAGCGAAGCTACCCTGGAAGGCCTTCATCCCCGGGAATTGCGGCACCACTTCGATACACAGGAGCAGCAACTGGAATCGTCGTTGCTCGGAATGTGGATTTTTCTGCTCACCGAGGTCATGTTCTTCGGAGGAATGTTCGGCGGCTATACTGTCTACCGCAATCTCTACCCGGACGCGTTTGCCTCCACCAGCCAGTACATGAATGTAACGCTCGGCGGGTTTAACACCGCGGTGTTGATTTGCAGCAGTCTGACAATGGCGATGGCCGTACACTCCGCGCAACTCGGAAAAAACAAAGCCCTCATCCTGTTTCTGGTGCTGACGCTGTTTCTCGGATGCGTCTTTCTCGGCATCAAGTACGTGGAGTACCACGAAAAGTGGGTCGATCATCACATCCCCGGCCCCAATTTCCAATACGCCGACTCGCGTTATTTCCACCAGGCGCAGATCCTCTTCTTCCTCTACTTCGCCATGACGGGCATGCACGCGCTTCACATGATTGTGGGCGCGGGTCTCATCATCACCCTCATCGTCATGGCCGCCCGGCGCCGCTTCAGCGCCCAGTGGTACACACCCGTCGAGATGATTGGCCTCTATTGGCACTTCGTCGACATCATCTGGATCTTTCTCTTCCCCCTCCTTTACCTGATAGGACACACGAAATGACGCACTCGATTGTTCCCGCGAAAGTATATGTCGGCGTTTGGGCGGTGCTCATCGCTCTCACCTTCACCACCGTGGCTGTCTCGAAACTCGAACTGGGCGAGTACAACTTCATTGCGGCCATGACCATCGCTGTAATCAAAGCTACTCTCGTCGTGATGTTCTTCATGAATCTGAAGCATTCCAGTTCCATGGTCAGGCTCTTCGTCGTCGCGGGACTCTTCTGGCTGGCCATCATGTTCGTATTCGTCCTCAGCGACTATTTCAGCCGGGGCTGGCTACCCATCGGTCAGTGGTGGTAGCCCAGGCGGCAAAGACCGCCATTGGGGATGGCGCCCGCACATTGACAGCCGTCTGGAATTGAGCGAATGTAGACTTACCGTGAACAGAAGACGCCTGTTTCAATCGCTCGTCTGCGGCGCCACAATCGGCGGCGGCGCCGCGCAGGTTAACCCCGTCCTGTCTTTGGAAGCTCTTCGCAACGTCGCCGCGGCGAATGGATTAAACCTTGGCGACGAGCGCCTCCGCGTCCTCCAACCGGTGCTCGAACGCCGCCTGCCGCAATTGCGCCGTCTCCGCGAAATGGAGATTGGCGACCAGGTTGCACCCACTCAGGGAATTTTGTAGACCGAGGGCTGCGCCGTGTATGCGTCTGAAATTCTCTTCCGCCCGGTCACCGAACTTGCGGCGCTCCTCAAAGCTCGCAAACTGTCTCCAGTGGAAGTAGTGCGCGCGTTCCTTGAACGCATCGAAGCCGTCAACCCGAAAGTGAACGCGTTTCTCACCGTCACCGCCGATCGCGCCCTCGAGCAGGCACGGCAAGCGGAGAAGGACATCGCCTCGCGCCGCTATCGAGGACCCCTGCACGGAATCCCTTATGCCCCTAAGGATCTCATCGCCACTGCCGGTGTCCGCACCACCAACGGATCGAAGGTCACCTCGAACTGGATTCCCAACTATGAATCCACTGTCACCAGCCGCCTCAACAAGGCGGGAGCCATCCTGATCGGCAAGCTCAATCTTCTCGAGTTCGCCATGGGAAGCGGCCAAAAAGGACTTGCCGGGCCTGCGCGCAACCCGTGGGACCTCGCCTATTCTCCCTCAGGCTCCTCGAGCGGATCGGGCGCGGCACTCGCCGCCGGGATGGTCCCCCTCACTTTAGGCAGCGACACCGGCGGCTCGATTCGTGGACCCGCCAAAAGCTGCGGCGTCGCCGGACTCAAACCCACCTATGGACGCGTCAGCCTCTACGGCGTGACCACGCTCAGTTGGACGCTGGACCATGTGGGCCCCATGGCGCGAACCGTCGCCGGCGTGGCTCTCATGCTCCAAGCCATCGCCGGCAGCGACCCCAACGATCGCAACGCCGCCGCAGTCCCGGCGCCGGACTACACAAAAGCACTCACCGGCAATATCAAGGGACTGCGGTTCGGCGTGCCCTCCGCTTATTTCTTCGAGCACGTGCGCCCCGAGACCGCAGCCGCTCTCCACGAAGCTATCTCCCGGCTAAAGCAACTGGGAGCTGTCCAGGTGGATGTGCAGGTTCGTCAACCGGAGCTGGCCAGTTCCATCTCCTCCGTAATCCTCGGGTCCGAATCCGCCGCGTTCCACCAGAAGCGCCTGCGGGAACACGCGGACCTGCTCGATCCGCTCGTTCGCGAAAGGCTCGAAGCCGGTTCCCTGTATTCCGCCGTGGATTACGTCAACGCCCTGCGTCTGCGAACGCAGGTGATGGAAGAGATGCGGCGCGTCTTCGGGACATGCGATGTGCTGGTGCTGCCCGCCGGCAACGCCGCTCCCAAAATCGAGGAAGAAATCGCCGGCACCGACGCTCCCACTGATCCTCCACGCGCACCCCGCCCGGATACTTTCAACCTCGCCAATGTGGCCGGCATCCCGGCCCTTGTGCTGCCGTGCGGATTCACCGCCGGCCCTCCGTCTCTCCCGCTCGGCATCCAATTCTGCGCCCGGCCGTTCGACGAGGCGACGCTCTTCCGCGTGGGCCACGCCTACCAATCCGCAACCAATTGGCACAAACGCACCGCTCCTCTCGATGCCTGATTGCACCACCATCAGGTGATACCATCGAAAAAACCGGCTATTTTCCAAGGAGGAACCATGTCTTCTATTTCCCGCCGGGCGGTTCTGGGCACGGCCGCCGCCTCCGCCATGCAGACAGCGAAATCCTATACACGCATCCTGGGAGCCAATGATCGCATCCAGATCGGGCAGATCGGCTGCGGCCACCGCGCCTTCGGCCACCGCGTGATGCTGAAGCTCACCTCCGCCACCGATCCGAAGTTCGATTTCCGCAGCGTCTGCGATCTCTGGTCGGTCAATCGTGAACGCGCCGCCCACGATGCCGAGCGCAAGTTCGGAGCACGGCCGAAAATGTACAAGTACTCGGAAGAGGCGCTGGCGGACCCCGAGTTGGACGCGGTCATGATCGCCACCGGCGACCACCAGCACGCGCGAATCCTCGCCGAGGTCGTGCGCGCCGGCAAGGATTGCTATTGCGAAAAGCCCATGGCCAACACGCTCGAGGATGCCAAACTCGCGCGCGACGCCGTGCGCGCCGGCAAGCAGGTGGTCCAAATGGGATCACAATGGCTGAGTTGTCCCTACCAACATCAGGTGCGCGAAATCATCCGCAGCGGCAGGCTCGGCAAGATTGTTTCCATCGACCAGGGATGGAACTTCAATGGACCGCGCTGGCATGCGCCCAAAGATGCGGACATCGCCGCCATCCGCGAACAGGATACCGATTGGAACCGCTGGCTTCTCGGCCGCCCGGCGCGCCCGTTCGATCCGCGCGTCTATTTCGAGTTCCGCATCTTCAAGGATTTCTCAGGCGGCATCACCGACCAGTGGTATAGCCACGGCTCCGGGCTGGCGCATTTCTATCTCGATACCTTCATCCCGAGCGACACCGTAGCCAACGGCGGCATCTTCGCCTGGCACGACGTGCGCGAGAACCCTGACACCTTCCAGTGCGTGTCTACATTTGCAGAGAAACAGGTCCTCTATACTTACAGCACCACGTTCGGAAACGCTTATGGCGACCACACGATCATCCGCGGCACTCGCGGCACGCTGTATTCGCCCGGCGGGGAGGGCAGTCCGCAGTGGTGGTTCCTGGCCGAGCCGGAAAGCGGCTGGCGATCGAACCGCATCTTCCAGTTAGCCAACACGAAAGTGAAGCCCGAGCCGGTAACACTGCCGGGCAGCACTGAATCCGGCCCCGTTCACCAGGATGACAATCTGAAGGCGCACACCGACAACTGGTTCGAATGCATGCGCTCACGCAAGACCCCGAACGGCCACATCGAAACCGGCTTCGCCCACGCCGTCGCCGTCATCATGGCCACCCGAAGCTACCGCGAGGGCAAGAAGATGTATTGGGACCGGAAGAACGAAGAAATCGTCAGCCACCCTGTTTAATCGCTGATGCGCAGCAGCACACCCGCGCCCGGCGCGAGCCAGTCCATCTCCCGCCCGAATGGCTCTTCTTCGCCCGAGTAGTTGCAAATGCGCACCAGCTTGCGCCCATGCTGCTTCAAATCGACGGCGAATTGAAAGCTGTTGTGCAGATCCTTGTTCACGATCAGAATATAAGGCCGCCCCTGGCCGTCCTCGAATTCGCCGATCAGCACACGCCCCTGCACCGGCGGTTTCACGTAGCGCTGCACGGTGGTCACACGCGCCACCAACTTGCTATCCGAAAGCGGCTTGCCGTATTCCGGCACGTCGGGGTAATGATATACGCCGGTGCTGTGTAGCTTCGTCATCACCGGAGCGAGCGCCTGCAACTCCAGGTTGATTCGCCTCAGCGCATCCCATGTGGCAGTCTTGTTCCCGAACTGGTCCACAGCTCCCAGGCGGTAGTTGCCGATGTGCGGCGTGTAGTAGGTGAAGTATTGAATCCCGCGTCCGCCGTAAGCCAGTGTCGCGTACACCTGAAGGTGAAACGTGGCGTCTGAAGGCTCCATGTAGTTGAAGTGCGCATTCGCCAGAATGCAATTCCAGAACGGCGTCTTCGTCTCCATCGACAGCCGCCGCACCAGGTCCAGGTTGTTGTAGAAGTAATCGAGCATCTCGCCGCCTACCAGCGAATAGTTGTCGTAGCTCAAGAAAGGCTGCCCGATCTTCTCCACCAGCATCCGGCCGTAAGTGTCCCAATCGTCCACTCCCATCCGCTCTTTGCTCACGCGGTAGGGAAACAGGTTCACATAGGGCCACTTCGACGGCGCCAGTTCCTTGAGCATCTTCGAAACGCGGCCCATTGCGGACATGAGCGACGCGTGCGGCTCGTCGCGCAGATAATACCCGAGCACGGCAGGATTCTCCCCGGTCTCGCGGACCACCTCCGCGACGTTTTTCCGCAGCACGTCGCCGGAAGGCATGTTGCTCCAGTCGTACCCGTTCACGCGCTTGTCGCTGACGAAACACGTGAGCCCCGCTTCGCGAATCTTCTGCACATCCTCGACGCGGCAGAATCCGGCGACGTTCAAACCCGCCTCCTTCATCTGTTTCAACTGCTCCGCATCGGAAGGGGCGCTGCCCCACGCCATGATGGGAAATGTGCCTGGCGAAACCGGCTCGGGATGATGAAACATCTGGGGCCGGGCGGCCGAAACGAAAAGAAAGAAAATGATGACTTGCTTCATGTGCGTTCCTTCACTTCTGTTCATTGTCTCCCGAACTGACTTGACAAGGGATGGCGAAAGGTGGCGCAATGCCTGACATGAAACTCGCTTCCTGTTGGGCGGCTTTGTTCTTCCTCGCCCTCCCGTTGCCGGCCCAGCAGAATTTTCTCGCGCGGGCCTTCGGCGGCTCCGCGGGCGATCAGCCGCTGCTCAGCCGCGATGCGCCGGCATTCGAGCTCGTCGTCGCCAGCCGCGGCCTCTCGGTTCAGCGCACGCAGCGCCCGGACACCGCGCTTCTTTCCATTGGCGACATCCCGCTCCGCCTTGAACTGCGGCATGAGCGTCTATCCGGCATCGATCTTTACCGCATCCGCCACGCTCCCGGCTCTGAACCGCGCGCCGAGCACGTCCGCTTCACTTGGACCTTCCCCGAGGCATACAACGAATCGATGACGTTCGACACCGGAGCGCTCCAAGGACAGCCGCTCCACTTGCCCGACGGAAAAATCCCCGATAACCAGTTCACCAACTGGGGTTCCCTCTTCTACAATCGCGAGGCGAACCTCGCGGTGGGCGCTGTCCTTGATGGAGCGGAGATGTCGCGCCATGCCCGCCGCGGCTATTCACGCTTCACGAAGAATGCCACCCTGCAACTGGTAGCCATCACCGGCAATCCCCACATGGAGATCACCCTGCTTGCCTATCATCCCCGCGACCAAAAATTCTGGTGGGCGGAATGGTATCAGTTACGCGCGGGTAAGGACCCCAACATCCCATCCAACTTCTTTCCCATTCTCAGTCCCGCTGATCTAAGCTGGACGCCAGGCGAGAAGCAGACGCTCGATGTGATCCCGGCGCCCGATGAGACCGGCCGCGCCATGGAAGCCGTCATCATCGACGACGTGCGCCAAAAACTGGTGACGCGGGTACCCTTCACCTATAGCCTTCCGGTCACCCACGTGAGCGTCGCCGTGGGCAACTGGCCTTCCGGGCTGTACCGCCTCATCGTGGTCCCTCGCGGCGCCGCCGTCGATGCGACAGTCAACGATCTGAATCGCAAACTCACCAACGTTATCCTCCGCCCGCGGCGCGCGCAATCGCCCGTCCTGTACGTTGCGCCAACCGACATGTGGTGGGCCTACTCCACCAATGGCGGCCACGATTACCACGGCTGGCGCACCTTCTACGACGGAAGCATCGGCTATTCGCCCACCGTCATGAGCAGCCGCCAGCACCGCCTGAACAATTTCTTTTACAGCCTCTATGAGCGTTACAGCGACATCCATCATTGGCGCTATCTCGACCAACTGGCCGGGAAAGAAGGATTCACCATCGACTACGCCACCCAGCACGACGTCGCTCTCGGACGCGTGCGCCTCGAGGACTACCGCCTCGTCCTCATCGGCAATCATTCCGAGTTCACCACCAAGGAAAGCTTCCTCCGCTTTCAGGAATACCTCGGCCATGGGGGCGGCGTGCTCATTCACGGCGGCGATTCCTTCGCGGTCATCGTCGACTACCTGCCGGGCCTCACTGAACCGCGCTACATCTGGCAGCGCGGCCACGTCTGGACCCACCTCAGTGATCAACCGAGCGACTTCAAGTCCCCAGCGTTGCTTCCCCCGGACGCGCCGCCCGATGCGCCCATCCTCAATCCCACCGCCGGCAGCGCTCTCGACTATCTCAACGTGTTTCACACCTCGGTGGGCTATTGGATTCCCGGCAGCAAAGCGGTGATCGCCGATGCTTCGCATCCCATCCTGCGCGGCCTCAATCTGAAGCCTGGCGACGAAGTACCCGGCCAGTGGGGAGGTGAAGTGGATTTCGCCTACGAGCCGAAGGCTTGGGATATCCTCGTCCGTTCCGACCGCGCCGCGCCCGAGGAGCGCGAGTTCATGGTGGATGCCTACGATCCCACACCGCTCCATCGCATCGGCGTTGCCGTGCACCGCAACGAACGCCTCGCCATGATTTGCGGCGAAAATTTCCCCAACATTCTCGCCAGCCCCGATGGCGCTCGCTTCCGCGAGATCTACCGCCGCACGCTGCTCTATCTGCTCGAGAGGGCCAAGCCAGCCAATCGGGAAAACCTGGTCCCCACCGAAAGCCGCGATGCCAATCTCATCCGCTTCCCTGCCCCTGTGCTCATCGACACCGTCACTTACGACCTGCCCGCCTTCATCGATTACAGCGACCCGCGCTGGCACAGGAAACCCGCGCCCTACGCGCACTACGTCGTCGAAGGTTCACTCGATGGCGAGCACTGGCTACCGCTTGCCGACCGGCGGCACGGCGCTTGGCGCGGCGCGAAAACCGACATCTTCGCCCCCGCCGAAATCCGCTACCTCCGCTTCGACGGCGCGTTCTCCAATGGAGACCCGTTCGCTGTCCACAATGTTGCGGCCTTTTCCGCGCGGTAACTCGCGCGCGCCGGCCGGGGACTAATCCGGCACGCGCGGTCTCCGGTCATCCCGCGGATCGGCCCACCGGTCATTCGGGATAATCGGAGCCCACCCCGGCCGCAGCGGATCCTGATCGTAGGGATACCCACCCAGGCGCCGGTAATGCTCGTGGTACTCGCGCAGCTTGTCGCGGTTCAACTTCACGCCCAACCCGGGCCCCGTGGGCACTCGAATCATCCCATCCTCATACCGCATCAACCCGCCATCGATGATGTCGTCAGTGAGGTGATGGTAGTGCGCATCCGCGGCGAAGGAAAGATTCGGAATCACCGCGCCCAAATGCAGCATCGTCGCCAGTTGAATCCCCAACTCCCCCGACGAATGCACCGCCACGCCAAGCTGAAACGTTTCGCAGACACCTGCTGCTTTCACGCACGCGCGAATGCCGCCCCAAAACGTCGTATCCAGCAGGATCACATCCACCGCCGTATCCAAAGCGTTCGCCGCCAACTGTTCGAAATTCACCACCACGGTGTTCGTTGCCAGCGGCATGCGCACTTTCTCGCGCACGCGCCGCATGCCGTTCAACCCGTAGGTGGGGTCCTCCAGATAGTCGTTGCGCAGATCCTCAATCCCCTGCCCGAAGCGAATCGCTTCTTCAACGGACCACACCGCATTCGGATCAAAGCGCACGCCGTCGCCCGGAAACTCCGCGGCAAGCGCGCGGAACGCCTCGAGTTCATAATCGAGCGGGAACACACCCGCCTTCATCTTGTGCGAGGTGAACCCGTGTTTCTTCTTCAGCGCCCGTGCATTCGCCGCCACCTGCTCGATCGTCCGCACCTCTCCTTCCCCCGCGGCATTCGCATACCGGAAGAAACAATATGAGGCGAACGGCACGCGGTCGCGCAGCCGTCCGCCCAGAATTTCGGAAACCGGCACACCCCACGCCTGCCCTAGAATATCCAGGCACGCGAACTCGAGCGCGGCCAGCACCTGTGTACGGTTGTTGTAAAGCGACGCCGTCGGGTTCGCGATACGAAATCGCATCTCCTCGATGCGCGCCGGATCGTGCCCCAGCAGGTATTGCTTCATCGCGCGAAACACGGCTTCGGCCGATTCGCCTCCGCCGCCCATCTCGCCCAACCCGATCAGGCCATTGTCTGCTTCCACCTCTACGATGGTGCGGACGAACCGCCCCCAGTGGCAGCCATTGGCATGCCGCAGCGGCGCCTCCAAAGGCACGGAAACGGTCGTCGATCGAATATCCATGATTCGCAAAGGCTTCTACCGTGCTCGTTCCCGCACATGCGCCGGCAAACCCGTCACCGGCCGTAGATGGTTGAACTCTTCGGCAAACTTCATCCCATGCCGCTGGCCGATGGTCGATGCCAGTTCCGTGAGAAAGGCGCGGACCAGTTCATCCGCCTCCAGCGGCCGCCCGGCGCGCGCGGACAGCAGCGCCGCCCATTCCGTGTTCGCCGTTTTCATCTTCAGAATCGCGGCGATCTTTTTCTCCAGCACCGGCCCAACCTCCACCTGCTTCATCACCGCCTGTCCTTCCCCGCCTTCTCCAACCCGATACGGCCGGTAAGGCACAAAGAAATAGTACTGCCGCGCCGCCGTCCCTGGAAATCCCAGATAGCTCATCTCCTGGAGAAACAGGCTCGACCCTCCATAAGGCGACTCCTCCGCCATGCGCCCCACACGATAGATATCGTTGTCGTCCTGATAGTGCACATACCAGTCGGGGAAAAAGAGGATCTCCGGCTTGTAGAGCCGCGTCAACGCCATCACCTGGTTCCGTAACTCGCTCGATGACATGGACCCCAACTCCCCGCTCTTGTGTCCCAGGTTGATCACTTCGCGCAGACCCAGCGCCTTGGCGGCCTCTTCGCCTTCCTTGTTGTTCGCCATCCGCGTCTCCGCGGGTCCCAAACCTTTCGACAACTTCTCCTCGTTCCCGAAGACCGCCACATACACGGCGCGGCCTTCCGCGGCCATCTGCGCCAGCGTACCTCCCGCGCCGAAGAGGCAGTCGCGCATCGAAGGAGTCACCACCAGCACCGGCCCTTTCCCCGTCTCCGGCCGGGCCACAAAGCGCTCCGCAACTCCTGGCGCGGCGCTCGACGAGCCGACGTGGTTGAACTCTTCCCCATACTCCAATCCATGCTTCCTGCCCACCGTCCCGGCCATCTCCGTGAGAAACTCCCGCGCGTACCGCCGCCCGCCCGCATCATCCGCCTCGCCGTTGCGCAACGAAGCCAGCGCCCGGTTGCTGGTAAGCAGCAGTTCAGCCGCGGTGATCTTCTGCTCGAGCGTAGCCGCAATGTCCCGGCACACGAATCGCGCCTTCTCCACTTCGCCGCCTTCTCCTTTCCGGTAGGGCCGGTACGGCGAATAGTAATAGATCTCCGGCACGCCGTAAGGCTTCAGCCCCATGCGCGTCAGTTCGTTGCCGAACGTGCCGCCGCCGCTGTACCCCCATGCCTCCTCGGCCATCCGCCCCGTCCAGCGAATGTCGCCGTCAGCCTGGTAGTGCACGTACGGATCAGGGATGAACAGAATCCGCGGCTTCATCCCCCGGATCAACGCGAACAGTTGCTCGCGCATCTCCGTCGATGACACTTGCCCCAGTTCTCCGCTCTTGTCGTCCATCATCACCACGTCATGAACGCCGAGCAGTTTCGCTGCCGCTTTCCCTTCCTCCACATTCGCCAGCCGCGTCTGCGCGGGACTCAATCCTTGCGACAATTTCTCCCCATTGGCGAACACCGCTACATCGACACGCCATCCCTCCCGGATGTAGCGTGCCAGCGTCCCCCCCGCTCCATAGATATAATCTCCGGTGGAAGCGGAAACTACTAGAATGCGACGATCGGTTTGCGCGATCATCAATGCCGGTACGAAAAATAACAGCCACGCGTGGCGCATAGGAATGCGAAAAGTGTATCACGGACTAGCCATCCTTCTCTTTGTCTCCATCCTGCAAGCAGCGGACCCCGTGCCGCTCGGACAACTCCCGAAGGGCAAAACCTTCCTCGTCATCCTCGCCCACCACGACGACCACACCTGGGAGTGGGGCTTCGGCGGCTTCATCGCCCGCCTGGTCGACTCCGGCTGGACCGGCTACTACGTCCGCACCACCAACGATGAAAAGGACGGCCGCGAGTGGGGGCCCAACGATCAGGTGAATCTGCGCGAATCCCAGGAGGCCGCCCGTCACCTGGGCATGAAGGAAGTCATCAGCCTCAACTGGCGCAATGACCACATGTCCTCCGCGCCGCTCAAGGAGATTCGCGCCCAATACATTCTCCTCATCCGCAAGTATCGGCCCGATGTCCTCATGTCCTGGGATCCATGGGGACACTATGACCGCAACCCCGATCACAAGCGCGTGGCCCGCGCCGTCGGAGAAGCTGTCTGGATGGCCGGACTCCCGAACGTTCACCCCGAACACCTCGCCGCCGGACTCGAGCCCTTCCGCGTTCCGCAGCTCTACTACGCGCAGCGCGAAGACTACGGCAAGGGACACACGGCCAACATCGCCATGGAATTCAACCAGGCCCAACTCGATCGCAAGACCGACGCCTTCTGGTCGCACAAGAACGTCCGCGGAAACCCCGCCAGCCCTGAAGCGCGGCGGCTCTCCATGGAGACTCCCAGCCGGGAAGCCGGCAAGCGCGCCGGAGTCACATTCGCGGAACTCTTCTACGCCATCGGCGAGTGGGACGACGTGCCCGGCCTGAAAGACTATCTGCAAACCAACGCGAGGCCCAAATGAAATTCCTGCTGCTTGCCCTCACCATTTCCGCCCTCGCTGCCGCGCCGCTGCCTCTGGGTAAGATTCCGCCCGGCCACGTCCTCCTCGTCATCGAGCCCCATCACGACGACCACACGACGGACTACGGCATGGGCGGCCTCATCGCCAGGTTCACCGACGCCGGCTACGAATCCTGGTACGTCCGCGCTTCCAACGACGAAAAGGACGGCGCCAGCGGCTATCCGCTCAATGACATGATCAACCTCCGCGAGTCGGAAGCCGCCACGCGCGTCCTGGGAATGAAGGGCGTTTACAGCCTCAACTGGCGCAACGACTACATGGACCCCATCCCCCTCCTCGAACTCCGCGCTCAATTGATCCTCCTCATCCGCAAACACCGGCCGGACGTTGTGCTCAGCCACGATCCATGGGGCCACTATGACCGCAATCCGGACCATCGCAAGGTGGCCCGCGCCGTCGCGGAAGCCGTCTGGATGGCCGGCCTCCCGAACGTTCATCCCGAACATCTCGCCCTCGGCCTGGAGCCCTACCGCGTCCCCTATCTCTTCCTCAAAGCCCGCGTCGATTACGGGCGCGGCCACCATGCGAACGTCGCGATGGAACTCACCCAAAGCCAGGTGCAGCGCAAACAGAAAGCTTACGTAACCCACCTCAACGTCTACGCCCACCCCTCCATGGCGCGCAATATCCGCCGGCAACTCCGGGCCGAAAATCTCACCGTCCCCGAGTTCGAAGGCAAGACCGACGAGGAGGCGGCGGTGCTCATCGAAGAGTGGTACATGGATTGGATCTCCCGCAAGCGCGGCGAGGAAAACGGCGTGCGCTACGCCGAGGTCTACTGGTATCGTGATGAATTCGACTATCTCCCCGGTCTTAAAGACTACATCTCAACCAACGCGGTGAAATGATGATTGTTCTCTTCCTATTGTTCGCTTCTCTGGCCAGCGCGAAAACCGTCCTCGTCGTCACAGCCGACGCCTCTGACTTCATCCTCGCCGCTGGAGGTTCCATCTCGGCCATGGTCGCCGGCGGCGATCGCGCCATTCTCGTACGCGTCACTAATGACGACAAGGACTCGTGGCGCGTGCCGCCCGAAGAGACCGCGTCGCGCACGAAAGCCGAAGTCGAGCAGGCGGCGAAAATCCTCGGTATTACGCAAGTGCATTCGCTCGGCTATCGCGCCGACGAACTCGGCGGAGTGTCGCCCACGGAGATCCGCGACCGCATCCTCTTCTACATCCGCCTGCTCAAGCCCGACGTCCTGTTCATCCCCAATCCCTACGCCGAATATGACGAGGTGCTCGATCGCTTCTACACCGGACTCGCAGCCGAGGAGGCGCGGCAAGCGGCGGCTCTCCCTAATTTCCAACTCCCCTTCGCCAAGGTCGGCCTCCAACCTCACGTCACTCGCGAACTCTATTACTACGCCCAGCCCTTCGACCCGCGCCGCCGCGAAGCGGAAAGCACCGCCACCTTCACTCCCCAGCCCAAAGTGGTCAGCATCGCGTCGACGTTTGATAAGAAGCTTCGCGCCGCCCAGGCGTTGAAGACCATCAACTACAGCATGGCTATGCGCATCCGCCAGCGCCTGGAAGACACTGGACGCAAGCTCCCCCTCCTCGAAACAGTCGATGACGCCGCCGTCAACAAACTGGTCGAAATCAACGTCCGCAAACTCTCCGAAATCGCCGCCAAGGATTCTCCCTACAAGCAAGCGGAGGAATTCATGTACGCCGGACCTGAATTTCAGGTGCCTCAGAAACTGCGCTAAACGGCAGCGGCATGCCGGGGACGCCTACTCCCGGACCACCTTCCCATCGATCACCACCATCACCGGCCGCAGGTCCTTGATCTCGTCCTCGGGCACGCTCATGTAGTCCTTGTCCACCACCACCAGGTCCGCCAGTTTTCCCGTCTCCACGCTGCCCCGCTCCTTTTCGGAATGCTGTAGCCATGCCGCCCATAACGTGTACATCCGCAGGGCGTCCTCGCGGGAAATACACTCTTCCGGATTGAGCACCGCCCCGTTCGTCATCTTCCGCGTCACGGCCGTCCACATTCCCAAAAACGGATTGTACGGATTCGTTGCTGTGTTCCTGTCGAACCCGGTCATATGATCACTGCCGCCGGCGAGCAGCACGCCCCGGTTGCGATACGACTTCAGCGGGATGAAATACTTCATGCCCCCGCCCGGAAACACTTTCGACAGCGCGGGCCCGTCCAGATACAGCCATGCCGGTTGAACATCCGCCGGGAGCCCCATCCGCGCCAGCCTCGCGATGGCCGTTGGCGACTGGAAACTCGCGTGCATCAAATGCGACCGCGTCGGGGTGATCGGCTTTTCCTTGTTGAGCCGCTCAAAGCAATCAAGCAGCGCATCGATCGCTCCCCCGCCCTGGCTGTGCGCCGTCAACTGCCACCCCAGATCCCGCGCCGCCGACATGATCGTATAGAGCTTGTCCGGCGCGATGAACAATTGCCCCCGGGAATCGGGATTCGTTTGACCGTACAACTGCCGCCCGAACTCGCCGTACGGCACGCGCTGGTACGCCGTGCCGATCGTCATCCCTCCATCCAGCGTCACCTTGAACGCCCCGAATTTCAGCCACGCCGTATCGATCCCGCCCACCATCCTGCCGCTCCGGTATGGAGCCGTCCGAATGCGTTCCACCACCTGTTCCACGGGAGGCGATGCGTCCAGCCGCCACGTCATCACCACGCGAAGCGGCAGCTTCTTCTGCTTGTAGATCTCTTCGTAAAGTCCGATATCCTCCGGAGTCACCGCCCGGTCGCCCACCGTTGTCAACCCCGCGTCCACGTATCGCCCCAATTGCGCCTCGAGCGCCGCGCGTTTGTCGTCATGGGAAAACCCCTGCGACTCGCTGTTCGACTTCAGTCCCTTCAAGAGCCGGTTCGCGTTGCGCAGAATCCCGTTCGGCTCCCCCTTCGCGTCCCGCCCGATCTCCCCCCCCGGCGGATTGGGCGTTTCCCTCGTGATGCCGCTCATCTTCAACGCGTAGGAGTTCACCACCCATACGTAGCTTGCATCGAAGCCCACCGGATGTTCCGTAGCTACGTCAAGCACTTCCTTCACCGGCATTCGCATCTCACGCAGCCGCGTCGGAAAGGTGCGCGGGACAATGATCCACTCCCCCTTCGGTGTCGCTTTCATTCGTTCCCGAATGTACGCCTGAATGGCCGCAAACGAATCGAGCGGCGGCAGTTTCCCCCGGTATTCGCTCAAGCCCGCGCTCAGCGCGTGCACGTGCGAATCGATCAACCCGGGCAGCACCGTCCGGCCGCGCAGATCCACCACCCGCGTCGACGCGCCCCGTAGCTTCAGTACCTCGGCATTGCTCCCCACCGCGGTGATCCGCTTCCCCGTCACCGCCACCGCTTCCGCCACGCGAAAACGCTCGTCCACTGTCAGCACGCGCCCGTTGTGGAGTATCAGGTCCACACCCTGAGCGTTCTGAACCAGCATCACAATGAAATATACGAACTGCAAAGTCATACCTCCTGCTCCGCTCACGGTTTTTCCTCTGCCTTATTTTCCAACTTCTCCAGCACCGCACGGAACGTCCGCATCTCCGCCTCGCTCAACCCGCGCAATACCGAGCGCTCCAGCTTTTCCAAATGCGAGTAGACTTTCGAGGCCACTCTCGCTCCCTGGCGCGTCAACCGCACGCGGAACGTACGCCGGTCCCTCTCGTCCGCTTCCCGCGATACCCAGCCGCGCTCCGCCATCCTGTCCAGAATGCTGGTCAGCGTGGACCGTTTGTGCGCGAATGCCTTGTGCAGTTCCGCGATCGTGGAGTCTCCCTCAGCCTTCAGGTGCGCCAGAATGTGCGCTTCCCCCTGGTTTACCTCGGCGTCCGCGAGCCGGCCGATATAGAGTCCGATGCGGTGAGTCGCCCGGTGTACGTGCGGAATCAATTCCAACGGCATGACCGTCATCTTGACATATTTTCAGATTGTACGATATCGTAATATCTGGTTTCGTATGATTGAAGACGAGGCGTTCCTCCGCGCGTTCGAATCCCTCGCCCTCCCGCCCGCGGACTTCCGCCACGCGGATCACGTCCGCCTGGCGTGGATCTACCTCCGGCAGTCCCGGTTCGATGAGGCTCTCGCCCGCCTCTCCTCCTCCATCCTCCGTTTCGCCACCCACCACGGCGCGGCCGAAAAGTATCACGAAACCATCACCCATGCCTGGATGGTCCTCGTGCAACACGCCCTCACCCAGTCTCCGGAAGCAACCTTCTCTGATTTCCTCGCCGCGCACCCTCACCTTCTGGATGCGCGCACCCTCGAGCGCTACTACTCACCCGCGGCGCTTCAGTCCGGGGAATCCCGCCGGCGTTTCGCCCCCCCGGACCTCCAACCGCTCCCCGTTATGCAATCACCTTCGGTGTTTCCTTCGGCGAAACTCCGTCCGGATCATTCGCCGTAGCCCCGTGCGGAGCCGCCACCGGCCCCCTCAACAGCGGATCATTCGTTCTATGCATCCATTGATTCAACCGCTCCCGCATCTCCTGGAGCGTGCCCCGCGCGGCGGCATCGCCCGCCACATTCCGCGTCTCATTGGGATCAAACACCAGGTCGAATAACTGCTCCTGCTCCACTCCCCGTTCCTTCCATCCCATCTCCAGCCAGTAGCTCTTGCTCAAGCCATCATCACAGTTGGGCAGATTCGGATGCTTTCGCCCGTCAAAGTGCCTGATGTATTTCCAGCGATGCGTCCGCACGGCGCGCTTCGGCTCGTAGGCCGCATGATAGTTCACCTCGGCGAAGATCTCCTCGTGGATCTCCTTCGCCTCCCCGCGGATCAGCGGCAGCAGCGATGTCCCCTCCAGCCGCCGCGGCTTGTCGATGCCCGCGAGTTCGCACAGCGTGGGGAAAATGTCGAGGTGCGACACCATGGCATCCACCACCTTCCCGCCATGAAAGCCTCCCGGACCGCGCAGGATCAGCGAGACTCCCATCCCATGGTCCGTCAGGTTGCATTTCATCGCCGGGAACGCGATCCCGTGGTCCGTGGTCGATATCACCAGCGTGTTCTGGGCCAACCCGTTCGCCTCCAATCCGTCCAACACCTTCCCCACGCCATCGTCCATCACGCGGGCGCTTGCCTTGAATGCTGCGATGTCCGCCCGCGTTTCCGGTGTGTCCGGGATCGGCGCCGGGGGATGGCAGAAGCGAGGGTCCTCTTTGGGCCCCGGCTTTCGAAACTCCCGGTGAGTTTCGAAAAATCCCACATCCAGAAAAAACGGCGCTTCATGCTTCCTGCCCAGGAATGCAGCCGCCGCCGGAGCCACGTCCTCCACATGGTTCCCCTTGAAGCTCATCACTTCGTCGTAGCCGATTACTTTGGGGTCGCGCGCCACGTGTTGCAGCCCGCACAAGGTCGAGCGGTACCCGGCGGTGCGTAGCGTGTGCACGACGTGCTGCCGGTAGTCATTCAACGAAAAGCCGCGGTGCGCCAGCCCGAGCATTCCGTTGTTATGCGGACACATGCCCGTCAGCAGGCTCGCACGGCTCGGCGAGCACGTGGGAGCCGCGTTGAACGCCTTGCGGAACAACACTCCTCCTTCCGCCAGCCGCTGCAGATTCGGCGCCGGCACGGCGTGCCCATAGGGCTGCAAATAGCGCCCCGTATCGTGCGAGTGAATGTAGAGGATATTCGGAGGCGTACGTCCCACCTGCGCCAGTCCGCTCGAGGCGGCGCCCGCCACGCACGTTCGCAGAAAGTTCCGCCGCGCCACATCATCGGTTCCCATGCCAACCGTTCTATCATGCGGGCGCCCGCCGCGTGCGTCCACTCTTACTCGCCGTGTTTCTCCAGCGCCCGAGACACCCGCTCCACGTAGTCCTGTGTCTCCGTAAACGGAGGCACCCCGCCATAGCGGTCCACCACGCCGGGACCGGCATTGTAGGCCGCGAGCGCGAACTTCAGGTTGTTGTTGTACCGCTCCAGCAGTTCCTTCAGGAATCTCGCCCCCGCATCGACGTTTTCCATCGGATCATGCACATTCCGCACGCCAAAATGACGGGCCGTCGCCGGCATTAACTGCAACACTCCTGCCGCGCCCTTGCTGCTCACCACGCAAGGCCGCCCCGCTGACTCCCGTTGCGCCATCGCCCGCAGCACCTCCAGGCTCACGCGATGCCTCCTCGCGGATTCCCGAAGGATCGCCTCCAGCGCTTCGGGCTCCACTGCCGCACACGAGCGCCACGCCACCCTCGGAGAGACGACCCTCCGAACGGCGGAATCAATGATCATTGGAACTCCGAAAGGAGCCGGTTCCAGCGGCGGCATCCCCCGAAAAGGCGGAAGCAGAATCGGTATGGAGAGTCCCAACACGAACGATAGGCTCCACAGAGCGCTCTCCACGGAGCCCTTCCCAATGCCAGGCACTCGACAGATTACTCGTATGCGCACCCGGAAGCGGCAGCGTGTCTGGAACTTCATCAGAACATCTCTCGAGAACTTAGTGCCCGTTCTGCAACAACTTCTCTGAGAATAATCCCCGGAATTGTGCGCCAAACCCTCCCATCGGGGATAATTAGAGTTGCACCTGAACCTCGAAGCTGCCCTCGTCAACGTCTGCCTGTTGATCATCCTCACCGTGCCGCATGAGTTCGCGCACGCCTGGACCGCGGTACGTCTCGGCGATGACACACCGGAGAGGGAAGGACGCCTCACGCTCTATCCTCCGGCCCACATCGATCTGCTCGGCACCATCATCCTTCCCGCCATCACTTCGCTGCTCGGCGGAGGTTTCATCGGCTGGGGACGTCCCGTCAATACCAACCCCGGACGCCTTCGGTACGGATTGAACGGCCTCGCCGTCGTCGCCCTCGCCGGGCCGTTCAGCAATATCCTTCTGGCGGTGATCTTCGCGGCGCTCGCCATCTTCACCGGCAGGATCTACGCCGACTTGAGTGAATTCGCCGCCCGCGGAGCCCGCCTCAGCATCTACCTCGCGCTGTTCAACCTCATCCCCGTCCCGCCCCTCGATGGCTCCAAACTCCTCATCGCCGCCCGCATCCCCCTCGTCATCTATCACGAACTCGCGCGATTCGGATTCATGTTCCTCATCCTCGCCTTTTCGTTCACTGACGTGGGCGGTTACCTCGCCCATTACACCATGCGTCTCACCGACCTCATTTTTTCTCTGTTCTATTAGCCTCGTCCGTGACAAGATCCTCGAAGTCCTTGCGGAGCCCCTCAATCTGCTCCCGGTAGCGCTGCGCGTCCCCATAGTCGAAGAACCGTTGATAGCGCGAATGCGGAGCGCGCAGGCGCCGCGCGTGCTTGATGGGGCACCAGTGCTGCTCCGTGCGCGCCGTCACTTCCACCGCATATGCCAGAAGACCATTCGCATAAGAACAGTAGGCGCAGTTGAGCCGTTCCACCAGGTTCAGATACTTCAAGTGCCCCCGGTCGAAGATGACATAATCGGCGCGCCGCACTTTGGGAATTCCGTAGATCGGAAAGCACACCCCTTGATAGACGAACAGAAAAACATCCAGGACCACAAAGGGAATCATCCCCGCATAGATGACCGGGGCGGACAGAATCGCCAGCAGGCGCGATTCGGCAATGTAGCGCGGCAGGCGCGTCTTCAGCTTCCGGTGCTGCTCGATCGCCTCCTGTTCAAACCTCGCCTTCCCTTGTGACCACCGGTAGCGGAATTCGTGCTCCTTTTCCTCCAGGGCAAGCCCCAGTTCGTGTTCAATCGTCCGGATCCGCTCCAGCAGTTCTTTAGTCGTGTGCACTCCAGCCATACCCCTCTATCCTCTCCGCCCCAGAAACATCTCGCTGTGATGCGCAATCTTCTCCGCCTGGAAGCCGGCTTCCGTCAACCAGCGCAGCCACGAATCCCTCGGAAACACGCCGCATTCATGGTGATCGTGCACGCACCGCACACGGCCATCGCGCTCGCACAGCAGAATCGCAAAGTCCACCTCATAGATCCCATCCAGGGGATCGGGATCGCGGAACCACGCCACGTAACGCCCTTCGCGGCCGTCCAACTCGCCGCCGCCCTCCTGGGTCCTCTCGAGGAACGTTTCCTCCGTCGCATCCGGAACAAACAGCGCGGCGCCTCCGGGACGCAGATGGGCATACGCGGTCGCCATTGTCTTGCGCAGATCCTCTTCCGTCTTCATGTACATCACGGCATCGTTCAGAAACACCGCGTCATACACCCGGTTCAGCCGTACATCTCGCATGTCCGCCTGAAACTGCTCACAGTCGGGGTTGAGTCGAGCGGCCTCGCGCAGCATCTCCGGCGAGATGTCCGCCAAGTGCATCTGGAAGTGCTTCTTCAAATGCCAGGCCACACTGCCCCCGCCGCAGCCCAGTTCGAGTACCAGCCTCGGATTACAGGCTTTTTTCAGAATCTCCGCGAAAAGAGCTGCCCGCTCGGCGCACGCTTCCGGAGGCGAGAAGACAGGCCACCACGAGGATAGTTCCGCATACAACATCCCCATGCTTAGTCGATGTGCTGATAGGCGGGAATGGTGAGAAACTCCTGAAACTCTCCACTCGTCATCATCTCGGCGAAGATCTCGGCCGCCACCTTCTTGTTCGGCGTTCCGGGTTTCTCCGCAAGCTCCTTGTCGATGGCCGCTCGCACCATGTCGCCGTCAATCGTGGCCCCTCGCGTGGTCTTCACCCCATGCCGCACCCACTGCCACACCTGCGACCGCGATATCTCCGCTGTCGCCGCGTCTTCCATGAGGTTGTAAATCGGCACGCAGCCGTTCCCGTTGAGCCACGCTTCCAGATACTGAATGCCGACATCGACATTGATCTGCAAACCCTCCTCGGTGATCTCGCCGCTATGCGGTTCCAGCAGCCCGGCCGCGGTGGCGTGAACATCCTCGCGCTTCACATCGATCTGGTTCGCCGTGGGCATGTGGGCATTGAACACATCCATCGCCACCGGCACCAGGCCGGGATGGGCCACCCACGTGCCGTCATGCCCCGCCTTCACTTCGCGCAACTTGTCCTGCTTCACCTTCTCGATCGCCTTCGCATTCGCTTCCGGATCGTTCTTGATGGGGATCTGCGCCGCCATCCCGCCCATGGCGTGAATCTCGCGCTTGTGGCAGGTCTGAATCAGCAGGTCCACGTAAGCCTTCAGGAACGCTTTGTCCATGGTGACCTGGGCGCGGTTGGGCAGCACCTTGTCCGCCCGGTGGCCGAGCTTCTTGATGTAGCTGAAGATATAATCCCAGCGGCCGCAATTCAGCCCCGCCGAATGGTCGCGCAGCTCATAGAGGATCTCGTCCATCTCGAACGCGGCGAGGATGGTCTCGATGAGCACCGTCGCGCGGATGGTTCCTCGCGGCACGCCGCAGTAATCCTGCGCGAACACGAACACGTCGTTCCACAAACGCGCTTCAAGGTGGCTCTCCATCTTCGGAAGGTAGAAGTACGGCCCCCACCCGCGCGTCAGCGAGTTCTTGCCGTTGTGAAAAAAGTACAGCGCGAAATCAAACAGCGACCCCGATACCGGCTCGCCATCGAGCAGCATGTGCTTCTCCACCAGATGCCAGCCGCGCGGGCGCACCAGCAGCACCGCCGTCTTCTCGTTCAGCTTGTAGCCCTTGCCGTCCGGGTTCGTGAACGAAATCGTGCCGTCCACCGCGTCCCGCAGATTGATCTGCCCCTGAACGTTGTTGTCCCACGTGGGGGAGTTGGAATCCTCGAGATCCGCCATGAACACTGAAGCGCCGGAGTTCAGCGCGTTGATGATCATCTTCCGATCCACCGGCCCGGTTATCTCCACGCGCCGGTCCTCGAGCGGCTGTGGAATCGGAGCCACCGTCCACTTCGCCTCGCGGATCTCCTTCGTACTCTCGAGGAAATCCGGTAAGGCGCCCTGGCGCAGCTCCGCCCACCGTTCGGCGCGGCGCGCCAGCAGTTCCTTCCGGCGCGGCCCAAAGGCCCGGGCCAGTTCCACGATAAACCGGACGGCCTCCGGAGTCAGAATCTCGCGATACGCCCCCTCGATGGGGCGCGTGAATTTGACGCTCTCCGCGACGCTTGGTGCACTCACTTGGGAACTCTCCTATTCGTAGCGCAACGCCTCCACGGGATCGAGTTGCGCGGCTTTCACTGCGGGCCAGACTCCAAAGAATACACCCACACTGACGCTTACGCCAAACCCGGTCGCCACCGCCCACACCGGAACCTTGGACGGAAGCGAGGGAACCAGCGCCCCCACCAGCATGGTTACCAGGATCGACAGCACGATCCCGATCAGTCCTCCCGCGCCCGTCAGCGTCACCGCCTCGGTCAGAAACTGAAACACGATGTCGCCCCGCCGCGCTCCAATCGCCTTCCGCACGCCGATCTCCCGCGTCCGCTCCGTCACGCTCATCAGCATGATGTTCATGACCCCGATGCCGCCAACCAGAAGCCCCAGCCCCGAAACGGCAATCGAAACCCCCACCACGGCGCCCGTGATCCGGTCAAACTGCTTGATGATCTGGTCCGCGGTCGAAATGGCGAAGTCGTCCTCTACCCCAAACGGCGCCCGGCGCAGTTTCCGCAGGATGGATTGCACCTCGTCAAAGGCCTGGTCGCGCAACCCTTTGCGCGCTTTGATCGTCAGCAGGATGTTATCCAGTTGCGGAAACCGCTGGCGCCCCGTTTGCAATGGGATGGCCACCTGGTAGTCGAGCTGGTTCTCGCCAAAGAATCCGCCCTTTGCCTTGGCGAACACGCCGATCACCAGAAACTCCGCCCCGCCGACGTTCACCGCCCTTCCAATCGCCTTGCCGTCCGGAAAAAGCGCGTCGGCAAGCGAAGGCCCGATCACGGCCACCTTCGCCGCGCGGTTCGCTTCCTCCGAGGTGAAGATCCTCCCCTCCATCAGATCCCGAGGCTGAAGGTTGAAATAGTTCGCCGAGTAGGCGGCCATGCCCACCTGGTCCGATTCAAACCCCGGCACCTTCGCTACCAGCGGTTGGCCCCCAACCGTGCCCGGAATAATCAACTGAATCCCAACGTCATCTACGGAAGGCGCCAGCCGCTTCAATATCTCTGCATATTCGGGCAAAATCGGCTTGCGGCGAAGTTCCGTCTGCTTGGGCCGCTGGTTCGGATCCCCGCTGTAGCGCGTGACAAAGACGTTGTCCGGGCCGAACTCCTCGAAGAACGTGACGATCCCCTGCCGCAATCCCGTGAGCAGGCTCGAGACCGTCACCACCGTAGTGATGCCGATTACGATCCCAAGGATCGTCAGCAGAGACCGGAAGCGATGCGACCAAACCGCATCCACCGCAATCTGCATGTTTTCGGCGTGGGAAATCCGCATCTCAATCCGCCCTCAGCGCCTCCACGGGGTCAAGGCGCGCCGCGCGCGAGGCGGGATACCAGCCCGAAGCCACTCCTACTGCCGTGGACACGAAGATTGCCAGAAACGCATACGGCAACGTGATGCCCAGTTTCACCTCCACCACGCGGGAAGCAATGGCTACCACGCCCCATCCCAGAGTCAGCCCGATGGTTCCGCCCACCGCCGACATCAGCACGCTCTCTATCAGGAACTGCCGCATGATGTCCGCCCGTTTGGCGCCCACCGCCTTGCGCACGCCAATCTCCCGCGTCCGCTCCGTCACGCTCACCAGCATGATGTTCATGATCACGATCCCGCCCACCACCAGCGAGATCGCCGTCACGGGAACCACCACCGCGCTCACCAACGCCAGAATGCTATCCACGAACGCGCGGATCGCGTCCGGCGTCAACGTGTCGAAATTGTCGGGCTTCCCCGGCGGCGTGTGAAACCGCGAGCGCAGGGCAACCCGCGTGATATCGAGCGCGTCGTCCATGGTCAGCCCCGTCCCCGGCCTCGGCTTTCCGAACACCGCATACCCGCCCCGCGACTGCCCGAACATCTTCACATACACAGTCGCCGGAATGTACACCGGATTATCCTGCTGCGTGCGGGCGCCGCTCGACCCCAACTTCTCCTGGACACCCACCACAACAAAATCGAGGCCGCGGATCTTGATCGCGTTCCCCACCGGCGAAACCCCTGGGAACAGGGTCTCCCGCAGTTCATCTCCAATCACGGCCACCTGCTGGCGATTCCTTTCTTCCTGCTCGGTAAAAAAACGTCCATCGGTCAGCGTGACGTCGCGAATCTCCGGCAGGGAAGCCGAAACCCCAAGGATAGTGGCCGCCTGGAAGATGGTATCTTCGTACTTCACGTCTTCCACGCGCTGCGTGTAGGGGCTGTAGAGGACGCGGTCCCCAGTGGTGGCGCGAAGATAGTCCACCTCCTCGGCACGGATGGGTTTGTTTCGGCGTAGCTTCTCGGCGCGCTCCTTGCGGTTCATGCGCCCCAGTTGCGCCAGTTGCGCAATCAGATAGCTGTCGCTCCCAAAAACCTTCGAAGTCGTCTCCTCGGCGTAGTTACCCATCCCATCAATCGCCGCCCCTACCATCACGACACTCGACACACCGATAATCACCCCCAGCAGCGTGAGGAAGGTGCGCAGCTTGTGTGCCCGGAGGGAATCGAAGGCAAGGCGAAAGGCAGTCCAGGTGCTGCTGACGGGAATTGGCATCAATCATTCCCATGGTAGCGGCTCCCGCATGAACGGAGCGTCCGCTGAGAAAAGTTTCCAATGTTGTCTTATACCACGGGCTTCCGGTTCCCTGCCCTTATCTGCCGGCAGACACACCCAAAGCGATCTGGATCGCGGCGCCGATTTCCTTCTCGAGTTGGCTCGTTGGCGTCGACTGGAATTGGATGGACCCTCGCTGCCCGCTCTTCGCCACTGACTGAAGAACCCGGCTCATCTCTTGTGTATAGGCGGAATTTGATGCCCAACCATCACCGATCAGATGACTCAATGATACCTGATAATCCCGTGCTATGTCCGGGATCGAATGTGTACCCACATCAAATTTAGGACCGATAGTTACGGATGTTTTGTAGTTATTTTCGACGAGAAGAAGCGGCACTATCTGATCCATCACCTCTGGCGGGATCTCGAAGGGGGTTCTTAGAGCCCTCCCGGTGGCCGCATATGCCGTAGTGATTCCAGGCAAGGCGCGAGACAAGACACGGAACCCGTCCAATTTTTCTCCGGGCTTGATCGGCTGAGCGGAATCAACGCAAGTCCAGGCAACAAATCTGCCCATTTTCTCCGGTTTTCGAAGATCGCCGTTTCCCACCAAAGCCGCCTGCGGAGCCACCGGCCGCCCCGCGCCGTTTAGTTTCGAGGCATACCACGTCCCGTGGCTGGTCCGGATCGGGGTCTCGGCGGGAGGGACAACAATATCGAACAACCGGATTGCCTCTCTGGCGGATTGACCGTTGGCCACAATGTAGTCGTAAGTATAAACATCACTCTCTCGGGTCACATTCACGCTGATATGAGGATCAACAATAAACTGAGGGCGGAATCGGAAAGACAGCATTCGTCCTCCACCAGGATCACCGGTCTTGAGCGGCTCGGGAAAGTACACTACGTACTCGGCGGCAGCCTCATCGAAAAACACGAACTGCTTGGCGGGTGGTGAATTATCTTGTGTGTATTGACGCCATGGCGGCACTGCCTCGACTGCCGATCTCTTCCGCGGAAGAAGCGTATAGTGCTGGGCGGACAAGACCAGTCCGATCAGGCCTAACCCTATTCCGCGGCTACTCGCCTTGAGCATTCCTATCTCCAACCATAAGCTATTCCGTTGATAACGAGATTTTGGCAGCTTCGCCAATCTCCGCCTCTAGCGGAGTCTTTGGAGACTGGCTGTACCGGAATGGAACACGTTGCCCGCCCGATCGAACAGCCTCTATCAGCGAAACCAACTCTTCCATGAAAGGAGATCCAACCGCGCCCTGAAGGCGGAGATTCTCGATCGCGGGAAGGAAGTCGCTTGCAACCCATACAGGGTCTTTGGATGGCCCATCCGCCGGGTTGAATTTTGGACCAATCGTAAGAAATGTCTTCCAGTTGTGCTCAGGCGCCAGAACGGGTTCGAGTTGGGCGGCAACTTCAGGCGGCAATCCATCTGGCGTCTTAGCCGGCACGTCACTGGACCCAAATGCAGCGGTGATCCCCGGCAGAAAACGAGACGTGATCTGAAATCCCCCAGTGGATTCGAATGGTTTAATCCCGTTGGCAGCGGCATCCGCTTTCCATGAAACAATCCGGCCCGCTCCGGCACGAATAAAGAGACGGGGGCCGCCAACGGGACTATCCGGGCCGTGCGGAAGCGGAGCCAAAGTGCTCTTCCACGTCTGGTGACGCAGCGCAATACCGGCGTCTTCCACCGACGCCGTCAATGCGAACTCGCGGATGGGACGCTTTGCCGCGGGTCCGTTCTGTACAACATAGCTGTATACAAGAAGCCCGTTAGCGTCCTTCTTCACCGTGACGCGCGCCTCGGGAGCCACGGCAAACTGAGCTTCGATCCTGAACTCAACCCGCCCGCCGCCGTCTTTGTTTGGATAGGAAACCACGTATTCCTGAGCGGCGTAGTCAAGGTAAACAAAATACTTGTCCGCCAGGTCGCGGGGAGGACCGCCGGGTTGCCAAAATGGAATGGGCGTGCCTACTTTGCGACGACGCTCCAACGACCGGCGGGGTAAAGCCGCTCCTGGTCCTGGTTGATATGAAAATCCCAATAGGAATCAAAGTGCTCACTGAGGTAGAGCGCGCGGAGTTTGAGAAGGGCTTCGGCCATGAGAGCCGTCCA
>WBZR01000270.1_pt1 | contig 87907 bp, 60 predicted proteins | sample 5204231 | NCBI WGS metagenome assembly WBZR01 (sample SAMN12412403, study PRJNA552823) | activated sludge metagenome | isolation source: activated sludge from anammox sidestream of wastewater treatment plant... | place: USA: Virginia | collected 2017-08 | reverse complement strand
CGACGGCGTCGGGGTGACCGACGGCGTGAAGGTCGGGGTCGGCGTGGGCGTCCGCGACGGCGTCGGGGTGACCGACGGCGTGAAGGTCGGGGTCGGCGTGGGCGTCCGCGACGGCGTCAGGGTGACCGACGGCGTGAAGGTCGGCGTCGGCGTGGGCGTCCGCGACGGCGTCGGGGTGACCGACGGCGTGAAGGTTGGCGTCGGCGTGGGCGTCCGCGACGGCGTCGGCGACGGGGTGAAGGTCGGCGTCGGCGTGGGGGTGCGCGACGGCGTCGGCGTGTTGGACGGCGTCGGTGTGTTGGACGGCGTCGGTGTGCGCGTCGGCGTGCTGGAAGGTGTGGGCGTCCGGGTCGGCGACGGCGTGCTGGTCGGCGTCGCGGACGGTGACGGCGTGGGCGTGCGGGTCGCGGACGGCGACGGCGTGTGCGTCGGTGTCGGCGACGCCGTCGGGGTATCGGACGGGGGCGGCGGCGGCGTTGGTGTGCTCGTCTGCTGCTGCTCGCAGCAGAAGTCGACGTCGACCCCGTCGACGAACAGCTCCACGCCGAAGTCCGCTTCCCACAGCAGCGTGAACGTGCCGGGGCCGCGCGCCGGGGCCTGGAGCGGCACGCTCTGCTCGACCCAGGCGTTGCGCGGGAACGGCGTGCGCTCGTCGATGATGGGGACTTCGGGGCCGAACGGCTGGCCGTCGATGTCCAGCCGGGCGCGGAGGCTGAACTTGCCGTTGGTGTTGTCCATTCGGAACAGCCCGACCTTGACGACCGCGCGGTCCGGTCCGGTCTGGGTGACGGTGATCCGGTGCGACATCTGCCCCGGGATGAGCGGCAGCAGCTGCATCGAGGCCTTCTGGACGGCCGGCCAGTTCGGCAGCGCGGGCGACGGCCCGTTGCGTTGGGCGCTGATGATGTTGAACCACTCGTCCGGCGGGAAGTCGACGCGGGTCGGGCTCTCGAAGCCGCCGTTGTAGCCGAGGTACGTGTTGCCCTTGCACGACCGGGAGTCGTCCGGGTGGATCGCGCACAGCAGCTCCGGCGGCGGCGGCGTTTGCGGCGGCGCGCAGCGCCAGAAGAAGAACTTCTCCTGGATATAGCGGCCGTCGCCCTTGCGCACTCCGCGGCCCATGTCGAAGTCCTTCTGCTCGATGACCCGCACCGGTGGTGAGTTCGGGCAGATGGTGTAGCAGATCGGCCGGGTGTCGAGCAGCTTGATCTCGTATGGCGGCGGCTGGCACAGCGAGAACAGGAACGCCATGTCCTGGATGGGTTCTGTGCGCTGGAGCGTCTTCTGCACGTAGACGTTGAGCGGATTGCCGGCCTGGTGGATGATGACCTGCAGCGGCTGCAGCGGGCAATCGATGGCCTGGTAGCGGTCGCCGTCCGACCAGAGCCCGTCGCAGCCGGTGCACTGATAGGGACCCTTGCCGACGGTGTCGATGAAGGCCCAGAACCGGATCTGCCACGGCCGGACGCACGGCGTCGGGCTCGGGGGCAGCGTTGGCCGAGGGGTGTTGGACGGCGTCGGCGTGTTGGACGGCGTGGGCGTCTCGGTCGGCAACGGCGTTCGGCTGGGCGTCGGCGACGGGCCGGGCGTGGGGGAAAGGGTGGCCGTCGGCGTCGCGGTCGCCGTGGGGCTGGGTCCGGGCGTCGCCGTCGGCGTGCGCGTCGGCGTACCCGGCGTGCCGGGCGTACCCGGCGTGCCGGGCGTGCCGGGCGTCGGCGTGGGCGCCGGCGTGTCGGTCAGCAGCTTGTAGGTCGCCGTCGGCTGCGGGGTGTGCGTCACCGGCAGCGGGGTGTGGGTCGGGCCGGGCGTTGGGCTGGGCGGCTGCGTCGGGCCGCCGGTCGGCAGTGGGGGCAGCGTCCCGGTGAGCGCCACGGTCGGCAGCACCGTCTCGGTGCCCTGCAGCGGAGCGGATTCGGCGGCGGGCGGCGCGGCGGATTGGCCGGCCAGCATGCCGAGGCCGAACATGCCGAGGAGGAGCGTAAGGGACAGCGCCCGATGTTCACTGCGGATCTGGTTCATGCCGTTCACGATGGGTTGGAGACACGGCGCGCCCGCGGGGTGGACCCGGCGCGTTCCGCGTGGCCGCGGAATGCAGGCGATGGTCGCGTAGGCGAAAGTGCTTTAGCATTTTATAACGACTTGCCGCCGAGCGCAAGTCCTGGTGACAAACTCGTTAAGCCGCGGGTGCGGGGCGACAGTCGACGGGCAGGCGATCTGCGCGTGACGCTGCCCCCCGGTCACGGGTTAACGAGGCTGTGCGAGCGCGGGCGGGCGGCGGTCGTGATATCCTTCCGCCCGCGTTTGCATACACCATGACGATGAGCGATGGACGGTGGTGATGACGACATCCAATGGTTTGCGCGTCGGGGAGCCCGGCGAGATGGAAGCCCGGTCGTGGCGACCGGCGGGCCGGCGGTGGCGGGAGGCTGCCGGGCTGATCGGCTTGGCCCTGGTGCTCGCCCCCTGGGCCCGGGGTGGCTTGGCGCAACCCGATGTGCACGCGCAGGCACGGCCCACGCCGACCGCCGGGCCGTTCGTGCCCGGCGGGAGTTGGCGCGGACTGCACTCCCCGAAGACCGAGCCGCTGTGGACGTCCGGCATCGCGCCGCGCGATCGGCCGTGCGGCGAAGAGGCGCGCAAGGTGCCGGCGCGGCGCGGCGCGGTCCCGCCGCTGTGCGGGGTGCACGGGCGGTGGGTGGACGGTGCCTGGACCGGCTGGGCCGTCGGCGAGGAGGGCTTGCTTGCCCGCTACACCGACGGGGCCTGGCGGCGCGTCGACGACCTCGCCCCCCGCGCGACCGCTCCCAAGACGTACCATTTGCACGACGTGTTCGTCGTCGGTCCCGACGACGTGTGGGCTGTCGGTTGGATGGAAGGCGACCGGGGGTGCGAGGGCTGCGGCGTGGTGTTGCGCTACGACGGCATGCGCTGGCAAGAGCTCGACCGCTACGCGCTCGGCATCAACAGCTGCGTGCCGCCGATCAACGCGCTGGACCTCCAGCAGCGGCGAGACGGCTCGTGGTTCGGCTGGGCGATCGGGGACAAGAAGCCTTGCCTCAACGGGGGCGCCGTCGTCCTGGAGTTCGACGGCACGCGGTGGAAGTGGTTCCGCGCGCCGCAGCTCGCCGAGAACATGCACGACCTCCGGATCGTGTCGGAGACCGAGGCCTGGGCGGTGGGCGAGTTCGGCAGCGAGTCGTTCTACGACGGGCGCGGCAGCCGCACCGGCGACTGGCCGCTGCAAGGCCGGTCGGGGGCGCACGACCTGTTCGCGGTGGACCTGGTCGACGAGACGTACGGGTGGGACGGCGGCGTGATCGGACGGCTGAACCGTTATGACGGCAACTGCCACGACGACAACCCCGACACCCCGTGCTGGTTCGACAATCAGGCCAACCCGATCCAGGACAAGGCCGGGCAGAAGGTGACCAACAGCGTGTACGCCATCGACCTGCTGACGCGCGACCAGGGTTGGCTCGTGGGCGCGCAGGACGGGCGGATCTCGCTCGTCGCGCACTTCCTGCAGGACCGTGCCTGGCGCAAGGTTGCCGTCGTCGACGATCCGGGCGAGAGCTTGTATGGGCTGGTCATGCTGGACCCCGCTCGCGGGTTTGCCGTCGGAGACGAGGGCACGATCCTGGCCTACGTCGACGCGGCTTCGACGCCGTCGCCCACGGCGACGGCGAGCCTGACGGCGACGCGAACTCCGCCTCCGGCCTCCCCGACGCCGCCCGCGACCGACACGCCGCCCGCGACCGACACGCCGACCGCGACGGCGTTGGCAACCCCGGAGGAGCCGACCGCGACCGATGTTCCCCCGCGCCCGTCCGCCAGCATGACGGCCACGGCGACGTCGACGCCGCAGGCCACCCCGACGGCCACCCGGACCGCGACCCCGTCGCCGCCCGCCCGCCCGACGCCGGGTGGGCACCGTGGGTTTGTGCCGGTGGCCTTCAAACGCGCCGGCCTCCGTCGCTGACGCGCCGGTCCGTCGGCCGATCACCACCGGCGGCGCCGCCATCCACCGCTCCGCCGCGGGACGCACGAGCGGGGATGCGCCTGCCCGCCTAGGGCAGCTGCAGCGCAGGATCGCCGAGCAGCAGGAACGTCTGCATCACGTCGCGGCCGCCCGGCGCGTCGGTCGGCACGGCGCGCCAGGCGTCGAGCACCGCATCGCCCAGGCGGGCGTGGCGACCGTCGGTCAGCCCCTGCGCCAGGGCATGTGCGAGCGCGCGTTGGTCTCCGGCCAACGTGAGGCTGGTCGGCGCGAGCGCTGCCACCGCCCCTCCGTCTTCGTTTTATAGCATGGCTTCTGCCAGCGCGTCGAGCGTGGGGTGGGTGAACAGACCGGTGAGGCAGGTCAGGTTGAGCACGATCGGGAGTCGCGGCGCGTTGGCCAGGCTCGGGACGTCATCGACCGTGAAGATACGGTCCTTGCCCCACTGGTTCACGCTGCCATGGCCGAAGTAGGCGAGCACCCCCACGCCCTCGTGCAGTCGGTCGCGGACCGTGTCGGTCATGCCGCCACCGTCGGGCGGGGCGGTCAGCACGGTGCCGGCGTACGGCCGCGCCATCGCGGCGAGGAAGCGCTCGGCGTCGTCTTCGAACGAGACTTCCTCCCCGTCCGCCACCGCCAGCACACGGGTCCGCCAGTCGGCGTCGCCGGCGGACTCGTAGGCCAGGATCTTGGCGACGAGGACGTCTACCTGCGACGACGAGCGGGCCGGGATGCGCCCGATGGCCAAGTCGGGCACGAGATCGCCGTCGAGCCGGGCAAACCCGACGTCGCTGCCGGTCTGGCCGCCGAAGACGGTGCGGATGAGGAAGGTCGGCAGACGGTTGGCGGCGGCGGGTACGGTGAAGCCGCGGGGGTCGAACGTCGCGTCACCGACGAGCACCACGTAGCGCGGCGCGGGTCGCCACGCGGCGTGCGCATGTCGCAGGAACGCGCGGATGCCGTCGGGTTCGGCTTGGCCGTGCCCGAACTGATCGAACACCGCGGCCAGCGGTACGGCCGTCGCCTCCAGCCCCTGCGCACGACGGTGCGCCGCGAGCGGCTCGAGTGCGGGCAGGAGGTCCGCCGGCCCGATCGCCAACCAGTCGGCTCCGCGCGCCGGGGCACGGAGGTCGGGGGCGAGTGTGGCAGGCTCGATGCGGTCCGGCGTGCGGGCGCTGCCGGCCACGGCGGCCGCATAGCGATGGCCCGGCACGGTTCGCAGCTGATGGGGGGGCGTGCGGTCGGTGTGCTCGGTCTCGGCCGGGCCGTCGCCTGGCTCGACGTCGACGGCCACCGGTTGCGCGGGGTCCGTCACGTCCCAAACCGCCGGCACGCCGCTGAAGCCCACCAGGGTCACCGAAGGGCCAAGCGGGGCAGTGAAGGCGAGGCGACCGTCGTCGGCACGGGCCGGGCGAGGATGATCCAGCGCGATCCAGTCCAGGATCGGGATGTCGACGGCGACCCCGGCCACGCCGGGGGTATCGACCGCGATCGCGTTGGCGCCCGGGCGCAGCACGCCGTCTGGGAGCACGGCATCGACGACGTGGCCGGTCCGGCCGTCCCACGTGTCGTCGGCGGCCGGACGGCCGTTGACGGTGATCCGCACGCGGTGGTCGGGCGTCGCCGGCGCCTCGGTGGCGCCCCACAACGCCACCCGCAGTCGCGACGGGCCGGCGGCAAGCGCGCCGACGGTGGCGGTGAAGACCTCGGTTCGAGGGGCCGGAAGCGCACGCCACAGCCACGGGTCGCCGTCGCCCCGTTCCGGCTCGTACACGGCGTTGACTTCGGCGTGCACCGTGGTCAGCACGATGCTCCCGTCGGCAGCGGCGGGTCGGTAGGCCTCCGCAAAGCGGTCTGGCGTGACGGCAGGGCCGACCGGCGATGGTGCCCGGGCAGCGTCGGTCCCGGGAGCGATCCAGTACACGTGTTCCGCGCTGTCCTGGCCAGGGTTGCGCGTGCCGTAGAACGCCAGGGTGAACCCGTCGCGCGACGTCGTGACGCGCAGCGGCTGTGCCCGCCCCCGCAGGCGCAGCGTCAAGGTCGCCGGATCGATGCCGGTCCATCCGAGATTCCGGGAAAGGTCGCGGGCGGTGATGCGATACACCCCCGGGTGCGAGACGACCATCCGTCCCGCGGCGGCCGGTGGCGGGGTCGCGGCACGGCAGCCCGCGGTGGCCATGACGAGCGCGACCACCGGCCACAAGGCGACCGCCACGCCCTTGACGAGAACGTCGACCCGATTCCGCGGCGACCGTCGCCGATCCCCGCCCGCCGTCCGCCGTCGCGGTCCGGCGATCATCCGCGGCGCAGAAGCCGCGTGACCCGCCACGCCAGGACCACGAACACCAGGCCCATCAGCGTGATGGCCAGCGGCCGAGAGCCCGCGGGGGCAGCCGCCGGGGGATTGCCCTGCCTCTCGTGCGGTGCGGGGATGCGGTCGTCCGGGGCGGCGGCCTCGCGGGTCGCGGGCGCGCCGGGATCGTCGGCGGCGGGGGCCCCGCTCGCATCACCCGGCCGGCCGACGTCGGTGCCCAACCGTCCGCCCGCGGCAACGCCGGCTGTGGTCGGCGGTGCTTGCCCCATGGGCGACGCGGCGGCCTCGCGGGTCGATGGACTGCCTCCCGACGGGCGGGCTGGCGGGCTCGAGACGACGGAGCCGAGCGGCGCTCCGCCTGCAACTCCGGTCGCCGGCATCGGCTCGCCGCGCCCGCCGCCTGCCGTGCTCACGGGCCGAAGGTACGAGGTGGTCGCCGCAGGTGCCGGGGTGGGCGATGGCTGGCTCGTCGCAGGCTTGACAGTACGGGTCGGAGCCGATCCCGTCGAACGGCGCGTCGCCGCCGCCGTCGGCGGCGGCCCCGCCGAAGGCCCCGTCGTGCTGGTGGCGACCGGCGAGGGCTGGTTGGGAGGAGTGCGGCTCGCCGTTGCGCGAGCCGTGCGATCGGGTGGCGGCGTCGCGGTGCTTGTGGCCTCCGCGTCACACGGCACGCCGTCCAACCGCGCGCAGATCGGGCCGTGGAAGGTGGTGTGCTGGTCCGCCGCCCGGTCCTCGAGCGAGTAGAAGTACGCGACGCCCGGGCTCACCTGGGCATCCGTCCAGGCATAGCGGTCGCCGACGATGGTGGTGCCGGTGGCGGGGACGAAGGCGCTCACGCGGGCATGCTGGTTCAGATCCGCGGTCGCGCCACGGCGGACCCAGAAGCCCACCGTGTCCATCTCGGTGCCCGTCTCCCACGTCACGACGATGGTCTGGCCCTGCGCCCGGGCCGCGAAGTTGGTCAACGTGATCGACGCCGCGGCCGGTGCCGTGCCCGCCAACACCGACAGCACGAGCACCGCCGCCGCAACCCGCCATGCCGCCCGGCCGCCGTGTCGGAACCCCGCGACGAGGCAGGTCACGGGTCGCCGCTCGCAGCCTCGCCTGGATGTGCGGATGGCTCGAGCATGAGCAAGGACTTCGCCTCGAGGTCGGCGATGAAGGCGAGCGTGTCCGCTTCCGCGCGCTCCTGCTCCACCTCGTACTCGAGGCAGATCTCCGCGACGATGCTCCTCACCGTCCGCGTGCCGTCGGCCAGCTGCCAGACCCTGGCGCCGACGTCGTTGAGCACCTTGATCTGACCATGGTCCGGTTGCAGCAGCACGGCTTCCTCTCCGACCATGCTGGTGGTGACCGTGGTGGCACGAACCGGCCGATGGTTGAGCGTGGGCGTCACGATCGGTGCTCCTGGAGGCGGCCACTCCGACGGAGGGCGCGGGGCTAGCGGACGGGCCTCAGAGTGGGCAAGCGGACGAGCTGGCGCGTCAGACGCCGAAGCACACCGGCCGACAGGCGAGCAAGCCGTGCGGCAGGCCCCTCGGCTCGAGCGCCGAGCCTGCGCTCGAGGCTGCTCGAGGCACCGACCAGCCGATTGGCCATCGTCCACCGGGTTTGACGGAAGTCGAGCATCCGACCGCGCCGCTCGGCCGACACGACCTTGCCAAGGATGGCGGCGGCGGCGACGGGCGGGTCGGCTTCACCGACGTTGTCGCCCTTGGTATGCCAGCCCTGGCTGTCGACTGCGATCAAGCGGTGGGTCAAGAGGTCTTCAGCCAATCGCACGAGCACGAGGTCGCCGCACTGCAGCCGCTTCGCGGGCATGGGTTCCACCCACACGAGATCGCCGTCGTGCAGAAGCGGAGCCATGCTGTGCCCGACCACGCGCAGGCGAAGTCGGCCATTCTCGCGCAGCGAGGCATGCGCCAGATCCAGCACCGTCGGCGAATGGTACGGCCGACGCGCCGGCCGAGTCGGCGGCGCGCGGTCCGGGCGAGTGACATCGGTCATCGACAGCATCGAACACTTATCATATCACATGCCGGCGATCTCGTCCGCCGCGACCGCCGGTCGAGGGCGGGAGCGAATCCGCCCGTGCCGCCGGTCGGGGCGCGCACGGCCGGCCGACGCTCCCGTGGGGGTGGCGTTGTACAGCGCCGGCAGGTACACGCTGCCGCGCCGACCCTCGACCGTGGGGGTAGCCCCTGGCGTCGGCGGCGACGCCGGCGTGGTGCGTGCCGCCGTCGACGTCGGTGTCGGCTCGAACGGACCGACCGGCACCGGGATCCGCAGCGCCGGGTCACCGAACAACGTGTAGGTATGCAGCAGGTCGACGTTGGCGCCCGACCTGAACAACCGCAGCTTGGCGGCCACGGTTGCCGGCCCGAAGATGGTCTGGCCCGCGCCGTACACCGCGTCGTAGAACCCTGCCTGCAGCAGCTCGTGCCCCGTCATGACCCCGAGCCCGGTCGGCGAGAACGTGGCCACCGCCCCGGCGCGGGGGAGACGGACCAGGCTCTCGGCCATGCTCTGCCACGCGGGATAGCTCCAGTACCCGTCGAGGCACGTCCACGACAACACGATCGGCAGATGCTCGCCGTTGCGGAGCGTGGCCAGATGGGCCGTGTTGAGCATCTGCTCATGGCTCCACCAATCCACCTTGCCGTGCCCGACGAAGTTGACCAGCAGCGCGCCGGTGATGTTGAGATGGCGCGTGATGGCTTGGCTGGCCTTCGCGCAGGCCGTGCCGTTGGTGCATGCTCCCGCGTCGATGAAACGGTCGAGGAAGATGCGGTCGGCGATCGCCCCGTCGGGGAGGTTGCTCTCGATGAAGCGCGCCGTGGCGCCGGCGAAATCGCCGGCCGCGTCGACGATCCCGGGCCGCACGAAGGTGTTGTCGGCGATGAACAGGTGCCGGCGGCCCCATGCCTGCGGTCCCGGCGCCTCGTAGGCCACGATCTTGTCGATGACGGCGTCGAGCTCGGCGGCCGTGCGGACCGGCAGTCGGCCGATCGCCACGTCCGGCATCGGATCGGCGCCGACGACGGTGGCCAGGCGGTTGGCGCTGTCGACCTCGCCCTGGACCGGGTCCACCCACTCCAGGTTCGGTGGCATCAAGATCGGGCTGGGATCGGCATGGGCTGGATGGCCCAGGAAGTTCCAGTGGCCGTCGCCGACGACCACGACGTACGCCGGCACCGGGGTCGGCCAGGTGGCCATCGCCCACGCGAGGAAGTTGCGGATGGCGCGCGGGCCGAAGATGCCGTGGTTGAAGGCATCGTAGAGGTCTTCGACGTCGACGACGGCCACGCGCAGCCCCTGCCGAGCGCGGTGATCGGCCAGGCGCTGCGCAGCCGCGTGCAGGCTGCGCGGGGTGACGACCACGTGGTCGGCGCCGGCGCCGGGCTGTGCCAGCGGCGAGGCCGGCAGCCAGGCGACGGCGGCCGGTGCCCGGTAGCCACCGGCGGCGGCGGCAACGAATCGGGCGTCGCCCGACGATTGGAAGGCCGCGGCATGGCGGTTGCCTTGCGCCGTGACCCGGGCGCCCGTGATGCGCACCGGGCTGTTGGGCCGAGTGATGTCGAAGACCTCGGCATCGGGCGTCGTGAAGCCGTCGACGTCGTAACGGCGTGTGCTTGCATCCAACGCGTCGAACGCCAACGCATCGGCCTCGACGGCGAGGCGTCGCGGGTAGGTCACCTCGAACCAGTCGAAGTACAAGGTGTCGCCCGTGGTCCCCGGCTGGAGCCGGGGATCCACCAGCAGCCGATTCGCGCCGTCGCGAAGTGCGGCGGCCGGGACTTGGCCCTGGAACGCGAACCGCGTCGCGCCGTCCCAACGGGCTTCCTGGACCACGGTGCGGGGGTCGTTGAACATGAACCGGACGTGGTGGTCCGGCGACCCGGCCGCCGACGCGTTGGCCACGATCTCGCCGCGCACCGTGGCGCCGGCCGCGCCCACGGCGACGCCGGGCAGCGTGATCGCGAACGACTTCGAGATCGGCACGGCGGGATCCGCCTCCACCACACGGAAGAGATGCCACAGCCAAACGTCGTCGCTGGTGAAGTGGCGCGTGAACCACACCTTCGACTCCTCCGCGCGCACGGTTGAGCGGGCGTAGGCGGCTGCGGCGGTGTTGGGCCGTGGCGCGCCGTCCCGCGTGCCCATTCGGGCACCGCGTTGGCCGCCCGCGGCGAGCCAGTACACGTTGGTCTGGGTGTAGCGCGCGTCCCCCAGCGTGCCGGAGATCGGCGTGCCGAGCCAGTCGATGGTGGAAGGAGGGCTCCGGAACGGCTCACCGTAGAACACGACGGCGTCGGTGGCGTCGAACCGCCCGTCCGATTCGCCGACGACATGGATGGCGACGGGTTCGCCGCGGTTCGTGAGCGCGAACGTACGGGGATCCACCGCATCGACGTCCATGCCGGCGGCTTCGAGGTCGTCGTGGCCAAGCCGGTACAGCCCCGGCCGATCCACCGAGACCTTGAGCCGCGGTCCATCGCCGGCCTGGGCGATGGACTGCCGTGCGTCTGCCAGCGCCACCGCGTCGACGTGTTGGGCGAAGACGGCCCGGTCTGCCCGCCAGGCGCGGGCCTGGTCGCCGTTGGCCAGGCCGTGGCGCAGGAGGCGGTCGAACGGCTCGACGGCGCCCCGGTCATCGGCTGGGCGACCGGGCGTCATCGCGGCTGACGTGCCATCGCCCGGGGCCGCGAACCGGAGGGTCGCGCGGACCCGTCGGTGCTGCACCAGCGCGTGGCGGACCGCGTCGAACCGGTAGGGGCGAAAGGTGACGCGGACGACGCGTTGGTCGCGGACCCAGGCTTCGCCGGCCAGCGCGGCCGGCGCGTCGGGCCGCAGGCCACGCGGGTGCGCCACCTTGCCCTCGGCGGCACCGGACGGCGGTCCGGCACGCCAGCCGGCCGTATGGTCGGGCGTGCCGGTTTGCCCCATCGATCCCGGGACGGCCCGGACGGCGTCCGTCGAGACATCGAGCGCGACGTCGGCACCGGGCGGGACGCCGACAAGCGCCGTCACGGCCGGGAGCGGCGGTCCGCCGCCTGCATCCGGCCATGTCAGCTCTCCGACGCCGGCCGCTTGGGGCTGGCCGGCCCGTGCCATCTCCGCCATCTCGGCCGCATGGATCAGCGCGGGCGCGGTGAGCTCGAGGCTCACGCCCGACGCGTCGGCCTGCACGAGGCGCACCGTGGGCTGCGCCGGACCGGGTGCCGCCGCACCCGGATTCGGCATCGAGAGGCCATGAAGGATGACCATCGCGAGGGCGCAGAAGCCCACGGCCCCCCCGAAGGCGGCGTTTCCGAGTGGATTGCGATGCTGCATGGCGCACTCCCCATGATGGTGCTTGCGCGGGTGACACGGTCGTCACGCGGCGCGGGTCGTCCTGTGCGCCGTCCACCGCCGATTGCCGTCCCGGCGCGCCGGCTCAGGCGGGTTCGAAAGCGGGCAGGTCGGCGGGCACCGGGGCCGGTGCGATGAGGGGCCAGAACGACGGGTCTGGGCGGCAGTGCAACCGGCCAAACGGTACGGCGCGCACGATCGCGTCGGCGCGCGCCATCAGGCGGGCGGCGCGGTCGGGGTCGAGACCCACCACGGGCGCGCTTGCGACGAGGTCGGCCACGGCCGTCGCCGCATCCACGCGTTCGATCGCTGCAGCAGGCGCGTGGACCAGACGGTAGATGCCACCGAGCGGTGCCCACCGCGGCCCGCTCGGCGCGATCTGCGTCGGGTTCGAGAAGGGCGTGCTGAACGCGGACCAACCGGTCGGGCCGGGGCGCAGCACGATCAAATCGTCGTTGAGGGTCGCACCGGCGGAGTGCCGGGCCACCGTGGTCTTGCCGCTCCCCGACGGCCCGACGAAGGCGTACGCGACGCCGTCGCGCACCACGCCGGCCGCGTGCAGCAGCAAGCCATCCGCATCGACGGCCAGCAGCGCCACACACAGGCGCAGGAAGTAGTCGGTGTGCTCGGCGGCGCGGGCGCCGGTCAGCCGAAGGTCCGCCACACCGTCGGCGACGTCGATCTCACCAGCCCGGCCCGGAGCGCGATGCACGAGAACCCCGCGTGCGAATCGCGTACGCTCGCCTCGATCGTCTCGAGCGCTCGGCCAATCCCCTTCGGTGCCCTCGCTCTCGTCGTCGGCGTCCGACCAATGGACCCGAACCTTCATCGAGGGGGCGGCGGCGACGCGGTACGCCGCGTAGCGCGCGTCGAGCGCACGGCTCGGGAGCACGGCGTCGAACGCCACCGACAGCCTCAGGCCGGCGATGTCGAGCGTCCAGGAAGGCGGTTGGTTGTCGCGTGGTTCCGAGATGGTGCTCATCATCCGCCCAGGAAATCGCCGCGATGTGAGCACCGGCCCAAGGCCACGGCGCCGAACATCTCGTGGGGTGGCGCCGTCGGGCCTGCGGACCGGGCAACGCGTGGCGCTGGATCAATCGCCAAAGCTTAGCACAACCAGGCTTCCGTCAATGCGCCGGTGTCTGTTGCCAAGGAAGACGTCGAGCAACCAAACCAACCTTCCGAAGAACACCCGTGCTCGCTGGTGGGGGCGGCGAGGCGCAGGGATTGGGTGGACGGCGTGCCGCTAAAATGCACGCCGCGCCCGGACCGGTGTCAGCGCTGCGACCCGGCGGCAGTCGGATCCCATGGATTCTGCGTCTGGCCGGAAACCGGGTCTTCCAGGAACAGCGGCGATCCCGCGCGCGCTTCGATCTCTACCTCGTGAATGATCGACGGGGTGCGGTAGGGCTTACGCAGCGAAGCCGCTCGCGGGCTTGCCGATCGCTCGTTCGCGATGCGGCGGGTCTCCATTGGCGTCACGATACCCTCCGTGTGCTCGATATGGGCGAAGATCACTCGGCCAACCGACTCCTCGCCGTCGGATATGCGGGGAACCGACGGAAAGCATGCCATGGCGATGCTCACCTGGCATTCTGTGGCGCACATACTAAAACGTATTGGCGCCGGAAATGGATACGCCGAAATGCCGGGCGGCCCAACGGCACTGCACGCTAGAATCCCGGAAGCGCACGCGAGGCAACTGTCTGGCACGCGTCGGACCGGCGTCGGTCTGGCGGGAGGGTCGTTTCATCGAGCGCGGCGCACGGCCTTGAGCCAGCGATAGACGTAGTAGCCCGGCGCCAGCCACGGGTGCCGGATCGCATAGCGACGTCGCATGTACGCCAGGGGCGGGACGAGCTTGGCCTGCACGTAGCGGGCCCGCATCGACCATCCCGGAGTGTAGGCCAACACGACGCGCATCTCCGACCACAGCCCGTGCCGCTGGCGCTCGACGGCGGCCGCGGCACGGTGCTCGTCGGCCGAGGGGGTGAGCGCGGCCACGGTCCGAAGCACGGCGGACGGGATCCTTCCGGGCGCGGGCACGGCTGGCAGGATGCGCTGCAACGGCAGGACGAGGTCGCACGCCTCGGCCAGCCCCAACAGCGCGGGCCAATCGAAGGCGTCGCCCTGGTGCACGAGGACCTCGGCGATGTCGTGGAGCCAGCGCAGGGCGAGGCCTTGGCTGTCGGGGTGGTGCAGCGCCAGGTGGGCGCAGAGATGCAGCACGGTGGCTTCCGGGCTCAGCACCACCGCGGCGGCATCACCGACCGTCACGGGCCGGGCCGAACGCCAGAACGTCTCGACGGGAAGACGATGCCGGTAGGGCGGCCGGTCCACGAGGGTCCAGTGCAGGTCGACGATGGCGTGTGGCGGCGCTTGCCGGCGCAGCGTCGCCTGGCCCCCGAACGCGACGATCGCCTCGACGTCGGCGCCTGCCTTGCCGCGCTCCGCGAGCTCGTTGTTGCCCACCACGAGGTCGTACCCGTGCGCCCGCACGGCGCCGATGGCGGCCGAGGCGTGCTCCGGCGGCACCAGGATGTCGACGTCGCCGAGCGTTCGCAACCCGATGTGCTCGTAGACCGTCAGCACCAGGGCCGCGCCCTTGAGGAGCATGACGGGGATGCCGACGCTGGCCAGGGCGCCGATCAGTCGGGCGAGCTCGACCATCAGCCACGCGTTGGCCGCTGCCGTGTGGTAGTAGCGGTCGCGCAGGTGCTCACCCAACGCATCCGGCAGCGCCACACCGGCCTTGGTGACGACGTCGTACACCAGCGGCTCGACATCGTGCGCGTGCGCCGCCGCGGCGATGGCCGCCCACGGCCGCGCGGTCGTGGGGTCGAGGCGCACGCCCGGCTGCCGCGCGGCAAGGATGTCCAGCAGCGCCTCGGGGGTCGGACGCCGCATGACCCGGTGCGACAGGCCGCCGGGCACGCCAAGGGCGTCATGGCGCACGGAGGGTGCCTTACGGCGCCGCCGTCTCGACCGCCTGGGACCGGGCCGCGGCGATGGCCGCCTCGAAGCGATCGAGTGGCTGTGCGCCGCTGAGCAGTTGTCCGTTGATGAAGAACGCCGGGGTGCCGCTGACACCGAGCGCCGCGCCTTGTGCCTGGTCGTCGAGCACGGCCTGCCTGTGCGTTCCAGCCTCGACGCAGGCCTGGACCGCTGCGCCGTCGAGGCCGGCCCCATCCGCAACGTCGGCGAAGGCGGCCGGGTTGCCCGACCAGTCGCTCTGGCGCTCGAAGAGGGCACGGTGCATGGTCCAGAAGCCCGTGTCGCCGCCCTGGTCGCGGGCGCAGCGCGCCGCCTCGGCGGCTTGGATGGCCTCCGGATGGATGGTGTCCAACGGGAAGTCCTTGAACACATAGCGGACTTGACCGGTCTTGACATAGCGCGCGACGATCTCGGGATAGACGGTCGTCGTGTGACGCTGGCAGAACGGGCACTGGTAGTCCGAGAACTCCACCAGCGTCACCGGGGCTTCGACCTCGCCTTGGGCCGGGGCGTCCCCGAGGTCCACCGCGGCGGGGGTGGCCGTGGCTGGCGGCGTGCCGAGGATCTGCGGCTCGAGCGTGGCGGCCAAGTCCTTCGGAACCTCCATCGTCAGCTTCTCGCCGCGCTCGAGCTGCTCGATCATGTCGCGCAGCCCTTCGAGCGGCGGCACGCCGGCCCGGTAGTACCCGTTGACGAAGAACGTCGGCGTGCCGTTGATGCCGATCGACGTCGCCTGCTGGACGCTGGCTTCGACCTTGGCGGCGTGCGTTCCGGCCGTCAGGCATGCCCGGAGGGCCGCGCCGTCCAACCCGCCGTCGGTGGCGAACCGGGCGAACACCTCGGCCGGATCGGGCAGCTCCGACCACTCGGCCTGGCCGGCGAACAGGGCGTCGTGCATGGCCCAGTAAGCGTTGTCGCCGCCCTGGTCGCGCGCGCAGTGCGCGGCCGCGGCCGCGGCCGGCGCGTTGGGGTGGATGCTGGTCAACGGGAAGTCCATCCACACGTGCCGCACCCGCCCCGTGGCCACGAACTCCTCGACGTAGTCGGGGTAGACCTCGCTCGTGAACTTGGCGCAGAACGGGCACTGGTAGTCCGAGAACTCGATGACGGTCACCGGCGCGTCGGGCTCGCCCTGGCTGGGGGCACCGGCGGCATCGATGTCGTACGTCGGGGCCGTGATCTCGACCATCTCCGGCGTGGGCTCGACGGTGGCGGTGGGCAGTGTTCCGCCGGCCACCACGATGTCGAGGCTGGTCTTGAACTCCTCGAACGGAAGGGCGCCCTGAAGGATCGCCCCCTGGACTTGAAAGCTCGGCGTGGCGCCGAGGCCGAGCCGTGTCGCCTCGGCAAGGTCGGCCTCGACCGCCTCGGTCTGTTGTCCTTCGTCCAGACAGGCCGCGAACGCGGCGGCGTCGATGGCGGGTTCGACGTCCAGCCCGGCGGCAAGCGACTTGAACATCTCGCCGGCGGCGTCGTTGCCCGACCACTCGTCCTGGGTCTTGAAGAGCTGGTCGTGCATGCGCCAGTATGCCGCGCTCCCGCCCTGCGCCCCGACACACCGCGCGGCCTCCGCGGCCTTGGTGGCTTGTGGGTGGATTTGCACCAGCGGCAGGTCGCGGAAGATCACCTTGACCTGCCCGCTGTCGACATAGGTCTCGTCGATCCGGGGCGCCGTCTCGGCGAAGTGCTGGGCGCAGAACGGGCATTGGTAGTCCGACCACTCGACCAGCGTCACCTTCGCGGCGGGGTCACCCTTGACCATGTAGGCCGGCACGCCGTCGATGGTGCCGCCGCCCGCCGGCGCCGCGCCATCGTTGCCGGCGGGTGTGAAGGCTTGACAACCGGCGAGCACGGCTGCGGCCAGCAGGCCGGCGGACGACGTGCGATGGGGGATCCGGCGCATCGGGTTGACCCGTCTTTCATGGTGCGATGGCGGTGCCGCCGCAGCGGCGATTCCCGGCGGGGCGGGCTAAAGGGTAGGTGCGAAGGCGGCGCGAGTCAACGCCCCGCGTTGACCGGCGGATGGTTCACCGCGTAGAATGAATGGGTTTGGCGCGCGGTCTTCGACGGCATGTCGCAGCTGGGGATCGAGCGGCGCCGCACGTTTTCGCGAGGAGAAGACATCCATCATGACGTACATCCCTGGCTTGGAGGGCGTGGTCGCCGCACGCACTCGGCTCAGCTTCGTCGACGGCCAGGCAGGCGAGCTATTCATCGGCGGCTTCCCGGTTGAAGTGCTGGCGCCGCACGCCACGTTCGAGGAGGCCGCGTTCCTGCTGTGGCACGATCGGTTGCCGGACGCCGCCGAGCTCCGCGATCTGCACGATCGGTTTGTCGCCGCGCGCGAGCTGCCGGGCGAGGTCGTCGACCTCCTGCGCGCGGCGGCGGACCGCAACGCGCCCGTCATCGACGCCCTGCGGATGGCTGCCGCCGCGCTGTCACTGGACGATCCCGACCCGCAGCACAACGATCCGGCCAACAACCTGCGGCGCGCGGAGCAGCTCTGCGCCCGCTTCCCGGTGGTGGTGGCGACGTACTGGCGGATGCGCCACGGCCAAGCGCCCATCGCACCCCGCGCCGACCTCGACCATGCCGCCAACTGCCTGTACATGTTGAACGGGACGGCGCCGGACGCCGAGGCCGCGCGGGCGCTCGAGACCTACTTCGTCACCGTGATCGACCACGGCATGAACGCCTCGACGTTCACGGCCCGCGTGATCACGTCGACGCAGTCCGATCTCTATTCGGCCATCACCGGAGCGATCGGCGCCCTCAAGGGACCTGCCCACGGCGGCGCACCCGGCCCGGCGCTCGACATGGTGTTCGAGATCGGCCAGCTCGACAAGGCCGAGGCCAACATCCGGGGCCGTCTCGAGCGCGGCGAGCGCCTGATGGGCTTCGGCCACCGGGTCTACAAGGTGCGCGACCCCCGCGCCGACGTCCTGGCGGCCGCGGCCGACCGGCTCTTCCAGCGTGCCGGAGACCGCTCGCTCTACGACATGGCGCGCGGTGTCGAGGCAGTGGCGTTGCGGTTGCTCGAGGAGTACAAGCCCGGGCGCAAGCTGCAGACCAACGTCGAGTACTACACCGCGATGGTGCTCCACGGCGTCGGCCTGCCCACCGAGCTCTTCACCCCGATGTTCGCCGTCGGCCGTGCGGGCGGGTGGAGCGCGCATTGCCTGGAGCAGTGGACCGACAACCGGCTGATCCGACCGTCGTCGGACTACCTGGGCGTGAAGGACCGCGCCTGGGTTCCCATCGACCGGCGGTGATCGGGGGTCGCCGGCCGGCGACCCCCACGATCCCGCGGTCGCGCTCGTGGCGCCGTGTCAACGCGACCCGGCCGCGGGATCGGGCGCCTCGACCTCGGTGAGGCGCAGCCGATCGTCGTCGACGGCGCCGCCGGCCGTCACGACCGCCCACCGTTGCAGGGTGTTCGGGTCGTAGAGCCCGACCCCGACGGTGAGACCGTCGACGTCGGCGACGTCGGGGACCGCGATGACGTGGCGGTCGACCACCACCTCGCCGGGCAGCCAGCCTTCCATCGGACGCGCGCCATCGCCCGGGACGCCGTCGTGCTGTGCCACCGGCACGCCGTCCGGGCCGAAGAGGTGGACGAACACCTTCGCGCCCGCGGGCGGCGTGCGGTCCGACTGCCAGTACAGCGTCACGTCGAGCGGTGCGCCGGCCTGGATGCCCTGCGGCGCGACATCGTAGCCCAGCAGCCGGACCCCCTCGCCAAACCGGGCGTCCGACGCGTGCTGCATGGCCGGCGGCGTGAACCGGCGATCGCCGACGGCGATGTCGACGGTGCCCACGTCGAGCACCATCGGCCCCGGGGCGGCGCCGGCCGGGAGGCCCGACCCCGGCCATCCCCGGGTCGCCTGCAACAGGTACTGGCCTGCCGCCGCGTCGGGCGGGATCCGCAGGCGATAGCGCCCGCGCAGCACTTCGCGGTCGTCCCATGCGCGCGGAGGGTACCCCGCCGCGATCGGGGCCGTCGCGAGCGGGATCCAGCCCGCCGCGCCCGTCAGGGCGAACGACACGTCGCCCGAGGCATCGGCGTCGCCGCGGCGGGCCCAGGTGATCGCGACATCCACCGTCGCACCCGGAGCCACCGGCCCGGCGGTGGCCGAGCGTTCGAGCACCGCCAGGCCGTCGGCAAACGTGAAGGCCGGCACGGTGTCGCGCCCGACCCTCTGCCGACCCTCGGGGTCCACCCACACGTCGGCGACGACCGTCGAGAGGCCGCCCGCCGGGGGCGGCGCGGCCGGCGCGGCCGGCGCCGACCCCGGCGGGCCTGGTGCGGGCGACAGACCCACCGCGTTCGATGGGGCCCGGACCCACGGCAGGGGCCGGCCATCCGCGTCGACGAGCATGAGGTGCGCCTCGTAGCGGCCGGGCGGCATCGCCCGATCGAGCGTCAGCGTGAACCAGCTCCGGACGTGATCGCCCGGCCGCCATTGCTCGGCCAGGTACCCGATTCCGTCGGCCTGCGCCCACGTGAAGCCCGCAGCGTCGCGGAGGTGGAGCGCGAACCCGCGGGCGGCAGGCGGCCGGGCGCGGACGGCCCAGTCCACCGCGACCACCAGCGGCTCGTCGCGCGGGGCGCGGATCCGCGGCGGGATCTCGAACAGCGGCGACACCACCTCCCCCGTGCCGAAGACCGCCTCGCCGTGAACCGCGCCGTCGATCTCGAACCCGACCGGCCCGGCGGCCTGGTAGCGCACGATCTCGAGCCGGACGTCGTCGCGGTCGCCGGTATCGATGCGGCCGGGCACGATCACCGTGCGGTCCGTGGGTTGCAGGTGGGCGTCCAGCCACCGGGCCGCCGGGGCGTCGTCGGGCAGGAACGCGGACGGCCGGTAGTAGACGAGGCCGTGCGATCTGGCGGCGCCGCGCGCCGCCCGCCCCGGGCCACCGCCCGACTCTGGGGGTTCATCCGGGGGTGTCACCCGTGCGGTGCCCGTCGGCACGGTGTCCGCAGGCTCCGCGGCCGGGACATCCCGCCGCGCCGGGATCGGCAGCGCCAGCCGCGGCTCGGCCCACACGGCGCGGTCGGCCGTCGCGGGGGCGAGGAACACCACGGTGGGGTGCTTGAAGTGCTCCGCGAGCAGCACCACGGTATCGCCGGCCGCGAGGTCCCGGGCCGCGGCGGTGGCCATCGCGGCGTAGTCGGCGTTGAAGATGTGCGCCGTCTCGGGGCGTGGTGCCCAGCGGACGAAGTAGTCGCGCATCGTGACCCAGCCGTCGGTGCCGACGGCGAGCGCGACCAGGCACGCCGCGACGGCCGTTCGCCGACGCGAGGGGCCTGCGGGCGCCGGCCGCGACGCCAGGCGCGTCACCGATCGCGCTGCCGCGTCGGCGAGCGCCACCAACCCGATCGCGGCCGGGATCACCAGCGCCGGGAACATGCCGAAGACGCGCTGGCCCGCCGGCTGCAGCTCATCGGTCAGGATGCCCGGAACCATCAGCACGGCGATCCACAGCAGCGGGATCGCGTGGCGCAGGTCGCGCATCCGGCGGAGGCTCAGCGCGGCGCCGGCGACGAAGCACACCGCGATCGCTGGTTGGAAGACCGCACGTCCCGGCAGGTTGTAGTGCCAACGCGGGTCGCCGAAGCCGGGCCAGACCAGGCCCTGGAGCGTGCGCACGCCGTTCCGCACGTAGAGGTCGAACAGCTCGCGGCCGGTCACCCGCTCCCAGGCCAGGACCTGGTTGGCGCGCTCGAAGAAGTCGGCCGGATGGGTCCAGAAGTGCCAGCCGAGCGGCGCGAAGGCCGCCGCTGCGGCCACGGCGGCGACGGCCACGCCCGACCAGCGCCGGCGCCAGGTGGGAAAGTCGACCAGGGCTGCGTACCCGATCAGCACGGCCAGGAAGACCGGGTAGAAGCGGGCGGCGAGGTACGTGTAGAGAACCAGGCCGGCCAGCGCGCCGCCGATGGCCCAGTCGCGCCGCCGGCCGTCCCGCCAGCCACGCCACAGCCAGCACGCCGACGCCGCCTCGATGGGCGGGATGAGGATGTTGGGATACCCGTTGCGGCTGACCGTCACGTGCCAGTAGCTGACGGCCAGCAGCGCCGCGGCCGTGAGCCCGATGCGCCGGCCGTGAAGCGCCCGGGCAAGCGTGTAGGCCAACGCCACGGTCGCGATGCCGATGAACGCCGACGTCAACCGGATGCCCAGGGCCGTCGGCCCGACGACGGCGAAGACGGCCGCCATGACGTACATGTACAGCGGTTCGCGGCCGGTGTAGGCCGTGAAGTAGACGGGGCGCGCGCCGGCCCGGATCTCTTCGGCCATCAGCCCGTACACGGCTTCGTCGAAGTGAAGGCCGGGCGGGTGGTGCTCGAGCGCCAGCCAACGCAGCGCCGCCGCGCCCAACAGGACGCCGACCAAGGCCACCCGGTGTGCGCCGGGCAAGCCGGGCGGCGCCGCGCTTTCGACCCCTCTCACCGTCAGACCACCATTCCCATCAGCTCCCCGCGGTTCGGCTAGAATATGGCGCATGCGGATCGAAATGCGAAGTTCCGGCCGATCCGGGGCTCGGCCGCCGGCGGCCGGGGCGCCCCGCGGCCGATGGAGCGGTCCCCCCCGGCGTGCCGTGCCCTGGCTGCTCGCCGCTGCCGCGCTGGCGGCGTGCGCCGGCGGTGGCGCGCCGGGCCCGCGCGCCGAGACGCCAGGCGCGGCCGCGCCGGCGGCAACCGCCGCCGAGCATGCCGGTCCCATGTTGCCCACGGCGGCGCCCGGCGCGACGCCGCTCGCGCTGCGGGCCAAGGTCCTCGCCACCCGGCCCCACGACCCACAGGCCTTCACGCAAGGGCTCTTCCTGGCGGACGGCGTGCTCTTCGAGAGCACCGGGCTCAACGGTGAGTCCACCCTTCGGCGCGTCGACCCCGACACCGGCGCGGTCCTGCAGCGCGTCGACCTGCCGGAGACGGTGTTCGCCGAGGGGTTGGCGCGCGTCGGCGATCGCCTGATCCAGCTGACATGGCAGAACCGGGTGGCGTACGTATACGACCGCACCACGTTCCGCGAGATCGGGCGGCATGCCTACGACACCGAAGGCTGGGGCCTGTGCCACGACGGACGCCGGCTGGTGATGAGCGACGGGACGAGCACGCTCTACTTTCGGAACCCGGCGACGTTCGAGGTCGTCGGCCAGGTGGCGGTGACGCTCAACGGCGCGCCGCGCGACATGCTGAACGAGCTCGAATGCGTCGGCAACCGCGTCTACGCCAACGTCTGGCAGACCGACACCATCGTGCGCGTCGACCCGGCCACCGGCGTCGTCGATGCCGTGATCGACGCGTCGGGTCTGCTCACGCCCGGTGAGCGGGCCACGGCCGACGTGTTGAACGGCATCGCCTGGGACCCTGACGCCGAGACGTTCCTCATCACCGGGAAGCTGTGGCCCAAGCTGTTCGAGGTGCGCTTTGAGCCGTGAGCGCGGCGCGGCCGTGGGCCTCGGCGGCGCGCTGGCCGCGGCGCTGCTCGCCTGGGGCGCCATGGACACCGGCGCCGCACCGAGGCCGCGCTCGATGGCCGAACCGCGATTGCGGTCGCACGACCAGGCCCGGGAGCCTGAGCTGCGCCGGGTCAACGTCATCTCCAGCCGGCCCCACGACCGCACCGCCTACACCCAGGGCCTCGTGCTCCACGCGGGCGAGCTCTACGAGAGCGCGGGCGACTTCCGGCGATCGAGCTTGCGGCGGGTCGACCCGCTGACCGGCGTGGTGAAGCAGCGGCTCAACCTGCCCGACACGATTTTCGCCGAGGGTCTCGCCCTGGTCGGCGACCGCCTGATCCAGCTCACATGGCAGAACCGGGTCGCCTTCGTGTACGACCGCGCCACGTTCCGCGAGGTCGGGCGGCACAGCTACGACACCGACGGCTGGGGCTTGTGCTACGACGGCACGCGCCTGGTGATGACCGACGGCACCAGCACGATGTACTTTCGCGACCCCGACACGTTCGAGGCCGTCGGGCAGGTCGAGATCACGTCGCGCGGTCGGCCGCTGCGCGAGGTCAACGAGCTCGAGTGCGTCGGCGACACCGTCTACGGCAACGTGTTCCGGACGGACACCATCGTCGAGATCGACCCGCGCACCGGCGAGGTCGTCACCGAGATCGACGCCGCGGGCCTGCTGACGCCCGAGGAGCAGGTCGGCGCCTATGTGCTCAACGGCATCGCCTGGGACCCTGCCACCGGGCACTTCCTCGTCACCGGCAAGGATTGGCCGCGCCTCTTCGAGGTCACCTTCGACCCCGTTCCGCCGACGGACACGGCGGTGCCGCCCGCCACGCCGACGCCGACGGACACCGCGGTGCCGCCCGCCACGCCGACGCCGACGGACACCGCGGTGCCTTCCGCCACGCCGGTGGCCACCGAGACCGCCACCCCCACGGCCACCCCCACCCTCACCCCGCGGCCCGTGATCTACGTCCCGGCGCTCCACCGTCCATCGTGACGCCGCGCATCGGGATCGACGCGCGGCTGCGCGCGTACCGCGCCGGCGGGATCGCCGAGCACGTCTCGCGGCTGATCGACGGGCTGGCGACGGTCGACGCCGAGGCCACGTTCGTCGTGCTCGAGCATCGGCGCGCGCCTCGAGCGGAGGCGGCTCGGACGCGTGCGCCCGACCGTGGCGCGCGCCGGGGGTTCGAGCACCGTGCCCTCTTCACGCCGCCGCACCATCGCCTCGAGGGGTGGGTGCTGCCCGCCGAGCTGTGGCCGCTGCGGCTCGACCTCCTGCACTCGCCCGACGTCGTCGCGCCGCGCGCGTGGTTCGGCGCCAGCGTGGTCACCGTCCACGACGTCGCCTTCCTCCGTCACCCCGAGTTCTTGACCGCCGACAGCCGGCGCTACTATGCGGGCACCGCCGACGCCGTGCGCATCGCGAGCTGGGCCCGATCGCGGGATCGGCGCCCCGCGGAGCCGGCAGTCGGTCGGGTGGCGGCCACGGCCGGTGCCCTCCGACAACCCGACGGCGGCGTGTTCCGATCGGTGCGCCGGGCCGATGCCGTCGTCGTCGTGTCCGAGCACACCCGGCGCGAGCTGCTGGCGCTCACCGACGTGGATCCCGCGCGGATCCACGTCGTGCCCAACGCCGTGCACCCGCGCTACCGCGCCGGCGGCGATCCCGCCGCCGACGCGGCAGCGGTCTCCGCGCTGGGGCTGGCCCGACCGTTCGTCTTGTTCGTCAGCACCATCGAGCCGCGGAAGAACGTCGCGACACTCCTCGACGCCTTCCGGCATCTGCTCGACGCCGGGGTGGACGCCGACCTTGTGCTGGCCGGCGCCGACGGCTGGCACAGCGCCGAGGTCTACGCCGCCGCGCGCACGCTCGGGCTGGGCGAGCGGGTCCACTTCCTCGGCTTCGTTTCCGACGACGCGCTCGCCGCCCTGTACCGCAGGGCCGCCGTGCTGGCCCACCCGGCCCACGACGAGGGCTTCGGGTTCACCCCGGCCGAGGCCATGGCGGCCGGGACGCCGGTCGTGGTCAGCGATGCCGGGAGCCTGCCGGAAGTCGTCGGCGACGCCGGGCTGCGCGTCGCGCCCGCCGACGGCGCGGCATGGGCCGACGCCCTCGCGCGCGTCCTCGCCGACGCCGGCCTGGCCGACCAGCTCCGCGCCGCCGGGCGTGCACGCGCGGCGCAATACACCTGCGAACGACAGGCACGCGGCACGTTGGCCGCCTACGAGGCCGCGCTCCAGGCCCATGCCGGCCGCGTATCCCGGCGGCGGCCATGAAGGTCCTCGTCGTCGCACCGCAGGTGCCGTGGCCGCCCCACCAGGGCACCAGCTTGCGCAACTACAACATCCTTCGCGTCTTGGCACTGCGGCACGATCTCACCCTGCTGGCCTTCGGCGACCCCGGGGCGCCCCTCGGCCCGCTCCCGGACCTCGGCATCCGCACGCACGTCGTCCCACCCCCGCCGCCTCGCTCGCTCGGGGTCCGTGCCCTGGACCTCGTCGTCACGCCCGTCCCCGACCTCGCGCGCCGACTGGCGTCGCCCGCCATGGACGCCGCCGTCGCGGCGCTGGCCGACGCCGGACCCGACCCTCGCCCGTTCGGCGTCGTCCAGATCGAGGGCCTCGAGATGGCGCTCCACGGCCTTTCGGCCCATGCGGCGCTGGCCGGGCGCCTGGCACGGCCGCCACGGCTGATCTACGACGGCCACAATGCCGAGTGGCTGCTGCAGCATCGGGCGTGGCGCACCGATGCGCGCCGGCCGCGAACCTGGCCGGGCGCGTTCTACTCGGCCGTACAGACCTGGAAGCTCCGGCGCTTCGAGCATCGGCTCGTGGCGGCCTGCGACGCGGTCGTTGCGGTCAGCGCGGCCGACGCCGCGGCGCTGCGGGCGATCGCCGGGCGTGCCCGGCCGCCGATCGCCATCGTCCCCAACGGCGTCGACACCGACCACTACACCCCGTCCGACCCCGGTGCCGTCGATCCCGCGCTGTGCGTCTTTACCGGCAAGATGGACTTCCGGCCCAACATCGATGCGGTGGCCTGGTTGTGCACCGAAGTCTGGCCGCGCGTGCGTGACGCGGTCCCCGCCGCCAGGTTGGCCATCGTCGGGCGCGACCCGGCCCCTCGCGTGGCGTCCCTCGCCAACGCATCCGCAGGCGTCGAGGTCGTCGGCGCCGTGCCCGACGTCCGGCCGTGGATCGGCCGGGCCGGCGTGATCGTGGTGCCGTTGCGGGTCGGCGGCGGCACCCGCCTCAAGGTGCTCGAAGCCATGGCCATGGGCAAGGCCATCGCCGCGACGTCCCTCGCCGTGGAGGGCCTCGGGATCGTGGACGGGCGCGAGGCCGTTGTCCGCGACACGCCGGTCGACCTGGCCGCCGCCATCGCGGGGCTGGTGGCGGACGCGGGCCGACGGCGGGAGCTGGGCCGCCGAGCCCGCGCGCGCGCCGTGGCCGACTTCCGCTGGGACCGGCTCGTCCCGGCCATCGAGGCGCTCTATGGCGGCGACCCGCCGTGAGCGATCGGCGAGCGCGCTGGCGTGCTCGGCTCGTGCGCGTCGCGCCGGGCGCGGGGCGCGCCGCCACACGGCTGCCCGCGCCGGTATCGCTGCCGGCCGGGCCGCGGGTGGTGCTGCTCCGTCCCGACCACCTCGGTGACGTCCTGTTTGTCGGCCCTGCCGTTCGACGGCTGCGCAGCGCATGGCCGGATGCCCATGTCACCCTCCTCGTCGGGCCGTGGTCGGCGCCCGTGGCGGCGCGCCTGCCGGGGGTCGATGCCGTCGAGACGCTGGCGTTCCCGTGGTTCGACCGCAGGCCGAAAGGCCCCGTGTGGCGGCCGTACACGCGCCTGGTGCGGGCGGCGCGACGGCTGCGCAGGCGCTTCGACGTGGCGGTCGTCCTGCGCGACGACGACTGGTGGGGCGCCTGGCTGACGGCGCTGGCAGGGATCCCGGTCCGTGCCGGGCATGCCGACCCGGCGGTGCTGCCCTTCGTCACCCACAGCCTGCCGGCCGCGGCGCGACCAGACCACTCCGCAGCCGCAGGCGTCGCGCTCGTCGCGGCCCTTTGCGGCGACGGCGCGCCGGCAACGCCCGCGAGCGATCCGCTGCAGCTCATGGTCGACGCCGAGGACCGGACATCGGCTGCGGCGCTGCTGGCCGGCGCCGGGCGGCCGATCGCCATCCACGCCGGCTCCGGCGCGCCGGTCAAGCGGTGGCGGGCCGAGGCCTGGGCCGCTGTCATCGCCGCGCTGGCCGCGCCGGGCGAACCCGTGGTGTTGACCGGATCGGACAGCGAGCGCCGGCTGGCCTCCGACATCGCAGCGCAGACCGACCGCCCGGTCCGCAACCTCGCCGGCCGAACCGAGCTTGGCACCCTGGCGGCGGTGTTCGCCCGCTGTCGGGTCGTCCTCGGCCCCGACTCCGGCCCGCTGCACCTCGCCGTGGCCGTCGGCACGCCGACGGTCCACCTGTTCGGGCCTGCTTCCGCCTGCCGCTTCGGCCCGTGGGGGCCCCCAGGCCGGCACGCCGTGGTGCGCGCGGACGTCCCTTGCGTGCCGTGCGGGCGGCTCGACTGGCCGAACCCGCGCGAGCATCCGTGTGTGCGTGTCATCGACCCCGCGCGGGTGATCGTGGCGGCACGGTCCTTGCGGGCGCCGGATGCGCCACCTATAATCTAAGGCCTTCATTGCGGAATCGTCGCGTCCGCCCCGACCCCCGAGTCGGGTCCGTCCGGCCATGCCAGCACCCACGGGCTGGTTGGGAGCCCTCGCCATGATAGAGAAGTTGGACCTGGCGGCACTGGCCGAGGAGATCGAGCAGCCGTATCGGCCCGTCCGGCTGGCCGCCGCGGGCGGGTTCGAGGCGGCGCTCTTCACGTGCCACGACAAGCACACGTGGCACCGGCGCGAGCCCAAACACCAGATCCTGCTGGTGTTGGAGGGTGTGATCACGGTCGACGGGCCTGGCGGCCGGCAGGTCGTCAACGAAGGTGAGATCGCGCTGATTCCCGGTCAGGTTGGCCACAACCTCGGTGCCGGCATGCGTTCGGTGGTGGTGGTGTTCCACGAGGCGCCAACCGACATCCATGCCAACGGGCACCCGTTGCCGCCGGACGCGCCGCGCGGCGAGATCCGCAAGGTCAACGTGGCGGCCGACGTGCATGGTCAAGGGCTGTTCAGCTGGCTCGTGCTCGGCACCGCCGGCGGTTGCGCGGTTGCGGCCACGCGCCTGTGGGGCCGCAGCGAGCCGTACGTGTCGCCGACCGGGTCGCTCGTGCTGCTGGTGTATCGCGGGGTCGTGGACTACGCGACCGACACGGGCACCGACGACGTCGCCGGCAGCCAGATGCTCGTGGTCCCGGCCGACAGCGCGGTCACGCTGAGCTCTGAGCGGGGCGCCACGGTCGTGGCGGTCGTCCGAGACGGCATGGCGCTGCCACGGCCGGTGGCGCCGGATTCGGCAGCACGGGATGCCGATTCCGGCAAAGCCGACACCTGAGACCCGGCGCGGATGACGGCGCTGCACTGGCCGCGTGGCGACCATTGGCTCCGGCACGGGCCAGGGCGGCCGCGATCGGTGCGCCGGGCCCGCCTGGTGGCGGCGGTGGCCGCCGCGATGCTCGGGGCAGGCGTGGCGCTCGGCGGCCTGGCCTGGTCCGCCGCTGGGCCCGCGTCGGCTGGGGGTCTGGTCGGGTCGGGCCGATCGGCGGCGGTCATCGACCCCGACGTGCGGGCCGCCCTGCTGGCCGAGCCGGCCCGACCGATCTCGGTGATGCTGATGCTCGACGCGGCCGCCGCCGCGCCGCGCGTCGCGGACCGCGCGCGGATGGACCGGCAAGCCTATCGCGGGGCGCGCGTGGCCGCGTGGCGACAGGGCCTGGCCGTCGCCGCGGCCCCGCTTCGCGACGCGATCGCGCGCGAACGCCTGGCCGGGCGCATCACGCGTGCCGACGACCTCTGGCTTGCGGACGCCCTCGTGGTGACGGCATCCCCCGGGGCGGTGTGGGCGCTGGCCGGCCATCCGGCCGTGCGGCGCATCGCCCGAGAGCCGGTCCTGACGGTCGCGCCGCGCGCCGACGGCGCCGGGCGGCTTGGCGCGACCGTACCCGCGCACCAAGCCGCGGGGGGTGCGGCCGCGGCGATCGGCCGCGAGCGGGAGGCTCCCAGCGCCGCCGCACTGCCCACCGGCGTCCCTGCCCCGCTCTGGAACATCCGCGCCATCCAGGCCAACGCGGTGTGGCAACGCCTGCGGATCGACGGCACCGGCGTGACGATCGCGGTGGTCGACACTGGCGTGGACTACTTCCACCCCGAGCTCCAGACGCGCTATCGCGGCCACGTCGATGGCGCGATGCCCGTCAACGACGACAACTGGTGGTGCACCCGCGACGACGTGTTCTGCGGCGTCGGCGCACGCTACCCGGTCGACGGCTTCGGCCACGGCACCCACGTCGCCGGAACGATCGTCGCCGGCGACGGCATCGGGGTGGCGCCGGGCGCGCGCTGGATCGCCGCCCGTGCCTGCGCCGGCCGCAACTGCCCGGCCGGTTGGATCATCGGGTCCGTGCAGTGGCTGCTCTCGCTGAAGCACGATCGCCAGCCCGACGTCGTCAACGTCAGCCTGGGCACCGACAACCCGATAGAGGCCGGCCTCTTCCTCCCGGTGTTCAACCGTCTTCACGCGCTCGGGATCGTGGTCGTGGCGGCCAGCGGCAACCACGCCGGCATCCTCCAGGCGCCGGCCAGCTTCACGTCGACCATCGGCGTCGGCGCGAGCACCGATGCCGGCGTGGTTTGGCAGGACAGCGCCCGCGGGGTGTCGGCGTGGCGGGAACCCAAGCCCGACCTGGTCGCGCCCGGGACCGGCATCACGTCGACGGTGCCGGGCGGGGGGCGCCTTCGCAACACCGGGACGAGCATGGCCACGCCCCACGTCAGCGGCGTGGTGGCGCTGCTCCTCCAGGCGCGCCCCGACCTGTCGCCGGCAGACGTCAAGCGCATCCTGACCCGCACCGCCACCCCGCTGTCCCCGACCCGCCCGGACCCGGCGGCGGGGTGGGGCCTGGTCAACGCCTATGCGGCCGTGGTGTCGGTGTCCGATGTCGGGACGGTGCGCGGCACGGTCACCCGCGAGGCCGACGGCAAGGCGATCCCGTGGGCGCGCGTCGTGGTGGCCGACGAGGTCGGGAACCCGCTGTCCGAGGTCATCGTGGATGCCACGGATGGCCGCTATGCGGTCGACCTCGAGCCCGGCCGCTACTTGATCATCGCCCGGGCGTTCGCGTTCCGCAGCCAGACCCAGCGCATCACGGTCCAGGCGCGCCACGAAACGGAGCTCGACTTCCGGTTGGCGCTGGACGAACCCATGGGGGTGTTCCGCGGACGGCTGGTGGATGCGCAGACAGGGGCGCCGCTGCCCGGCGAGCTCCAGCTCGACGGCGTGCCGTTCGACATCGACAGCGACGAGACGCTCGGCTTCAGCCAGAACCTGCCGCCGCAGACGTATGCCGTGCGCATCGAGAAGTTCGGCTATCGCCGCAAGACCGACGTGGTGAAGATCCTCGCCGGCGAGACGCTGTCTGTCGTGTACCGCCTGGATCCGGCGCCGAAGATCCTCCTGGTCGATGGGGATGCGTGGGCCTACAACGGCGCCATCGACTTCTACCGGGCGTCGCTCGACCGGCTCGGATACGTGTACGACGAGCACCGCGTCACCAACGATCGTGCCGGCCCCGGTCAGCCCGGCGGCCCACCCCTGGCCGGCACGATGGGCCGCTACGACGTCGTGATCTGGTCCAACGCCCTGTCCAGCCCCAACAGCGTGATGGGTGCGTGGGAGATCGCGACGTATCTCGAGCAAGGCGGCCGACTCCTCCTCTCGGGCCAGGATGCGGCGTGCTACGATGCCGGGCGCGACGTGGGCGAGCAGCCTTGCGCGCCGAATGCCCAGCCGCACCCCTATGTGCGCCAGAAGCTCGGCCTGCGGGTCGTGCGGGATCGCGCGGCCAGCCTCGACGTCGAGGGGCTCCCCGGCGGCCCGTTGGACGGCATCACGCTGACGCTCAACGGTCCGGGGAGCATGGCCAACCAGTTGGCGCCCGACGTGTTCGACGTGACGGATCCGCTCCATGGCCGCCTGATCGCGACCTACGGCGACGGGAGCGGTGCGGTCGTGCTGACCGGCACCTGCGTGCCGTTCCGCGCGGTGGTGGCAGGCTTCGGGCTCGAAGGTGTCACCGGGGCCGCCGCGCGCGACCGATTCCTTCAGCGCGCCATCGACGTGCTGACCGCCGCGCCGGCCGAGCACGGCGTGCACGTGGCGCCCGAGCGCGCCGCGTTGACGCGCCCCCCTGGCGCCACGGCGGACTACACGTTGACGCTCCACAACATCGGCGCGCTGCCGGCCGCGGTGTCGATGGCCGCGCGCGGCCATCGGTGGCCGACCGAGCTGTGGGAGGCCGGGCTCACCCGCCCATTGAGCGGGACGCTGACGCTCGCGCCGTGCACGCCCCGGCCGGTGGTGGTGCGCGTCCGCGTGCCGGATGGGACGCCGCGCGGTTCGGTCGACACCGCGCACGTCGAGGTCGCCGAAGCGGGCGGCGCCTTCTCCCGCACCGTGGCGGTGCGCACCCGTACACCGGCGCCCGTGCTCGTCGTCGACGGCGACTACAATCGCAACAGCGAAGCGCGCTACCTGTCCGCGCTCGACCAGAACGGCGTGGCGTACGACGTCTGGGAGCTCGGCTTCTTCACGGTCAACCCCAAGCTGCCCACGACCGCCACGCTGAGATCCTACCCGGCCGTGATCTGGTTCACCGGCTACGACATCCTGCGGCCGGGGGGGAGCCTGGGCATCGACGGCCAGCGCCGCCTTGCCGACTACTTGCAGGCCGGAGGACGCCTGCTCCTGTCGGCGGAGGACTTCCTTCGCCTCTGGGGCCGCACCCCGTACCGCGACGATCGCCTCTTCCACCGCGACTTCCTCGGCGTGTCGGACTTCCTCGACGACGGCGGAGCCGCGGCGGCCGGTCCGATGCAGGGCGTCGAGGGATCGGTGCTCGCCGGGCTCGAGGGCTGTCGGCTTCCGCCCCTGGACCCGGACGACGACTTCAGCGATCGGTTGGTTCCCCGCCCCGACCGACTGTCCGCGCCGGCGCTGGTCGACATCTACGGCCAGCCGGTGGCGACGCAGCACGAAGCCGCAGGCGGCTTCAAGTCGCTGTTTCTGGCGTTCGACGCCGGTGGCCTCGATTCGTCGTGTGCGACAGCGCTCGTGGGCCGGACGCTGGACTGGTTCAGCCCGCTGCATCCGAGCACGCTCGAGATCGTCGACGCCGCCGGCCAGCCCGAGATCCGCCGGGCGTTCGCCGGCAGCGAAGTCCTGCGCTTGCGGCTCAAGTTCGCGAACAGCGGCCCGCGGTCGATCGACGATGCCCGCGTGCAGTGGCATCTGCCCGTCGGGGGCGAGCCCAACCCCGCAGGCTTGCCGCCCGGCTGGCGCTGGGACGCGATGAGCCGGGTGTTGGGCTGGTCCGGCCGCCTCGGCCCGTTCCAATCCGTCGTCGTCGTCGTCCCGTTCGCCCTCGATCGGGAGCCCGGCGACGGTGCCACCATGGCGGCAGAGGCGCGCCTGACGGGCGAAGGCATCACCGTCGCGCGCCAGGTCGCGTGGCGGGTCAACGCATCGGATCTCGGCGCATCGAGCAAGAGCGTCCCGGACGACCAGCGTGTGCGCGACCACGGCACGGCCGTCAAGTTCGTGGTCAACGTGGTCAACCTCGGCACGCGGCCCGCCCGGGCGTTTGTCGTGACGGACACGCTCCCCGCAGGCCTGACGCTCGTGCCGAGCAGCCTCACCCCCGAGGTGGGAGATGCCACCGTCGATGCCCTCGGCCGCATCATCTGGCACGGCGTCGAGCTCACGCCCGGCCGCACCGCCTCGTTGTCGTACTTCGCACGTGTGACCACCTGGGTGGGAGGGGACCTCGTCAACCGGGCCGTCCTGACCGACGACGCCGGCGGACGGTGGGACCTGACGGCGCGCATCTTCGCGCGCCCGCGGCTCGTGTTCCCTTGGCTGGGCTGGCAACGCGACCTCGACCCATAGGATTGCCCGGCACCCACCATGCCCGTATAATGGGCCGATCCTGGACAGAACCGTGCCACGCCGCGCGCGCCGCGCGCCGGGGAGCCGAGATTGGCCATCCGAACCGCGTTCAAGACCGAGATGCTCGCCATGGACGACCATGCGATGGCCATGGCGGACTTGGCGGGCGGTGCGATCCAGCGTGCCGTCGAGGCGCTGGAGGCACACGACTTGGACGCCGCGCGTGCCGTCATCGCCGACGACGAGCGGATCAACCAGCTCTGGATCCGCGTCGAGCGGGAGACGATGGAGATCATCGCGCGGCAACAGCCGATGGCGTCCGACCTGCGCGAGATCCTGGCCGTCTCGGCCATCGCCACGGACCTCGAACGCATCGGCGACCATGCCAAGAGCGTCAGCCGCGCCGTCCTCGCGCTCGACCGCGCCCCCGATCCGGACCTGCTGGTCAACATCCTGCGCATGGCCGAGCTGATGCGCTCGCTCCTCGCGGCCGAGATGGCGGCGTTCGCACACCGCGACGCCGAGGCCGCGCGCGTCGTCGCCGCGCGTGACAACGAGATCGACGACCTCTACAGCGGGATCTACCACAGCCTCATCGCCGCCATGATGAGCCGCGGCCCGCAGGCCATCCAGGACATCAGCCGCCTGTTGTGGGTCGCCAAGAGCATCGAACGCGCGGGCGACCACGTGACCAACATCGGCGAACGCATCGTGTTCCTCGTCACCGGCGAGCTCACCGAGCTCAACGGTTGAGCGGCCCGCGCCGGCGCGGCGCCACCGGTGTCGGGAAAGGCGGCCGGCGGACACGGCGGGCCCCGCGACCACAGCCGCAAGATCGATCGCCGGCCCTCGCCGTCCGGAGCGCACGCCTGGAGTCGCCGACGTGACCATCCCAAGACCGCCTGAAGACGTGTCCGCCGAATCGCTCGCCGAGGCCGTGCGGCAGGCGGTCGAGACCGTGGAGGCCGTGCGGGCGGAGTTCGTCCACCTCCGGGGGCGGGTCGACGACCTCGACCACCACCTCGGGGAGACCCAGACCATTCAGCGGCGAACGGCCGAGCACCTCGAGCACGTGGCGGCGGCCGTGGAGCGGTTGCAGCGGGTGGATCAGCTCGCCGCGCAGATCGATGCCCTCCGCGAGATTCACCGCGAGACCGAGGGGCGGCTGCAGCGCCTCGGCCAAGAGCTGGGGCGCTTCGACCAGTTGGACTCGCGGGTCACGCAGCTGCGCGCCGAGCTCGTCAACGAGCTCGAGGCGCGCGAGCGATCCGCTCGCGTGGACACGGCGGCGCAGGCGCAACAACGGCAGGCCGACGTGGCGCACGTCAACGACCAGCTCCATGCGCTGGGGGAGCGCGTCGCCGACGCCGAGCGCCTGTCCGTCCATGTCGAGGCCTTCCAGCACCAACATCGCGAGCTGCGCCAACAGCTCCACGCCGTGGAGACACGGTTCGACCACGTCGAATCGTCCTTCGCGCAGTTGCACGAGTCGGTGCGACGCAGCGAGCACACGGTGGCCTCATCCGTGGCGCAGCAAGCCCAGGCCATCGAAGCGCTGCACGACGAGGTCGTGGGCTGGCGGGCACGGATCGAGCATCAGGTGGAGCTCGTGCGCGAGGCCCGCCAGCTTGCGGAAGGATTGCGCGAGGAGGCCGCTCACATGCAGCAGGCGCAGCGGGCCGCGGCCGAGGCCCAGCGGCTTGCCGAAGGCCGGGTCGAGTCGACGCTCCAGGCCATGCGTGATGAGATCGAGGCCCGCTGGGCGCGCTTCCTGGTCGAGCGACAACGGGACTGGGACGTCCTGGCCCGCGACACGGCGGCCCGCGAACAGGCCCTGCGCGCCGACATCACCGCCTCCAGCGAGGCTGCGACCGCCGAGGCCGAGGCGCTGCAGGCGGCTCTCGAAGCGGGCTTCGAGGCCCTGGGCAAGGACCTCACCGAGTTGAAGCAGATCCTGGCCGGGGTCAGCCGGCAGTGGCGCGACACGGCCACCGAAGCCGCGCAGGCCCTGGCGGTGGAGCTCCCGTCCTCGCACCCGACCGTGGTGTCGGTCGAGCGACGGCAGGCGCTGCGACGCGCCCTGCGCGCGCGCCGCGGCCCGCAAGGGAGCTGAACATGGCGATCCCGCTGGCGCACGACCGGGTGGTCGTCGTCGGCACGGCCGGGCACGTCGACCACGGCAAGAGCGCGCTCGTGCGGGCGCTGACCGGCACCGATCCCGACCGGCTCGCCGAGGAGAAGGCCCGTGGGCTGACCATCGACCTCGGATTCGCGTGGCGCACGCTTCCCAGCGGCACCGTGCTGAGCCTGGTCGACGTCCCCGGCCACGAGGACTTCATCCGCAACATGCTGGCCGGAGCGGGGGGCGTCGACGCAGCCATCCTCGTGATCGCGGCGGACGAGGGACCGATGCCGCAGACCCGCGAGCACCTGGCCATCCTCGACCTGCTCGGCGTCCACCGCGGGGTCGTGGCGTTGACCAAGGCGGACCTGGTGGACGCCGACTGGCTGGCCATGGTGGCCGACGACGTCCGCGGCCTGATCGCCGGGACCGGGCTGGCGCACGCGCCGGTCGTGCCGGTCAGCAGCACGACGGGCATGGGCATCGACGCGCTGGTCGACGCGCTGGAGGCCGTGCTGACCGAGGTGCCGCCGGCCGGAGCCTTCCAACGCCCTCGGTTGTCGGTGGATCGCTCGTTTGCCGTGGCCGGGTTCGGCACCGTGGTCACCGGCACGCTGCGCGACGGCGAGATCGCCCCGGGCGACACGGTCGAGATCCTTCCGCCCGGCATCCGGGTGCGCGTGCGCGGCACACAGAGCCATGGTCGCGCCGTGGACCGTGCCCGGCCGGGCACCCGCACGGCGCTCAACCTCGTCGGTGTCGAGGCCGCCGCCATCACGCGCGGGATGGTGGTCTGCCATCCAGGCACGTATCGGCCCACCCGGCTGTTCGACGGCACGCTCGAGGTGCTGGCCGACGCCGCGCCGGTGACCCACGACCTCGCGGTGAACGTGTTCCACGGCGCGGCCGAGATCGCGGGACACGTTCGGGTGATCGGCCGGCGCGAGATCGCGCCGGGGGCGTCCGGCGCGGTGCAGATCCGGCTCGCCGCCCCCGCGGTGGTGGCGGCCGGCGACCGCTTCGTCGTGCGCTTGCCCTCGCCGTCGCGCACGGTCGGCGGCGGCACCGTGCTGGACCCCCACCCCGGCGTGCGGCGGCGGCGGTTCCGGCCGACGGTGGTCGACCGGTTCGACGACCTGGCCACCCGCGACCCGGCCGTCGTGGTGTGGCACATGTTGGCCGAGCGCGAGCCTTGCCGGGCCGAGCGGCTCGAGGCGACCGACCTGGGCATCGAGCCCGACGTGCGCGACGCAACCCTGGCGAACCTCGCCGCTGCCGGGCGCGTGCTCGCCCTCGGCGACCAATGGATCACCGACGCGGGCTGGCAAACGCTCCGGCAACGGATCGAGCGCATCCTGTCGCGGTACCATGCCCGCTATCCCTTGCGCGTCGGTCCCCCGCTCGAGGCCTTGCGCGAGCAGGCCAACCTGCCGGCCGCGGCGTTCGGCGCGGTGATCGAGCGCGCCGTTGTGGAGGGCTGGCTGGCGCGCCGCGGCGATACGCTCCACCTGCCGACGCATGCCGTCCGCTTCTCGGCGGAAGAGGCGTCGGGCGTGGCCGATCTCATGGCGCGGTACCGCGACGAACCGTTCAAAGGTCCGTCGCGCAAGGACGCCGAGGCGGCGGTCGGCGCCGCGGTGCTCGGCGCGCTGATCGCCTGCGGGGACCTCGTACCGGTGGGCCCGGACGTGCTGTTCGATCGCCCGGCCTACACGGCGTTGCGTGACGGCGTGCTCGCGCACCTCGACGCCAGGGGCACGATCACGGTGGCCGACCTGCGCGACCGTTTCGAGACGAGCCGCAAGTACGCCCTGGCCGTGCTCGAGCACTTCGACCGCCTTCGGATCACGCGGCGGGTCGGCGACCTGCGCATGCGGTTCGGCGCGCCGGCAACTGTCGCGGCGGCGGCGTCGCCCCCGGTCGGCGGGGGCGACGGCGGCGCGAAGGAGGATGGCCGTGCTTGACGTCGCCGTCGTCATCGTCAGCCACAACACGGCCGACCTCCTCGATGCGTGCCTCACGTCGCTCGCGCAAGGTGGCCTCGCCGGCGTGACCGCGGGGGTGTGGGTCGTCGACAACGCCTCGACCGACGGGAGCGTGGCCCGGGTGCGCGAACGGCACCCTGGGGTGCGGCTCATCGCCAGCGCCGTCAACCTCGGCTTTTCCGGCGCCAACAACCGGGCCCTGCAGGCGGCCGGCTTCGCCGCCCGTCCGGGAGACGGAGCGCGGGTCGCAGCGCGTGACGATGCCGTGCCGCCCGCCCGCCACGCGCTGGTGCTCAACCCCGACACCGTGGTGCCGCCCGAGGCCGTCGCCAAGCTGGTCGCGGTGCTCGACGCCGAGCCCGACGTCGGCATCGTGGGGCCGAAGCTGGTCCTCGCCGATGGCACGCTCGACCTGGCGTGCCGCCGCGCGTTTCCCACGCCGGCGGTCGCGTTCTACCGCTTCACGGGCCTGGCGCGGCTCTTTCCGAAGAGCCGGCGGTTCGGGCGCTACAACATGACCTTCCTGGATCCCGACACGCCGTCCGACGTCGACAGCGTGGTCGGTGCCTGCATGCTCGTCCGCGGCGCGGCCATCGCCGACGTCGGGCTCCTCGACGAGCGGTTCTGGATGTACGGCGAAGACCTCGACTGGGCGTTGCGGGTCCGAAGGGCCGGTTGGCGGGTCGTCTATCGTCCTCACGTCGTCGTCCACCACGTCAAGCGGGCGGCAAGCCGGCGGAGCCCGCGTGCCGCGTTCGAGTTCCAACGTGCCATGTGGCTCTTCTACCAAAAGCACTATGCCGCTTCGACACCGCGCTGGACGCACGCGCTCGTCGTGCTGGGGCTGGCGCTGCGCGGCGGGCCGCGCTTGGTGCGGGCCATGCGATCGGATCGAGGCGACCCGGCATGAGCCACGCCCCGGTCCACCCGCACGACACCCGGCTGGCACAAGGGTGGCACGAGCTGCGCCCGGCGCTGCGGCATCGGCACGGCTGGCCCGAGCGGGTGTCGCTGGTGGCGCTGGACGTCGCCGCGTTCGCCGCCGGGCTGCGGCTCGCACATGCGCTCTTCACGCGCTTGACCTTCGACGACCCGACGCTCGTGACGCTGCCGCAGTTCACGGCGTTCGGCGCGCTCCTCGGCACCCAGGTCGGCGTGATGGCCGTGGTGTTCTTCCTCGGCCAGATGTACCACCTGCCGCGCGGCACGTCGCGCGTCGACCTGGCGGTCTACGTGCTCCGTGCGGTGTCGATCGGCGTGATCCTGACGTTCGCGCTGACGACCTTCTTGTTCCCGGACTTGGCCTATGCCCGACGGCTGCCGTTCTACGATTGGGCCACCACGTTGGCGTGCGTGATGGGCCTGCGCCTGGCGCACCGCGCCATCTGGGGGGCGCTTTGGCGGGCCGGCTGGGCGCGGGCGCGCGTCCTGATCGTCGGTGCGGGGGCGGCAGGGCAAGACCTCATCACCCGCATCCACCGCCGGCCCGAGCTGGGCTACGCGATCGTGGGCCTCGTGGACGATACGCCGGCGCGGTCCAAGGCCCGCGGCGTGCCGATCGTCGGCCGCACCTCGGAGCTCGGCACGCTCGTCGACGTGCACCACGTCGACGAGGTGATCATCGCCATGCCGGAGGCGTCGCGCCAGGCGCTGATCGGCCTGATCAGCCAGGTGCAGCGCGAAGGCGTGTCGATCCGGATGCTGCCCGACGTGTTCCAGCTGATGGCGGGCGAGCTGCAGATCAGCGCGCTCGACGGGCTGCCGCTGCTCAGCGTCCGCGACGTGGCCCTGCGCGGTTGGCGGCAGACCCTCAAGCGTGGCTTCGACGTCGTCGTCAGCGTGGCGATCTTGATCGGCCTGGCGCCGCTGATGGTGCTCTTGGGCATCCTGATCAAGCTCGAATCGCCAGGCCCTGCGTTCTACGTCCAGGAGCGCATGGGCCTGGATGCCCGACCGTTCCCGATGCTGAAGTTCCGGTCGATGCGCATCGGCGCCGAAGCCGCCTCCGGCGCCGTTTGGGCCCGCCGTGACGACCCCCGCCGCACCCGCGTCGGGCGCTTCATGCGCGAGCACAACCTCGATGAGCTGCCGCAGTTCATCAACGTGCTCCTCGGACACATGAGCATCGTCGGCCCCCGCCCTGAGCGGCCCGAGTTCGTCTCGGAGTTTCGACGGCACATGCCCCGGTACATGGAACGCCATCGCGAGAAGGGCGGCATCACCGGCTGGGCCCAGGTCAACGGCCTGCGCGGAAACACGTCGATCGAGGCCCGCACCCAGTACGACCTCTATTACATCGAGAACTGGTCGCTGCTCCTCGACGTCAAGATCATCCTCAAGACCGTGCTCTCGGGCTTCCACGACCCCAACGCGTATTGACCAGGCTCCGGCCGATCGCTAGCATTGTCCTTCCAGCCGGGGCCGAGCCGCGGGTGCGCCCGCGCCGCCGCCGGCCATGCACAGCAGAGGTGGGTTGGACCCATGGACGCGCAGCTTACCGATCGACAGCAGCGCATACTGGCCCTGGTGGTGCACGAACACGTGCAGGCGGCCCAACCGGTGGCCTCGGGGTCGCTGGTGCGGCGCTACGACCTCGGGGTCGGCACGGCCACCGTGCGGAGCGAGCTTGCCGTGCTCGAGAGCCTGGGGCTGTTGATGCAACCCCACACCTCGGCCGGGCGCGTGCCGACGGTGGCGGGCTACCGCTATTTCGTCGAGCACCTGATGCGCGCCGCCGAGCTCCCGGTCAACGAGCGCCGGACCATCCGGCACCAGTTTCACCAGGCCGGGACGGACCTCGACCGCTGGATGCGCCTGGCAGCCGCCGTGGTGGCGCGTGTGTCCGGAGTGGTGGGCCTCGTTGCCCGGCGCGAGACCGACAGCGCGATGGCGCCCCCGCAACTCTACCATGCTGGCCTGACGCAGATCTTGTACGCCCCGGAGTTCGCCACCGGCGACCGGCTGCGCGTCGTCGTCGAGCTGCTCGAGCACGGTCGCGGCCTGGAGCCGATCCTCGATCGGCTGCCGCAGACCGGCGTACAGGTCATCATCGGCGGCGAGCCGCCGTTGGAGCGCACGCCTCACGTCGCGTTGGTGTTGGCACGGTTCGGGCCATCGCCGCGGTCGGGTGGCGTGATCGGGGTGGTCGGGCCGCCGCGCCTGGCCTACGAGCGGGCGGTGCCCACGGTGGGCTACGTGGCACGCCTGATGGATCAGCTGATGGCAAGCACCGCCGTGTGAGATGGTACGCGAACCCATGACCCAGGACTACTACGAGCTTCTCGGCGTCGCCCGCGATGCGAGCACCGACGACTTGCGGCGCGCCTATCGCCGGCTGGCCAAGGCCCACCACCCCGACCTCAACCGCGACGACCCGCAGGCCGACGCCCGGTTCAAGGCGATCAACGAGGCCTACGAGGTGCTGCGCGATCCGCAGAAGCGGGCGCTCTACGACCGCTTCGGCGCGGCGGGCGTCCAGGCGCGCGGCGCCGCGCCGGACTTTCGCTCGGACTTCGGCGACCTCGGCGACATCCTCGAGGAGTTCTTCGGCTTCGGCGGGCGCGGCCGTGCCCGGACCGGTCCGGCGGCCGAGCGCGGGGCCGATCTGCGGACCCGGATCAAGCTCACCTTCGACGAGAGCGTGTTCGGGGCGCGCCGTCAGATCGAGCTGGTGCGGCGCGAGACGTGCGACGTGTGCGCCGGCAGCGGCGCCAAGCCCGGCACCCAGCCGGTGCGATGCACGGTTTGCAAGGGCACCGGCGATGTCCGGAAGGCCCAGCAGAGCGTGTTCGGCTCGTTCGTCAACGTCCAGACCTGTCAGCAGTGTCGGGGCCGCGGCGAGGTCATCGCCGATCCGTGCGAGGCCTGCCGCGGCCAGGGACGCAGCCAGCGCTCGCGCACCCTCGAGGTCGACATCCCTGCCGGCGTCGAGGACGGCACGCAGATCCGCTTGAGCGGCGAAGGCGAGCACGGCCTGTGGGGTGGTCCGCCCGGCGACCTCTACGTGGCCTTGTCGGTCGAGCCGCACGCGGTGTTCGAGCGCCGCGGCAACGACCTTGTGGTCGAGCTGCGCCTGAACCCGGCCGACGCGGCGCTCGGGGCCGCGGTCACGGTGCCCACGCTGGACCACGACCGAACGGTGACCGTCAACATTCCGCCGGGCACGCAGACCGGCGACACCTTCGAGGTCGACGGCCTCGGGGTGCCGTTCCTTCGGCGCGCGGGGCGCGGCAAGCTGTTGGTGACCACGTTCGTCGCGATTCCCGACAAGCTGACCCGCGAGCAGCGCCAGCTCCTCGAGCAGCTGCGGGCGACGTTGCCGGGGTCGGGCGTCGTCGAGCGCAGCAACACCGGCTTCTGGGACCGTCTGCGCGAGCGGTTCCGCTGACCATGTCCGCGGGCGCCCTCACCGAGATCAGCGTCGCGGTGGACGGCGAGGCGGCCGAGGCCGTCCACGAGCTGTTCGAACGCCACGGGGGAGGCGCCGTGGTCGAGGTCCGCGTCGCCGACCCGGTGCACGACGACCCGGGCGGCCTCGGCGCCACCACGTGGCTGCGGACCTACGTGCCGGCCGATGACCCCGGGGCCCGCCTGCGCGTCGAGGTCGGCCTGTGGCATCTGAGCCAGATCCACCCCATCCCGGAGGCCGTGGTGCGCGAGGTGGCCGAGGCCGACTGGGCCGAGGCCTGGAAGGCGCATTTCACCCCCCTGCACCTGCCCGGCGGCTTCGTGGTGGTGCCGGCCTGGATCGACCCGGCCGAAGCCGGCGCGCGTCCCGGCGAGCACGTCGTGCGGCTGGACCCCGGCATGGCGTTCGGGACCGGGCTGCACCCCACCACGCAGCTGTGCCTGGCGGCGCTGGCCGACCACGTTCGGCCTGGCGCCCGGGTGCTCGACGCCGGCACCGGCAGCGGGATCCTCGCCATCGCGGCCGCACGCCTGGGCGCGGCCTACGTCCGCGGCGTCGACATCGACGCCCGTGCCATCGACAGCGCGCGGGCGAACGCGGCGCTCAACGGCGTGGCGATCGACTTCGACGCCGGCGGCGTCACGCCGCCGGCCGCGTCGGCGCCGTTCGACGTGGTCGTGGCCAACATCCTCGCCCCGACCGTCGTCGCGTTGGCAACGGTGCTCGCCGCGCACCTGCGCCCCGGAGGGGTGCTGATCGCGAGCGGCATCTTGGCGGAGCAGGCCGACGGCGTCGCGGCGGCCATGCAGGCCGCGGGCTGCGGCCCGCCCGCCCGCCGCGCTGCGGGGGACTGGGTGGCGTTGGTCGCACGGCGCGCGGCAGCGCACGGCGCGGATGCCGCGGGGCCACCCGCGTGACGAACGAACCCGCGGCGCCCCGGATGTTCGTCGCCCCCGGAAGCTGTCAAGGCCCGGTCGTCGTGCTCGGCGGCGCCGACGCCGACCGCGTGCGTGAGCGGGGGCTGCGGCCCGGCGATGCGTTGGTGGTGCTCGACAACTCGGGTTGGGCATGGTCCACCGTGCTCGAGCACGTCGAAGACGGCGTGTGCCGTGCGCGTGTGACCGAGCGCTGGCTGGCGCCCGAGCGCAGGACCCAGGTCAGCGTGTACCAAGGCCTGCTCCACCCTTCGGACTTCCGGCGCTTGTTGTCGGCGGCCACGGGCCTCGGCGTGGTGGCCTTCGTCCCGGTGATCGCCGACGGCAGCATCATCCCGGCGGCCGGGGGTGTCGGCGACGACGATGCCGCGGCATGGGAGCGCATGGCCCGCGATGCCGCCGAGGCGGCGGGCCGTGGGCGCGCCCCGTCGGTGAGCGGCCCGATGTTCCTCGACCACGCGCTCGACCAGGCGGCACGCAACAGCACGGTGCTGTTTGTCGACGGCGCCGGATCTCCCATCGCGACCGTGCTCGCCGATCGGCCGTTCTCGGTGGATGTGTTCCTGCCCCCGCCGAGCGGCTTCTCGGCGGACGAGCGTGCCCGTGCCGTGGCGCGTGGGGTGCACGTGGTGGCGGCGCCCAGGGCAGGTCCCGACCCCGTGGCACGCGCGGCGGCCGTGTTGCAGACCGTCTACGACGGTCTTGAGGCGCCGGCGGCAGACGCCCCTTGACGCCGCGGCCCGCGGCCGGACTTTGACGCCGCGCGACCGATGGTGCTAGATTATGGGTCTGGTTCCTATTCGGCGCCCTTGCGCGCCGGTCATCGGTCATCGCCCAGTCGAGGCACCGCCCGCTCCATGCAGCCCGGTATCCATACGCCAGAGTACTGGATCGAGAGCTTCAAACCGTCCAGGGCGGATCTGGACGCGTTGTACGAGTTCATGATCGAGGTCAACCAGCCGGTCGGCATCGAGGTCCTCGCCGAGCAGGTGGTCCGCCGGCGGGTCGAGGCGACGCTGGCTTCCCGCCTCAAGCACCGCAAGGCATCGGGCACGGTGTATCGGCCGGCCGATCGCTACGATGTCGGCCAGAAGCTCGTCTTCCCGGCCCTCGACGGTGCGTCCGGCGTGGTCACCGCGGTACGCGCAGGCAACAATCCCGCTTACGGCAAGTATGATGTGATCGGCGTGGACATCGACGGCATCACCCGCGAGTTCGCCGCAGGCCTCACGTGGGAGCACGCGCTGTCGCAGATGGACCAGGATCTCGATGCCGACGTGCTGGCCGAGCGCTACGCCCCGGTCATCGCGCCGCAGCTCGCCGCCACGTTGACCCGCGAGCCCGACTGGCTTTCACTCGGCGACCGTTGGTCGTTGCGGTCGTTGCTGCCCCAGGTCAACGCCGGACATCTCAACCTGGCCGAAGCGGTCATCATGCTCGCCGGCGAGCCGTTGCCGGCCGAGCATCTCCTCAAGGACCTCGACCTCGACGACAGCGTGCCGCTCGAAACCCGGGCGCTGGCGCTCGAGCTGTCGCTCCAGGCCGACAGCCGGTTCCGCAACGTCGGCGCCGTCGAGGCGCCGTTGTGGGCCCTGACCGCGCCCGTGTGAGGCACACCTGATGTTGCACGCCCGCACCGACATCCACACCCCCTTCCACATCGACATGCAGTGGTGGTCCCGGCAAGGCCGGAACTTCGACCGCTTCCTCGCCGAGATCCTCGGCGATCCCAAGATCGATCGGGCCACTGGGGCCGAGCCGCTCGATTACGTCGATCCCGGCACTGCAGAGGTGCACCAGCTGAACCCGCTCTGGGTCCGGGTGCTGTTGGACCAGGCGCACACCCCTGACTACATCACGCCGACCACGCCGTTGACCAACGCCGTGCTGCGCCTGTTGATCGAGAACCTCAACCGACCGATGTCGGCCGTCGACATGCAGCGGCGCATCAACCGCGGCACGCCCCAGACCCTGCTGCGCGTGCTCCAAGCGGCCCGCCACCAGTATGGCATCGCGGTGGCGCACGACGTCCCGGACGACAGCCCCTCGGCCTGACGCGGCCGCGTCGTGAACGCCCCCGGTGGTGCGTCCGCCGGCGCCCCATGGGTGCGGCGCGCGGTGCCGGCCGTCGCTGCCGGCAGCGTGCTGCTCGCCGCGGCAGGCTTGCGGCTCTTCGGCGCCGACGCCCAGAGCCTGTGGTACGACGAGGGGACGAGCGCCGCGCTGGTCCATCGCTCGCTGGCCGAGATCGCCCGCGGTGCGGCGGGCGACATCCATCCGCCCCTCTACTACTGGCTCCTCGCGCTGTGGGCGAGGGTCTTCGGCGACGGGGTGGTGGCGCTGCGGTCCTTCTCGGCGGTCGCCGGCATGCTCGCCGTGGCGGGCGTGATGGCCGTCGGAAGACGCCTGTGGGGGACGGCGGTCGGCCTGGCCGCCGGGTCGGCGGCGGCGTCCTCGCCCTTTCTGGTCTGGTACGGCCAGGAGGTGCGGATGTACATGCTGGCTGCGGCGTGGGGTGCGGCGTTGGTGTGGCAGGCGCTCGGACTCCGGCCGAAGCCCATGCCCCAGGCGGCGCCGAGCCCCTCCGGCACGGCGGCGCCGGCGGCGCGCCGAGGATGGCGCGTGTGGGCACCGTGGACGGCGTGTGCGACGGCCGCCCTCTACACCCACTATCTGGTCGGCCTCGGGGCGGTGGCCACGTCGAACACGATCATCGCGCTCGGCGTGTGGGGTTCGGGGCGCCCGGCGGCCGCGGCGGACCGCCGGTTCCTCGGCGCCTGGGCGTTGGCGAACGCCACGGCCGCCGCGCTCTTCGCGCCGTGGCTGCGCCTCGCGTGGCCGGCCATCCGCGATTGGCCGGCCCTGGGCCCGCCGGTGCCCATCGGGCGGACCGTGCGCGATGCGCTCGCCGCCTTCACGGCCGGCACGCCGGCGAGCGCTTCGGTCGGGACCGCAGCCCTGACGCTGGCGGGCATCGTCGCCGTCGCGGGCGTGTTGTACCGCGGCCGCGACGGCTCGCACCGCGCGGGGGCGATCGCGGCGGCGTGGGCCGGCACGCCGCTGGTTCTGCTCCTGGCGGTGTCGGCCTCGCGGCCGGCGTGGAACCCCAAGTTCCTCATCGGGGGCGCGTTGGGGTTCGACCTGCTGGTCGGCGCCGGCGTGGTTGGGCTTGCGGCGTGCGCCGGGCGGCTCGGCACGGCGGCGGCGCGGCGGTGGCGCACGGCTGGCCTCGGCTCCGGCGCTGCGCCCGTGCTCGCCGGCATCGTCGGCCCGGCCTGCGCCGGGCTGGCCGTGGTCGGCGCCGCGGCCGCGATCGCATGGCCGCGGGTCGCCGCCCTCGGGGCGATGTACGGCGATCCTGCCCACCAGCGCGACGACTACCGCGGCATCGCCGCCGCCGTCGATGCGGCGGCGGGCCCGGACGATGCCGTGATCCTGAACGCCCCCACCCAGGTCGAGGTCTTCGGCTACTACGACCGCGGCCGGCATGTGCTGTATCCGCTGCCGCGCCAGCGCCCGCCCGATCGCGCCGCGACGCTCGCCGACGTGGCCGACATCGGCGGGCGGCACCGCGACCTCTACGGCGTGCTGTGGGCCACGGCCGAGAGCGACCCCGAGGGGCTCGTCGAGGGCTGGTTGAACGCGCACCGCCACAAGGTGTTCGATGCCTGGCACGGGGGCGTGCGCCTGGCGATGTGGGCGGCGGCGCGCAGGCCGCTGACCCCGCAGCCGGTGGGCAGGCCGGTGTTCGGGTCCGACGAGCTCGTGCTGGTGGCCCTGGCCGCCGGACCGCCGGCGGTCGCCGCGGGCGAGGTCGTGACGATCGAGGCGGTGTGGGCGGCCGCGGCCGCGCCGCGGGCCGACTACACCGTGTTCGTGCACCTCCTCGACGCGGCCGGGCGGCGCGTCGCGGGGCGCGACATGCGGCCCATCGGTGGCAGCGCGTCGACGTCCCGGTGGCCGCCCATCGGCGTGTCGGGCGTGGCCGCCCTGGCAGAGCGGCTGTCGGCGGTGCCGTCCCTGGAGTCGGCGGATGCGGCCGTGGCCGGCGCCGGCCACGTCGACCGCATCGGCCTCCGCGTACCGCCGGACGCGGCGCCCGGGGCCTACACGCTTCAACTCGGGCTCTACGATCCGGCCACGGGCACGCGGCTCGCGGTGAGCGGGATGGGCAGCGCGCCGGCGCGCGCCGCCGGCGGCGACGCCATCGTCGCGGGACGGGTCGACGTGAAGCCTGCGGGGGCGCGTTAGGAGGCCGCGGGCGATCTAACCGCCGCTCGCTCCCCGCGTCCGCGCTCGCGCCAGGTCGAGCGTCTCCACGGCGTGCCGCAGGTGCGGGATGACGATGCTGCCGCCGACGACGAGGGCGACGTTGAGCGCGTCGTGGATCTCGTCGTCGGACCAGCCGGCGTCGGCGCACTGCAGCACGTGGTAGTCGATGCAGTCGTTGCAGCGCAGCACGGCGCTGGCCACCAAGCCCAGGAGCTCCTTGGTGCGGCCGTCGAGCGCCCCGTCGCGGTACGCGGCGGTGTCGAGGTTGAAGAACCGCCGGATGCCGAGGTGGTCGATCTCGGCGATGCGGGCGTTCATCCGGGCGCGGTACGCCTCGAAGGCGTCCAAGCGGTTGGCGGTCATCTCACCTCCACCTCGTCGAGGATGGCCCGGCGGCCGGCGGTGTCCGCCGCCGGACCGGATATCGGATAGCGCTCCAGGTTGGACGGGTCGTACGCCCCGACCTCGACCAAGTACGTCCCCGCGGGCGCCGCGGGATCGACGCGTACGACGTGGCGGTCGAACACCGCCCCCGTTCGCCACGGTCCGGACGACGGGGGGCCGTCGTGACCCGCCCACACGGGGTCGCCGGTCTCGGGGCGCGGCGGGCCGAGGACGTGGACGAACACCACGGGTGCGGTGGCCGGGATCGGCGACCCGCCGACCTCCCACAGCAGGTCGACGGCCACCGGCGCGCCGGGCGCGATGGCTTTCGGGGCCACGCGGAAGTCGACGAGCCTCGCAAAGCCGACGTCGGCCAACGGCGCGCCTGCCGGCGGCGGGGATGGCCAGGCGAACGGCGGATCGGGCGCCGGCAGCCCGCCGCGAACGCCGACCCGGACGAGCGGCGTCGCCGCGGCGCCACGACCATCTCCGGCCGAGCCCCAGTCCAGCCGCAGCCCGAGGCTGCCTGTCGGGAGGCGCTCGCTGACGTCGATCACCGCCCGGCGGCGTTGGAGCGCGGTGCCGGGCGGCGCGCCGGGCACGGCCTGCTCCCACACCGGCACGTCGCCCTCGGCCGCGACGAGGCGCAGCGTGGCCGGCGGTCCGCCGGCGCCGGCGCCCGGCGCGCCACCGGCACTGCCGGCGCCGGCGAGGAACAGCGTGACGTCCAGACGATCGCCCGGCAGCCCGACGCGCGCCGGCTCGCCGAACGCCGGCAGCCGCGGCGCGCGCGTCGCGGACAGCCCGGGCATCGCGCTCGAGAGCATCGTCAGCCGCGGTGCCCGGCCGTCTCGGGCATACAGATGGAGCGCGTCGGCGCCGTACGCTTCGCTGAGCACCCGCGGCAGACGGTCGTCGAGCCAGGCTTCGAGCCGCCCGTCGGGATCCTGCAGGTGGCGGTCGACCGCGGCGAGCCACACGCGATCGTGCCCCGCGACGATGGCCTCGAGGCCGGCCTGCCAGCCGACTTCGCCGATCTGGTCGCTGCCGCGGCTCGGGAAGGGGATCACCGGCGGCCGGTTCGCGCTCCCAGGCCGACCGTCGTCCGGCAAGGCGATCGCCGGCGCCCGCCCACCCCGGTCCCACGGCATGTCGTAGTCGTAGAGGAACATCGGGTAGCGGTTGCCGCTGACCAGCACGACCGCGTCGCCGGGCTCGGCCTGGGTCCAGATCGCCAGCGCCATGGCCCGCGTCTCGTCGCGCCAGCGCCGCCCGGCGAAGTGCGGCGCGAGATGGGCCAGCGCGGTCAGGACGACGACGGCCACCAGGACCGCGCCAAGGGCGGCGCCCCGGCGCCACGCCCGTGCCAGCACGACGCCCGCCAGCACGTATGCCGGCGCCGCGAACGGCACGAAGTAGCGCGCCTCGACCGCAGGTGCATAGAACAACGACCGCGGCCGCGTCGCCAGCCACACCGCGGCGGGCGGGAGGACCACGAAGAGCGCCAGCGCGATCCAGGGGAAGCTCCAGACGCTCGATCGGAGGTCCGGCCCGGGCGGCCGGGAGGGCGGCGCGGACCACCTCGGCCGCCAACGGGGAAGGCGACCCCACGCCCGCACCGCGGCGATCGTGAGCGCCGCCCCACACGCCGCCGTCGCCGGTCCGGCACGCTCGATGTCGGTCGACACTCCCGTGGCCAGCAGCGTCGCCCACAGGCGGGCGATGAACCCCGGCGCGGCGGGCGCCTCGGCCACCTGCCACGACTGCATCCGACCGGCGGCGTATCCCCACCACGGCAGGAACAAGCCGACGATCGCGACGTGGGCCGCGAGCCAGGCCGCAAGCCGCCGCCGGTCGATCCGCCCGGCCGCCGCGGTGGCCACGATGCCGAGGTTGAGGACGGCCACGGTCACGCCGGCCAGGTAGACGGTGTGCAGCGCGGCGAGCGCGGCGACCGCGTAGGCGAACAGCCAGCGCCCGCCGTCGTCGACCCAGCGAAACGCCGCGTACACGGCGGCCAGGCCGGCGAGGCTGGCCAGCATGTACATGCGCAGCTCCTGGGACCACGCGACCTCGAAGGGTGAGACCGCCACCAGCACCACTGCGATCACGCCCGCCGGCCGACCGGCCAGCCGAAGGCCGATGGCGCCGGCCAGCGCCACGGTCAGCACGCCCCAGACGACCGTCAGGAAGCGGGCCGCGAGCTCGGTCTGGCCCACCAGGCGCACCCAGCCCCACAGCGTCCAGAAGAACAGCGGGGGGTGGACGTCGGAAGCCGTCCACGCCGTCACGCCGGCAAACGACTGGCGCACCGCCCAGATCGCCAGGGCCTCGTCCCACCAGACGTTCTGCTCGCCCAGCCGGAAGACGCGCAGCGCGAACGCGGCCAGCACGCCGACCGCCATGGCCGTGCGCCAGCGTGTCACGACGGGACGGGCTCGACGTCCGCCGGAGCGTCACCGTCGCCGTGGGCGCGCCCGCCGGCGCGCATGCGGCGCCACACCAGCCATGCCATGACCGGGATGCCACCGAGCAGCGCCCATCGCAGCGCGTTGCGCAGCAGCCACGCCCACAGCGGGTCGAACGGCGCCGGCGGCGGCGGACCGAAGACCTGGATGTGGTCGATCCACGCCTCGCCGGCATCGACCCGCACGATCAGGAGGTGCTCGCCGGCGTCGAGCTCGCGCCGGCCGCGGTGCCAATCCCCGGGATCGTCGAGCAGGTCCGAGTGCTCGAGCGTGAAGCCGTCGTCGGTGGCCGCGGGCACCAGCGTGCGGCTGATGTCGTCGAGCACCACGAACAGGCGCGGCGCGTCGCCGAGGGAGGGGTTCACGGCGCCGTCCGCCGCCGCCGCGCCCGCCGCCGTGCCGCCGCCGACGGTCACCGGCCGCCGCGAGAGGCTGAGTCGGAACCCCGTGCCGGCGAAGCTGAGCTGGAGCTCGGCCGTCTCGGCGCCGACCTTCTGGTCGAGCGGCCCCGACTCGGGCACGTTCCGCCATGGACCGTTGTACTGCAGCGCCACGGCATCCGGCGCATGCCGCCCGCGCCGGAGCACGGGATACCGGTTGGCCAGCCCTGCGAGCGCCAGGTACGTCTCGGTCTTGCGCCAGTCGGGCTCCAGCACCCGGAAGTAGCCCTCCGGACGGCGATGCCACTCCCAATCCGGGCGCCGCAGGAACCACAGGAAGGCCGTGCCGACCCACGGCCACTCCTCCGCCATGCGGTCGTAGGCTTGCCGAGTGTAGACGGCCCGCAGCGACTCGTCGACGCGCCCGTACGGCGCCGCCATCAGCGGCGGGGGGCTGTCCCACCCGAACTCGGTGATCCACACCGCCTTGTCGGCGTCGTTGTGCCGGACCATGACGTCGCGCAGCAGCATCGGCCGCGAGAAGTTCACGCGGTCCGCGCTCGCGCGGCGATCGGTCGGGCCGGTCCACAACCCGAAGGCCTGGACAGCGAGCACGTCGAACTCGTTCTGCCACCCGGCGCGGTACAGGGCGTCGAGGTAGCGCAGGTCGTCCATGTTGCGGCCGCCCGGCTCGGTGGTCGGCGCCAGCGCGGCGCTGACCACGACCACGTCGTCGCATGCCGCGTGCGCGCGCTGCGAGGCCACGCCCAACAGCCGGGCGTAGCCCTCGGGGTCGACGTCGCGCTCGCCCCATTCGGGGTAGATGTTCGGCTCGTTCCAGATCTGGTAGTACCGCACGCGCCCGCAGTAGCGCTCGACCACGGCGGCCACGAAGTTGCCGAAGTCCTCGAGGTCGTCGGGCGGGCCCTTCTTGGCGCCTTGCTGTTCGGGATGCGCGTACGCCCAGTCGGGGGGATCGTCGAGCCGGACCAGCAGCTGGACGCCATGGTCGGTGGCGGTTTGGACGATCCGATCGTACTTGTCCCACGCCGAGCGCGGCGGCGCGTTGCGGCGGTCCTCGAAATCGCCCCGGCCGTGGATCTCGATGTCCTCCCATGGGAACTGCTGGCGCGCCCAGCCGATGCCGGCGTCGCGCAGCATGGCGAACGAACGGCGTACGTTCGCGGGGTCGGCTTCGAGCTGCACGAACGTGTTGACGCCGAAGCGGTTGGCACCCTTGTGGTGGATGGGCGCGTCTGGCGCCAGGTCGAGCTCCGGCCCGGTCACCGCCAGCACCGCCAGCGCGCCGGCGCCCTTGATCCCCTCCCACCACGACTCTTCGCCCGTGTTGGCGCGCAGCCAGTCGGCCAGCGTCGCCGAGCGCAGGAAGGCGAGGCCCCACAGGGCAGCCGTCCCGAGCACGGCGGCGGCGACCAGGCGGCGGATCGAAAGGCGCATGGGACTCTCCATCTCCTCGTCGTGCAGGCGGGGCGTCGGCTGGTCGCGCGGCCCGGCGGCGGGACACGGGATGGCGGGCGGCGCGGGCGCTCCGCGCGCCGCCGTGTCAGCCCGGCCGCCAGAAGTACAGCGCGATCGGGAAGACGGCGGCCCCGGCCAGCAGGAGCGCGATCAGCCGGGTATCCTGGCGGCGGCCCGCGACCAGCCCGGCCAGCCCGGCCGCCAGCGCGCACGCTTCCATCCCCAGCGCGACGAGCTCGATCCCCGCGAGCGGGCCGCGATCGACGGTCACCCCGGCGATCGGGCGCCACAACACCACCACGCGGGCCAGCGCCGCGCCGGCCGCGAGCCCGCCGAGCCGGCCCAGCCATGTCCGAGGACCTGCCGACGCCGCCATGAGGCCGGCCAGCACCGCGAGATAGAGGAACCAACCGCACAGGATTGTCTGCGTCATCGCTCGCGCCACCCTCGCATCCCACCCCATCCGCCGACGTCGGGAACGATAGGCGATCGCGGTCGGGTGTCAAATGCGACCACCCGGCGCCGGCTTCCGGCCGGCGATTTGCCCGCTGCCGGCACCATGCTTTATGATTGCGCGGTTGGCGCCCGTACGCCATAGTCTCCGGGAAAGGAGGTGAGAGCCCATGACAGTCGACCTGCGATCCGGCGAGTCGTTCGAAGGCCTGCTGAAGCGCTTCCGCAAGGAAGTGTCGAAGTCGAGGATCCTGAGCACGTTCCGGCGCAAGCGATGGTTCACCCCGCCCAGCGAAGAGCGGCGCCTGGCCAAGAAGAAGGCCGAGCGCCGGGCCCGGCGGCGCCAGCTGCGCGCCACGCGCCCCCGCCGCAGGAGCGGTCCCGGCGCTCCGGAGTGACGGGCGCGGCGCGAGGCACCGCCGTCGTGCGGGTGGCCGAGCCGCGAAGATGAACGAGATCGAGGGGGGGTGCGTTGCGCCCCCCCTTTTCATGCCGGCGGTGCTCCGCCGACCCTACCGCCCACCCCAGAACGCCGCGCGCGGACACGGGATCTCTCCCGCCACCTGGGCGTAGATCGCGGCAAGCTCGGCCGGCGACGGCGCGATGTACACCTGCGCCGGCTCTCCCGTCAGCGCCGCCAGCGCCGTTGGATCGACCTGGGCGCCCAGCCCGACGGCGTACATCCGCACCCGGGCCTGCCGGACCGCCCGCGCCGCGCGCCCCGCCGCCTCCGGCGACTCGACCTGTTCGCCGTCGGTCAGGAGCACGATCACGGGCTGGCTCGCCGGCCGGGCGCGCGGGCCGAGCAGCTCGAGCCGGGCCCGATCCAGCCCGCGGTCGATGCGCGTGCCCGGCTGCGTCTGCGACAGGCCGGCCAGCGCGACGTCCAGCGCGGCACGGTTGCCGGTGAGGCGGCTGATCAGCGCCGCCTGGGTGTTGAAGGCCACGACGCCGGCCTGGTCGGCCGGCAGGTTCAGCAGGCCGAGGAACTGCGCGGCGGCCGCCCGTGCGGCCGCAAGGCCCTCCCCGGCCATGCTGTTGGAGGTATCGATGACGAGCATCACGTCCGTCCGCCGCTCGCCCGGCACGCACCGCTCGCGCACGGCCAGCGGGAGGTACACCGGCCCGCGGGGACGCGTGCGGCGTGTCGGGGTCGCGGACGGCCGCGGGGTCCGGGTCGGCGTGGCGGTGGCGGTCGCGGTGGCCGACGCGGGCGGGGTGGGGGTCGCCGTCGGCGTCGCCGGCGGGCCGATCACCTGCACGCGCGGCACCGGGAAGTCCAATCGGCCCGCGCGCCCGTACCCGTCGACGTAGTCGGCCCAGGCCTCGACGTTGGTCGGCCACTCGCCGGCGGCGAGCGGCTCGAGCCGGTAGCGCAGCCGCACGCCACCCAGCGGAACGCCGTCGAGGGTCCAGCGGAGCGTGCCGGCGGCCGGGTCGAAGGCCGCGGCGGGGACATCGCTGCCGGCGACGAAGCGCATGTTGGCGGGGAGGCGGTCGGTGATGTCGAGGCGCCGGAACAAGGCCGAAGCGCTGATCTGGTCGCCGATGCGTTCGAAGATCGCCCCGAGCGCCCGTGCGCTCTGGACCGGATGGTGGTGGTCGGGTCCCGACGCGATCGCCGTCAGGAGGCCGACGTCTCCCTGCACGTTGATGGTGAAGACCTCGGCACCGGCCTGTTTGGCGCGGGCGGCTTCGCGCAAGGCGGGCGCGGGGTCGCTGCCGCCGTCGGACAACAGGATCAACACGGGTGCGGCGCCGGGCCGGCCGTTGCGCGAAAGCTCGGCGTTGGCCACCGCCAGCCCCTGGTCGATGCGGGTGCCGCCCCGCGCCACGAGCCCGGCGAGCGCCCGCCGCAGCAGCGCCTCGTCGGGCGTGAGCGGCGCGTCGAGCGTCGCGCCGTCGTTGAACGAGACGATGCCGATCCGCGAGACGGCCAGGTCGGCGTTTGACACGAAGTCCGCCGCGGCCTCGCGCGCGAGCTGGATGCGCTCGCCGAGCATCGAGCCCGAGCGGTCGATGATGAGCAGGATGTCGAGCGGGACCGTGGCCACCTGAGCCGTGCACGTGCCGCCCACGCCGAGCGTGACCTCGACCGTGGCGCCGAGGTCGATCGTGCCCGGCGCGGCGGTCTTGTCGCCGGCGCTTTCGCAGCGGGCCTGGTTCTCGGGAGGATCGGCGCCGGCGGCGACCGAGTCCCACCGGTAGCGCGTGACGACGTCGGCGTCGCGGTCCGCCACGAACACGTCCCCGCCGGCATCCACCGCCAGGTCGGCAGGCGCGGACCGCGGCGTCAGGTCTGGGCGCCGGGCGTCGAACGCCAGCACGCGCGCGCCGCCGCCGTCATACCCCCGCACCCAGCCGTCGCGACCCAGGACGAGCACCACGCCGTCGTCGCGCGTCGCCACGCGGCGGGCGCCCGACGCGGCGGTGAAGCGCGCCATGCCGCCGGGGCCGACGCGCACCACTTCCGACGCGTAGCGGTCGAGCACGTACGCCGTCCCGGCGGCGCCGGTGGCCAGGTCGGTCCACACCGAGGGTCTCCCCGGTACCGCCGGCAGCGCCGTGTTGCCGAGGCGCGCGCCGGCGGCGCTGAAGCGGTGGAGCGCCCCCCCGCCGGCGTCCAGCGCCACGATCTGGGCGGTCGCGCGGTCGAACACGAGCGCCGCCACCGACGTCGTGGCGTCCGGCCCGACCGCGGCCTGCCAGCGCAGCGTCCCGGCCGCCGTGCGCGCGAACACGCGCACGCCGTCGGTCGTGAAGACGGTGCCGTCGGGCCCGGCGTCGACGGCGGCCGATGCGCCGGTGCTCACCTGTCCCCGGCTCTGCCCGGCCGGCGTGAACCACTGTGCCCGCGGCGCGCGGTCGAGCACGTACACGTGCCCGTCGGCGCCGACCTGCAGCGTGTCGGGGCCGTCGAGCACGCCGGCCGGCGCGATCGGGCCACCCCAGGACGCGGTGGGCGGCCCGGCGAGCGCCGTGACGCCGTAAGGGTACCGGTGGACCTTCGACGCGGCGCCACCGCCGCCCGGTTGAACGACGACCAGCCCGGACCTCGGGTTCACGGCCAAGGCCGTGAGCCGCCCCACCGTGCCGGCATTCCACTGCTGCCGCACGGGGTCGTGGAACAAGAGCCCCGTGTCGGTGGTGAACCAGAGCCAGCGTCGGGTGACGATGCCGACGTTGTCGTCGACGACGACGTCGTTGACGGCGCCCGGCAGGAGGATGGTGTCGGTGCGCTGTCCGCGCCGGTCGAACAGCAGCAGCCGAGGTGCGCGTCCGTCGAGCACGGCGAGCGTGCCGTCGGCCGAGACGTCCAGCCCCCCGATCAGGTCGGCGGTGATGCCGTCGGCGCGGACGGCGCGCCAGGCGCCCAGCGGTGCGCCGTCCGGCGTGAACCGGTGCACCTCGCCGGTGCTGGCCGAGCCGGTGTACACCGTGCCGTCCGGCGCGACCCCGATGCCCGCGAGCCCGGCCGCGGCGTCCCATTCGGCCAGCCGCGCGCCGTCCATGCCGAACACGACGACGGCCTGCGCGCCGGGGTCGGCGGCGTACACCCGCTGCCGGCCGTCGTCGACGGCCAGGTCGCGCGGCGTCACCAGGCCCGGATCCGCGCCGGGCGGGTGGAGCAGGCGCACGGCGCCGCCCGGCTCGATCACCGAGATCCGTGCCGTCGTGGCGTCGGCCACGTAGATGCGCCCGGCCCGGTCGACGGCCACGCCCGATGCCGCCGGCCACGCGTCTGCCGGCAGACCGGGGCGGCCTTCGGGCCACGTGGCGACGGCGGTGTAGGCGCCGGCGGATGCGCGCAACGGCGCCGGCCCGCCCAACCATCCCAGCATGGCCGCCAACGCCACGCAGGTCACCGGCCGCCAGCGACGGGAGCGCGGGGCCGGGCGGTGGGGCGTGGTCGATGGCATGGTCCTGACGCGATCTGTCTAGCGCCGTGCCGAACGCCGATGGGCCAGCGCCAGCGGCAGGTAGCGTTTCGTCACGCGGGGCGGCGCGCTCGGGGAGGGCATTGCCGTCGCCGTCGGGCTCGGACGCGCCGTCTGCGTCGCCGTCGCCGTCGGCGGCCACGGCGTCGCGGTGTTCGCATGCGACGGCGGGGTCGACTTCACGTCGGTCGTCGGCGTGGGCGTCGACTCCGGCGGCGCGCCGGTGGCGGTGGGCGCCAGTGGCTCGCCGGTCGCGGTGGGCTCGGCGGGCTCGGCCGTGGGGCTAGGCGGCGGCGGCTCCGTCGAACCGGGGTCGGCGGTCGCCGTTGGCGCGCCGGTCGCGGTGGGCTCGACGGGCTCGGCCGTGGGGCTAGGCGGCGGCGGCTCCGTCGAACCGGGGTCGGCGGTCGCCGTTGGCGCGGTGAACGGCACGCGGACGTCGAGGGCCGGGTCGCCGAACAGGGCGTACGTCTCGATCAGGTCGCGGTAGCCCGTCGACGCGGTGCTGAGCGCCAGCTTGCTCCCCACGACCACCTGGCCGAGGTGCCGCACGCCGCCGCCGAGCAGCTGGTCGGCGAACGCGCGGTTCATGTGGTCGTGGCCGGTGGCGACCCCGAACCCCGTCGGCGAGAACGCCGCGATGGCGCCGCCGCCGGCCGTGCGGACGGCGGACTCCGAGATCGAGAACAGCCGCGGGTCGCTGAAGAACCCGGTCATGCACGTCATGTCGAGCAGCACCGGCAGCCGCCGTCCGTTCTTGAGGACGCGCACGTCGCGGCCGGTCCACATCTGCTCCTGCGCCCAGCCGGTGATCAGCCCGTGCCCGACGTATTGCGCGAGCAGGTAGCCGTCCATGAAGCCGGCCCTCAGGGCTTCGCCCGCGGCCGCGGCGTCGGCGTGGGTGCGCTTGAGGTAGACGCGGTCGACGGTGTATCCCGGGGGGACGTGGTGGTCGATGACGTCGTCCGACAACGCGTAGAAGTCGCCGGCGCTGTCGGGATCGTCGGTGGCGAACAGCAGCTTGCGCTGCCACGGCTCGACGTCGGCCGTCGCGCCGTAGGCCACGATCTTCGACACCATCGCCGTGACCTCGGCGGCCGAGTTGGCCGGCAGCCGGCCGAGAAACAGGTCGGGGAAGACGTCGTCGCCGCTCACCGTCACGAAGGCGTTCTCGACCGCCACCTCCCCGAGCCAGGGGTCGGCCTCCTTGAGGAACGGCGGGATGAGCGTCGCCGGCCCGGTCCCCAGCCGGTTGCGCGGGTCGTACGTGCCGTCGCCGACCAGCAGCACGTGGCTCGGCGCCGGCTCGGGCCACGCTGCAAATGCGTGGGCCACGAAGGCGCGGATGGCCTCGGCGGAGGCCACCCCGCCGTTGAACACGTCGTACACGCCCTGCACGTCGACCACGGCCACCCGCCGCCCGGCACGCACGTGGTGGTCGACAAGTGGCTTGAGCGCGGCATGGAAGGCCGCCGGCGCGATCATCAAGTAGTCGGCGCCCCGCGCCGGCGCCAGCAGGCCGGCCGCCGGGCGCGCCTCGATCCGGGCGGCGCGCAGGTAACCGCCGCGCAGCACGATGCGATACGGCCGGCCGCCTCCCGGCAGGTCGCGGAAGCGCATGCGGTACGCGGCCCCGGCCTCGACGACATCCGCGCCGTCCACCCACGCCGGGCGCCGCGGGTCGCCGACGTCCACGAGGTCGACCGCCGCTTCGCCGAGGCCGTCGACGGCGATCCCCTGCTCGGGCGCCGCATCGGTGACGAAGGCGAGCTGGCCCGACCCGGCCGCCCGGAACACACGGCGGTAGGCGAGGTCGATCGTGTCGACGAAGAAGTGGTCGTAGGCCGCTCCGGGCATCCCGGGGGCCTCGACGCGGATCTCGGTCGTCGGGCCCCGCAGCAGGTCGGCGGGGACGTCGAACGCGACGCGCGCCACCGAGGTGTTGCCGTCCCAGTCGGCCTCGCCGACCTGCCGGCCGGCCACGTGCACCCGCACCCGGTGGTCGGGCGCCTGGGTCGGGAACGCGGACTTGCCGACCAGGGCGAGGCTCAACCGACCCGCCCACGCCCCGGGCGCCACGCCGGTCAGCGCCACGGTGTGCGCCAGCGACTGCGGCGCGCTGAGCTGTTGCCAGAAGAAGTGGTCCACGGGCTCGGGCGGCGTGCCGTCAAGCGCCGGACGCGGGTAGTCCGAGCGGTAGAGCTGGTCTTGTTCGAGGTGCAGCGTCGCCGTGTAGGCCTCCGCCGCCGGCGCCAGACCGGGCGCGCCGTCGCGCCGCGGCATCCGCAGCCCGGGGACGGCGCCGTAGGCCAGCTGGTAGACGTTCAACGCCGCGTAACGTGACGCCGTCGGCCGCCCGAAGAAGACCACCGCGTCCGAAGCGTTCAGGAGGGCGTCGCCCTCGCCCTCGACGTGCATGGCCACCGGCTGCCCTCCGGCGTACAGCTGCAGGCGGCGCGGGTCGATGGCGTCGATCGGGAGCCCCGCCAGCGCCAGGTCGGCGCCGGTCACGCGGTACAGCCCCTCTTCCGCGACGGCGATGTTCCACACCGGCTGCACGTCCGCCGGCACGGTGGGCGGCTCCGCGGGCGGCAACACCTCGCGGGGCCGGTCGACGCGCCACGCACGCGCCGAGGCCGCGTTGAGGAGCGACGCGTCGATGATGGCGTCGAACGCGTCGGGAGGCCCACCCACGGCGGGCGCGCGCGCCGCCGGCGGTGCGCCCGCGCCGTCCGGGGCATCCATCGATACCTCGACCTCGAGCCGGGGCCAGACCACGAGGCGCTCGGTGCGGGCGTGATACTGGAACGGGCGGATCTCGATCCGGGCCACGCGCTGGCCTCGGATCCAGCCGACGTCGGTGATGGTCGCCAGCTCGGCGGGATAGGCTGCCCCGGCGGCGTACGCGCGGGCGTCGCGGCGCATGACGGTTGGCGGCGACGGGTCGGGCCGTCCGCGCGCACCGGGATCGGCCCAGACGGCCTCGACCGCATCGCCGTTGGGGCTCGGCGCGGGCGCGATCCGCACGCGGTCGATTGACGCCGGTTCGCCCAGGGGGGTCACCGCGACCCTGGGCGTGCCGTGGGGCGGGATCCCGAGCAAGGCGGCCGCGACCGGCACCTGGGGCCGCCCCGGCTCGCTCGACGCCGCCAACCGGGGCGCCTGGATCGCCACGGCGCCCGGGCCGCCCGCGGGGCGCTCGACCAAGGAGTAGCGCGGCGTGTCGAGCGCCACCACGATCCGCGCGGCGTCGGAATGCAGCAGGCGGATCGGCGCGGGGTCCACCTGACGCGCCGTCGAGGCGGGGGCACCGGACACGGCGGCCGCCAGTCCCGTCGTCGTGGCGACGACGAGCGCCGCCGCCCGGTTGGCCCGCCACGCGAACACCGTCGCCGGACGTCGCCCCGACGGTCCCCCGGCTCGACCATCGAACGGGCGACCGACGCGCGGGCGCGGCGTGCGCGCGATTGGCAAAGGACCACAGATGCTCGAAAACCGCATGCCAAGACCATCCGAAATCGCAACGGCGCGAACCCGAATCCCAATGACCCACCTTGGCCGGCCCGGACCGCTTCGGGGGAGATGGGCAACGCCGGCGCGTCGCGCCACAATGGGCTGCCCAACCGTTCAGACGTCGCGAGGGCCTCGGAAGTCACGGCGAGTTGTCCAGGACCGCCCCGCGTCCGCCGCACGGCGGATGCCGTTGGGCTCGGGCTTGCGGTATCATCATGTCGAAACGGTGCACACACCCGGCATCTTCCCGAGGAGGACGAGCATGACACCAGCGCAGCCGACGATCATCCTGCCGCTCGACGGCTCCGACCTGTCGAACCAGGCCCGGGACCTGGCCGTCGCCATCGCGAGCCGGGCGAACGCGCGGCTGACGCTCGTCACCGCCCCCGAAGTGTACGGCCTGGACATGGCGTGGTACACGGGCGCCGCGCCCGAGGCGACGCTGCCGATGGTGCCGATCACCGAGCTCATGGCCGAGGCCCGCCGCGCCGCGGCCGACTTCCTCGCCGCCCAGCAGGCGGCGCTCGAGCCTCAGGGGCTGACGGTGTCGACCGTGGTCATCGACGACATGCCGGCGCGCGCGATCGTCCAGGCCGCCGAGGACGAGGAGGCGTGGCTCATCGTCATGGCCACCCACGGCCGCGGCGGGCTCACCCGCTGGGCGCTGGGGAGCGTGGCCGACAAGGTGCTCCAGACCGCGGCGGCGCCGGTCCTGGTGGTCCGCGCGGGGACGCGACACATCACGCCCGACTTCGACCAGATCCTGGTGCCGCTCGACGGGTCGCGGCTGGCCGAGGCCGTGCTCCCGAGCGTCACGCGCCTCGCCACCGCCTTCGGATCGCTGGTCACGCTGGCGTTCGTGTCGCAGGAGGCCCGCCTGGGCATGGAGACGGCCAAGATGACCGAGGCGCAGCAGCGCGAGGTCGAGCGGATGGCCGCCTACCTCGCCGAGCAGGTCGAGCGCCTGCGTGCGGCCGGCGTGACGGCCGAGAGCGAGATGCTCGCCGGCGAGAACCCGGCCGAGGTGCTGCTGCACCGCGTCGGGCGCGGCGACATCGACCTGGTCGCGCTGACCACGCATGGCCGGGGCGGCCTCAGCCGCTGGGCGTACGGCAGCGTCGCGGACCGCTTGATCCGCCACGCCGACAGCCCGACTTTGATCCTGCGCAGCCAGGCATCGCATGCGTGACTGCCGCCGCCCGTTGCCGGGCACGTGAGAAAGGAGTCCGGGGATGGATGATCGCATGCCGTGGCCGTTCCGCACGGCGGTGTTGGCCCTGACGCTCGTCCTCGCCGTCTGGGTCGTCGGCTTCGCGCTGCTGTGGGCCGGCTCGCCGCTCGGCGGCCTGGCCGCCGGCATCGGGGCCTGGCTGACCGTCGGGCTGGTGGCCACCGCGTGGCGCACGCCGCAGGGGCCGGCGTCATGAGAGCCGCCGCCCTGTACCTCGCGGCCGCCGTCCTCCTGGTGGTCATCGTCTCCGTCGCGTGGTGGACCCGTGGCTTCCTGCCCGCGCCGCCCGCGCCCGACGCGGTTCGCACGACCTACACGGCCCAGGCCGGCGACACCATCGAGAGCGTCGCGGGGTCGATGTCCATCGACCCGGCGGCGCTCGCCGACGCCAACGACAAGACCTCGACCACGGCTGCGCTGCAGGCGGGCGAGGAGCTCGAGGTGCCGCCGGCCACGCCGTCGCTGGTCGACACGTGGAAGGTGCACGGCGTCGGGCTCGCGGCCCAGATCCTCGGCGTGCTGCTCAGCTTCTGGCTCTCGATCCTGACGGGCGTGCTGCCCAAGACCCCGCTGCGCCGCCAGATCCTCGGGATCTCGCTGGTGCTCGGCATCGCGTCGTACGCGTCGGCGCAAGCCGTGGCCGGCGACGCGCGATTGACCCCGCAGTTCGTGTTCGGGGCGGTCAAGGACGGCTTCCTGTGGTCGGCGGCCTTCCCGATGTTCGCGCGCGTGCTGGGCGTCAAGGACCCGACGACGGCGCCCTCGGCGTGAGAAGGCCGTCGGGACGCGGCGTCGCGGCGTGATCGCGGTCCGCCGCCTGCGCACGGGCGACCCGGCCGCACGCCGGCGCGCCGTCGTCGCGGGCGCCGCGCTCGCGGTCGTGGCGGCCGCGGCCGTGGCGGCGTTCGTCCACCCGGCCGTGGCCCTGGCGGGCGTGGTCGGGCTGGCGATCGCCCCGTTCGTGCTGCGCGACGTCGACGCGGCGTTCGTCGGGGTCGTGGCGGTCGTCATGCTGCTGCCGTTCGCCGCCATCCCGCTCGGGGTGGGCTTCAACCCGACGTTCCTCGACCTCGCCCTGGGCGCGCTCTACCTGATCTGGGGCATGCGCCTGGTCACGCGCGAGCAGGCGCGACTGCACCGCCCGCCGCTGACCGGCGCGGTGCTGCTCTTCATGGGGCTCATGGCCACGGCGTTCGTCGCCGGGCTGGCGCACGGCACGCCCACCCGCAACCAGATGCGGGTCTTCGCCGAGATGCTGCTGGCGGCGGGCCTCTTCCTGGTGGTCGGCAACCTCATCCGCGACGCGGCGGGCCTGCGGCGGGTGTTCCTCGCCGTCGCGGGGCTGGGCACCGCCTCGGCCGTGATCGGGCTCGGGCTGTACGTGCTGCCCGATGCCTGGCAGGTGCAGATCCTCTCGACGCTGCGGGTGGTCGACTACCCGTCCGGGCCGGGGGTCCTGCGGTTCATCAACGACGATCCGGCGCGCCTCCAGCGGGCGACCGGCACGTCCATCGACCCCAACTCCTTCGGCGGCATGCTCGCGCTCGTCGCGGCGCTGGCGCTGCCGCAGCTCGTGGGCCACGCCCCGCTGATCCCCCGGCGATGGGCGGCGATCATGGCGGTCTGCCTGTGCGCGGCGCTCCTCGCCACGGTCTCGCGCGGGTCGCTGCTCGGCCTGGCCGCCGCGCTCGCCGTCATCGGCCTGTTCCGCGACCGCCGGCTCCTGGTGGCGTGCCTGGGGCTGGGGGTGGCGCTGGTGCTGATCGCACCGGCGCTGCCGTGGACGGCAGCCTACGTGCAGCATTTCACGGCCGGCCTGCAGAACCAGGACCGGGCGACCCAGATGCGGATGGGCGAGTTCCGCGACGCCGCGCGCCTGATCGAGCGCTATCCGGTGTTCGGCGTGGGCTTCGGCGACCCGGGCGACGTCGACCTCTACCGCGGCGTGTCGAGCCTCTACCTCATCATCGCCGAGACGATGGGGCTGGTCGGGCTGGCCGCGTTCGGGCTGCTCATGGCGCTCCTGGGGCTGCGGCTGGTTCGCGCCTGGCTGCGGATGCCCCCCGGAGGCCTGCGCGCGGTGGTGCTGGGCTGCCTGGCCGGCCTGGTCGCCGCGCTCGTCAGCGGCGTGTTCGACCACTACTTCTTCACCTATCCCCACGCCGCGGCCCTGCTGTGGCTGACGGTGGGGATCGGGATGCGGGCGACGGAGCTGGCGCCGGCAGGGGTGGGGCCGCCCGCGGCGGGTGGCGCGAGCGCGGGGCAAAGATGAAGGGGCCGGACCTGCCCCTGGTCCGGCCCCTTCCTGCAAGGAGGAGGAGATAGTTTGCGTCCCCGACCCGTGTCTTGCGGGAGGAAGGTCGGTTCGCAGGTATAGACGGAAGGAGGCGACGGATTCTTACACGCGCCGTCGCCCGCCATCGCCCGTGCCCCGGCTTGTTGGCTGACCGCCGCCGTCCACCGTACAATAGCCCATCGTGATCCGCCCCCCTCTTGGCAACGCCGCCGCCGAGCGCGCCCCGAACATCGCCGCCCCCGCCCTGCCGAGCGCGACGGCGCGCCGCCCGATCCGCCGCGTCTTGATGGTCGCGCCGACGTCGTTCTTCGCGGACTACGGCTGCCACGTCCGCATCCTCGAGGAGGCGCGCGTCCTGCGCCGCCTCGGGCACCAGGTCACGCTGGTCACGTACTTCAACGGGCGCGACGTCGACGGGCTCGACATCCGGCGCACGCTCCCGGTGCCGTGGCGGCGTGCCTACGAGGTGGGGTCGTCGCGCCACAAGCTGGGCCTCGACGCGCTCCTGGTCGGCACGGCCTTGCGCACGGCGCTCCGGTTCCGGCCGGACGTCGTCCACGGGCACCTGCACGAGGGCGCGTTGATCGGCGGGCTGGTGGCTCGGCTGATGGGCCGCCCGCTGGTGTTCGACTTCCAGGGAAGCCTGACGGCCGAGATGGTCGACCACGGCTTCCTGCGGCGCGAAGGGCGTGCGCACGGCCTCGTGCGCCGCCTCGAGCACCACATCGACCGGCTGCCGCAGGCCATCGTGACCAGCAGCTTCAACGCCGCACGCCACCTGGTGGAGGACTTCGGGCTGCCGCGGCGGCGCGTGCTGGTGCTGCCGGACTGCGTCAACGCCGAGGCGTTTCGGCCGGGGGTGCTGGCCGACGCCGACCGCGCCGCCGCCCGCCGCGCGCTGGGCATCGCTCCGGACGCGCCGGTGGTGGTGTACCTCGGCCTTCTGGCCCGCCATCAGGGCACCGACCTCTTGCTGCAGGCCGCCCGGCGGGTGGTCGACGCCCGACCGGATGTGCGGTTCCTGGTCATGGGCTTCCCCGGGACCGAGGTGTACGCGGCGCAGGCCGCCGCGCTGGGCCTGTCCGCGCACGTCACGTTCACCGGGCGGGTGCCGTACGGAGACGCGCCGCAGAACCTGGCCCTCGGCGACATCGCGGTCGCCCCCAAGATCAGCACCACCGAGGGCAGCGGCAAGCTGCTCAACTACATGGCCATGGGCCTGCCGACGGTGGCGTTCGACCTGCCGGTCAGCCGCGAGTACCTGCGGGACGACGCGGTGTGCGTCGCGGCGGGCGACGCGGCGGCCATGGCGGACGGCATCCTCGACCTCGTCGCGCACCCCGACCGCGCCGCCGCCATGGGCAGCCGCTTGCGCGCGCGGGCGGTCGCCGAGTTCGACTGGGTGCGCGGCGGCGAGCTGCTGCTTCAGGCGTACGACCGCGCCGCGCGGGCGCACGCCCTGCGGGCCGTGGTCGCGTGAGCCCGGCGCGCGTGCGCCCGCCCGGTGCGGCCGCCGGGGACGCGGGAGGCGCGGCACGCCCCCACCACGGCCCGATCGTGGTCGAGGCGGCGGGTCGGCGCCGTCTGTCCGAACGGCTGGCCGAGCTGTGGCGCTACCGGCCGATGGTCCGCAACCTCGTCATCCGCGACCTCAAGGTGCGCTACAAGAACTCGGTGCTCGGCTTCTTCTGGTCGCTGGCGAGCCCGCTGCTGATGATGCTGGTGTTCTGGGTCGTGTTCGGCCTCTGGATGGGGCAGCCCGGCAAGGCGTTCCACGTGTTCGTCCTGGTGGCCATCCTGCCGTGGAACTGGTTCAGCGCTGCGGTGGCCGGCGGCATCGACAGCATCGTCGGCAACGCGGCCCTGATCAACAAGGTCTACTTCCCGCGCGAGGTGCTGCCGATCAGCATCGTGCTGAGCGAGCTCGTCAACTTCGCCCTCGCGCTGCCCGTGCTGCTGGCCATCACCTGGGCATCGGGCATCGCGCCGACGCCGCACGCGCTGTGGCTGGCGCCGATCGTCGCGATCCAGGGCGTGTTCACGCTCGGCATCGTGCTGCTCCTCGCCACGGCGAACGTCTACTACCGCGACACCGCCATCATCATGAACGTCGTGCTGACGGCGTGGTTCTTCCTGACGCCCGTCGTGTACCCCATGGGCAACCTCGACGCCATGCACGTGTCGATCGGCGGCACCGACGTCTCGGCCATGCGGCTGGCGTACATCCTCAACCCGATGGCCAGCCTGATCTCGAGCTACCGGGTGGCCTTGTACGGCTCGAACCTCGGCCCTCCGGGGCAGCCGGACCTGTTGTTCCTCGGGCGGACGGCGGCCACCGCCGTGGCGGTGCTGGCCGTGGGCTACTGGGCGTTCCTCCGCCACAGCGGCCGGTTCGGGGAGGAGGTCTGATCCGCGCCGCCGCCGTCGCGCTCGCGGCCGCCGCGCTCGCCGGCGCGACGCTCGCCGCCGGCGGGCGCGTGGTCGTCGACGGCCAGATCGTGGCCGAGGCGCCCGGCCCGCCGCTGGTCGGCGGGGTCGTGCTGGCGCAGTCGTTCCCGGTGGTCGTGGACGGCCTGGCGGCGCTCGACGTCCACCTCGCCAACTACGCCCGCACGGCCGACGGCACGCTCGAGGCGCATCTGCACGACGCGCACGGCCGCGACGTCGCGCGCTGGCGGCTGGCGGGTGCGCGTGTCGTCGACAACGCGTGGCACCGCTTTCGGCTCGCGGCCCCGCTCGACCTGCCGGCGGGCACGTTGCTGACGCTCGTGCTGCGCCGTGGCGGCGGCGGCCGGCCGGTCACGGCCTGGACCACCGCCGGCGACGTCTACCCGCCGGGCGCGCTGGCGATCGACGGCCGCGCCACCGGCGGCGACCTGGCCTTCCGGGCGGTGTACCGCCCGGGGTGGCGGTCCGGCGCGCGCCACGTGCTCGGCACGCTGCCGTACCCGCCGGCGGCGACCGCGGGCTTGCTGTGGGGGCTCTTCGCGTCGGCGCTGGCGTTGGCCGGCCTGGTCCTCGCGCCCGCCCCCGCCGCCGACGCCGCGGATGCCGGCCCGCGAGGCGATCGATGAGCGCCGCCATCCGGTTCGAGGACGTCACCAAGCGCTTCGCGCTGGCGCGGGGGCGGGCGCGCTCGTGGAAGGAGGCGTTCGTCGGCGCCGTGCGCCGCGCGCCGCGCGACGACGACGAGCTGCTGGCCCTCGACGGCGTGTCGTTCGAGCTGGCCCGCGGCGACTCGCTGGGGCTCGTCGGGCCCAACGGCACCGGCAAGAGCACGGTGCTCAAGCTCGTCGCGCGCATCCTCGAGCCCAGCGCCGGCCGCGTGGTCATCGACGGGCGGGTCGCGGCGCTGCTCGAGCTGGGCGCGGGCTTCCATCCCGACCTGACCGGCCGCGAGAACGTGTACCTCAACGGGTCGATGCTCGGCTTCACGCAGCGCGAGATGGAGGCGCGCATCGGGCGCATCGTCGACTTCTCGGAGCTCGGGCGGTTCGTCGACATGCCGGTCAAGCATTACTCGTCTGGCATGTACATGCGTCTGGGGTTCGCCACGGCGATCCACCTCGACGCCGAGATCCTCCTGATCGACGAGGTGCTGGCCGTGGGCGACCAGGCGTTCCAGTACAAGTGCCGCGACCGCATCGCCGAGCTGCGGCGCGACGGCGTCAGCATCGTGCTGGTGTCGCACGACAACCACGCCATCCGCGAGCTGTGCCACCACGCGCTGTGGCTCGAACGGGGCAAGGTCCGGGCGTACGGCGAGACCGACGGCGTCGTCGAGGCCTATCACGCCAGCATGGTGGCGCGCGAAGAGGCCCGGCTCGCCGCCGAGGCGGCCGAGCACGCCGCCGAGGGCGACGCGGACGGCGCCGTGGACCGCTGGGGCACGGGCGACGTCGACATCACGGGGGTGGAGTTCCTCGGCCCGGACGGCACGCCGCACCACGTGCTCCACACCGGCGCGCCGGCGACCATCCGGGTGCGCTATGCGGCGCGCGGCCGGGTCGAGCGGCCGGTGTTCGGGCTCGGCATCCACCGCATCGACGGGGTGCACGTCACGGGGCCCAACACGCGCCTCGGGGGGCTGGACATCCCGTTCGTCGAGGGCGCCGGCGCGATCGACTACCACCTCGCGGCGCTGCCGCTGATCGCCGGGACGTACGAGATCTCGGTGAGCTGCTACGACGACACGCTGTCGCACGCCTTCGACTACCACCACCGCCGGTTTCCGATCCACGTCCGCGGCAGCGCCGGCGCCGAAGCGCTCGGCGTCGTCGTGCTGGCCGGGCGCTGGGCGCACCACGCGGCGCCGGAGGGGCGCGAAGGTGCCGGGTGACGCGCGGACGGCGCTCGCGGTCGGGCTGTACGCGGCGCTGCTGATCGGGCCGGGCCTGGCGGCGCTGGCCGCGCTCGGGACGCCGGGTGGGGGCGCCGGCGGCGATGCGGCCGCGGCGGACCGGGATGCTTCGGCGTCTGCACCCCGCTCCCCGGCGCCGTGGGCCATCGACCCGGGCGTCCGGCTGGGACTGGCCGCCGGCATCGGGCTGGCGCTGCAACCGCTGGCGTACCTGTGGGCGCGGACGCTCGGCATCCCGGTCGGCGCGGCGACGGGGTGGGCGGTGCTGGCGGCGTGCGCCGCGGTCGGCGTGTGGCGGTGGCGGCGGGTGCGGCCGGCCGGGCCGGCGGGCGCCACCGACGGCGCGGAGCCCGGCTCGCGGCGTTGGCCGCACGCGGCGCTGGCCGCGATCCTGGCCCTCACGCTCGCGGCGCGCTGGTGGGCGGCGCGCGACCTGCGCGTGCCGCTGTGGGGCGACAGCGTGCACCACGCGATGATCACCGAGCTGTTCCGGCTCCAGCACGGCCTCCCGGAGAGCTGGCTGCCGTTCGCACCGCTCGCGACGTTCAGCTACCACTTCGGGCTCCACGCGGGGGTGGCGAGCCTGGCGCGCCTCGCGGACTTGCCGGCCGAGGTCGCGCTGCTCGTCGCCGGCCAGACGCTGATGGTGCTCCAGGTGCTGACCGCGTACGCGCTCGCGGCCGGCCTCACCGGCCGGCCGTGGGCGGGCGTCGGCGCGGCGCTGGCGGCGGCGGGGCTGTCGACGATGCCGGGCTTCTACGTCAACTGGGGCCGCTACACCCAGCTCGCCGGCCAGGTGATCCTGCCCGCGGCGGCGCTGGCGGCGCTGCACGCGGCGGCCGCGGGCGACCGGCGCCGTCCGTTGGGCCGCGACGGGGCGCTCGCCGCCGTCGCCGTCGCCGGCCTGGCCCTGACCCACTACCTCGTGACGGCGCTCTTCGTGCTCCTGGTGCTGGCGTGGCTGGCGGTGGGGTGTGGCCGGTGGGACGCTGCGGGGCGCCGTGAGCGTGCGCGGGCGGCGGTGCGGCTGGCGGCGGTCGGCGGGGCGGCCTTCGCGCTGGCATCGCCGTGGCTGCCGCGGGTGCTGGCCGGCCCGCTCGGGGCGGCGGCCGTGGCGCTGTCGACGACGCGGGTGGCCAACCCGGACGTGTACGGCGTGGTGTCGCCGTGGGTGGTCTGGCAGGCCGACGCGGTCGGCCGCAACGTCGGCTGGCCGCTGGTGGCCGCGACGGCGCTCGCGCTGCCGTGGGCGCTGGCCCGCCGCGAGCGGCTGGCCGCGATCGGGGCGGCGTGGGCCGGGGCGATGCTCGTGGCGGCGTACCCGGGGCTCCTCGGCTTGCCGGTGACGGGGGTGATCAAGGACTTCACGGTGGCGATCATGCTGTACCTGCCGTGCGGGCTGGTCGTCGGCGGGGCGCTCGGCGAGGCCGCGGCGGCCGTGGCCGGCCGCGGCGCGGTCCGGGCGTGGGGTGGAGGGCGGTCGGCGGCGGCGCTGGCGGCGGTGGTCGCCATGGTCGCCGCGGCGTGTGCCTGGCGCGAGCGGGCGATCGTGTCGCCCGACAACATGCTGGTGATGCCGGCCGACGAGCGGGCCATCGCGTGGATCCGCGCCCACACGCCGCCCGAGGCGGTGTTCCTCGTCGGCAGCTTCTCGGCCTTCGCCGACACCGTCCAGGCCGGCGAGGACGCGGGCTGGTGGCTGCCGCTGCTGGCCGCGCCGCGCCGGACGACGCTGCCGCCGATCAACTACGGCATCGAGCGCAGCGTCGACCCGGGCTACCGCGAGGCGGTCAACGCGCTCGCGCGGCAGTGGTCCGCCGACCTCGACGCGCCGGCCACGCGTGCGGCGCTGGCCACGGCGGGCGTGACGCACGCGTTCGTCGGGGTCAAGGGCCGGCAGCTCGACGCCGCCGGCCTCGCGGCGAGCCCGTTCTGGCGCAAGGTGTACGACGCCGACGGCGCCCGTGTGTTCGAGCGGGCGGGGCGGTAGCCGCGTGCCGCGCCTGCTCGTCGTCGCCAACGATGCCATCGGCGTGCGCATGGCCGGGCCGAGCATCCGGGCGTGGGAGGCCGCCCGCGCGCTGCACGCGCGCGGGATCGAGGTCGTGCTCGCCGCGCCCGGCGCGGCGCTGCCGCCGGCGCCGTTCGCGACCGTGGCGTTCGACACGCGCGGCGACGCGCTGCGGGCGGCGGCGGTCGGTGCCGACGCCCTCTTCGTGCAGGGGCTGGTGCTCGCGCACTACCCGTTCCTGGCGGCGCTCGACAAGCCGGTGGCGGTGGACATCTACGACCCGTTCGTGCTCGAGAACCTGGCGCAACGGGCGGCGGAGTCGTCGGCCAACCGCGAGCGCTACCACCGGCAGGACCTCGACGTGCTGTGCGCCCAGCTCGAGCGCGGCGACTTCTTCGTGTGCGCCAGCGAGCAGCAGCGGGACTTCTGGCTCGGCATGCTGACGGCCCTGGGGCGGGTCAACCCGGCGACCTACGACGACGACGCCGCGCTGCGGCGGCTGATCGACGTGATGCCCTTCGGCCTGCCGGACGCGTCGCCGCGCGCCGACGGCCCGGTGCTGCGCGGGGTCGTGCCCGGCATCGGCCTCGACGACCGGGTGGTGTTGTGGGGCGGCGGCATCTGGAACTGGTTCGACCCGCTGACGTTGATCCGTGCGGTGGCCGAGCTGGCGCGGTCGCGCGGCGACGTGCGGCTCTTCTTCATGGGCACGGCCTCGCCCAGCCTGTACCAGCCCAAGCTGGCCATGGCCGCCCGGGCCGAGGCGCTGGCGCGCGAGCTGGGGCTCTTGGGCCGCGCGGTGTTCTTCAACGCCGGCTGGGTGCCGTACGCCGAGCGCGCCGGCTACCTGCTCGAGGCCGACGTCGGGGCGAGCTGCCACCTGCCGCACGTCGAGACGCGCTTCGCGTTCCGGACGCGGCTCCTGGACTGCATCTGGGCGGGCCTGCCGATGGTGGTAACCGAGGGCGACGTGCTGGCGGACCTGGTCGCGGCGCGGGGGCTCGGCCGCGTGGTGCCGCCGGAGTCGGTGGCGGAGACGGCGGCGGCGCTGGCCGCGGTGCTCGACGCGCCGGGCGGCCGGGCGGGCTTCGCGGACCGCTTCGCCGCGGTGCGGCCGGCGCTGGCGTGGTCGCGGGCGGTCGAGGCGCTCGCGCGCTTCGCGGCCGACCCGTACCGCGCGGCCGACCGGCCGGCAGCGGGGCTGAGCCCGGACCGCCTCGCGCCGACGCCGGTCGGGGCGCTTCCGGCCCGCGCCGTCGAGATCCTCCGCGAGGGCGGCCCGCTGCTCCTGGCCGAGGAGGTCGTGCGCTACCTGCGGTGGCGGCGGCGTCCGGGGTAGGGGGAGCGGGCCGCCTGCAGGGTGCGGGGCGGGCGCTGCGGGCGCGCTTGCGCGCGATTGCCGCCGTCGGCAAGACATGGCAGAATGCCCGGGTCGTGGCCGGGTAGGGGCGAAGGATTCGCGATAATGATCGCGATAATGATGTCGTGCCTACCGCGTCGCTGCTCCGCGCGAATGCTTCGCTTCGTGATACAGGACGTTGCCTGGTAACGACTGGCGCGCCGCTGGCGCGCCGCGATGGCCGTCGACCGGTCCGGCGCTTGTCCGTCACCGTGATCCAACGTGCCCTCAGACGGGGAGTCGCATGGCCAAGCGCAAACCGAACGACCGTGCCGCCTCCCTCGCCACTGTCGGCTTCGAGGCCAAGCTCTGGGCCGCCGCCGACGCGCTGCGCAACAACATGGACGCGGCGGAGTACAAGCACGTCGTCCTCGGCTTGATCTTCCTGAAGTACATCTCCGACGCCTTCGAGGCCAAGCATGCGGAGCTCGAGGCGCAGCGCGCCGAGGGCGCCGACCCCGAGGATCCGGACGAGTACCGCGCCGTGAGCATCTTCTGGGTGCCGAAGGAGGCGCGCTGGTCCCACCTGAAGGCGAGCGCGCCCCAGCCCACCATCGGAGTGCTGGTGGACGACGCGATGGCCGCGATCGAGCGCGACAACCCCTCGCTGAAGGGCGTGCTGCCCAAGGACTACGCCCGCCCCGGTCTCGACAAGCAGCGTCTCGGCCAGATCATCGGCCTGGTCAGCGACATCGCGCTTGGCAGCGCGGCCGACCGCGCCCGCGACACGCTTGGCCGCGTGTACGAGTACTTTCTCGCCCGTTTCGCCAGCGCCGAGGGGAAGAGTGGCGGCCAGTTCTACACTCCCTCGCACGTGGTGCGTGTGCTGGTCGAGATGCTCGCCCCGTACAAGGGCCGTGTCTACGACCCCTGCTGCGGTTCGGGCGGCATGTTCGTGCAGAGCGAGAAGTTCATCGAGGCCCACGCCGGCAGGCTGGGCGACATCTCCGTCTACGGTCAGGAGTCGAACTACACCACCTGGCGGCTGGCCAAGATGAACCTCGCGATCCGCGGCATCGACGCGCAGATCGCGCACGGCGACACGTTCCACAACGATCGGCACCCGGACCTCAAGGCGGACTACGTGCTGGCCAACCCGCCCTTCAACGACAGCGACTGGCGCGGCGAGCTGCTGAAGGACGACAAGCGCTGGGCCTTCGGCACGCCGCCCGCGGGCAACGCGAACTACGCCTGGGTGCAGCACTTCGTCCACCACTTGGCGCCCACCGGGCTCGCCGGCTTCGTGCTGGCCAACGGTTCGATGTCGTCGAACCAGTCGGGCGAGGGCGAGATCCGCAAGGCCATCGTCGAGGCCGACCTGGTGGACTGCATGGTGGCGCTGCCGGGCCAGCTCTTCTACTCGACGCAGATCCCGGTCTGCCTCTGGTTCCTCGCCCGCGACAAATCGGGTAGGAGCGGGTTTCAAACCCGCCCCTACAGAGACCGGCGCGGCGAGACGCTCTTCATCGACGCGCGCAAGCTCGGCACGATGGCGGATCGCGTGCACCGCGAGATGCTCGATGCGGACATCGCGAAGATCGCCGGCACCTACCACGCCTGGCGCGGTGACCAGGGTGCGGGCGAGTACGCCGACGTGCCTGGCTTCTGCAGGAGCGCCACGCTGGAGGACATTCGCAAGCACGGCCACGTGCTTACGCCGGGCCGCTACGTCGGCGCGGAGGTTGCTGAGGATGACGGTGAGCCGTTTGAGGAGAAGATGAGGCGGCTCGTCGCGGAGCTGCGGGAGCAGCGGGCGGAGGGGGCGAGGTTGGATGGGGCGATTGCGGCCAGCCTGAGGGAGTTGGGGTATGGGGGGTGAGTGGCGCGAACGTCCGCTAGCCGAACTGACTGACAACTTTGACGGCATCCGCGTGCCAGTGAAGGAAGCGGATCGACGTCCAGGGCCATTTCCGTACTACGGTGCTTCAGGGGTAGTGGACCACGTCGACGACTACCTCTTTGATGGGGAATACCTGCTCATTGCCGAGGACGGCGAGAACTTGCGCACACGGAAAACGCCAGTCGCATTTCTTGCACGAGGAAAGTTCTGGGTGAACAACCATGCGCACATCGTTCGCGGGAACAGCGAGGCAGATACACGCTTCCTCATGTATGCGCTCTCGTCCGCGGACATCAGCGGATACCTGACTGGCTCGACTATGCCGAAGCTGACGCAAGGGAACTTGAACCGTATTCCGCTGCTCACTCCGCCCCTCCCCGAACAACGCGCCATCGCCCACATCCTCGGCACCCTCGACGACAAGATCGAGCTGAACCGGCGGATGAGCGAGACGCTGGAGGCGATGGCGCGGGCGCACTTCAAGTCGTGGTTCGTGGACTTCGATCCGGTGCGCGCCAAGGCCGAGGGCCGCGATCCGGGGTTGCCGCAGGCGGTGGCGGACCTCTTCCCGGATGCGTTCGAGGATTCGGAGTTGGGGGAGGTACCGGAGGGGTGGAGAGTTGAGCCGCTCCGAGACTGCGTGGATGTTGCCCGTGGCCTCTCCTACAAGGGGTCGGGACTGTCCGATGACGGCATGCCAATGCACAATCTAAACTCGATATACGAGGGCGGCGGCTACAAACACGATGGGCTCAAGCGCTATGACGGCGAATACAGATCACAGCACGTTGCTTGCGCTGGGGACCTTATCGTCGCAAACACTGAGCAGGGACACCACCGGTTGCTGATCGGATACACGGCAATCGTCCCTTCTCGCTTCGGGTCGGAGAGCCTATTCAGTCACCACATTTACCGTGTCCGTCCCAAGGGCGATTCCAAGCTGACGACCGACTACCTGTGTCACATGCTCAACACGAGAGTCATGCACGATATAGTGAGCGGCTACGCCAACGGAACTACCGTGAATATGCTGCCGATCGACGGGCTGCAGTCTCCGTCCATATTGGTTCCGCCTGCGCGAGCCATCGCGGCTTTCAGCAGCTTCGCTGCGGCAGCACGCATGCGTCACGAAGAGATGATCGAGGAATCCCGCACCCTCGCCGCCCTCCGCGACACCCTCCTCCCCAAGCTCATCTCCGGCGAGCTGCGGGTGAAGGACGCGGAGCGGTTCGTCGCGGATCACGCGCCATGAGTCGGTACGACCCCGACCGCCACCACCGCCGGTCCATTCGGCTGAAGGAGTATGACTACAGCCAGGCCGGGGCGTATTTCGTGACCTTCGTCACGCACGGCCGGCAATGCCTGTTCGGCCACGTCGACGACGACGGTATCATGCATCACAACGAGTGGGGCATGATCGTGGCCGAATGTTGGATGGACATTCCGAGGCATTTTCCGCACGTCACTCTGGATCAATGGGTGGTGATGCCGAACCATGTGCATGGGATTCTGGTGTTCCATGCAACAGGCGATGGCGGCGGGCGAGCCGCGGGTGGTGGCGGTAGGCGCGGCATGGGCGACGGCGGCGCGCCGCCTTGGGGCGAAGCATCCGCCGCGATCACCAATCATGGGTCGAACGAACGTGGGGGGGCGGATGCTTCGCCCCTACACCCCGACCCCGTTGTTGGGCGAGACGCGGTCGATCGGGATACATCCGGTTCGGGCGCGGCCGATCGCGAACATCATGCCGGCCCCACCCCTGGCCCGCACCTGCCGGGGCATACGCCCGGTCATCCCATCGGCACCCGTCCGGGATCCGTCGGCGCCGTCATTCAGAACGTGAAATCGGTCTCGACACGCCGCATCCGCGCCCAGGTCCGGCGTAGGGGCGAAGCATCCGCCTCCCCACAACCGCCCGACAACACCACGGAGATCGCGGCGGATGCTTCGCCCTCCCCACAACCGCCCGACAACACCACGGAGATCGCGGCGGATGCTTCGCCCTCCCCACAACCGCCCGACAACACCACGGAGATCGCGGCGGATGCTTCGCCCTCCCCACAACCGCCCAACGCGCCATACGCCATCTGGCAGCGTAACTACCACGACCACGTCATCCGCGACCCTGACAGCCTGGATCGTATCCGCCGCTACATCCGCGACAACCCACGGCAGTGGGCGGTCGACATGGAGAACCCGGAGAGAATGCTTGCATGAGCGTCGACTCTGATCCATCACGCGGCGAGCTCATCGTCTACGAGGTGCCGGACGGGGAGGTCCGGGTCGACGTGCGGCTGGAGAGGGAAACGGTCTGGCTCTCCCTGAACCAGATGGCTGCGCTGTTCGAGCGCGACAAGTCGGTCATCTCCAGGCACTTGCGGAACGTCTTCGAGTCTGGGGAGCTGGAGCGGGGAGCAACTGTTGCAAAAAACGCAACAGTTCAGCGGGAGGGCGACCGTGAGGTGACCCGCGAGGTCGAGTTCTTCAACCTCGACGCCATCATCTCCATCGGCTACCGCGTCAACTCCAGGCGAGGCACCCAGTTCCGCATGTGGGCCACCCGCACACTGCGTAACCACCTCGTCCGCGGCTACACCGTCAACCGCCAGCGCTTCGAGCAGAACGCCGCGGAGCTGGAGGCGGTGCTCGCACTCGCGCGCAAGGCGGCGGCAGGGGACGCGCTGACCACGGACCAGGGGCGCGGACTGGTGGATGTCATCGCTCGCTACACTCAGACCTTTCTGCTGCTGCAACGCTACGACGAGGGCCTGCTGATCGAGCCCAAGGGCAGCCCGGGCGGCGTGCTGCTGGCCGCGAACGAGGCGCGCGCCGCCGTGGCGCAACTCAAGGGCGATCTGCTCGCACGCGGCGAGGCCAGCGATCTCTTCGGGATCGAGCGCAACGACGGCTTGGCCGCCTTGTTGGGCAACCTCCAGCAGAGTGTCTTCGGCGAGCCGGCGTACCCCACCGTCGAGTCCAAGGCCGCCCACTTGCTCTACTTCGTCATCAAGAACCACCCCTTCGCCGACGGCAACAAGCGCATCGGCGCGTTCCTGTTCGTCGACTTCCTGCACCGCAACGGGCGCCTGTTCCGCCACGGCGAGGTGGTGATCAACGACGTCGGCCTGGCGGCGCTGGCCCTGCTCGTCGCCGACTCTGCGACGAGGGACAAGGAGGTCATGATCCACCTGGTGATGAACATGCTCGCGGAGCCGCCGGCGTGAGCCGCGCCTTCACCGAATCCGTCGTCGAGCAGGCCGCCCTCGCCTGGCTCGAAGCGCTCGGCTACGCGGTGCTGCACGGGCCGGACATCGCCGTCGGCGAAGCCGGCGCCGAGCGCCGCGACCCGAACTACCGCGACGTCGTGCTGGAAGGGCGACTGCGCCGGGCGCTCGCGCGCTTGAATCCGGAGCTTCCGCCCGAGACGCTGGAGGATGCCTACCGCAAGCTCACCCGCGTGGATGCGCCTTCGCTCGCGGAGCGCAACCGCGCGGTGCACCGGATGCTGGTCGATGGCGTCACCGTCGAGTATCGGCGCAGCGACGGCTCGATCGCGGGGGCGCAGGTCGGCGTCATCGATTTCGAGCTGCCCGAGAACAACGACTGGCTGGCCGTCAACCAGTTCACGGTCTCCGAGGGTCAACGCACGCGGCGACCGGACGTGCTGTTGTTCGTCAATGGGCTACCCCTGGCCGTGATCGAGCTCAAGAACCCGGCCGACGAGAACGCGACCGTCTGGTCGGCCTGGCAACAGCTCCAGACCTACCAGGCGCAGGTGCCAGCGCTGTTCGTGAGCAACGCGGCGCTCGTGGTCTCCGACGGCGTGCAGGCGCGGATCGGCGCACTCGGCGGCGGCAAGGAGTGGTTCAAGCCCTGGCGTACCGTCGCCGGGCGCGAGGACGCGCCGCCGCAACAGCCGGAGCTGCAGGTGCTGCTGGAGGGCGTGTTCGAGCGGCGCCGCTTTCTCGACCTGCTGCGCTTCTTCATCGTGTTCGAGGACTCGGCCGCCGCCGGAGGCGGAGGCGGCAAGCTGGTCAAGAAGATGGCCGGCTACCACCAGTTCCACGCGGTGAATGCGGCCGTGGAAGAAACCCTGCGCGCGGCCCGGTCGACGGCCGAGGGCGGGGTCGCGGAGGGGCCGGGCAGGTACGAGGCCGGCATGCGGCCTGGGGGCCAGCCCGGCGACCGACGCGTCGGCGTGGTGTGGCACACGCAGGGCGCGGGCAAGAGCCTGACGATGGCCTTCTACGCCGGGCGCGTGATCCTGCACCCGGCCATGGCCCACCCGACCCTGGTCGTGCTGACCGACCGCAACGACCTCGACGACCAGCTCTTCGGCACCTTCGCGCGTTGTCGCGACCTCCTGCGCCAGCCGCCGGTGCAGGCTGCCGACCGGGCCGACCTGCGCGCGAAGCTCAGGGTCGCTTCGGGCGGCGTGGTCTTCACCACCATCCAGAAGTTCTTCCCGGAAGCCCAGGGCGACCGGCACCCCGTGCTCTCGGAGCGGCGCAACATCGTCGTCATCGCCGACGAGGCGCACCGCAGCCAGTATGATTTCGTCGACGGCTTCGCGCGCCACATGCGCGATGCGCTGCCGCATGCCTCGTTCATCGGCTTCACCGGCACGCCCATCGAGAAGACCGATGCCAACACGCGCGCCGTGTTCGGCGACTACATCAGCGTCTACGACATCCAGCGCGCGGTCTTCGACGGCGCGACGGTGCCCATCTACTACGAAAGCCGGCTGGCCAAGCTGGAGCTCAAGGAGTCCGAGCGGCCCAGGATCGACCCGGAGTTCGAGGAGGCGACCGAGGGCGAGGAAGTCGAGCGCAAGGAGAAGCTCAAGAGCAAGTGGGCGCAGCTCGAGGCGGTGGTCGGCTCGAAGAACCGCATCCAGCGCGTCGCCCGCGACTTGGTGGAGCACTTCGAGAACCGGCTCGCCGCGATGGACGGCAAGGCGATGGTGGTGGTGATGAGCCGCCGTATCGCCGTCGAGCTGTACCGCGCGCTGGTCGCCCTGCGCCCCGCCTGGCACGGCGAGGAGGACGACCAGGGCACGCTCAAGGTGGTGATGACAGGCTCGGCGTCAGACCCGCTCGACTGGCAGCCGCACATTCGCAACAAGGCGCGGCGCGAAGGCCTCGCCGCCCGCTTCCGCGACGCGGCCGATCCCTTCCGGGTGGTGATCGTGCGCGATATGTGGCTCACCGGCTTCGACGCGCCCAGCCTGCACACCATGTACCTGGACAAGCCCATGCGCGGGCATGGCCTGATGCAGGCCATCGCGCGGGTCAATCGGGTGTTCAAGGACAAGCCCGGTGGCCTGGTGGTCGACTACCTGGGGCTGGCGGACGAGCTGAAGCAAGCGCTGGCCATCTACACCGAGGCCGGCGGCACCGGCGAGACGGCGCTCGATCAGGCCGAGGCCGTGGCGCTGATGCAGGAGAAGTACGAGGTCTGCCGGGGTCTCTTCCACTGCTTCGACTGGAGCCGCTGGACCACGGGCACGCCGCAGGATCGCCTGTCGCTCTTGCCCGCGGCGCAGGAGCACATCCTGGCGCAGGAGGACGGCAAGGCACGTTGGCTGCGCGCCGTCACCGAGCTTTCGCAGGCGTTCGCGCTGTCGGTGCCGCACGAAGAGGCATTGCGCATCCGCGACGACCTGGGCTTCTTCCAAGCCGTCCGCGCGGTGCTCGCCAAGGCCACGCCGGGCGAGCGCAGGACGGACGAGGAGCTGGATCTCGCGATCCGCCAGATCATCTCCAGGGCGGTCGTCTCGGGCGAGGTGGTGGACGTCTTCGCGGCCGCTGGCCTCAAAAAGCCCGACATCTCGATCCTGTCGGACGAGTTCCTGGCCGATGTGCGAGGCATGCCGCAGCGCAACCTCGCCGTCGAGCTGTTGCAGAAACTCCTGAAGGGCGAGATCCGGGCACGCGGCAAGCGCAACGTCGTCCAGGCGCGCTCCTTCGCCGAGCTGCTCGAACAGGCCGTGCGCAAGTACCAGAACCGCGCCATCGGAACCGCCCAGGTGATCGAGGAGCTGATCCAGCTGGCCAAGGACATGCGCGCGGCGGGCGCCCGAGGCGAGCAGCTCGGGCTCTCCGAGGACGAGCTGGCCTTCTACGATGCGCTGGAGACCAACGACAGCGCGGTCAAGGTTCTTGGCGACGATACGCTCCGCGCGATCGCGCGCGAGCTGGTCGAGACGGTGCGCAACACCGTCACGATCGACTGGACGATCCGCGAGAACGTCCGCGCGCAACTGCGCGTCCTCGTCAAGCGCATCCTCCGCAAGCACGGCTACCCGCCCGACAAGCAGGAGAAGGCCACGCAGACCGTGCTGGAGCAGGCGGAGGTGCTGTCCGAGATGTGGGCGGTGGCCTGAGCGCGCCGGAGCAGGCGCCTCACACGTCTATGAAGCCGACGGTCGTCGCCGGCGGCCGCGGGATGTGATGCGGGCGGAGTTCGCGGCGGCCGGCGTCGACGTGGCCGACCCCCAGTAGGGGCGAAGCATCCGCCTCCCCACAACCGCCCGACAACACCACGGAGATCGCGGCGGATGCTTCGCCCTGCCTTCCACATCTGCCTGGCGAGGCGACGGAGGGCGTCGGGTCATCCAGGGCGAAGCATCCGCCGACGGACAGGATGGCGGAGGGCGATGGTGGTTCCGGCGGATGCTTCGCCCCTACCGCTTCGTCGCCCACGGCAGCCACACGCGGATCGCCGGCACCGCCAGCGCGATGGTCTGGTGGCCGTCGGGCGCCGTGTGGACGACCTCGATGCCGGTGGCGTCGGCCAGCGCGAAGCCCTGGCCCGCGCCGGGCGGGTTGGTGGTGTCGAGCGTGAACGCGCCCGCGGCGTCGGTCGGGACGTTGAGCGTGCGCGGCGCGGCCTGCCCGCGCAGGAACGCCCGCACCGTCGCGAACCGCCCGAAGAACCCCGCGCGCGGCGGCACCCGGCCGCGCACGACGTTGGCCGGCGTGTCGAGCGCCACCGCGACGTCCGCCACCGTCATCGACGCCGCCGCGCGCGCCGGGTCCGCGGCCGTCCCGGCGACGATCGCCGCCGCCAGCGTCTGGCTGACCGCGATGGTCGGCTGCGCGCCGGCCAGCGCCAGCGACGCCGCGCCCGCGGTGTCGAGCTGGCCCGCGGCGCCGGCCGCCGCGCCGCCCCCGATCCGGCTCAACGTGACGTCGACGCTGCCGAGCGGCGTGCCCTGGATGTCCACCCGCGGCGAGCCGACGTAGGCGATCAGGCGCGGGCGGACGTCGAGCGTGTGGAAGCGGTGCCCGTCGGCGTCGAGGTGGCCGACCTCGACGCGCGTCCCGGCCAGCCCGTCGATGCCCCCCGGCAGGGTGCGCGAGTACGCGCCGGTGGCGTCGGTGCGGACCGTCACCGTCCGCGCCGTGCCGCCCGAGTCCACGAAGCGCGCCGTCAGCGCCGTGCTGATGGGCCCGGTGCCGCGCACCGCCCAGCCGTTGCCGGCGGCCACCAGCCGGGCCGCGAGCGGGCCGACGCCGACCGCCAGCGTCCGCCCGTCGAACGTGACCTCGATGCGCTGGCCGGTGCGGATCGGCGCGGGCTGGCCCCGCAGGGCGGTCCGCAGGTCGAAGGACTGGTCGTCCGCGGCCCGGGCCGTGCCGGTCCCGACGGTCGTGACCCCGTCGCGGGCCGTGGCGCGCACGTCCGCCCGCGGCAGCGCGTAGCCGCGGACGGCGTTCCCGCCGACCTGCACGTCGAGGTAGGGCAGGATCCGGTCGACGCGGCTGCGGTCGCCGTTGGGGTAGGCGTAGGTGATCTGCAGCCGGCTGCCGGCGCGCAGGTCCATGTCGGGCGCGAAGTCGGCCGCGTAGAAGCCGGTGTCCTGCACGTCGACGGCGCGCGTCTCGGCGGCGTTGCCCTGCCCGGCCGGCGGCTGGGCGCGGACCGTGACGGTCCCGCCCGGCGTGGTCTCGCCGGAGACGCGCTCCGCCGCCGTGTCCCACTCGATGCCGAGCGGCGGCACGGTCAGCTCGCGGACGGCCTCCCCGAACGCCACGCGCACGCGGTCGCGCGGCCGGGGATAGTAGACGTTGCCCGCGGCGTCGCGCAGCGTCGCGTTGAACTGCCCGAGGAAGCTCGCCGTGGCGGTGGCCGCGGCGCGGGCCTGCCCGGCCGCGTCGGTCACCGTGATGGCGGCGTCGGCCCCGCCCGCGATCGTGCCGTCCAGCCGCCCGGCTTCGGGCCACACGCGCAGCGCGGCGGCGGCGGTGGCCAAGATCACCTGGTGGCCTTCGGCCGTGGTCAGGAGGACGGTGACGGGAGTGCCCGGCACGATGTCGGGCGTGCCGGCGAAGTCGGCGCCGTAGCGCCCGTCGGCGCCGACCGTCACGGTCACGGTCCGCTGGTTGAACAACCCGCCGGCGGAGACCGCCAGCGCGACGCCGGCCGGCGCGAGGCCGGACACGCGGTCGGCGGCGGGGTCGACCTCGGCGGTCAGGCGCGGGATGGGCAGGTCGACGCTCTCGCCGTCGCGCCGCAGCTCGAGCCGGTAGGTCGGGACGACCTCGACGGGGTCGCCGGCCGCGTTGGCCAGCGTGGCCTGGAACGTGGCCCCGCCGCCGAACGCCCCTCCCGCGTCGACGGCGGCGGTGGCGCGGGCCTTGCCGACGCCCTGGGCGTCGCGCAGCGTCAGGCGGACGGGGTCGCCGGGCGAGGCGATGCCGGTCACGCCCGACTCGCCCAGCCGGACGGTGAGCCGGACCACGCCCCAGGCGCGCGTCACGTTGACGTCGAGGCCCTGCCGGCGCTCGACCACCGCCACCTGGCCGGTGGTGCCGGGCGCGATGTCGGCGCTGCCCGCGAAGCCGACGCTGTAGCGGCCGTCCGTCCCGGCGGTCGCGGTCTGGGCCGGCGCGCCGGCGCCCGTGCCGACGGTGACGCGCACCGTGGCGCCGGCCGGCGCGGTGCCGGCGACCGTGTCGGCAGCCGCGTCGGGCGTGATGGCCAGGCTGGGGACGACATAATCGACGGCCGCCGCGCCGCCGAACGCGACGCTGAGGACGTCGCCGGGCTGGACGGGCGTCTCGGCGCCGCCGGGGTCGGTCAGCGTGATGCTGAAGAGCCCGAGGAACGCCGCGGTGCCCTGGCCGATGCCGGCCGCCTGACCGGCGCGCCGCAGCTCGACGCGGACGACGGCGCCGTTGGGGCCGAGCCCGGTGACGGTGGCGCCGTGGAGGCGGACGTTGAGCTGCTCGGTCAGCGGGCGCTCGGCCCGGAAGGTGAACGGGCCGCGGACGTGGTCGACGCGCAAGGTCGAGCCGGCCTGCAGGTCGGCGCGACCGGCGAAGGCGGCGCTGTAGCGCCCGCCGCCGTCGGCGACGGTGGCCTGGCTGACGCCGGCGGCGCCCAAGCCGGTGGACACGGTGACGGTGATGGCCGCGCCGGGCGCGGCGGTGCCGGTGACGGTGTCGGTGTCGGCGTCGCCGGCGATCGTCAGGGGCGGCACGCTGTCCTCGATGGCGGCGCCGCCGTCGATGCCGACCTTGACGCGGTCGCCGGCCACGATCGCGACGGCCTGGCCATCGGCGTCGACGGCGTCCAGGCTGAACACGCCGATGAACGGGAGCGCGCCGCCGGCGTCGCCGCCGCGCAGGGCGCCGGCGGCGCTGCGCACCTCGAGGGTCAGGTCGGCGCCGGGCGTGGCCTGGCCGGTGACGGTCGCCCGGCCGAGGGTGACGGTGGCGCGCGAGACGGCCGTCGCCGGGGCCTGCGACGGCGCGCGGGCGGCGGCCGCCGGGGGCCAGGCGAGCAACGTCGAGAGGGCGAGGCACGACAACCAGGCGCGACGCGAGCGCGGCATCACATCCTCCGTGACCGTGGGCTGGGATTGTGGGTGGGCCGGTGGCCGCCGGCATCGGGCGGCGGTGCACGGCGCTGCGCGGATTATTGGGACCGCGGGGCGGTTCGTCAAACGGCCTGCAGCCGGTCTGCCCGTCCTGGGCGGGACGTTCCGCCGGATCGGGAGCCGTCGGTCGTCAGATCGCGCCGTCGTGCGCCCGCGGCAGCCGGGCGCGCTCCGCGCCGCCCGCGCCATCGACGTCGACGGCATCGCGGTCGGCACCGCTGCGGGCGCGGGCCCAGAGCGTTTCGGCGAGCTGCCGGCCGGCGGCCAGGGTCTCGTCGTACAGGGCCCGCAGCTCGCCGCGCGACACGCGCTCGCCGTGGACCTCCCAGCGCAGGATGGCCTCGCCGATCAGCCGCGTGCCGGCATAGGCCACGGCGACCTTGGGGACGATGCCGATGACCGGGATCAGGCCGACGAGCTCGCGGGCGATCTGGCGGAACAGCAGCCCGCCCCCGATGACGCCGGCGACCTCGGTCATCAGCGCGCGCACCGAGCCGTGCTTGCCGGCCATGAGGGCGATCTTGTAGGCCATCACGAGCTGGTTCTTGGTCAACACGAACACGTCGGCCAGGTTGAGGGGGATGGTCAGCACGGGCGCGATCTCGGCGACGCCGGTCGAGAACGCGTAGGTGGCGTTGGTGCGCGCGACGTCGTCGACGAGGGCGGCGATGAGCGGTTCGCGCAGGACGGGGAGCTGGCGCGCCAGCGCCAGGCGCACGTGGTCGGGGGCGGCGGTCGCGGCGCGCAGCGCCGGCGTCAGGCGGGCCTGGATGTCGGCGGCCGCCGGCGCGGCCGGCAGGACGGCCCGGGCGGCCTCGCGCCCCCGGCGCAGCTCGGCGCCGTGCCACCCGTCGGCGCCGTCGGCCATGACGACGGCGACGGCCGGGATGCCGGCGGCGTGCAGGCCGTCGAGGGCGCGCGCCGCGGCGGCGTCCAGCTCGGCCGTCGGGGTGGCCACGAGCGCGATCCGGACGCCGGCCTCGGTACCCGGCGGCGTGCCGTCGCCCGCGGGCAGGAGCTCGATCCACGGGTGCCGTCCGACTTTTCCGGGGGCGGCCGAGAGCGCATCGGCGAGCCGCTCGGCGAGCGCAGGGTCGCCGGCGATCAGCAGCGTGAAGCGCTGCTCGGCGTGGGCCTGGATCTCGCCGAGGTCGACCTCGCGGATGGTCTTGAGCATCGGGAACGGGTTCCAGGCGGGCATCGGGGACTCCTCCGATCGGGCTGGGTGCGGCATGCCGGCCGCGCCCCCATGGGGAAGCACGGCCGGCGGAAGGTCCGTGAGCGGGAAGCGGCCCTGGGGCCGGGGCACCTTATGGGCAGCCCGACTTCCACAGCGGCAGGTTGCACGCGCTGTAGGGCTGGCCGGTGTCGCGCAGCGACAGCCACGTGCGGTACGTGTTGAAGAGCGGGTGATACGGGACGCTCGGGTTGCGCAGCTCGCCGAACCCGTAGTAGCGCCACGGCTCGGTGGTGGCCAGGTCCTGGATGTGCTGCGGGATGCGCTTCGTCACCTGCGGGCACACGCGGTACTGCAGCGTGGCGGCCATGCCGCCGGGGGTCGGGGTCGGCACCGGGTACGGCGTCGGCGGAACGGCGGTGCCGCCGGGCGGCGGCGGCGACGCGGCGGCGGTGGCGCCCGGCGGCGGCACGGGAGGGCCGGGGGGCGGGAGCGGCGGGAAGTTCGGGTCGTAGCACCGGATGGGGTACGGGAAGACCACGCACGGGTGCGGGTAGCACGGGCTCACGCACGGGAACGGGTAGCACGGATGGACCGGGTGGTGATCGGCGGCTGTTTCGATCCCCGCCGGTGCGGGGGCAGCCTCGGCCGCCGCAGGCGGGGCGGCGTCCTGGGCCTGGGCGAGGGTGGGCTGTCGGCCGGCGACGAAGCCCAGCCAGCCGATGCCGGCGGCCACGAGCAGGCCGATCGCGCGATCGGTGCGTCGGTGTGGTAGCAGGTGCATGCGGTTGATCCTCCTACGGGGACGGGCAGAGGTGGCATAAGTCTAGCGCAGCGGGTCGCTCGCGGCGATCACCGTGATCGGCAGCGACGATCAGGCTGATCGCCGGCCGCGATCACGGTGATCGGCAGCGACGATCAGGCTGATCGCCGGCCGCGATCACGGTGATCGGCAGCGACGACCAGGCTGATCGCCGGCCGCGATCACGGTGACTGCCGGCGACGTCCTGGCCGGGGCGTGGACCCGGGGATGCTACAATGCCGTCGTGTGATGCCCGATGCCGCAGCCCGGCCGGCGCGCATCCGAAGGGGACTCCCATGACGCAGAAACCCAAGATCGCCGTGCGTAACGTCAACGTGCCGGGCCACGAGGTCCGGCTCGACGCCGAGAAGTACCACGCGATGCGCGAGGTGCTGCTGAACGTGCTGCCGGCGGCGGCGCCGGGGCTCACCCAGGCCGAGATGATGGCCGCCGTGTTGCCGCACCTGCCGCAGGCGTTGTGGCCCGACGGCGCCAAGTCGGGCTGGTGGGTCAAGTCCGTTCAGCTCGACCTCGAGGCCCGCGGCGCCGTCGTGCGCGAGGCCGGGGCCAAGCCCCTGCGCTGGCACCGGGCGTGAGCGCGGGCGGCCGGGTCACCGCCCTCCCGCCCCCCACCCCTCGTACGACCAGTCCACCTCGCCCGTGCCCGGCCGCTCGCCCGCCAGGCGCGGCAGGTCGACGCGCGCCGCGATCCGGCACGGCAAACCGGTGTCCGCCGCGAGCCAGACCGTGGCCTCGGCCGTGAACTTGTGGAGTCCGCCGGCGTCGGCGTTGACGGGCAGCCGATCGCGGCGGGCGAGCCACCACGCCGCGTAGGCCGGGGCGGCGACCAGGAAGTCCACGCGCGCGCAGTCGCGCCCGCCGACGGGCTCGGCCGGCCCGGCGCGCGCGCCATGGCCGGCGGCGAGGAGCGCCAGTGGGTCGCCGGCCGGGAAGACCAGCGCCACCGCGTGCGGCTCCATCGGCGCTGCCGGCTCGCCCGCGAGCGGCGAGAGCGGCGTGACCCGCGGCCAGGCGATCGCGTACGTGATCGCCGCACCCGCTGCGTCGGGCGGGGACGGGCGGCCCGCGGTGCCGGACCCGTCGTCCACCGCGCCCGACCGCACCGTCAGCGTCAGGGCGCCGCGCGCGGTCCCGGACCCGGCCACGGCATACGCCGCCGTGCCCTCCGCCGTCGCCGCGCGGGTCGTGCCCCGCACGTGGTACGTCCCCGCCGCCTGCGCCGCGGACCACGCCCGGTGCAGCGGGTCGCGGCGGGCGGCGTGGCGCCCGGCCAGCGCCAGGGAGGCGAGGAGGGCCGCGGCGAGGGTCAGGCCGATGGCCGGCGCCCGTGCGCCCGGCCGGCGACGGTCCCGGGTCGACATCGGTCGGCATGATACGCCTGCCCCGGGTGACCGGCCAGCCGGCCGATGGTAGAATCGCGGCGATGACCGACTCCCCGACCGACGCTCCCGCGACGCCCGACCCCTCCCCCGCGCCCGGCGCCGCCGGGAATCGCGGATTCCGCGACGCCCAGGGCGCTTCCGGCCTCCCCGTCGCCCGCGTCGGCCTGTGCTCGACGCTGACCAGCCTCGGCTCGCGCCAGCTCGTGACCACGGTCGCCCGCGCCGTGGCGTCGGGGGCCATCCCCGGCACGGCGATCGCGTTCCTGTTCGTCGACCGCGAGGCGGGCGAGTCGCCGGACACCGACGCCTCGGTGGCGCACGTCGAGGCCGCCTTCGACTTCCCGGTGATCCGTGCGTCGGCCGTCCGGTTCCGCACCGACGCGCGCAAGGCGGCGCGCGCGGCGGCCGAGGCCGGGAACCCGGCGCCGCTGTGGGCCTGGCGCGACGCCTTCTACGCCAGCTACCGCGACCGGCTGCCGCCGACGGCGCTCGACCTGCTGCTCGGCGACATGTGGATCTGGGGACGGCGCCAGTGCGCGGAGCGCCGCGGCGTGAACCTGCACCCGTCGCTGCCGACGGGGCCGCTCGGCAAGATGTGGTTCGACGTGGTGTGGGACCTCGTGGTGCTGGATGCGGTCGAGTCCGGCGTCATGCTGCACCTCGTGACGCCCGCGGTCGACGAAGGGCCGGTGGTGGCGTACTGCCGCTACCCCTTGCGCGGGCCGGGCCTGGACCCGCAGTGGGCGACGCTCCCGGCGTGTCTCGAGGATCGCGCCGCGCTGGTCGGGCTGCAGCGCGCGCTCAAGCGCGAGGCGACGCACCCGTTGTTCAAGGCCATCCGCGCCGTCGGCCTCGCCCGCGAGATGCCGCTGATGCTCGAGACGCTGCGCGCCGTCGGCGAGCGGCGCCTTTCCATCGCCGACGGCGTCGTGCGCGATGCCCGCGGCGCGGAGATCGTCGGCGGGCTGGACCTCACGGCCGAGGTCGAGGCGGCGGTGGCGGGTGCGCAGGGCGAGGGGGACTCGAGCACCGGCGCCGCGGGCCCAGGCTGACCTCGACCGCGTCCGCCATGACTTGACCCGACTCGGCGGATGTGACTACCCTTTGGTCGACCGGAATCCCCGTCGAGCGTGCGTTCCGACGTCACCGACCGCGATTCGAGACGCGACGGCTCGGCGGCGCCCCGGCGCGGAGGGTAGCGATGAGACTTCGACCCTTGGTTGCCTTCGCCGTGACGGCCGCGTCCACGCTGCGCGTGGCGCCGCCGTTCCTCGACGGGCTTCGACCCGCACCTGCCGGCGGGCCCTGGCCGGTGGCCGAGGCCGGCCGGACCCGGTCAGATCGCACCCACGGCGGCACCGTCGCCGTGCTGCCGATCGCCCTGAGGCACGCCGCGGTGGACGACCTGCCCCCGCCCCCGACCGCGGCGGCCACGCCGACGCACACCACCGCCCCGTCGCCGACGGCCACGGCCTCGCCGACGCCGACCGCCGGCCCTGGCGTGCCCAGGTGCGAGCGGACGACCGGCGATGCGGGCGGGTTCCGCTTCTCGCTCGACGACGGCGCCACGCTGGCCCCCAATGCCCGGCGTCTGGAGCGCATCGCCTACACCTGGGACCTCGACGTCGATCCCCGCGATCCGGACGTCATCCTCGAGGTGCATCAAGGCCGGTTGTTCCGCTCGCGCGATGCCGGCTGCACGTTTGCCGCGGTGGCGGGCGTGCCCGACGGCGAATGGGACCGCCTGGTGCAAGCCCCGTCGGACCCGGACGTCCTCGTCCTGACGACCATCGCCGCCCCCCGGCTGGCGTACTCGGCGGACGGCGGGACGACATGGACGAAGCAGGACCTCCCCGACGACGTGGTCGAGCTGGCCATCGACCCGTCCGATCCGTGGCGCTGGACGTTCGTGGGGCGCGGCCCGGCGATCCACAGCCGCACCGGCGTCGACGCGCGGTGGACGGCGCTGCCGGTGCCGCTCGGCGGCAGCACCAGCATCGTCTCGGCCGCCTACGCTCCCGCGCGCCCCCAGCGTTGGCTGGTGGGCAGCGCGACCCACGGCGTGTTCGTCACCGACGACGCGGGTCGGACCTGGGCCCCCGGCAACGACGGCCTGTTCGGGCCGGTCGGCGACCCCGCGGAGCCGACGCAGGCCGTCGTGCCCGCCTCGCTCACGTTTGCGCCGTCCGATCCCGACGTGGCCTTCGCGGTCGTCAACCAGGTCGGGCGCGGCCAGAGCTTGCGCGGCATCTGGCGGTCCGCCGACGGCGGGCGCACCTGGGTGCGGCGGGTGGCGAACGGGGACCTGGTCGGCAACGTGCCGGCACGGCTTACCGGCGGCACGCGCGTCTTCGTCAGCCCGCACGATCCCGACCGGGCGTTCTTCGCGTTCGGCATCGCCTACGACGGCTACGGCACGGACTTGTTCGGCTCGCGCGACGGGCTGCGGTCGATGCGCGTCAGCCATTTCGCCGACTTCTACAAGGTCTACGCCATGGCGTTCGGTCCGCCCGGCACGGCGGTCGTGTTCGTGGGGGCGTCCAGCGACGTCCCGTCGTTGGCGGGCGACGGCGATTCGTCGGCCGGCGATGCCGGCGGCGCCGACGGCGATGCGGACTCCGACGGCGATGCGCACGACGACGGCGATGCGGATGCCGGGTGATCGGTACGAATCGAGGGTTGTCGGTGGGATCGGACGGGTAGGGGGCGAATATATGGGGTCGGACGGTTAGGGGGCGACTATTTGCTCGCCCACGGACGGCAATCAGGCGACAGGGCAGGTGTTGGCTGGTACCGATTTCGATCGGGATGTCCACCCGCCCCCCGCCGTGAGCTTCGATCAACTCGGCCAGGTCACGGGGCTTGTCAACACCCGGCTCAAACACCTGCACGTTTGCCTGCAAACGGGTCAGCCAGAACGCGCTGCGGG